>Ga0181420_1000020_pt1 | contig 49313 bp, 76 predicted proteins | sample 43SPOviralmetaG_FD_130145 | JGI IMG/M metagenome (GOLD analysis project Ga0181420, IMG submission 130145) | Marine viral communities from the oligotrophic San Pedro Time Series (SPOT) site, San Pedro Channel, CA, USA - 43 SPOT_SRF_2013-05-22 | ecosystem: Environmental > Aquatic > Marine > Strait... | reverse complement strand
TCTATTCTGTAGTAGTCAATACTCATATCATTGGTATAGTGGGGATAGAAACAGTGATCGATGGGTGTATAACTTTAATATATTCGATGAGAATAGATTAAATACCAATACTGAACATAATAAGGATACTGGATATAAGTGGGCACCCGACTATGTGACTAAAGAGAAACCTCTTACTTAGGTTTATCTGTAAAGGGGTCGATGACTTTCTTGAATATAGTGTGTCTAGAGGATGCTCTATCCACATCAAAATGCAGTGGTGGTACATCAGGTTCAAATCCGTATTGTCTATTCTCTTCTTCTAGTTCATGTACCCAATCTTTGTAATGGTTTGACCATTCAATTAAGCGATCTCTTTGTTCCATATGGAATCTGACAGCTTTTTTATTATCTAGCTGACTTTCTTCGAGTATCTTCGTGTTGTGAAAATCAATCGCAAAAAGAGCCCGTGCAATATAAAATCTCATTGCAATGGTATCACGGAAATTAGTATACTCATTCTTGCATAATTTATATCGTCCTAGGTTGTCTAGGTGTTTATTAAATTCAGGGTATATGTCGATTGCCATGGAATATCTTGTATCATTCCCTGTATTCTTATCGACTCGATGCTCTAGATCACATGTAAATATGTGTATATCACCGATTTCGTTGTTTACATATCCTTGATCTTCGTACCATGTTTCATCGTATTCACCACCAAGGAATATATTAGCATTATAGAACATAAACCGTCTGAATTCTTCTTTCTGACCCATTCGTTTTAAATCATGACCATGACTATGTTGTTGTAGGTCTTCTCCTACATGTAATGCATTACCCCAACACTGGAGTGTCATGTATTGCCATTTACTGAATTCAGGTAGATTAAATAATCGTTGTTCTATATTGAGGTCTTGTAGTTCCTCATTATATAGCCAATTATAATGCATGTAGGTTGATGTGAGACCTGTGTAACCAGTCTCATCTTCTGTTCCATGTGGAATATCATCCTTGTATTTCTCAAAGACGGATATTATGTGTTGACATTCTTCGGGTGTAAAGAAAGAAGTATGTTTACTATGGTATTTTTTTACAATATCCACCATCGGGCAAACTCATCCTCTAGAATAGTATCTGTGTCTCCCTCGAAATGTATAAAACTTACTTGTCTTGATATGGTACGCCATTCATGGTTGAATTCCCATAGAAGAGATTCAGCTTCACCACCTAGTCCTCTCCATCCATATCCATCAGGAGGATTATCAACAAACCATGGTCTTACATTTGATTCCCATAGTTCATTTCGTTTAAGTTGTGCGTCTTTATCATGTAGAGTATAAGGTGCAATGATACCTTTAGGTTGATTCATCCAAAAGAACTTCTCTTCGAGTTCACATTCTAGATATTGCTGTAGACCATATGGAGTTGAGTCATAATCAGCTTTTAATTCTTCTATATTATCATTCAATTGATTGTATATCATTCTTGCAGTAGACGCTGGACAACCCATAAAGAATGGTGAAAAGTCTGTTTCATCGTTGTACCAGTTATTGAATTGTTGTACTGGATATAGTTGATCGTCTTCGATGAGTTTCGCATCTTCTTCATCGATATTCTTTTGTGCGTTCTCAGTCTTACCTTGTACTGGTGCATGTTCTAACATAGGGATTCCGACTAGATCATGACATATCATAGGTGCAGTAAGAACCACAACTTTATCATCATCATGTTGATCTAGATATCCTTGTTTGTAACATGTTATATGATTCCAAAAACCACCATAGTCATATGTGAATGGTTGGAATTTAACTTTTCCACCTTGATTGTAGAATTGATCGCTGTCCTCGTTGGTTATAACGGTTAAGCTTATAAGACTAATCCCTTCGTGGGATTCCCATGTACGATTTGTTGATATGGATTCTGATAGTCGATTGACATCAGGAATTGATAAACCACCTTCACCACAATAAACATAGATATTTGCAACTGCCATAATATATTTTCACTCCTTAAATTATGTACTCATATTTAGTACACGACTCTAATACTATAATTATAACACTAGAGTCGTCTTTTCACTAGAGGGTTTTAGAACGAAGCGTTGATTACTTTATTCAATCTCCCTGATTTCATTAGTTTATGAAATTGTCTACCCTGTCTCCTAAGATACGAGGCAGACAATGATGCAAAATATCGCATTGTTATCTCCTCCATTATGTGTTGTAACTATCCGTGACTGACCTTCGGTTTCCCTACTCGTTCTTTGTCACATAATTGTCACATTAGTATTTATACATCAGAAACTGGCTCTACGATAGATATGATGGTGTTTATCTGCACATCGTGCCATGATGATAAATTTACATCCCATACTACTATCTTGTCCGAGTCTTTTTGAAAGTCCTTCGGTATTGTTACTAATCTAGTGTGTTCTTTGTCGCTGGTCAGCGACTTATATGTTATATATTTCTCTTGTCTCAACAAGAGTTTTTTTACTTCCTCAAAACTATACATCATTCCAAAGTATTATTCTCATGGTCTCACCATTATACCATTCAGGGTATAACCATTGTTTACCTTCTGTAGACCATTTCCTATATGTAAGGTGTTGTATTGCTACATGGTTATCAGCTGCAATAGGTGATATTGCATAACCACCGAGTCTCTCTGCTTCTGCCATGATATATGGTAGTGGTCTTTTTACCTTTGCCTCATTAGATTCTATTTCAACACCAAATGCTTCCTTATATTCCATTCTTTCAGGATTGTCTGCAACCAGTGATGCACGATATTCTTTGAGTATGAATATTTGTCTTATCCATATGTTATTTTCTACCTGACATGCAAGTAACCATCCCCACAATAGATCAGACTCACTGTCGATCATTGCAATAGGATATTCATAGGTGTCTATACAATGTTCCCATTGTTCTCTATTCTTTCTAGATAGTGTGATATCTGTACCAGCTGCCTCATTATTCTCGTATCGAATGAGTGTGTCGATATCTCTATCTAATAGTTTTCTTATAAAGTATCTAGCCATCCTGTGTATATGTATTTGACTCCTTGTAATGGTGGATTACCTCTATGATGATGGGTATATCCAGCAGGCCACAATACAAAATCTCCTTTCTTTGGTTTTATTCTCTTCGATTGATATAGGAATTCTAGTTCACCACCTTCTTCTACATCATTTAGAAACAATGCCCATGCACATATTGATCTGTAACTATCCATTTGATTGGAATGTTCCATATGCCAGACATGATATCCTTCTGTTGGTAATGTCTTTTGCATCTTTGCACCACCTACATTGATGCAATCATATTGTGATGCAATATCATATTTCTTGAGAAACTCAGGTATTATATCGTAGTTGATTATATCGACTAGGTGTTTTGCAAGTGGTAATGAACTCGCTGGTATTTGAGTATGAATAAGAGCTTGATCTTTGATCGATAGACCACTATTGTTTCTACCTACTACTAATCCTGAAGCTTCTGCATCATCAAAGATTGCAATACAATCCTCACAAAATTCATTTGAGAAGTAATTATCAAATAAGATAATATGTTCTCCTAGATCATGTACTTCTCTTGTATCTTCCTGTTTAACTGTTCTCTTTTCCATATGTTCTCGATGATGGTGGAGCGAATAGGAATCGAACCTACGACCTACTGGATGCAAACCAGTCGCTCTCCCTACTGAGCTACCGCCCCATTATCTATAACTAAATCTTTCAAAATCTTCTGCATAATAATTCCTTATCATTTGCAGTGATTCACTACTCCAATTGCAATCGATAGGTTGGTCAGACAATTTATAATCATGTCTTGGTTCTATATCGAGTGCTTCCCATATAGTACCTTCCTCTGTCTTATGCCATTCTGCATTACCTATCATTGCAGATTGTGTTAGATGGAACATAGAACTATCTAATATGTCCTGTTCTTCCATCATGGTATAATTCTCTACTAGATTATATACCCATTCATTAAACTCTAATGTTGTCCAAGGGACTCCATCTGTTTGAGAAAATGTCAGTAGTCTATACATCGACTCTAATCGTCTCAAGGGATGTCTTACAGTTGCATAGAACTTATAGTTCTTTGCTACTTCCCATAACTCATCGTGTGTTGCATGTTTCTTTTGATATTCCAACTCACCGCCTGGCAGTTTCAGTGTATGTACTGATATAACTTTTATAATTGGTCTATCATAGAACTTATTTGCATGAAGTTGTACCACTTGAGGATACTTCTTCATTAATGCGTGTTCTACACTCGTACCACCTGTTCGTGGTACATGTACAAATCCGATTTTATTCTGATGGAACAGCATTAAAGACTACCCTTGCAATTCCCAACTTATTTCGTCTATCAATTTCTTTCTTGACCTTCTGTTTGAGTTTTGGTTTGATACCATCTTTATTATATGCCTCTATCAGTTCCGAATTCGATTTACACTTCATATAGTCATGCACCAAAGTTGTTTTCCCTGTTGCACGATTGTAGTTAGTTGATGTTTTTCCGAATTTTACTGGCACTTTTCCTCTTGGTTATTATTCTTCTTCTTCTTCTTGGGCAAGACCGAACCATATTGCTAAACAGTATCGACTCCCCTTATATATTGGTTCTACATTATGGAACACTTTAGTAGAATTGTTAAATCCTATAATAGTTCCTTGCTTGGTCAAGAACCTATGACCAGCTACATTTAATTGACCACCTACAAAGTTGTCATTTAACATGAGTATTTGTGTTCCCGAATCACGATCATCTGCTACATCCATATGCCATGGAAAGAATGAACCCTCGGGATACTTTATAATTTGTACATAATTAACTTCACCAAACTCTCTTCCTTTTGCTAATGCAAATCCTACCATATCAAATATGTCATTAAAGAGATGGCCTGGGTATATGTTACCGTGTATTCTACCTTGAGATTCATATCTATGTGTTGCAGTATGATATGCCTCATCTACTGGTAAGAACTTATTACCACCTTTATTTTCTACTTCGACAAGTGGTATCTCTTCGAACCTTTCTATGATCTCTGCACATATTGCTGGATTGACTGCCTCATCATGAACAATCATGAAATTACCAGCACCAGCTTTCTTTGGTGCATCAGTGCTGTTGTGTATTACTTGTACTCTTTGCTTTGGCATTATGTTTTAGGGTGAAAGAACATTACTTGAGAGTATCTCCAGCTGTGTTCATATTGTTTATAGTCATTTATATATGCACCGTGCATTTTGTTTCCTAGGAACAATACACATCTGTTATATTTAGCTGGTATAACATGTTTCAAGTCCATCATTTCTTCTACTGGTTGAATCAGACCTTCGTGTTCCATGTTAGGAGTCCAGCATTGTTCATATACTGCAGTTCCACCATCCTCTTGTTTATCTAGATAGACCAACATATTGATAACTGCTTCGTTATCAGGGTCATCAAAGTTTCCATCGATATGTGGGTAGTGTTGTAATTTGGTATCAAAGATTGACTTAGTCTTAAAACAGTTCACTTCGATATCGTCTCTCCAAGTGTAATCACCCTTATGCCATTTGATTCTGCATATATCTAATACTCTTTCCATAGAGTTCCACCATATTCTAGTAGGGTGGCCTACCTTATCTACTACCCTTGCATCAATGTAATCGCGTCCATTAGGGGTTTCTCGTTCTTCGTTATACTTCCATAATGGTATATCTCTTTTCTCAAGATGATTGAACACACCCTCGGGGTCTTCGTAGTAATTATCTATCATGAAACATTGTAGATCATCATCCCAAGTAACATCCCATTCAGCTGATTGCTTGAATAGAGTATCAATACTGTAGAAATTCATATGATAAATCCTCGCCGTCCTCTGTATGTGATAGAGGGTCGTTATGTTTTAAGTTAAATGATATTGCAACTCGTCTGTAGTCACCTTGTTGTTCTGATACTGCATGTAATAGTGTTGATGGCCACATCATGGATTCACCACATGTCGGGTTGATCTCCATTTCAATGTGACTATGTCCTGAACCAATCCCTTTGGTATTAGGCATATCTAATTTGTAGTCCTGTATTCTCTGACCACCATAAGGATGTTGTGCATGTACATTAGGACTTAAGAATTTGATTGATTGACCACCTTCGTTTACTGGATAGTATGTACCACTGATTAAGCAGTCTTGGTGATTATGATAGGTATGTGTAATACCTTCTTCCCAAACACTTACCCATGCAAATAGATGTATGTCATTACGAGATAGATGATCGACTTTCATATCATAACTCATTCTTATGAAATCGATGTAGGTGTCCTTGATCTGATTTGCAAACGATGTGTACCACTCTGTATTACGCATCATTTCTCTTACATTTTCATGGAAATATGTGGTGTAATATCTTTTAGGGTCATCATCAAACTTCTTGATCTCACCTATAAGGAACTCACAATCTTTTGCTACCTGTTGATGAGGTAGTCTTAATTCACCTCTTAGAAAGGGTGTTGGAAAAATTTGATATACAGTATGATTGTATGGTGCAAATTCTAATTGATTATTCTTTATCTTTGGAGGTCTCATTCTTCGTCACTGCAGCTCCAACCGCGGGTTCACCCTTGATTGTAACATTTCTATAATATATAATAACTTCTCCAAGTTGATTGATGTATCGTCTTAGTTCTTGCATATCCTCTGCCATGACTTTGTAGTCACCGATAGTGGTTGCAACGAATAACACTTCACCGTTATTCTGACGCTTCATTTCGTCTAGGAATCGATCTAGATATGTGTAACCCACAGGCCAATCAGGATTGTCCCTTTCTGATAGTTCACATGTCTTAGGTCTTTTAAGTTCTTCCACACCCTCATCATTAAACTTAGGTGGGTCGAATGGAATACTTCTCTTACATGGATTGACAATCTTTGCCTCTGATACTACAAACCACTTAGGTGCTGTCAATTGCACTGGTCGTGGTAAATCAGGTTGCATAATCTCTATCTCTATTGGAGTAGAGTTTATCTGTATCTTCTTCTCAGGAAGAAGAGAGCAACCACTAATCAGTAGTGTCAGGGACAGTAAGCTTATAAAGGTCTTCTGTTTCATCTTCCATTGTCTCCATTACATCTTCACTTCCATTGTTAAACCTGAGTTCTATCATGCCAGGCTTCTTCAATGCAAGTAAATCTAAATTGTGTCTACTAAAGATTGCAAGATATTCAGCTTTCTCCTGTTCTATCTCTGCATTCCTTCTACTCATATTCAACAAAGATTTACCTTGTAATTCATATGATTCTCTTAGTGCTTCCATCGCTGACTGTTGCTCAGCAATTGCATATTCTAATTTGGTGTTATTCTCTTTGAGAGTAACATTCTGATTGTATAGGTAATATGAACCTACACCAAGAACAAGTATTAATGTGATTAACATCTGTTGCATTATTCTTCTTCTCCGTATTCGTAGTCTTCGATTATATAGTTCAGTCCAGCTGCACTTCGATACTCTACTATTTTACCATTCTCATCCCGAAATTTCAAGTGCCTTTCTTTCTGAGTAATGATCTTTTTTGTTATGTATGATCGATCATCTGCATCGCCCCATTCTTTATTGAATGATACAGTGACCTTATACCGTGTAATAAACCATGATTGTATCTCAAGACCGATTGCCTTGGTTACTTTTATACTCCATAAGAATATGGAGATAAGGATATTCTTGAGTTTATTTAACATAGTAATATATAGGGTAAACAAAACCCCTCTTCATTCAATACTCTTCAGCAGTGTCGAGGGGTTTCTAGTCTTTTGTCCCTAAGTCACCTATCACTAATAGGTTTTTCTCTCTATCTTTCAAGCAAGGTAGTGAACCTTGGGGAATCTATGGGGGTGGGTGTCCGAACTCCCACTCTTATACTCGTCTCGGGAACCCATAGACCGTTTACACTAGACTTAACCGTGCATTGCCTTCCAATCGGCAACTGTGTAACCTGTCATGATGAACTCACGCTCATCTTCATTTAAATTAGGAAATATCTCTTGGATATATCTTCGTTGTGAAGGTGGTTTGTTCCACTCTTCGATCTGCTCTGCAGATATATCAAGAAACATACTGTTGGTATGACCTGAAAGAGGACTTACTCTTTTAACTTCCACTACCATTTCTTAACTCCTTTAACTTTAAAATTGTTTTTTCAGCACTTTCGTGGACGATACCAATACCACCAGCAGCTTCCCATGCTTCAATGTTCTTTGGTCTATCATCGATCAAAACACTACCTTTCTTTGCAAAGGCTGCTTTCTGAGTTCCACTGAAAGTACAAGTGATAACCACACTAGGGTCAATAAACTTTCTTACCCACTTGTTCTTATCATAAACTACTAACTCTCTGTTGATAGTACCAGCAGCTGTTAGTATTTCCCAAGGAAGACCAGTGTGCTTGATATATCCAATCAAGTCTGCATAGTCAACCATAGGTGGTAACATACCAAATAATCTTTTGTTAGTTAATTCTTCTTTTCTGTTATCATACTCAGTATGACCAGCATCATCAGAAGTAAGGGGTTTACCCATCATTGCAGAACACCCAGTCAGGAAGTCTGCAACAACTCCGTCCATATCAACGAAGATTCTTTTTACTGTTTGCTTTTTCTCAATCATGTATACATTATAGTACAAAGCCCGGCCCATTGTCAAGGCCTAAATGGCCGTTTTTTCGTACAAATAGGCCTCATTTTCATCGATCACGCCGTCAATTAGCACCTGTTTGACATGCATCATTTCATGTGCAAGTGTGATCTCTTTTTCTTCATCCATTTTGATGAATATATCGATATAAGTTCGTTTTCCGAGGGTTCGAGGGTACTCTATAAGACCCTTCTGAGAGAATTGTGGTGGTAATCGTTTAATAGTTACTATAGCGTCCTTAGAATCGACGCTAAGTGCCTTAGCATGACTAATTGCAAGGTCTAATAAGTTCTTTTGTTTACAGTATATCTCCATCTTCATATTCTAGTTCTTCAATCTGATCTTCATCGACCTCACATCCACAAAACGGACAATGACACACTGGATAGTGGTGTGCATCCATTTCATGCTCGACTTCACATTCGGATTTACATTCTTGACAATAACACTTAAATATCTTGGTTTGATTCTCAGTCATGATGAATCTTTTCTCCTATTGCTTCTGTATATAAGTTCTCATACGACTTCTTTTTACCATCTAAAGTTGCATATGGTAAAGGATGAGGTGCATCCGACTCAAAGAAGTCTTGACCTTCTATATAGACACGAACTTCGTTCTCTGTATTATTGATACTATTGAAGATATGTTGCAGTCTCATACTGTCAACCTCTTGATATCTCTTCTTTGGTAGGTATAATTTAAAGCTTTTCATTGACGAGGTGTCTCCCACTTATACTACTCCATGCATCTAGTTCTGTGAATCCTCCAATGTATGTCCAAGTATTACTTGATTCCAATAATCTAATTTGTGGAAATGTTCGTGCAGTTGGAAACTCTTCAAAGAGTTCTTCCCTAGTAAAATCTACACCTAATTGTTTATAGGTATATTTGTATCCTTTTTGTTCACATAATGCTTTTGCTTTATCACAAAATGGACAATGTGGTTTTCCGTATATTTCTATCAAAATATCCTCCCTATTATGTACATAGAAACACCCATCCCCATCAGTACAACTATCTGTACAACTGACATAACTGCAACCTGTTTCATTGGGTGTACTTCAACTATTCTTTCTATCCACTCTTCACTTGGTGAAAGATTAGCTGCTTGTAGTAATTTCTTTTCTGTTGATTCCTTCATAGTTTGATTGCAAGTAGTGTGAAAATAGCTAACATGATAAAGTTTGCCATCAACATTAGTATTCCTAATATGGTGTGATACCAAATCCATCTAGTTTTGTATGCATTTTCTACTGTTAAATCATCAGGGTCAGCATCAGGTCGTTGTGATGGTTCATCGTTCATGTCTCCCATCCCATGTAGTTGTGCTTCTACATCCTTAACTCTTTTTACAAGTTCATCTTCCTCTTTGCTTCCCCACAATATGTGATACCATTTTTTCATCATAATTTAAAGTCCGTAAATGTGTCATCTGTGACATCTTGTTTTATTCCACCAATAACATACGACTCGATCTCGGTCTCCTGTGGTGCATTCTGTAGACCTCTCGAATTAAACCAATGTTTAGTCCATGGTAATGGGTTATTGGCACTCGATATATCATAGATTGGGTCAAATCCAATCATTCGTAATCTCTTGTTTGCAATGAATTCAATATAGTTACTCAATAGTGGTACAGATAAACCAATCATCGAACCATCTTTGAATAGGAACTCTGCCCATTCTTTCTCTTGGTTTACTGCATCCTCATACATCTTGTATACAGTATCTACATTGTTTTTAATTACCTTGTTCATGATCTTATCATTCTCATGTTGTTTGTAACATTTCAGAATGTGCTGTGAGATTGCAAGATGTTGAGCTTCGTCTCTTGCAATCAGCGAGAGTATCTTTGCAGAACCTTCCATCAGTTTCAACTCACCGAATGCAAAACTACATGCAAACGATACAAAGAATCTAAGTCCTTCTAGTATATTCACTGACATTATTGCAAGGTATAATGCTTCATACAAATCGTAATCATCTACCTTGAGTCCTAATAGTCTCTTTCTACCTAATTCTATGAAATGATCGTATCTCTCTGTCACCATTTCAGCTCTCTTAACAATTGCATCCTCATCTAAAATAGTATTAAAGATGTCACTTGGGTCTGCATACACATTCTTTATGATGTGAGTATAAGACCTACTGTGTATGGTCTCCATGAAGTCCCAAGTGATGATACAAGACTCAAGTTCAGGTAGAGACACAAAGGGTAGAAATGCTATGGATGGTGCTCTTCCCTGAACCGAGTCAAGTAAGGTTTGATACCTCAGATTTGAGGTAAAAATATGTTTCTGTGCTTTGTTTAACTGTTGATAGTCAGCACGATCTTTCTGTAGAGATACCTCTTCGGGTCTCCAAAAGAATCCTAATTGTTTCTGAGTGAGTTTATCAAATATAGGATATTTGAAATCATCAAATCTCTGAGTGTTTAATGACTCACCAAAGAATAGTTTCTCCTTGGTAAAGTCTACTTGTTTTTTATTAAATACTGTCATCTTCTTGTCGGTCTCTTCACTTTGAATGCTTCTATTCTCTCTGCATTCTTAGGTTTAAAATTATTATTTCCTTCTACTTCTTTTCCGTTTTTTATCTGTACAAATGTCTCGAAATTATTAATAAAATCTGACTTGTTATGGTTTACCCAAGCATCTTGACTATGCCAACAATTACCCATGAAAGTATCAAAGCTCTTTCTTCTCCATGAGTCATACTCGATGGGATGATATCTTGACTCTCTACCATCATACATCAATGGACTAAACTCTTCTTGTCGATGCTGAAACTTCTGTGGTACATGTTCAAATGCAGTATCAGAATTAGGCATATAGTTAGTATGTCCATTTACATTATAAAAATGTACAAAGATATGATAACTATATTCACCTAAGAGTTTCTCTCTCCAGTGTGCAACATTAGGGCCCTGATATAATAGTAGATCACCTACCTCTAAATCAATCCTCTTTGCAGTCTTCCTATATCTTATAGGAATGTCTTGAGTTTCCTGATAAATTTCACTAGGTCTGTTTATCCAATCACTAGAATTATCTACCCATATCGACCATGGTGTATTATCATCAGATTTATAATCTAAACATAATGTCCCACTGATCTCACATGATGGTCTATCTGCATGTGCTTTAAGGTATGCACCTCTATCATATTTTCTAGAGTAAGAGTATGTCTCATTTAACTCTAGATCAATATGATGTTTTAGTTCATCCCATATCCATCTATGTAATGCAACACCAAATGGTGCATTGTAGATTCCAGTTGATTTAAATAAAGTATCCTCGGGTGAGTTCTCTATTATATCTTTTTCTTTCTCTCCAAACTCAGGATATGACTGAGGGTTTAACTCCATCGTTTGCCATGTGTCCATGGTAACCTGAATCAGTTCTTTAGGTATGAAGTTCTTTAAAACAACATATCCTTCTTTCATCAGTGACCATGTATCAGGATTTGTCTTACCACTTATATCTGATTTCTTTTCAGATGATATAGCGTCTTTTACAATATAATCTATAGTCCTATCTTCAAATCGCACAGGCATCGCAGTCTTCCTCACTACCCTCGAAAGGGTCTTCCATCACGGGTTGTTCTTCAACCATAACATCTTCTACTTTACCATCCATTGTATTATGGTAATAAGATGTTTTCCACCCGTATTTATATGTAGTCAATAAGTCTTTTGCCATTACCGAAACTGGTACTTCATTGTTATCATACATTTCAGGATTGTATGACCAATTACCTGAAATTGCTTGATCGAAAAACTTCTGCATCACTGCAACTATGTTAATATAACCTGAATTGTCAGGCATATCCCATAGTAAGGTGTATGAGTTCTTCAATAAAGAGTATTGTGGTACAACCTGTTTAAGGGTTCCTTTCTTACTCTTCTTAACACTTAGATGATCTCTTGGTGGTTCAATACCATTTGTTGCATTAGAGACCACGCTAGAAGACTCAGACGGCATCTGTGCAGTCAATGTACTATGTCTTAGTCCATGTGCAAGGATATCCTTTCTAAGTCCTTCCCAGTCCATCTTGTATTTTGGTTTAACAAGTTCGTCAACGGAATCTTTATATGTGTCAATGGGAAGTATCCCATCTGCATACTTTGTTCTATCAAACCATGCACAAGCACTTTTCTCTTGTGCAATTTTGTTTGACGATTTAAGAAGATAGAATTGAAATCTCTCTGTTAATTCATGTACCAGTTCTAAAGCTTTAGGGTCATCGTACTTTACCTTGTTTTTTGCAAGGAAATGTGCCAGTCCGATATAACCAATACCAAGACTTCGTCTTGCAAGGGTTGATCGTTCTGCAGCTTTTACTGGATATTCTTGGAAATCTATCAGTTCTTCAAGTCCTCTCACTGCTAGGTCACAAAGAGATTCCATTTCTTCTTCCTTAACAATACCTACATTGACTGCAGATAGTATACACAATGCAATCTCACCCTCTCCATCGATATGATCGATTGGGTCTGTAGGTAATGTTATCTCTTGACATAGATTACTCATGTTCACTTTGTCTTTAAATGAACTATGAGTATTACTATGATCTATATTCATAATGTAGATACGGCCAGTCTCTGCTCGTTCTTTCAATAAGTCTGTAAAGAGTTCTCTTGCACCTACCTTTGTCTTAGGTACTGAATATGCATTCTCATACTTTGTATACAATTCATCGAACTCAGGTGTACCAAATGCTTCATACAAGCCAGGCACATCATGTGGAGAGAATAAAGTTATTTCTCCGTTTTCCAAAAATCTTTGATAAAATATTTCGGAAAGTTGTATTGAGTAGTCCAACTTACGAACTCTGTTGTCTTCGGTTCCTTTGTTGTTTTTGAGGACAAGGATGTCTTCGATTTCTTGGTGCCAGATTGGGAAGTGGACGGTTGCTGAACCTCCTCTGACTCCATTTTGGGTGCAACACCTAACTGTGCTTTCAAACTTCTTAAGGAATGGGATAACTCCTGTATGTTGGACTTCACCTCCCCTAATTTTAGAGCCAATTCCTCTAATTCTCCCAGCGTTAATTCCAATTCCAGCTCGTTGAGCAACATACTTTCCAATTGCATGGTCACTGGAGAATATACTCTGTAGTGAATCATCGGAGTCAACGAGAACACAGCTTGCAAATTGTCTGAGTGGAGTTCTGACCCCTGCCATGATAGGTGTCGGTATGTTAATTTTGAAATTTGATATGGCATCATAGTATCGTTTGACATAGTCTAGTCTGACCTCTTTGTCGTAATGTTGAAATAATGTCATTGCAATAAGCATGTACATAAATTGTGGTGTCTCAAATACCTCACCACTTGATCTATCTTGTACCAAATACTTGTCTACAATCTGTTGTAGTCCAGCATAGGTAAAGTTTAAATCTCTTGAATGTTTAATAAAACTGTTACATTGATTGACCTCATCTTCATCATACTGTTCTAGAATCTGAGAGTCATATACACCAGCGTCAATGTTCCTTCTGATGATATCATCAAGTGGTGGATAGATTACACTGTCCTTCCACTTAGTATTGAATACTTGTTTCTGAATTGCAAATAGTAATAGTCTTGCAGCTACAAACTGGTAATTAGGATTAGTAACATCAATCAAGTCATGTGCAGATTTAACCAATATAGATTGAATCTCCCGTGTAGATATACCTTCATAGAATTGAAGACCACTGTTCATTTCAATCATCGATTCTGATACACCTGTAATATTCCTACAGGATTTCTCTACCATTCTATGAATTTTATCTAGATCGATTGATACTTTACTTCCATCTGACTTGACAACTTTGATTCCACCATTACCGTTCTGATTCATGTTCTTTTATACTCCGATAGTTTTGTTTTTGCTGACAGGCCACTGTAAGTATTCGAAGTAATGATCTCCACAATCTCATCCTGAGTCAACCCACCTTGAATCATATCATTGATATCTTTATAATCTGATATCCTTCTATCATTCCATATACAGACTGACCACCCATCATCAATGACTTCGGTGATCTTTTTAATTATTTCTGTACTTCTTGGTTCGTTATCATATACGAGTATTGCTTTGTCTTTTAATTCTCTATCTAATTTCTTAAAATCACTTCCACCGACTGAAATACTGTTTGGAAGGAATAAACTATCTAGTGGGCCTTCTGTCACAAAGATAGTTTTTGTTTTGTCCACATTATTAATGTTGTAGATGAGTGGAACATCATCTACGAATCTCATGGTTAAATATCTCAATGGTGAATCATTTATTGCACGACCACTTACACCAATCAATTCTCCATCCTGTGCATAGAATGGAATGACGATTCGAGGGTCATTACCAAGAACCCTACTCTTGTACTTTTCTGAGAATCCAGCAAGTGTTTGTGCTTGAGACACAAACCATAGTTTTTCTATCTGTTCTTTGGGAACCTTTCTTGATTCAAGATACTCCCTTGCAACTATCTTCTCATTTGCACGAAAACACAATGCTGTCAAATCGACTTCCTTCATATTTAGAAGTTCTTTTCGCGGAGTAAACTTAAAATCATTACTACTTCTCTGTTTTTTTGTTCTTGGTTTCTTACCTTGTTCTGCTAGCCATTCTTTTATATATTCTTTATGAATAACTGGGAAGTGATCTTTGAGGAAGTTCACACTTGAGGTAGATTTACCACAATTATGACACTTGTATACGAAGTTTTGTTCCACGGTAAAGTGGAATCCCCTTGCCTTGTATTGATTCTTTTGGGAATCTCCACAATAAGGACAACGGTGATTTAGTGTATTCTCATTCTTCCACTTGGCCGAGTCTAGAAGTGACACAACCTGTGAAAGGTATTTCCTTTCCAACCATAGCATACCTACTATTATACAGTAGGGATGTGGTTTTTACAAGGTGTTTTTCTGTATTTCTTCTAACTTCTTCTTAGGGACTTGGATAACATATCTGTTCTCCACCACCTTGGGTTTCTCTTCCTCTATTCTCCGAGCAATCAGTCCGACTGATGTGATGAGAAGAAGTATTGCCAGCGGGTCAAATACAAATATTAGGGCAAAAATGACCGCTCTAATAGCGTTGTCAAGGTACTTGACAGATTCATCCTGTCCGTATATAACCTCTGCAATATACTTAATTGGCCCTACTTCTCTCTCGAATCCGAGAATCTCCTGTTCAAAAGGAAACTTCTCTTCCCTGAGTTCTTGTATTATATCATAGATGTCATCGATTTGTCCATTGTATTTCTCAATCTCTTGGATTTTTTCCTCTGCATCACCTGTTGATAGGCTTCTTAATCGACTGATCTCTGCATTCGCACCATTGATGGTTGTCTGTGCTTGTTCTCTATACTTGTCTATGTTATCCTGTTGTGCTTTTATGTCTGCACGAATCTGTTCTCTTTGTTCTGACTGTTGTTCATACAATTGATCTGCCTGTGCAACATAATCTATCTTCTCTGTTTCACCTTGTCTAAAGACACCACCCTCGTCCAGTGTAATTACTTCTACACCCTTGTCTCTGAGTTCTGATACGGCAGTATCTAATGCAGTCAATTCACTTCTTAGACTATTGATCTGTTCCTGTGCATAGTCTATATCACCCTGTACTCTGTCCCATGCACCATCTCTGATTACTATTTGTGCATTCACTGAGTCTGTTACATCCACTCCACCCTCTGATAAACTATCGATTCTTTCGTTGACTAGAGATAGTTGTAGTTCTTCTCTACCGATCTTTCTATCGATGTTATCGATCTCTTGTTGTGCAGCTGCTGTCTCGTATGATGTGTCACTGGATGCCTTTGCAAGGTAACCGAATATACCTAGTGATGTAATTAACATCAATACAAAGACTGAGAATGAGAGATAGTATTTGATTGAATTGAGTTTGTCCCAAAAGATATGTACATATGCAGCTGTAACTATCTTACCAAACTCTAGGGTTGATGCCATGATGATGACACCGAGATATGCACCAGCAAATATAGTTGCAAGTCCTAATACAGAAAAGTATGCAGCGATACCTGCGATACCTAGACTTGTTAATAATGCCAACGCGTTCAGAAATTTCATAATATATTAGAATCGTTTTAGGACTTCATCTTTCTTTTTCTTTTTCTTCATTGTAGGAGGCATGGATATTCCACCTCCTGTTGAGTTAACTGGGGCATCTTCTTTCAATCCCATGTTTAGGAAGTCTATTAGTTCTTCTCCTAATTTCACACCAGCATCATAATCTGAGGGATAATGCATTCCAGCGATTACTCTTCCATAACCACATATCTTTGCACCCTTCATAAGTCCTGATCTATGTTGTGGGTATTTCTTTGAATAAAACTCTGCAACGACTATAGGTTGGACTGTATGTCCACTTGGGAATGATGGTGTCTTTGCAGTTTTAGTTACGAATCGATCAAACTCTATATCTAATGCCTCTGCAACTTGATATGGTCTTGGTCGATTGTAAAAGTTCTTATAATGTTTTATGATAGGTCTACATTGTTGTTCGATGAATTCAATCTCATCTTCATCATAATCTAAATCATGATCTTCCATGTAGAGCTTAATGTAATATGATGCATCCATATCACAATTAATGTACTGTTGTTTCTGTTCGTCTGTTGCAGTTCTGTACTCATCCTGTACCTGATGAATCTCTTTAACAACTTCGTTTCCTGTAGGTGGTGTACCTATATCGATAGTCTCCCACCCCTGATTCCAAATCTCTAACTTCTTATACTTTGGTTCTTTCAGGTCTTTCAGTGGTTTGAAGACCATGTTTGCTATTTTTAGGACTGACTCAATAAACATCTTCAGCACTCAAGTAGATTTTAGATTCACCAACATAACCCTCATATACTGAGATTCCAAATACCTTTGCAATCTCTTTTTGGATATTGACTGCAGTCTTAGGGTCAAGTTGTTCATCGTTTAAATCTCTAGTATAGTGACGAAGTCTATATGTTCCTGTTGATAATACGGGAAACCCAACTGCCTCTGTAATGTGTTCAGGATTCAGCTGGTTTGTATCTTTCAAATGACGATAGAACTTCTCGTAGAGTTCTTCTGCTTGGTCATCTGATAGTTCACAATGTTCCTTTAGTATTGCAAGTGCAACAGCGTATGATGCAAATTGTGTCTTACCAAAAGGAACTTTTTCTATGATCTTTTTAAGGTTGAATACTAACCTATGAAGTAGAGTATAAGAACCCTTCTCCATCTTTGTGAATGGGTCGTTTCTAGTTCCATCCTCATTGTGAGTTATTCTTTTACCTTTTGAATCGATGAAACCCAACTTAAAGGCTTTCTGTTTACTAAACGGTGTGACTAACAGTTTAATGATTCTGAATACAATTAATGTGTCTATGATTCTCATAGAACTATTTATAGCAATCTAAAGTTCTCTTAATCGTTGTGCAAGGGAAAGATCGAGTTCTACATCAGGTTCCCAGTTGTTTTCAACATAACCAAGATATAGTAACATAGTTTTGATGGATGTCCAGTATGAGTCATCTTTGATCTTAAACTTTAACATTCTCATGCATGCTTCGAAACCAAAGACATTGAATAGACATATTAGATGGTTTAACATGAGGCGTTCCCTCATTTCACCATTGTTGTGGTAACGGTGTAGTAACCGTTTTAGGTATCTAAACCTTCGTAAATCCTCTTGGAAGTCTTCTAAAGACTCACATTGAGGGTCATCGTAATGCTTTAATGCAAACGCTTGAAAGTTTTTTGCTGTTATTTTATCAAAAAGACTCATAATGTAATAGTATGTAGGTTCCCCCGAAGGGAGGTTTACGAGTCCTTACTTGGAGTCACTTCATAGTACCCGAGGGTACTAATCTATTATTACTTGGATTAGTATCGGCACGACCCGTTATACTAATGACCCGTATACCTTGTAACTACCGTTAGATAGTTGTTCGTATTTCACCTTAAGTGAAACAACCTTCTCTTCCTTTTCGATCTCATCGATCTCACTGTTGCCAGTTTTACCAATAATCTCTCCATATCTTGAGAAGTTTAAGTCGAATTCTCCAGTTTCGGAGAACTCTAATTCCTCATCTGCAGTCTGAGGATTTAAACCTAGTTGAGAAAGTTTTGCTTTCATCTGTTCAACTGCAGCTTTTGGTGACAAGTATTCTGATACTGCAGTATGTCCCAAAATTGCATTGACTTTATTTTTAACATCAACATCATCGATGTCGTGAGGTATTTGTTCTGAACTTAGTCCAGCTCCTTGCAAGGTTGAACCTCTTGCAATTCCTTCGTTTATGAATTGATTGAATGTTTTCATATTAATTTTCCACCGCTATTCCGACTGCAAGAACCTCTGCATGTGCAGCGAATACCTCATCAGTCTGAGTTTTTACAACTATTTCAGATGCTCCACCACCTAGTGTGAATGTTCCTATAAGAGAATTACTTGAGTTCTCTACAGATACTAATCTGTTTGTAGAACCTGAGTTAACTACTCTTACATGTGTTGCACCACTATAACTCGAGCCATTGCCCGAACTTGTTCCACATGCAGCTTCTGAACCTAAAACTTTAATCTTCATAATCTTCCTCTAAAAAATTATTATGCAACTGATATTGTTGCAGTTCCACCTGTTCCAGCACCACCTGCGTCAATCACATCGCCTGCAGCGATTGCTTTATCTGCAGTTGCTCCACCAACATCATCCACAATAGTTCCACTGATGCTTTGAGCTGCAATGGATAGTGTACATGTTCGTGAAGGAACTGTAAATGAGAACTCGATCTTGTTCTTCCCATCGTGAGCAGCTGCTGTTGCAGTTGGGTTTGAACCACCTGTTGCAGCGACTGAGAGGGTTGCACCGTTAGTCACATCTACTTGTTCGTTATAAACAACAACTACTTTAGCAGCGTCACCTTGAGCATATGTTGTTGCATCAAAGTGTACTGCAGAAATTGTTGCTTCTGCTAGTGCAGTTGAAAGATTAGTATTAGAACCAACTGCGACCAAAGTCTCAGTTCTTGTTCTAGAACCTACTGGAATTTGAAGCTCCCAACCATGTGGTTTTGCCACAGTGTTGTTTTTGTCCTCTTGCTTGAGATACTTAGGTTTTGCTTCTGAACCGTCTACTATTCCCCATAAGGCCATTTTTCTTTCTCCTAACTTGCGATTTTCAAAATATCTTTGAAAGTCTTCTTAAATGATTTACTATCTTTTTGTAATAGTCTAGTGTATTTATCACGAATGGGAGCCTTAACAGACATTAAAACATCATGAACTTTGATCGCATCCTTATGTTTGACTTTGATCTTCTTCATGTCATCTGTTCTGACTTCACTATCTTTCTTTGTATCGGCAAACTTTCTTAACTGCATCAACATATTTGCATCGGGTCTGAGTTGCATTCCCTGTGCTTTACTGTTAAATGCATCGATAGCTCTATCGATTACTTCATCTTCTTGAGCTTCGGAATATTTTCCACCACTCATAGTTGAAATCTTTTCTAATTTTTTTAAGAGTTCTTTTTCACTCTTACTCTTTGCAACTGCTCTGGCAACCTTTTTGTTACCACCATCAGACATCATAGCAAAATCTGCAGTTTTCTCCATAACTTTGGATACTTCCTTTGCATCTTTTACATAACCTAACTTTCTAAGTTTCTCTTTAAAAAGTTTTGTCCTACCGTCTGTGGTAAGAATCTTTTGTATTTCAGCTGCAGTTATCTTCGGCATTAGAATGCCCCGTAGATATCATCGTAGTTAGAGTAGTCTTTCTTTGCTTTCTTTAAGAGATCATCATACATGCCTTTTCTGACTGCAACCATATCTGATGTCATTGAACCGTTTTCTTTATGCATTTGAATTAAGAGATTCATCATCTTCTCGACTTTCTTCTCTCTCATTTCTCTTGCAAGAAGTAACACCGATGCATTGTGATCGTTTTTATCTGTCATTTTTGCAATCTTTTCAACTGCTTTGGGATTGAATTCTTTCTTCTCTACAATAGTTTCTTCTTCTACTGCATCTTCCCACATTTGTCTGTAAGAGTTCATAACTGTTTCTTTCTTAAGTGACTTACCTTCTTTATCATATCCAGGCTTTCCTGCTTTCTCTTTCTTAGAGATTGCAATTGCAGCCTTTTGTGCATTAGATTTACCACCTTCACTAATTGATTCTTCATTAAATAAAGCATTGATATCTCCACCTGAGATATAATCTGGCAACATTTTTTCTAAATCATTATGAGTGACTTTTTTCATCTTCTTAACTTTAGAAGCAAACCCTTTCATTGTTCTAGACTTCATCATCTTCTTAGCAATGTCTTGAGCTTTATGAGGTATGTCCATAGGGTCTTTCTTCTCAGTGACTTTTCTTTGGTCTTTTTCTGAAACTCTTCTTCTAGTACCGTCTGCAGATATCCATTCTGATAGATTATCATCTAACCACTGGTCAAATTCATCAGGGTCATCTGTTTTTATTTCCCCATTTTTGATTGCCCAGTATGCAAATGCCATTGCAGCACCTTGAGATATGTCTCTATTGTTATTATAGTTCTTAACATCTCTCTTATAAATTTTCTTTAATTGTTTGAGGTTCTTACCTTCTATGATCTCTGCAACTTGTTCTTCTTTCATGCCCATTACTTTATGTGCAAGTTTAACAAGAACTTCGATCTTTGCTTTTTCCATTTTCTTCTTGTTACCATCGTTTACTTTGTCGTAAACTTTTGATATCATAGATGCAGTGAACATATCTAACATTACACCACCAACTTTAGCTGCACCTTTAGTGTCAACTATCTTTTGGATATCAGGCATAAGGTTTTTTTCTGTAAGATTCAATACATCTTCATGCAACATACCAACCAATTGATTCATTTCAAATGATTCGTTTGCATACTTGAGTGCATGTTTTACTTCTTTGGAGTTTCTTATCTTTCTTCCAAAGAACTTTTGGATTTCTTTTCCAGCAACATCCATTGCACCACTAAGGTCTAATGCAACCTCGACTGCTTTTTTGATCTTAGGGTCTTTTACTTTGTTTTTCTTGAAATAGTTTGCAACTTCCTGACCAGTAAGTTTTGATTTACCATAAGGCCCTAGTGCATCGACTTTACCATCTTTGTCTAGGATTTTTCTTTCTTTGATCTGTTGGAATAAATTCATGGTTTAGTACCCGAACATCATATCATATAAATCAGGGTCATGTTTGTTTATGATTGCACCTATCTCTTCTCTAGGCATAGTTTCCATGTTCATGAATAACTTATCAATCATTTTAAGAGACCTATCAGTAAGGATTTCCATCTCATCGTACATTTCAGTCTCGATGCCTTTCTTAAACATCTTGATGAAATCTTCGATATCTTTTACTTCGAAACCTTCTTTCTTTTCTCTCTTCATAACTTTAGTAATGTCTCTTACTATGTTACTTGCTTTCTTAGACTTGTACTTTCCTTTCTTTGCTTCGGAAACTACTTCAACACTCTCTGACATTTTGATTGCAATATCAGTAGATTTCTTAAGTCCTTGCTTGTCTCCTTTAACTTTAACATTAAAGTGACCTGCTACTGATCTCTCGATGTCTACTGAATCTACGAAAGATGCAATTTTCTTTGAGAATTTGTTTGCCTCTGCCTTATCGAAATAGACATAATTTACCGAAGCCTCGTCTAAACGATAACTTCGACTAAACTTTTTTACAGATTCTTTCTGCTCCTCTTTCTCACCTTTGTAGTTTTTATCTACATAGTCAAAGAATTTTTTCTTTTCTTCGTCTGATTTAAAATCAGCTGGTGAGTCTACACCAAATTTCTTGAGTGCTGATTTAAAGAACTCTTCATAGTCCTTGGAATTTTGTAGGACTGTTCTAGATGCTTCTAGTAATCCTTTGGGTAAGTCTTGTATACTCATGATTGGTTTAGTTCTCCTTTTTCAAAGTACGCAAACATTTTTTGTTTGCCCTCTTCGTTGAGCTGTAGTTGTTTTGCAAGACGACCCAACATGTTTCTTTCTACGAGTTTCTCTGTAGTCCTCTCAACTGATTCTTCTGATTGAATTTCAACTCCTTCGGGTATAGGTTTGACTCCTGCTTTCTTGAACATTTTTACAAGGTCTTTATCCTTAGCAATGTCCTTATTTTTGTTGTCTGCACCCATAGCAAATGTAGTTTTCTTAAATCCTTTTGGATTTTGTTTCTGCATTGCAAGTGCAACTTTAACATCGGTCATATTAAGAAGTTTTGCAATACCTAGTGTTTCATTTTCACTATCAGTATTGAACACCTTCTTAAGCATATCCATAGTAGACATTTCTATTCTTTCTACTAGGTTATCATCCTCTTCGACAACTTCTTCACCTTGCATCAATTTTTCATTGGTAAGTTCACCAATTAATGAAAGAATGTCTTGTTGTGCTTGAAGAAGAGACTCGTACTTCCCGTTGAACTTTGTATCTTGGAGAGTCTTATCACCCATTTTTGCAATCTTGAAGTAATCTTTCTTTGCTTTTTCAATAAGCTTAGAGAGTTTCTTAACGGCGTTAATTTCTTTATCGGTGACTTCTTGAATGTCATCAAAAGTATTAAGTTCTTCTTCGATCTGTGACTCAAGAATCTCATCTGCAGTCTTCTCCACACTACCTTCTTTTAAAGCAATGTGATTACGGACTTCTTCTAGTTTCTCTTTCCAGTTTTCTGACTTATAACTCATAACAGTATTATTTATATATTCTCAATCTTTATAACAAGATTTCCTTTGCCTTTTATAACCCGATGGTACTTTAACTTAGGTATAGCATACCTTTCCCCTATCATTAAAGTTTGTGGAAGTTCATCATCTAACTGTAACTTCCAACCATCCCCTGATAATACAGACACCCTTCGTGTTTCTGCATCTCGGTGCCAGATTAACTCTCGATCTTCAAGGGTTTCTTCAAACTCCCTTATTCTATAAGTCTCTCTAGTCCCGTGTTTCTCTAAAATTTCTTCTTTGTATGGTTTAGACACCGTATATTCCTTGAACAAAATTTTCTGCAACATCCTCAGCATATGACTCTGAGTGATCGTGAACCTTTCTTGTCTCTAGGAATACATCGTTTTCGTATAAATCTACTTCCCAACCCATTTCGGTGTGAAAGTAAACTATTGCCTTTTTTCCATCCAATTGAAACTGATGAAATTCTTTTCTCATGTTAGTATATAGTGTTTACCAAAAGAAGTTTCCACCGTCACTAAGACCCAGTTGTTTTGCATAATGAGGTAAACGACATGACCAATAATTAGCAGTCATCTTGTCATTTGCCTGATCACATTTGTGTCTTGCAGCGAACGATTTCCTTGCTTTCTCGTTTCCTAGTTTGACTTTTAAACCTGTTGTGTCACCCCATGTTATCTTCTTTATCTTCTTTGTTTCGGGGTCTTTAACATACACATAATACTTTTTCGGCCCACCAACTTTCGGTGAGTTTAACTCTACATCTTTCTCTTCATGCATAGGACAATCTAATGGTACATGTTGTCCTTCATACTCTGCAAACTCCCCTAAATCTGTTTCTAAAAGGGTCTTATCTACTGCAGTAGGTATGTAACTACCCTCTAATTGTAGTCTTCGTGCTTCTTTGATAGTTTCAAAGAACATTTCTGACCCTAATCTAAAGGGATTATCGAATATATTGATCTGATTCTCTTGTAAGGATGCAACGGTTTCTTCTATCGCAAGTGTTCTAAAGGTCTTCAACTTTGAACTCCTCGTTGTATGGATAGTCCTTCAATGGATTACCGAATACATCTTTGAATCTTTTTTTCATTTTCTCTTTTGTTTCGTGGACTGCTTTTTCTTTCTCTTTGATGTACTCATCAACTGATTGGCCAGGCGTATCTTCTTGATAAGATATTCTTATCTCATCTGTCCCCTGTTCGAGGACTCCATTGTCGTGTTTATTACCTGACATTACTTGTCTCCAAACATTTTATTAAACTTCTTGGTGTGAGTGGATTTCTTAGTCTTTGTAGGTTCCCCGTCTTCGTTCTCATCGCCTGGAGCAGGGCCTGTCTTTTTAGCTTTAAAGTGAGCGTCTCTTTTCTGTTTAGTATCTTTGTCTAAACCTTTGTAATACTTCTTAGGTTGTGTACCCTTATTCTTTGATACATCTTTATCCTGTTCTTCTTTGTCTTCGTTATAACCCTCAGACTTACCTTTAACCTTTGCAGCTAGGTCTTTGTCTGCACCACCCCAAGTTCCTTTTGACTTGGTTACAAATGAATTCACTCTTGCAAATGCCCATTGTTGTGCAGTTGCACCAGGCCTGTGTCCTGTTTTGTATGCAGCGAGTCCTCTGTTGTATACCTGTTTCAATATACCAAGAGGCATTCCTGATTTCTCTGCTTTGTTCTTGAGACCTTTTTCATTCTCATATAAAACTTCTTCGTTGGTTGCAGCCTTTCTTGCAGCTTCTCTTTCTGCCTCGATTGCTTTGTTCTGTGCTTCTTTCTCTTTCTGTAGATTGATTGCATCCATTTGTCTTGCATGTCTATCTTTAAGAGCTTCCATCTCATCAACTTGTTTATTTTTGAGTCTTTCCATCTCTTCGGTTTGTTTTGCCTTGAGATTAGCTGCGTCTACTGCAGCGTCTTCTTGTATGTCCCCAGCAACTAAAACACTCAACTGGTTAATCATCGATGTTAACACTGGTGTTGGTAACTGAGACAACATTTGTATTTGTTGTTTCGATAGACCTTTAACTTTCTTTAGAAGTTTTGCAGCCTTATTCTCTTCGATTGTTTCTTCTATAGGGTCACCAAACTTAAGGAATAATCTACCCTTCTGTTGTTTCTTATCAGTAACTTTTGCACCAACCATTGCACCTAGGGTGTTAATCATTGCAATACCTTTCTCGGAGTTCTTCTGATATTCTTTACCAAGTTTCGATTCAATCTTATCCATAATGTTTTTTAGAATGTTATTCCAATCTGAAACAAGTTTACCCTCATCAAAGATAGCAGCTGATTTGTCATTTGCTTCTTTAAATAATTCTCTGTATTTCTTTGCAGCCATAATAGTATTTATCCCTGTTTCCTTAATAACATGCGTTCTCTCCACTTAAGAGAAAGCTTGTTTGATGGGAACTTCGATGTCCAAGTTAACATAGCTTTGTATAGTTGACTTGCCTTCTTCTTCAATGTATTGAAGTCATCATCATTTGTGATCGATATGAAGTCTCTCCCAAATAGTTTCTTAAATTCGTCTGCATTTTTCATTGCAGCTTCCCAGTCATTTTGTACGATATCGAATGGTAGTTTTCTTGCTCTCTTTGCATTTCGTTGTTGTGCATTTGCAAGTGATGTAGTAACAAATACCATTTTGTACTCATAACCAAGTTTATCTAACATCTTCTTATAACTAACGATCTTAGATTTGTTTGCAGCTGTGGTGTCAAAGATCATTCCTAGTCTACCTGAGATATATGCATCCATATTCTTACCAGTAATCTTCTTTGCCTTTGCACGAATCGGGTCTATCTTATCAAAGTCTGCACCTCTTAGATCAAGAGATAGTCCTGCTTTCTTAAGTCCATTCTCAAATGCTTTATCAGTGTTTACCATCTTAAGACCTAGTGCTTTTAAAGCCAACTGATCTACAACTGTTGATTTACCTGAACCAGGCCCACCCATAAGGAACACAGCTTTGAAGATGCCTGGGTCATAAACACCTTCTGTTATTAAATCTTCCATCATGTATTCAGGAAGATTACCCTCATTGATACCCATTCCTTTACGGATATCATCGTATAGTTTCTTTGCAACACTCCTACCTTTAGATGGTACACCTTGTTTGAATGAATCAAAATCTCCATCCTCTGCAAATTGTCTCATCTTACTTGCAGACATTCCTGATACATCATCTGCATCGGGGTCTCTTTCTCCAGCTGATATGATGTTTATATTCTTAAACTTATAGTATCCGTGTCTTGCTTTAACTCCGTTGTATTTGGTCAATAACATTTCAAATTCTTTTACTCTGTCTGAACCTACAACCATGTTTACATTTACATACTTCTGTTCTTGTAAATAGTTTGCAATCTCAAATACTGTTTTAACATTTGCATTAACAACAATTTTACCAAAGAACTTTTTGAGATACTTAACTTTATCTCTGTGATTTAGTGGATTCTTTCTTTTATCATTTGAGTGTGATGAGAACAATAATACATCTGTTCCTGAACCTACCTTCATAAGTTTCTTAACGAGTAACTCATGACCTGTAGTAGGCGGGTTGAATCTACCGAAAGTAAATGTACAACTTTTCTCTTTTGCCTCTGATAAGAATCTGTTAAATGTCTTCATTTGTCCCATGCCTTTTGTGCAGTAAAGTTATTAAATGCAAACTCCATTCTATCTACGAGTTTGACTGCGCCACCTTTTCTATCGATTGCAACATATCCTTCGGGGTTTACTGCCTCGAAACCAGTTGCAGTCTTCTTAAATGTTCCTATACTCTTTACTCTATTTAGTACAACAATAATCATTTGTTTTGCAACAACTAAGTGTCCCATGAATAGTGTAAGGTTTGTTAAAAACTTCTTGATCGATCTCATTTCATTGTATAGTTGTTCACCAATATCTCTCTTAATTGCTTTTGTCTTTTCTTGTTTTACTTTGCCAACTACTTTATCTCTCCAGTAGTTCTCAAAGTGTTTCATGTATCCATCATATGTGGGTTTAAATTTACCTTGTCGGATAAGTGAATTGCAATAGGTCTTGTAAGTTGCCCCAGCACCCTTCTTTGCAATTGTAGTTTGTAATTCTCTGAACTTCTCTAAGTCTTTCTTCTTGATACCGTGGAATGCTTTACCAGCTTTAGATAACTCCTGAGTTAACGAGAGAGTTTCTTTTGCTGTCATCGAACCTTTACCACTGACATCTCTATATTCTGCATCATCTACCCATACATCAGAACTATGTCCTAGTTTGGATATGTCTGCACCGAATGATGCACCCAAATCTTCTATTGTTGCACCTGTATATGTGGTATGGAATACGATTCCTAATTTTGCACCAGCTATTTGTTTACCCAGCTCACTCGATGTTTGAACTGCATATGTAATTGTGTTTGGCCCAAATGTTATGAATGACTCACCATCAATAGTAGACATCTTCTTATCACCTGATGTAAACATCAAGTCACCCTGTAGTATCTTACTAAAGTTTAACTTTGAAAGGTGTTTGAATGCTTCTAGGAATTTGGTTTGTAGATCACCTGAGAGTTCAGGTGCATCTTTGATTTGTTGTTCTGAGGTGTAGTGAAGTTGTGCTTTGGTGAAGAGGGATTTCTTTGCAACAAAGAATTGTCCTGTCTCAGGATGAGGCCCTGCCCATATTGCTGGAGCTCCGTCCCATTTAACGGTCATCTTGACCCCTGACTTTGCATTACCTTTCAACATGTCTCTTAGACCTTGAAGAAAATTAATTGCACCACGACCACCATCAATACCTTGATTGATGATCTCGTCTTCTAAATGTTCTAAATGTAAGTTCTTTGCACCCATAATAGTAGTATATCACATAATCCTGTGTAATACTACTATTTATGCTTTTTTATTATTCGGGTGCAGTTTTCTGCTCAACACCGTTGTCGATGTTTGTTTGTAAAAGGTCTCTCTTGGTTGTGAGATTGGTAATAGTTGTCTTATGCCCTGCAAGAATATCTGAATATCCTGTTGTATTTGCAATGTCCTGTGAAAGTGTGTCGTTCCAGTCTTTCCATGCATCATATACTGCACCTTCTATACCAGCTGTGTTCTCATCTGCGGATGGATATTGTGATCTCCACCAAGCAAAGTATGCGTTTGCACCACCTGTTCCTGTCCATCTATGAGCAGCTGCAGTTGAATCATCAGGGTCACATCCGTTTGTATGTGATGAATTCATTGGGTCTGCATTTGCACCTCTAGGCCCAAAAACATTTGAGTTAGCACCCTCTAAGTAATCGACATATCTTTGCTGTCTTGCAATTCTAAGATTTAATACAATTATATCGTCTGCCCATGCCATGTGAATGTTCTCCTAAAAAAAGTTATACCCAACTATTTAGGTTTTGGAGAGTGGTGACGACTTAAGTTTTTCTTCTATTTGATCTATTTTTAGTTGGATAAGATCAGCCTTTCTTAGATCACCTTTTGATTTGGCCGATCTAAGGTCTTTCTTGAGTTGTATTTTATAGGTAATACTCTCAATTACTTCATCAGATTTCAATGTTTTCCCAACCATTTTTTGTACCATCTACCATTATAACCCATGATACCTTATGAGTCAATAGTGTTTTGCAGCTTTAGATGCTGTTGCAAAATTGCAATCTCCTTCTTTTGACGATCATTAGGTTCCTTTACCTTCATTAAAGTATCTAGGGCTCTTTGTCTTCTATTTTGTATATTTTTCTTTTTTATCATATCTTAAAGTCCGAATATCTGTCTCTTCCTCTGTCGGCGACTGGAACACTATCATCATAGTCATCCCCTGAGTCTAAGAGTTCTTCTTGTGCTTCTTGTTCACAATCATATAGTTTCATTCTTGATCTATCTACACCGATAACAAATCTCTTGAATATAGTTGGGTCATTGTATCTGTTCTTCAACTGTTTTACAACCAACTGATCTAGTTCTTCGAGTTCATCACTGGTAATCAATGCAAACATCATATCAGCTGTCGCTGGTAATCCAAAGGATTCTGATGTATCTTCAAGTCCAATGTCTGTCGAACCGTATCCTGATCTTGTAGTCTGAGTTGCAGACATAATAGGTACATCATATTCGACTGCAAGTCCTCTGAGTTCTTCTGCAATACTCTTAACCAAAGTGTAAGAGTTTGCACCTGAACCAGGCCTGATTCTATGTGATGAACATATGTTTAGATAATCGATAAAGATGATATCGGGTTTGAAGTCTTTCTTGATATCCAACTCTTGCAATAGATGTCTGAAATGTCCGACATGTGCAGCTGCAGTTGGATACTCTTTTACAATTAGTTTACCTTTTGTTTTGTTCTTGAGTTTATCAATCTTCTTATCATACATCTTCTTAGATATATCAGGAAGTTCTTTCATAGGAATGTTCAAAGTGTTTGCATCGATTCTCTCTGCAATTCTTTCTTCACTCATTTCTAGTGTGATATACAATACATTCTTACCCATCATCAAAGCTGCAGAACCCATATGACACATGAACAATGACTTACCAACACCTGTGCCTGCAAGACAAATGTTCAGTGTCTTATTGGGTAATCCACCCTTTGTGATTTTGTTGAAGTATTCTAGATCAAATGGAATCTTCTCTTCTTCCGTATGATAGAATTCAAATCTATCGTCCGCGTCTTCTAATACATCATGTCCTATATGTGTATCAAAGGACACGGAGAGTGCATCCTTTAAGAGCTCTGGTATCTCACCAGTAGATCGTTGTGACTTCTTATCGATCACTTCGATTGAATCCATTACTGCAATATAGATTGCTCTATCTTTGCACCACTGCTCTGTCTCATCGACCAGCCATTCCTGTGGGGATTCTTCACTACCGAAACCGTTTACAATAGATTTTGTGTCCTTGAGAGTCTTCTCATTAAGGGAAGTGCTGTTCTCAAGATTTATGAGAAGTGCTTCTATTGTGGGTGGTTTAGTATACTTCTGAAAGTAATCGTATGTAAATTCATAGATTGTTTTTTCAGATGTATCTGTGAAATACTCAGGCCTTAGAAAAGGAATACACTTCCGTGTAAACTCTTCATTCTGAATCAGATTCTTGAGTATCGTCTGTTCTATTCTCGTTTCCATATTTAAAATAATCTCTTACAACATCTTCTAGTCTTTCCATCACTTCATCAGTGAAGAATTTCTCAGGGTTGTTGTTTATTGTTTTTGCAAATTCGGTTTTACCTGTTGGTAGCTCAACTCTTGTTGAAGACTTTTTGAAGATACCACTTGCAAGTGCAAGATCAAGTAATCCATAGTATCTATCTAAACCTGTTTCATAGTTTAATCTAACATCCACTATTCTGTTTTCAACTGTAAGTCTTGACTTTGCATTCTTACAGTGAATGATGTTACCAATAACCTCGGTTCCTTCCTTCTCTTTTTTCTTGGACAAGTAGATAATAGATGAAGCTGCATACTTCAATCCACTACCACCACCCATTTCTTTTTGTGGGAACATGGAACCAATCACATCATAAGTGTGGTTAGTCACTATCATAGGGACACCTGCCCTACCAAGTTTTAGAGTCAATACTCTGAATGCACCTTTAACTACTTGAGCTCGAGTCATGTCTCGGGTTTCTTTACCCTCTGCAGTATCCTCAATCTCTTTTGTTGTAGATAACATACCCAATGAATCAAGACACATTGCCATAGGCGGTCTTTCTGATTCATCTGTTTCGAGATATTTGTCTAATATAGAAATTGCCTGTTTTCTGAATTCTTGAACTGTTACCACAGGCACGATAACCATTCTGTTTGAATCGATTCCTCTATCTTCAATCATTTCTTTACTGATTGCAGATTCAGATTCGAAGTAAATTACTGCAGCTTCAGGATTATCATCTAGGAATTGTTTACATATTCCCAAGGCAAAATAAGTTTTACCTGTTGCAGATTCTCCAGCAATTGCAGTGATTTTGTTTTTTGGAAGTCCACCGTGTAGTGAACCACTAAGTAATGCATTGAAGACATAACTCCCCGTATCAACGAATGAGTCTACATCCCCAGCTGCAACACCATCGGATACGATATTTGCATATTCGTTTCCAGTTGCTTTAACTAAGTCTTTTAAAAATGACATATTCACCTCTCATAATGATATAACCATTATAATATATAGTTGTGAATTTTACAAGGGGGTTTTATTTCTTTTTTGGAAAATCTTTCATCTTTTTACCATTCCTAGTATCAAGGTATCCCTCGATCATAGTCTTGATAGTCTTTACTTGGGCTTCAAGATGAATAATGAAACCGAATATTACTAGAATGATTGTCATGTAGAAGATGTCAAGGAAACCTATAATCATTTCACTTTGTCGATATCTTCCTGAGTAACGACTCCTTTCTCAATTAGTAATGTTCTATGTTGCATGTGTTGTTCTTGTATCTCTTCTTTATTACCACCAGCATAATCTACTGCATGGTTATCATCAATCATTTGCTGATTGATAGAGAAATGTACTTCGTGTACTGGATGTCCTACATTGTGATATGAGAATAATTCACCGAGGATTCTTCCAAACTTTCCTTTATCGTGGGATACTAGAGTTAATTGTTCTGCTTGTTCCATTAAATTCTTCAAATGTTTCTTTGAAGCTTTTCCAAATAATTTCTCTACTTTGTCCCTAGTACGCGATTCAGGTGTATCGATGCCCATTAAGCGGACTCTTTGTTTTTTATAGGTCATTCCAAATCCTAGATCGATGTCGACATCACATGTGTCGCCGTCTACAACTTTTACTACCTTGACATTATATTCGTACATATTGTTATTTATTGTAATTATGTTTTCGATTACTGGTTTTTTTCTCCCAGTGTTCGATTGCTTTACATATGGCCTCCTCTGCCAATACACTACAATGGAGTTTGATCGGTGGTAATTCTAATATCTCTGCAATATCTTTGTCCTGTATTTGTTTTGCTTCTGAGATAGTCTTACCTATCAACATATCAACAAACAAACTGGATGATGCAATTGCAGAACCACATCCGTATGTTTTAAACTTTACATCTTCGATTCTATCTTCTATGTCTAGTTTTAAATCTAGTTTCATGACATCACCACACGCGGGTGCCCCTACCATTCCTGTTGCAACATTCGGGTCGTTGGGGTCAAACCTCCCAACTGCATGTTTCTGAGGGTCATTTAGAACATTATTAAATCTATCTACGACCTTTTTACTGTATGCCATATTTCTATTTATCCAAAAAAGGAGTCTAGACTTGCAACTGGTTCAACATTCCACCCAATTAAACTGATTACGACTTTTAGAGGGTCAACAAAAGCTTTGTTGAATTGCATATCATAATCAATAAAACGGTGTAGGTCTAACTCTCTCGGTAGAACATTCGTGAATGAAATGACATTCTCGTTGATTGGATTTGGAACGGTTAGATAACTGAATGCAATCTTTTCTCCGTTCTTAATCATTTCATATCGTCTATCGATGTTCTTCTTTTTAAGATGATGATTGTACAACAGCGAACCTCGAACATGAATCGGAGTTCCTTTGGAGTAAATATGTGTTGGACATGCATATTGGACTAAACCTTTACATCCTCTCGGGAATGCAACCTGTTCAGGTGGTAGATTACGAAATTCCTTTCGTGAGGTCTCTACGAATTCCCATAGGTCTTGTTCAGTACCATTCATCACAACCTTAAAAGCTTCTGTGAGTTTAGTTCTAACCCATTGTGGTGTTGACGACTTTGCAGTTTCGATACCCATCATTTTCAGTTTGGGTTCTGCAAGTCTAACTCCCTCGTTGTCGTGGACATTTAGAATGTATCTTTTCTTTGCAGTCCAAATACCACGATCAGCGATCACCTCTCTCCCCATTTCCATCTTGTTTTGAAAGGCATTTGTGTACTCAGATAGTTCATCGAAACCATCTGCAAGTACCTTCTCAAACATACCTTCTGATTTGTTTAAGAAGTCGATGATCTTACCCTTGTCTGTCTCTTCGGGTAAAACCTTCTGAACCAGTTTGTCCATAGTGATATAGACTGAATCAGTATCCATTGCAATTACAAAGTCTTCATCCTCAGTACCTAATGTTTTGTTCATGAAGTCATTGATAGTTCTCTCAGACCATTTGATAATCAACTGACCTGATGTAGTGATTGCCTCTGCAAGATCGATAGAAAAGAATGCAAAATACTGATTTGCCAATGCACCGTAAGCTGAGTTCAGTGCAATCTTACGAACCATCTGATTGTTGTTTGCTCTCTTGATGAGAGTATCGAGTTCTCTAAGTCGTTTACGATCTTTACAAGATTCTCGTTCAATCTGATATTCGATCATCTTTCTCTTCCATTGCTTCCTTTCATCATAGAATTTCTCCATGAGTTCAGGTAGGAAACCTTGACGATCTCTTTTGAATTTTGCACCGTTGGGACAAACTGTGTTGTTCTGTTGTTTTAGATATGATAGATTACATTCTTTGTTGAGTAATCGATCAATTGATACATCCTCTTTGTATTCTTTTACCATCTTCTCAGGACTGATATTGTACTGCATGATGATATGTGGATACAGTGAGTTCAAGTCAAACGATACCACCCAATCATGACCACCGACTAACGGGTCTTTGACATAGGCACCTATGATAGGTTTCATCTTGTCATTACCAGTCCTAAGTCTTTGTGGTGGTGTTTGTATGTTTTGTTCTTTAAGGAAGTTGTAGATAATGGTTTCCCAATACTTCACCATTCCAAAGGTATCGTTGTAATTACACTTTGCATTGTAACTCATCGCTTGAACGAGTTCGATCAATCCTAGTTTCTCTTCTAGTTCTTCGACCAGTACAGCATCCTGTACATTATACTCAAGGAACTTTGGATAGTCTTGTTTGTAAAGTGTATGCAGATTTCCATACTCTGAATAATCTAATTTACTTTTACCAAGTTCGACATTTGCAATGTGATCTAGTCTGTAGGATTCTTGATTTACAAATGTATGTTTACGATATAGTTCTAGATAGTCAAGAACATTCACACCATAGAGATTGTAAACCTGTTGTTTCTGATATCCATGAGCAGTAAACTCACGAACATCTGATTGATTCCATGGTGATAGCTTTTTGTGTTCATCTTCACCTAGGATTTTATCGATACGATTACAAAGATATGTGATATCGAATGAGTTCACATTCCATCCTGTAATGATATCGAATGATTCACTTCTCCAATACTTGACAAACTTCATCAATAGGTTTGCTTCGTTTGTACATTCGTTATAGATCACATCAGTACGATCATGATTCCATGGGCCGATACCGAATACTACAGTTTCTTTTCCAAATGGTTTGATGGAGATTGCATTGACCTTCTCTCCAGCGATCATTGGTTCAGGGAATCCATCTTCACACTCACACTCGATATCGAGGGATGCAACTTTGATTAGTTTAGGATTGTATTCTATATCACCTTTGAACTTCTCTGCGATATAAGTGTAGATATACTTGTCGTATCCATGGATTTCGAATCCTTCGACACCTGAGTATCTCTCTCGAAACTTTCTTGCACCACCCATAGAGTTTAGATTCACTGCTTCCAGTGATCTACCATCTAATGACTTGAATGCAGTGTCCCCTTTCTTTGAGGGAATGTAGTGATTAGGTCGATAAGTAACAGCCATCTTGACTTGTTTCTTACCTTGGTAACCTTTGACTAATATTTTATCGCGTGTTCGACATACATTTGTATAGAAATCCATAATATAATTATACTAGAGGGATACTATTCTGTCAATGTAGTTCTGTCTGTATAATCTGAAAAATGTTTACGGACTACATCTTTTATGTCTTCATAATGTGCAATCTGTTCCATTTCTTTTTGAATAGTTTCTACATGGTCACCATGTTCAGCAACACCAACTGAGTTCTTGCATTGTACAAGAACATTCACTTTGTGCTTTTCTATCTGACCATCTGCATGTGCAACAACAGCGTTTAATAAGTCATTTGTCATATCTTTGCTCATGATAACTCCAATACCATTTCTTGTAACTCAACTGATCTTCGACCAACCTGACCGAACCATCTGCTGTCTTCCATCTGACTTGCCATCTCTTTCCAATCAGATGTAGAAACTGCAGCTAACATGTTTCTGAATTTACCTAATCGATTTGCACCTAAGTTGAAACACATATTCACTAGAACATGTTGAATGTTTTCAGGTAATGCATCAAAAACGATATTGTTGTTTTCACATACATGAATCGTTTCATCGACATGCTTATCAAAATCATCTGTGTAGTATAAATCTACTACATTTTGACTAACTGGAGTTCCAGCTGGTTGTCCGTATTCGGGGTCTGACTTCTGAATCAAGTGACCCACGCCTAATGTTAGATATCCTAACGAATCTTCGTAGACTTCTAAGACCTCACCTTCGTGTCTTTTAATCTGTTCCTTCAATATTGCTTTGTTCAATTTCTTTATCCCTCTCTATTTGTTCTTGTATTAACTCTACAAGTATGTCGCCCATAAGGTTATTTAGTCCCTCATTTTTTTCTAAGTCTTCTATCGTGTCACCTGATTGAGGTAACCTTCTTATAGTTCTCTTAAAATTTAAATGAGGTTTACCATCTTCGAATTGTACATCCCCGTACTGGTAAACTAAACCCTCCCATTCTCCACTGATGATCTCTATCCCAGCATCTGTTTCATGTGGGTTTTCTACAACCCTATAAACTTCTTTAAATAACTTTGGCATAAATCTCGTCTTCAATTTTTAATGAAGATTCAGTGGTATTGTTTTCTCTCACATTAAGTTCATTAATGTTCTTTTGTATATTATTTATCTGCAATTTACACAATAGTTTTTCTTCCTCAGATTGTGTACTATGTCTTTCATTATGTCTTCTAAGTTCTTCATCCGAATCAACTGTTAAAAGAAAAGCTTGTGCATCATGGTTATCTAATACCCATCGTATATCTTCACTTTTCCAGTACATATCACATTCTATAAGTGTATGTACATATGAGTAATCAGCCCATTTTAAGAAGTCTTGATACTTTGGAATCTCTGAAACTCCTGAGTCACCATCATAGATAGTGTTCTCTGCAGTTATTACTTCTGTTCCAGTGAACACTTGATTTGGTGGATACTTAATTGGGTATGATTCAACATGTAATATGTCTCCGTATTCTCTACATTTCCAAAATGGAAGAGGTTCTTTAATATCTTCTTTTGGAGTATGTAATCTATCACAAAGATTATTTAACATCGTTGTCTTACCACTGCATGAAACACCTAGAACAAGAATAATCATGAAATAATTTTACCGTAGAGTTCATCAGCTATTCTTAGGGAAGTTTGAATGTCTCTGTTGTTGACCACATTTAACCTTCCCATAAGATTGAAATTCTTTTGAATGTTATCTATCTGACTTCTACGACCCTGTAACCATTTCTCTGTTTGAGTATCTTGTCGTTCTTCGTGTCTTCGTTTCTCTTCATCTGAGTCAACTGTAAGAATGTAAACTTCTGATTCATGATTGTCTAATACCCATTCTATATCTTCTGCTCTAAAGAATCGATCACCTTCTATAATAGTATGTTTATATCCGATACTGATACCATCACAAAATTCTCTAAAGTGTGGTATTGCACCATATGATAATCTATCTGTACCACCGAATGTTTCTCCTTCGGGATACTGACCACATACTAGAATGTCACCATGTTCCTGACATTTGAATAGAGGCATAGGTTCTACAAGATTAGGTTCTTCTAAACGAGAGATAAGACCTCTCATCAGGGTTGATTTACCTGAACATGGTACTCCACCGATTAAGTATATCATCTAAAAAAACTCGTCTAGACTTCCATGTTTATCTTTGTTAGATGGGCCAATCGGGTTTTCTGATTTACCACCAATACCCATTGTTGCAACATGTTCATCACAATATGCAACACATGAAAGTCTCACACCATTCCCTTCGATAGGTGTGACACCATGTAATTCATTTGAATCTGCAATCAATACATCACCATCATCAGCTTCTATTGCAAGACCGTATCTAGGGAAACAAAGATATGCACCCTTGAAGTCTCCAATCCTGAAAACGCACATTGTTGTCAATCCAAATTCTAAATCTTTTCCATCTAGATGTGCTGACATTTTTGCAGTACCTTCACTGGAATATCTGTTTGCAGATAAAGCCGTGATAGGTGCGCCCCCGATGTGATACTTACTTTCAATATAATTGTCTGCAAATGATCTTTGCTGACGCCACACATCGGGAGCAGCGATCTTTAATGCACCTTCGTTAAGAGGTGCAATCTTCTGTAATACTTCCCACTTTTGTTGATTAGATTTCTTCTTCATCCAACCACTAGGATTAATCATCCCTGTAAATCTTCCTCTCTTATATCCTATCAATACAGAATGAATTGCATTTGCTTCTGCAATACGATTGAACTTACCATTCTTTTTAAGTGGATAGTAAGAGTTAGGTGTTCTTAGTTTGTAATGTTCACCTTCGATCAATCCTTTCTTTTTCATATCCTCATGATCGATTGGGCCTGATGCATTTGCTCTCATAGTTGAGACATCATCAATTGAAAACAATGTATCTTTAATAGTCTGATAATTGTCTCCAGTGTATTCACCTTTAACAATATATGCAAGTGGAGCCATATCACCTGTAATAGATGCAACTGGTTTACTTACTTTAATTATTTTCTCATCTACTCCTATAGATGATACAACTTCATCGTATGATGATTTGTCTAGGAACTTTCCGTTCCACTTATCGTAGGTTTCTTTGAAACCGTGATCTACTTTTGCAATGTGTTCCATGGTTCTAATATCTGTTTTTTGATTTCTTCGACTAGATAATACAAGCATAGTGGTGCAACCATTAATCCAATCCTTGCACCCTTATCATTGTAATCACCAGTCATTTGATAATCGTTAGGTAGTGACATAAGTCTTACCATTTCCCTTGGAGAATAAATTCTCTTACCGTTGTAATGGAAATGATTACCACCCATAAATTTAGGTTGACATCCTTGTTCAGTCAATGAATGAGCTGGTAAATGTTTTGGAACTATCCTAGACATATAATAAGAATGTTTCTCGTCTTCCGCTGGTATGTGTCCTAATCTAATGTTCTCTTGGAACCAAGGTTTTACAATATGATCTCCAATAGAAACATAGGACATATTCTCTTTATCTGCAACACCATCAATACCTTTACATGGTGTACAGTTTGCAAACTTTTCATCAGGATGTTTTTCAAATCCATGAACCCAATGACCTTTTGAAGAATCTTTCATAGCTTGTTCTAAGTATTTAGCATCTTCGATATTCTCTTCATCGTCTGCAAGATCATCAATCGCTTGACTGATTGTTGCATATTGATCTGATGGTTCAGGGAAGATACTTCCTAGAGTCATCCAAGGTCTACCAATTGCTTCTAGAACATCATCACGAACACCAACCATGAATACTCTTTCTCTCTTTTGAGGTACTCCATGTTCATGTCCTTTCATGATCTTCCATACAACTGAATAACCTAGTGCTTCAAAATCTCTGACCATCTTGTTAAGATGATCTCTTGCATAATCCATAGAGAGACCTTTTACATTCTCACATACAATTACTTTGGGTTTGAGTTCACCAGCAATTCTAATTTGTTCCCATGTAAGGTCTTCGATGTTTTGTTGTTTCATTCCATATGCAACCTTCTCTTGTTCCCATCCTTCTCTCTTGGTTCCAGCCATAGAGAAAGGTGGACAAGGTGGTGACCCATCCAGTAGATCAAGTTCATATGGTTTGAGACCAGTAAGTTCCATAATACCTTTACCAGTCACTTGTTTGATATCTTTACATTCGTGTACAGTGTCAGGGAAGTTCTTAAGATAAGTGTCGACATGAATCTGTTGGAACTCATTCATGTATCGAACATCACCACCTGCGAGTTTATATCCACACGATGAACCACCACCGCCTGCAAAAAATGTAATATATGAGAATTTCTTCTGAGAAGAATTTTGTTTTAAATCGTCTAAATTATATTGAAAGTACATAGAACTATGATAACATATACCATAGTCCTATGTAAAGATGGTTTTTGAAATTAACCAACGAACTCATCACCTTCGTTCCATGCACAACCAGTGAGTCCACCAGCTTGTAATCCTTGTAAAGTTCTTAGAACTTCCTGTGCATTTCGTCCAGTGTCTAATGCATTGATTGATGCATGTTGAATGACTCTGTCTTTATCGAAAATGAATGTTGCACGATAACAAACACCATTTTCATCATCTACGATACCTAGTTGATGTGATAGTCCAAGTCCACAATCAGCTGCAAGGACATGTCTGATATTACCAATCAGTTCATTGTCTTGTTTCCAAGCTAATTTACAGAACTCATTATCACCACTGATACCAACAACATTTGCATGATCGACTAAGACATCCATTCCAGCAATTTCTGTTGGACATATGAATGTAAAGTCTTTCGGGTAAAAGTAAACTACAGACCAGTCTTTTTTCAAAGGCGTATATCCTTCATTAACTTCTACATCAACAAATTCGTTGTTTTCACTAATTCCCTTAAGAGTAAAACTCGGGAATAAATCTCCTACTGATAACATAATTTCTCCTATAGTTAAGAATAGACTCTCAGTATAACACCAAGAGTCTATTTTGTATAGGGGGTTTTAAGAGATTTTTATAGAGATTGGTTTATCCTCTTCGGGAATAACCTTCACTAAACTAACAGACAAGATGCCGTCTTTCAACTCTGCAGAATCAATTTCAACATTGTCTGCAAGAGTCCATGATCTCTTGAATGCTCTAGAAGCCAAACCTTTGTGAACGAATTCTTTTTCGGCGTCTTCTACTTTACCCTCAATGATAAGAAGATTCTTCTCTTTAGTAACAGAAACATCTTTTTTACCAAAACCAGCAACTGCAAGTTCAACAATGAAATTTTCATCGTCAACCTTTACAACATTGTAAGGTGGGTAGTTGGGTTGTGAAAGATTAGATAGTCTATCGAGGTCTTCGAAGTATCTATCAAATCCAATTGCGAACGGTCTGAATTGACCAAATATATCTAAATGCGTCATATTTTTCTCCTTTTAATAAGCAAGTTAATATAAATGTAATCCTCAATTGAGCAATTACAATAGTATTTATATATTATATGGGGTCGAATATGAAAATGTCAAGGCCTTTTTGTGCAATTTCTTTTTGCTCTATTAACAACTGACATATTGTTCAAGATAACTATAGTCATAAGAGAATTAATATCTTGCATGTTTTGTTTACTCAATTCTCGGTTATTGCGTTCAGCTGTTACTGCTGGATAAAGTACAACAAACTTTGTTATACCCATTTTCATTACTGAGGGTTGTTCACCCATGATAGGATTAGCTTCATATACACAATCGTATTGTAATCCTTTATAGGTAGAGTACATATCAAGAAGTTGAAGGGTTACGAATGCACCCCATTGAAAATCATTTATAGGTTCAACAAGTGTATATTGTAACCTTCTCGGATTTGCCCTTAACGAGGATTCTATCAACTTCTGAGAATGTTCTGTTTGGGCATAGTTGATAAGTTCTTTCCGATAACAACAAGTCCACCCCATCATAATTTCTCGTTTGTCCTTCGAGTCTAGCACCGAGGTTGACTGCATCTCCAATGACGGAATAGTCAAATCTAACTTCTGACCCCATGTTTCCAACAATACATTCTCCTGTGCTGATGCCGATACCGACATTAATAGGAGGCAGATTAAGAGGTTTAAGTTCTTCATTGAGTTCCTTGGTTGCAATTAATACTTCTTCTGCAGACTTAACAGCAAGTTCTGCATGTTCTTCGCAATCCAATGGAGCATTCCAAAATGCCATGATGCAATCGCCCATGTATTTGTCTATGGTTCCTCCATTATTTATTATTATCTTGGTTTGGACATCAAGGAATTTGTTTATCAAGTCTACTAATCCCTCGGGGTCATCATTATTCTTGTAAGCTTCGCTGATCGGAGTGAATCCACATATGTCCATAAACATGAATGTCATCTCCTTTCTTTCTCCACCAAGTCTCAATTTTTCAGGGTTTTTAGCCAGTTCGTCAACCATGTCAGGAGATAAATATTTTTGGAACTGCATCTTAATTTGTTCTTTGAGTTGATAGGTCTTATAGTATTTGTTGAAGGATGCGTGTCCAAACACAATCATGGAGGCAATCGATGAGTAGAAAGTATCGAAAAGAACGAGAGATGAAGACCACCAATAGAAACCCCCACCCACCTGAAATCCAACGAAAGTTAAACTCACTAACCCCGCAAAGGCTGTGGGAAGTGTGTAAACCATTGCCAGTATTCCTAGAAGGACTGACAGAAGAAGAACGAGAGACAAGAATTCAAGATAGTAGGATTGTTGTATTCGAACTTCTTGCAACACGCTCTGGAGGACTGAGGCTTGTACTTGATGGGGATACATTACACCCACTGGGGTTGAGGATGGATTATTAAGACCCTCTGCAGTTAGACCCCAAACTAATATTTTATTTTGAAGGTCTGACTCTGATAAATCAGCTGCAGATATTCTCTCAAAGTCATACCAGTATGCAATCTGAATATCTGCAGTCGGTGTAGTTTCGATGGGTGTAGATCGACCCATACGAATCCACTCGATTCCAACTTCGGGTGTAACCCTTGTCTGATAATTTTTATGATCTCCAAATGCACGAAGCACTTCCAGTGCAACGGATGGATATATCTGATCGTTTGCAGATACTATAAGTGGTGCAGAACGAATCGTCCCGTCAAAGTTTGGTGTACCTGATATTGATGGAGTTGCTACCGTCACTCCAACACCATATGAATTTGCCATTAGCATCTCAACGGGTGATGCAATGCCTGAAAAGTTCCAAATATGATCTTTAATCTCGCCACCGCCGAAGACCGATGTCCTCACAAACGGTGCAGTACCAGTATCTTTCTGAATTGTTGGAGCTGCTGAAAGTATCGATAAGCGATTAACTAAACCCTCTGCAAATTTAGCATCTCCGTCAAATCTATCGGGTTCTTTGAATAATTGAGTATATACATGTGTATTGGAATAATGTGATTCCAACATGATATCTGCATAAATGTTTCTTGGCCATGGATACTGACCATACTTCTCTAATGACTTCTCATCGATATCAACTAGAACTATATCTTCTACTTGTTCTACCTCATGTGATTGATGTAAGAAGTCGAACCACGACCATGTGATGTTTTCTATTAGATAGGGATTCCAAACTTTAAGTCCGAATAGTAACCCGATGGTCACTAATACAGTCTTCCAAGAATACATTACTGAATCCAACAAACTGGATAAACACACCAAATAGGATTAGCAAATCCTAACATCCATAATATAAGTATCCATAATGGAATTTGTATCCAAGTCTTTCCTTTAGACCACTCTCTGAATTGGATGGCATACGGAGCCATCTTGTTAAATAACCACTGTTTCATTAGTTTCCTTGAGTTACAGTTAGACTACAACCACCAACAGTATAACAGTTTTGAGTTACACTATAACTCTGATTAGTTGTACCTTGTTGTAATAGATTTAATGTTGTGGGTTGAGTACCTTGAAGTCTAATTTGTGCATTATGATTTGCATTACCTTTTTGTTCTAGATCAACATCTGAACCATCTGCTGTACCATAGAAGTATGAATGTGCATAGTGACTTCCTGAACCTTCTTGCCAGGCTTCTACATTTGTATCGTCTGCATGAACATCTAGGTTTAATGTATGATCTCCATTTTGATATACATCGACATCATTATTGTTGCCCCATAAGTGTCTACCATATGTTGCACCATCAAATTGTACTACAACTTCATTGTTACCTGTACCATCTACATCACCACCCCAATTTTTTCCTGAACCCCAATATGAGACCCAACCAACATAGTTACCTGAACCATTCTGAGTCAAATTAAATATGTTATCGGAGTGTGCAAAAGAAAATTCAACTTTGTTACCATAACCAAGCTGAGCGATAGTTAGTGATACATCATCACCACCATTTCCTACCTGTTCGACATGAACATGGTTGTCATCTGACGGGCCTGCATATGCACCCATAGCGATAAAAAATAGTAATGCAAACAGTAATGTGATTCCGAATGCATCTAATTTCTTCCAAAAGTTTTTTAAAAAATCCACCATAGTAGTAGTCCTAACAAAAGTCCTTTAAAGTAACCAACCCACATTGCGTGGTATTCTGTTATCTCTAATCTTTCTATCCATTTGTATGTTAAGGCTTCATGCCAATCTAAAAACCGATTTAGATATTCCATATTTCTCTCCTACAAACAAGTATTTAGTTATTTTGGTTACTGCTGGTTAATAAAGATTTGAATTGCTGGGTCTCCACCACCAAATTCTATGACTCCTTCGTAGTCTCCAACCCTTAAATCCATGAATCCTGAGTTACCACTCTGAATGACAATCTCAATAACACCATTAACTGATCTAAAAAATACTAGATTTCCATCCTCTTCAAAGACATTAAACTGTGAGTCTTTATTGAATCCAAACTGAGCTCCTTCTAATCTAGTTGTTCCTCCACCACCTGATGATTGTTTATCTTGTAATTTTGCAGTTGTTTTAATTAGTGCTTCAACAACATCTAAGACATTGGTAAGGAAGTCTACATCGAGGTAATCGATATCCAATCTACTTGTTTCTTCTAATGTTTCACCTTCTGAATATGTGTCGATATCACCATCTAAACCATCAAATTCGAGGAAGTCTACATCGAGTATCCCTTGGTCATCGTTCATATCATCCCTTACCTGTTCTTCTACGGCCTGTTTGACCTCCTGAGGCGGTGATACGATGAACATGTTATCGATCATACTGGTTGTTAAATTATTGATTACTACTGCACCTGTAGGTGGTGTTTCTATTGTGGATACCATTGTTGCCTGAAACGCTTGATTCAGGACAACCTCTCCACCTTCATTTGATACTACAATCTCCCCTGATGGTGTAATACCATCTGCATCAGGAAGCAGAATAACGAGTGTCCTTCCCAATTCATCGATTGTAGTTGTGAAATCTGTACCGTTGATTGCAATTTGTGCTGTCGGTGTGCTGATGTCTATGTTTGCTTTCTTGATCTTATTACCTTTGCCCGAAGCAAAACGGGCGGTTCCCTGAACCATTCTAAGTGACATCTTTGATAATGATGGATTAGGGTCGTAGTATACTTCATCGATGTATACTTCTGTATGTTCTATAAGGTCTAGTTCTTCATCATCTAAGAACTCTATTTTCATTCGACCATTAACGGTCTCTGCAACATCATATAATTGTATATTAGAGCCTACATTATTCTCAACAACTGAGTTGTTGCGTAGTATCTGTCCGATACCAGTAGACTCGACAATGTCTCCAATGGGGTCTTGAGCATGCAAAACCCCACTGATGAACAATGTACTAAGTATCGTTAGCTGCGTCTTTCTGAGTGATCTGAATAACTGCATTTTCACTATCGATATCTAATGTAATATGTGCATTAGGTGTTGCACAAGGCGAACCTCCTACACATGTTCCTGACAACTGATTAATATCAATATCAGCACTATCACCTTCAAGAGTCAATTTTAAATATTGTTCTCCATCTTTTTGTAATGTGTTAATATTGTTAGAATCACCTGTGATATCAAAGTTCCACGTTAAGTCATCTGATTCCCAATCAACATCAAAAATATTCGAGTCTCCGATTAATATTAAGTCGGCATTCAATCTTTCTGCGGATAAAGCATAACCTTGATCTAAATCAAATTGGTTACTGTCTCCAGTAACATCAAAGTTAATATCTGAGTCATCCGTACTACCAATGTAACCGATGTTCCAATCGATCTTATTTGAGTCACCTGTAAAATCTAACTTGTAAGTCGTATCGTCAGATTTTAGTGGCCCGAACAAAATGTTTTGGTTCCCTGAAAAATCAAGATCAAATTCTAAACCACCACCAGTGATTTCCATATTTGACAATGACCCACTACTTGCATCGTTTCCACCAATTTTGTTACCAAAACCGATTTGATCGATGTATAGTTTAAGCGTGTCACCAGCCTGTTCAATCTTAATTTCGTTATCATCAGTGGCTTGTGCGAAAAGAATGTTTGTCGACAATAGTAGTCCAAAGACTAAACTAATTAGTTTCTTCATTTTCGTTATACCCCTCTATTTGCCAAAACCCTCTATTGTGGCCTTGGTATACTAATTCCAACACTGCAGCTTCAATCGCTGTTCGTGTTGCGTAAGTCACTGATTCATTATTTCCAACTCCGTCCTCAAACTCTAACAACTGGGTTCCTTCTTCGATGAATCGGAAGACATCCCCTGAATTACCATATGATAAAATGGTTTTTCGTGTTTGGACATTCATTAATACTTCACCAGTTAGTACACTAACTGCTCTCATGCTTATTGTAACAGCATCTTGACGATACTGTTTACTAAACCCAATACCGAGTGTCCGTGCGCCTCGTCCACCAGTTTGAAGGTTAGTATCATACCCAATTACGCCACCTTCTATTATAATGCCCGCAAAGAGCAGTGGCTGTATTCCCTCGTCTGATTGTCCAGTCTTATTTGCAAAGTCTGTTCTTGCAGAACGAATGATCTGTCTTTCTCTAACTAAATGGTCGATACCGTTTCTTTCAACGACTCTAAACCATGTACCATCACCAGCTGTTTTCAGTGCATCAATTACCATTTCGGTTGCACCCTGTGTTACTGCAGTAGAGAAATCTGCAATGCCTTCTCTGGCTTTTCTTTGTCCAGTCTTATCCATAAAGGTATAGACTGCAACTATTGGTTGTTCTTTTGCTGGTGGTAATTCTAATAATTGTATGTAAGAAGGAAGTCTTACAACTTCGGGACTTTCAACACAAATGTAATTCCTAGTGATTGACTTTGCGACACCAGTTACTACATCCCTTCCGTAACCTTCATCGAACCTTCCAGTCTCATATGCACAATCTGCTGGGCCTTCTGACCACTTAGGAACAGAGGCACATCCACTCAACATTACGAGGAGTGATATTGTTAAAAGTCTCAACATCAACCCCCTCCATCACCGCTACCAATATCAGGGTCTTGTCCAAAGTTTCCTGTACCGACTGGAATCTCAACTACTGTAGAGCTCCCGTCTTCGGCAACGATTGTTAATCTTATAAATTCTGTACCGCCTGCATCCGTAATAATTTCCCATGTAATTGTATTACCCTCTAATACGAATGAACCGAATCCTGCTGGATTGTCATTTGAGAACATAGATTCAACTAGCTGTTTTGCAAATTGAGCATAGATTCTACTCTCTAAATTTCTAATAAATTTTGCAAGCGTTGTATTATCTGCTTCTCTTTCTGCAGCTTTCCTCGCTGCATCCAAGGCATCTTCTATTGCTTTCTTTCTAGAGCTTTCCTGATTCTCAATAGTTAAATAATGGGCTCCTTGACCAATACCACTAAAGCTTGGATTTTTAAATTTGTGTACTATTTCGTCTGCAAATAATTGTCCTGTAAAGAACAGAACCATTACTGCAATACCTAAATGTGTACCATTAATTTTCATCTTTTTTTAACCTCTGTAATGCCTCTTTTTCTTCGGCATCCGTTAGAATTTCCTGTTTCTCTCGGTATTCTAAAACTGTATCCACCTTACTTTTAAGACGAATAAGATCGTTATCTAACATCCTAATTTGATCTAGAAGTCGAATGAGTTCGGTACTGCCCTTACCTAAACTTGGTTTAAGTGTCTGAGTGACAAACTTCCATACGAAAAAGATAAAGTAACCCATTCCCAAGGCAAGTACCACTGGAAAACCAAACTCTGAAATCAGTTGTGCTATCTTTTCCATTAGTCTCTTCGAACATCAATCTTGTCATCTTCTACAAAGTTTTCTGCTCTTGCGATACGATCAATGTCGGGTTTGAGTTCTAGAGCTGCTGACACTAACAAATCAATCTTTATCATATCATTGTTCATCATCCTCACTCTACTTTCTAAACTACTAATAATATTAGTCAAACCAGTTACTTGTCCTACTACTGATTCTAGGATATATCGTAAAGTTAGGAAAATAAAGAACGCCATAATGACAGCACTCCCAATAGGTACTCCGACTTCACTCATAAATTGTAATATATCCATACGATTATTTATGATTTTAGGTTTATTATGGCAATGATTTGGCCAAAAAAAAGGGGACTGAATGTCCCCCTTCTCGTTGTTTTGTAAATAAGAATTTATCTCTGTTGAGACCAAATTTCATTCACGACCGCAGCTTTAGTTCCTGACTTTTTAACTTTTAGAGAATTTTTCTCTGCAAAGTCAAATAGTTGAACCTTAGTCAGTTTGTTCAATTCTGCCTTGGAAACTACACCATTGTTATTTGCATCTGCCTTTATAACTGACGGAGAAGATTTTGCAACCTTCTTCGCAGGGGCAGGTGCCTCTGATGTATCTCTCCATGCAAGATATCCAACTGTAACCACGACAATCAATACGATTATGTATGATATTTCCATGATATATTCCTCACTATTAATAGTTTGTTATCTTATTTATCCTTAGCTTTACCAACATTGAATGCAAACCAATCAAGCACTTTGTAAGCTTTCTTGACTAATCCATCATCAACTGGTGTTGGAGTTAGAGCTGCAACTAACGATGCACCCATAACTAACCAAGGAATCACCTGTATCCATGCTATAATCCATTGTAGGAATTCTAACATATTTACTCCTTCGAAAGAAATTAATATCTTTCGTAGGTATATTTAGGAGTTATTACTGCCTATACTGTATTTAGTGGTTAATTTCCACTCACTTTTTTCCTTGAATGGAATGATTTTGATCTGTGAGAGTGGTGCCTTTGGTTCGGCTATTTGTTGTTTGTTAAGAACAGTAACTAGGTTCCATTGTTCCAGTAAACCTACGATTGTGTTTCTTCTACCGATATCTGATTCATCGATGTTAGAGGGTTTACCATCTAGTTTGAATAGTTCTTTGAAGTGAGTAATGTAATACTTACCTCTTTTGTGGAGTATGTGGCAAGACTGAAACAGTTCTTGTTCTCTTCTACTTGCAACACCTATGCGTGAAAGTGTTTCCCTAATCTTTAGGAAGTCGTCTTTTTCGGGGAATGTGACCTCGACAAGGTCTTTTATTATATCTTCTTGGTCATTCATTATCCTTACCACCAGTTTTCATTCTGTTTTTCAATTCTCGTAACTGTTTATCAGACAGTAGTTCCACATAGTCTTTAGCTTCTTTTGTAGATATCTGATAATATGCTTTTACCGTATCGAGTTTCTTACTAATATATGGCTTAGACCACTGTGAAAATCTTTGTCTTTTTCTAAGAGTATTTAGGAAAAACATGTATTGAAGACGATTGTCTACTCCATGTCTGACATTCATTTCGTTAGTAAGGAAAACAGAATCCTGATGATAGGATAATGATTTGTTAATTAAAAATGGTTGATATGCTTTCTCTTCGATATCATCAACCATGATATCTTTTTTGTCGTAAGAGACCGACTTTACAAAATCGAATGGATTTCTTTTAGTCAAGTGATTTACCTGAGTCTGCAAGATTTCTAGTGACCTCTTGAACTAACTCTTCACCAGTCATACCTTTTTGAATAGTATATTTTCTTCCAGTCTTTGACATTGTTCTTTCGATTCTACCATCCATGTACTGAACATCCAAGACACCCTTTACAGCATCTTTAGCGGTCTTCTCAGTCTCATACCACATAGATGTTAAACTATGTGCATGTACCCACTTAGGTCGATCTTTGTACTCTTCTGCAAGAAGAATCTTCTTCTGCATATCTACTCTCTCATCATATTG
>Ga0181420_1000016_pt1 | contig 54252 bp, 11 predicted proteins | sample 43SPOviralmetaG_FD_130145 | JGI IMG/M metagenome (GOLD analysis project Ga0181420, IMG submission 130145) | Marine viral communities from the oligotrophic San Pedro Time Series (SPOT) site, San Pedro Channel, CA, USA - 43 SPOT_SRF_2013-05-22 | ecosystem: Environmental > Aquatic > Marine > Strait... | reverse complement strand
TTGAAAAAATCTTGACATTTCTTCTTTTATAGCTTTCAATTCTTTATTATACTTTATTTCTTCAGCAGTATAATCTTCTAGGTTATCTTTAACAATGTATTTTTTTGGCTCACCATTTGCATTTTTTGATTTAGCTAAGACTTCAGATCTTCTTCTCCAATATTGATAACCAATCTCTTTAACATATCTGCCAGTAAAATTACCATCCTTATCAAACACTAACATAAATCCATAATCTACTTTACCTCCAGGAGTAAGTGCTTCAAGCTTACTAGCAACTCTTCTTACTTGATCATTTCTTGCATCTACTATATCAAAAACTTTTTGCCTATTGCTTTTAAATAGTTTGTCCATAAGCTGTAATAAAGTATCCTTATTTGTTGCCATATCACCAGTTCCAAATTCAATTATACCAATGTCATCAGCCATTGTCATCAATTGATCTAACTCTTGCTTTGTAAAATTTCTATTAGAATTATCTACAACATATTGTCTAACATAATTTTCAACAGATCTCATAACTAAACCATCTCCTTCTTGGTCACCTCTAACAATATTTATTAATTGTGCAAGTTTATCCTTTAACTGAAGCTGTCTTTTATTTAAATTAAGTTCATCTTTGTTTATTGCATGAACCTTTGTTAGGCCTTGAAATGTTTTTGCAAGAGCTTCAAAATTTAATATTCTATTTATATATTCAGGTGTATTAAAGTTTTTTGGATCTTCAGCATATTTGATAAAGTCTTCAAACTCCTTAATAGCAGAGTTAACAAGCTCTTCATATGTAACATCAACAGTACCTTCTATTATAGATAAATTAATTAATGCCATTGCATTATCAATATCAGACAATACTCTTTGATTATTTGATGATTGTTTCTTTTTATCTTGTAATAATATAAGTGCGTCTCTTCTTGTAATTAATTTTTCTTTATAGGACTTAATAGTATTAAATAAAGCTTCATATGTATTGTCATCTAATACATCACTTTGAGGCAACTGCTCTTCAACAGTTAAAGGTATTTTACCAGAAATGCCTGCTTGTTCTTGTTGTTCTGCTAATCTTTCAGCATAATTTACATCTTTATTAATTGGAACAACTTTGTTTACATATGATCTACTGTATGATACCTTATGGTTAGTTACACCATCAACCTTAAATTCACCAGTAAACTTTTGATTTTTACCAGTTCCTTTCATTCCAACTAATATGTGTATTGTTTGAGAGTCATTTCTAACTTCATAGCCCATATTCTCAAGTATTCTACCATATGTGTTAACTTGCATATTGTGCTGCATTCTTGTAGAAAGTTTGAATTGATCTTTCTTAGAAAGTGATGGGTCATAAAATACACTACCCTCATCAACAGAATATTGTCTATCATAGTTTTTATCTTGAATAGAATTCTTGCTTGCCTTTAAATCAATTACCTGCAGTGTACCATCTGTATGAACAGCTAACAAATCAATTGTTCCTGCTGTAGATGACATTCCGTCAGCAATAACAACTTGTGGTATTATAACAGCACCCTGTGCTCTATACATAGTAAGTACAGTTTGTATTTGATCCACCGCTCTTGAAACTTGTTCTTGTGTAAGAACATTCATTTTAGGTAATTCACTTACAGGTTTTAACTCTGCAAGGTGCTCCATAATTTGATCAAAATCATTACCTATATCTCTGTTTATTTTATACTTGTCTCCTGGGTCATTTAACTTACCTTTAATTTTAGTTGTAGTAGATGCAAACTCTTCTCCTGTTTCTATGTTTATATATGTATGTGTATCTTTTTGTAATATAACAAGTGGTGTATCTGTACCTGTTAAAGCACTACCTACAGTAAAATCAGAATATTTTTCATTTGATTCTGTAGCTGCATGAAAAAGTTGATCTATCATTTGTGCCTGTGCAGAATTTTCTGACATAACTTTATATGCATCAACAGCATTTTGTTTACCTGGTGTTAAAGAAAATCTAACTTTTCTGTCAACTGCAGACTCAGTTATATTTTCAAACTCTAAACTACTGGTATTTAATAACTTAGCAATATCACTTAGTGTAGTTCCTGATTTAATAAGACCAGCACTTACAACTAATTTATTACCAACTAAAAAATTATGGAAATCTTTTACAACATCCATTAAAAAGTTTAATAGCTGTGCAAGCTTTTGATACCATCTTTGTGTTGGTTGGCTTTCATATTCTTTATTGAAGTGTCTAGATAATGCTTGTGTAACTAACTCAAGATCTCTATGAGTTTTATTAAAACCTCTACCATCAGTATATGAATCATCTATTTGTTGTCTTAGTTCTGGAAACATTTTTTGTGCTTCAGACAATAGACCACTAAACACACTTCTATTTTGTGAATAAACAGCATCAATAAAAGGATGCAATACTTCCTCTACTGCTGTTTCAGCTGTAACCCTCCCTTTAATAAGCACAACTTGTCCATTTACATAATAGCTATTAACCTTATCAAAAGGTACTTTTGCTTTTTGCCAATCTGGAAGTGACTCATAATATTCTTGAGCTTCTTTTATAGTTGCTACATTTACAACAAGATCAGGAAACATTTCATTTAAATGTTGTACAATCCCAAGTATATGTGTTTTGTTTTTGTTATTTACTTGAGGCATTACATCTCTTCTAGTAAACATATTCTCATCAACCTCAACTCTAAAAGACTTAGGTGTTGGGGTAATCATAACAGATTCTCTTGGTACATTCCAATGATCTAACAGAGCAAGAACCTTGTCTCTATTACTATATAACAATCTTCTATCTAATCGTAGTGTATTTTGATTTGTATTATTTACAAAATACTCACCTTGATATTTACTTATGATATTCTTTCTACTAAGATTTGCTAATAAAGATTCCTTATATGTTCTTTTCTTTAAATCAAAAGCAACTTGTTGTTGGTTTAAATATTTATCCACTTGAACAATGGTTGGTATTTCTTCTGATCTATTACTACTCTGCCATTTAGATATAATACTATCAACAATCATAGGTTTAGTATACCTTTCTTGCAGTGCTTTATATTGTGCTGTATTTCTATTGTAACAACTCATAATTTGGTTTTTTATTTATAGCATTCTTTCATATGATCAATATACTCTTCTTCTGTATATTGATTGTTATTATCATTAAGATCTTTTATTATATCTTCTACACTTCCTATCTCTAAACCTCCTTCAGAAAATGACTTTGCAATTTGAGCTTTCTGAAATCTAGTTAAATCATTATAAAATTCTGTAACCATTTTAAACTCACCTGGTACAGAAGATTCTTCATTCATAGCCATCATTTTATTAAACTTAGAAATGTTAACACCCCTACCCTCTGGAATAACTGTTTGTTCTCCTGTGTGCATATCTTCATTGTTTTCACTCATCTCTTGAAGTTTTGACAAAGGTACAGTTTTTACACCACCTTGTTGTGTTGGTTTGCTCTTTTCTTTTTGATCATAAAAGCTATTTATATAATCAGTTATTTGTTCTTTTGAAAGAAAAGGACCCCCCATATCTTGCATACTTTTTTGCGGACTCCTATAAACACCTACTTCAGGTCCACCCAGCTCTTTTCTCATTCTACTGACCCACATACCATACTTTTTATCTATATCTTCTTTAGACAAGTCTTTATCCAGTTGTGATACATATCTTTCACTTAACCCCCTTTCTTTCTGTTCACTATGTGGTACAAATTCTATATTACTTATACCATCTTTTCTTTCAAAAGTCCAATCCTCTTCTAATTCAACCTCACTAGTTTGTTGTGTTGGATCTTGTGCTGCTATTCTATCAACATTACTTGTTACATCCATTCCATTTTCATTTGCTTCTACTTGAATCTTAGATCCAAAATGTTGTTCTGCCACACCAGCGCTTGCCATTCTTTCAGCTAAAGCTTCTGCTGTTTTACTTGCTTGAGCTGCTAATCTGTCAATTCCTGTTAAGGGTTGTTGTGCCTTTATAGACTCCTCTAATATATTAAACTCAGTTCTTGGACCATAAACACCAGCCATTGCATTTTGATCTAATGAACCTAGTAGTTGTATCTCTTCATATACAGCTCTATTCCCAAGACCTATATTTTGTGATTCATCCATATTATATAAATCACTTTGATCAGTTTCAGTTAATGGACTAAACAATTGTGTTAGTTTAAAATATCTGTATGTATATTCGTTCTTACCTGTCTCAGGATTTTTTCCTTTTTTTCCATATGCAACAACCAATGGAAACTTAACTTGCTTTATAGTTGTTCCTTTGTATTTTCTTTCTACAACACCAAACCCTCTTTCTTCTATATAGTTTACGTTTGAGTTTAATCTTTTAATTTTGTTTTTATTATAAACATATTTTCTATTAAACTTTCCTTTTTTGCCTTTGTATTTCTTTTTATTAATTGGTGTATTTACTAAAGTCATCAGGTCAATTGTCAGCGTCTTATCATTATTATCTAATACAATAGTTTTACCACTAACTTCTTTTGTTGGTTTTGCTTTATCTTCAATTTCATCAGTAGTTTCATCTTCAACTTTTTCTGCTATAACTGTAGGTGATTTACCTCTAAACACTTGAGATAAATAATAAGCATTAGCTCTACTAGATAAATATCCTTCTGTCATATTTTCTGCTAACTCACTAAACGTTTCACCAAATACTCTTTTAAAATCTATATCACTTGCAAGACTATCTTTAAATAAATTATGAACTCTTGCAGATGATCCCAGTATTTGATCTAGCAACGGTGCAGGGACAGCACTTAAAAAAGTGTTAGGACCATATTGCAACCCATCTTTAACCATTAGATAATGTATTAAATGTATTGCGTCAGCACGTGTATTAATATCTTGATATAAATCAATCATAGAGTTTTGCATATCTACAAGTTGAGAATCTGCCATTCTTGACCAAGTATTTAATTGTACTTGATTAATCCCTGATTTGTTTGTGCCATTAGATGTAGTTTTGAGACTAAGTTGTTTTTGTACAAAGAAGTTTTCTTTACCTTCAGCTTTTAAATAATCTCTAACTCTTAGTAAAATTTTATCAATAGACATATCACCCTGCGTAAATTCATCATAAACTAATCCATTGCTTAATGACATAACAAGATTACCTTGTCCAGTATTAAGTAATGATTGCATATATGCTTTACCAGTTAAATAGCTTAATATATCTTTTTCTATTTTTTGTTTAAACTTTGTATCTATCTTTCCTGCATTTAAATTTTTTGTTACAAGATTTGTTAGTTTTACAAATGGTTCTGTTCTTGTAACAAATACTGCAGGGGTTAAGTCTCTAAACTCTTTCCAAATTTTATAATATATTGATTGAAATGATTTTCCTCTAAATATTTTTCTAACATCAATAGGAACTGATGTCTTACCAAATTGTTCTGTTGTAAGTTCTATACCTAAGTCATCTATATCCTCTTGTTTTTTATCAATAGATTCAGTATCTCTACCCATACCAGAAATTAATGTAACTAAACTTTGTATTTTAGATGTAGTCTCTTTAAGTTTGTGTGCTTGTTGAAATAACATTAATAATGCAATTTGGTCAGTAATATCTTTGGAAGAAGAGTTTTCTGAATTTAGCATTGGTGTATCTTTTTTAATAAGCTTTATCATACTTTCATCAGTTACTTCAGTAACTTTAGCATTATTAAACTCTTTTTTATTTTCAAGATAATAATATGCTAATCGTGCTTTGACTAAACTTTTAATACCTGGATCCATTGGATCATCCTTATTTTCTGCTACGAAATAAAGTTCTTTTAACTGAGGATTATTAACCATTAATATTGCAGTCTTTATACCAACACCTAAAGCAACTAAGTTAGTAACAACGGCAAGTGCATCTTTGTTTAAACCAAGTTTTGCTGCTAATCTTTCTTTAGCATTATCTGTCATTGCTGTAACAAGAGCTGATATAACAAATTGAGTTCTTGTACCCCTTACCATCTCTTTACCTGTCTTAGGATCTATCTCATAGTTTACACCAAACGTGTCATAATTGTGACCATTAATACTAATTTTCATTACAGGCTGTCCATCTTTATTCTTTTGAATAATTTTTATACCATACTCTTTTAAAATATTCATCACAATATTTGGTAATACAACTGCACCAATAGATTTAGCACCAGCTTTATTGTTTGTCCAAGCTTTTAATTTACCTAAAGCATTGTCAACCATTACACCATCTTCATTAACTTTGTTAGCTAACTCTGGAAGTCCAGGTTCTATTATCCAGTTTCCTTTTTCATCTTTTTTACCTGCAATGAATTCCCATATTGCTGTTAATGGATCTAATACAGCTGGTTCTTGATTAATACCATAATCTCTTCCAAATAGAGGTCCTGTCATTCCATCATTACCAAGAAGTCCAAATCTTTGGTCTAATACTTTATTGTTTTGTGCACCCTCATAAGGCATTCTATCCCATGAATTTGTACCTTCGTCATATGTGCCAATGTATTCTATAAACTCTTCTTTAGTAACAGGTAAGGATAATAATCTAAGTGCACCAATAAGATCTGTATCTTTCATTGTTTGAATAAGATCTCCTGTTTCTACATCTTGTTGATCAAGAATGCTTCCTCTTTTTCTAAATATTTCAACTGCTTCATTTACGGAAGTTCCTTTTTCTTTTGCTGCATCTCTTTGATAGTTCATGTATTCATCATACATGGTGTTAGTATTGTTTGATTTACCATACTCAACAAACTCTTTTCCTTTCATGTAGAACTCTTTTATCTGCATGTATAGTTTATCAATATCAAAATCCGCTCCAGATATTTCAATTAACTCTTCTGGAAATACACCAGATGATCCATAAAATACTGGAAGAAAGTCAACTAACTTAAGATTAACAGATGAGTGCATATCTTGAGAAGGAATACGTGTACCAAAAGCTTTTGCAATTACATCAGGTATAGGATCTCCTGGTTTAATATTTTGCATTATTTCAGCAAAATGAGGAGGCAACATAAACTCAGAATATCTTTGACCTGTTGGTTCATTGTTAGAGTCATATTCCATTACATTAGAACGTAGATCATCTAAATAAACATCCCCTACTTTTATACCTGAGAATGTTCTAGCTTCAGAATCAGTAAATCTGTCAAACTTAATGTCTGGTTTGTTAGTCATTGCTAACCACTGATCTGTTCTTATAACATCCCATTTACTTGGTTGACCTGTCTCAGCATCAAGTGCCACCACCTTCTTTATTACTTTCATCCCTTTATCAGAAACTAAAGCAACTGAATGACCAGGTTGTCTTTCTCTTAAAACATTCTTAGAGAAATAACTCATAAATAATTCTTGGAACTTTTGTATAGTGATAGGATTGTTTAAGTCATACTTAGGTGTACCTGTCTCATCAACTTCAAACAATTCTAAAAACTGTGATTTAGCTTGTGATGACTCAAGTCCATTCTTAGCATATTCTAAAAAGGCTTGTAAGTCAACAGTTACTCTACCAGTGTCAATACTTCTTTGCATTTCATTTTGAAAGTTTGCAAAGTTAAATGTTAAATTTCTTTTGTTTAAATATTTAAGTTCTACTCTTTGACCAACTGTTTTATTGTATAGTTCTCTTACTTGTCTTATAGTAAGTTCTTTTCCACCAATAATTACTTTTACATCATCTGATTGCTCACTACTAATTAATTGTTTAATTTGTCCAGGGTCAACAATTTGAATTTTATTAGAAGGTACTATTTGCTGCAACCTCATCCAACGTGCATCTAAATCTGTAATGTTATCTGAATTGACAGGGTTAGAATTAAACATATCTTCTGTCCCAATAACATTTGCTCTTAACATTTTAGATGCAGATTCAGGAACGGCTATACCAATAGTTTCATTACCTTCAGACTCCATTCTTTCAAGTTTCATTCTCATATTATGAAGTTCAACTCTATGTGGAAGAGCAAGTCCTGTTGTAGGGTCTGTTGTAAGTGCTGGTGTTAAAACAATAGCTGACATTTTAATAAATGTTTTACCATCTGCATAAACTAATTTTTTAGAATTTAAAATAGCATTTAATTGCTTAAACCCTTCAGTTCCTTTTTTTGCATTACCAAAAAATTCTTCCCATGTTATATCTTCACCTGCTTCTATTCTATCTAGTATCAAAGCTTGTGCACTATTAAGACTACCAAAACCAAACATCATATGTCTAAAGGCTTTTGTTGTCATGTACATTTGAGCATCAGTCTTTTCACTTGTTCCTCCTTGCTTAGAGAATTTCTTTTGATACATTGAATCTCTAAACGTTACAGTGCTAATATTTTTTGTAGGATGCATTACACCATATTTAGGTGCAGATATAAATGAAGCAGCACTTGGTCCTGCAGCATTTTGCATCTTAGCTCTTTTAACTTCATCAACTGCATCTTTTACTGTCATAGAAACATCACCAAGTAATACTTGATTGATAGACATAGTGTTTAACATATCATTTAAAAACCATTGCATTAAATTATAATCAGCCTCATTAGCCTTTAAATTTAATAATCCCATAGACTTTTTTGTTTCTGCTGTAATCTTTCCTTTAGTAGTTTTTAATTGCTCTGTTAGTTGGGTGTCAATTTTACTTTTAGCTCTTATATTATTTAACGTAGTATCAAATTCTTCAAACTCTTGAGTTAAACGTTCATTTATTAGTTCTTTAATATCTATACCAAAATCTTTAATGTTTTTTAAAGCTTCTTTAAATGTTAATCCACCTCTAGCTGAATCTTCTAATAATCTTTTAGCAGTATTATCAGTTTCAAAAGTATCAACACTATCATCTTTAAGAACATTAGTTGTAGTACTAGGTTTGATTTCAATAACATTTTTGTCTAATTTACCTAACAAGAAATTCATCTGATCCATGGTTCTTGTGTAGCCTATTATATTGTTGTTTATCTTAACCTTATACTTATGAACTGAAGATTTACTATCAGAAATATCAGAACCTAATTCTTTTTTTATAGACTCAAAGTTATTATCAGAAATGTTTTGATTACCCCTATTTGTTACAGTATACTCAACACCGTTTATTTCAATAGATGCGGGAACTCCTGTTAATAGACCTACTTTAGATCCCCAAGTACCAGCTTTTAATAAAATTGTTGTAGTTCCTTTTAATGCTTTTAATTCAGCAGCTCCAAATTTTATATTTATTCTTTCTAATGAAACAACTTGTTTACCTCTTTTAACTAAAAGCTCTCCTGTTTTAAATAGTTTTGCTCCTTTGTGTTTAGTGGGGTTTGTGTCATCAATCTCATTAATAGATTCAAAATCATTATAATTATCTATTGTTTTTTCAGTGTATCCTTCTGTTTTGTTTACTTCTCTTACTATCTTATCATACTCTGTTTCAACTTCACCAAGCATTTTGTTAAGATACTCTTCAGTTATTTTAACTTTACCATCAGTCTTTTCAACAGTTTTAAGAATAGGTAGTGAAACAAAATCTCCTGTATTTGATTCAGCAATAACTTTAATATCAACTAATGCAGATGCAAAATCTTGATTTTTTGAATTGCCAAATTCATCAGTTGTTTGATAAGTTGTAGTTTTAACTTTACCTGTCACAGCATTGTAATCTAATAAATATGAATTAATTAGATTTGATATAAATTCAGAAGGGTTTGAATCTCCAAAAGAAACTCCTGGTTTTTTATTTATATCTAAACTATTGTTAGCTTTATAGTTACCGTCTTCATCTACATTTAAATTAACCATTTTAGAACCTATCATTCTTGATATTCTTAATTTACCCTGAGTTACTAATGCTTTAAACTTAGGGTCATTAAGTAAATAATTTGATTCTAAAAATACATCTGTGTCTTTTAAATTAGTAATTGCATCTTCTGTATTTAACTCTGCAACTTTTTCTAAATGCATTGTTGGTTGTTGATGAGCATATATTAAATTACCTTTAGGATCTAAGAATACAGTATTACCAACAGACTCATCAAAAATAGCATTACCTCTTGCCATTTTCTGAATTCTGCTTTTTACATCACCTGTATCAGCTGCAACAGAATCTTCTGATACATCATTGTCTGATACAATATCATCAACATTTAAAAATAAATTAGCTCCATATACACCACCAGAAAAATTATGAGCACTTATTGAGTAAATAAACTCTTGAATATCCTCTGCAATAATAGGCTCTGCTTCTACAAACATTTGTTTACTTCTTGCTTGTAAAGGTGTTAAGTTTTCTAAGTTTGAAATTATACTAAATTTAATATATTCAGGACTTAATTTTATACCTATGTAATCTTGTAAGTAATTGGACAAGTAAGCAGACCTAGTATTTAAAGCCTCGTCAGTCATAGAACTATTTTCACCTTGATCTAAACTTTTCATAAAGCCACCTAAAAATGTTCCTACTTTATTTCTATAGTTTTTGTCTTTAGAAAGTTTTTCAAATACATCTCCATATGCATTACTCCAAACATCTGTTTGACTATTAGCATCATCTTTATGATTTGCAGCATATAAATTAGTAATACCTTTAGAAGGATCATTTTCAGCAAAAATATAATCTACTCTAAATTGTGTAAACCCTTTTATTATTGATTGAAAAAATAAAGGATTACTTATTTCATTTAAATTATATTCACCTGCTGTTAATTGATTTGATGATAAACCACCTAATCCTATTTCATCAAGTATTCTGTCAACAACAGCCCCGGTTGCTTCATTAGATTGACCAAACATTTCCATTTTAGCAATCATGTTTTTAGGATCATTTGTATTTTTTAAAGATTTTAATAATCCATTATATGCGTCAACATAATTAACTGGTTCATCATACTCTACACCAAATCTATCTTCTGTTCTAATTGTAGTTGTTGCAATAAATTTTCTAATTTCAGAACTTAAAGATTTAAATCCTCCAATTTGATTAGCTTGTGAATCCCATTCGTCAGCTGCTTTTACAACTCCTTCTGCCGTAAAGTCTTCCTGTTCAAGTTCTTCTAATTGATCTTCAACTTGAACATCAAACAATGTTAGATATGTAGATACTGCATTACTAACATCATCAAATGCATTATCTAAGCCTTCATAATATTCAGTTAATTCTTCCTCTATATCTAAAAAATCATCACGGTCAGAATAAAATGAATCTTCTCTATCAGGATTATATCTTTCTATAAATTCATCAATTGTGCTTGCTAGCAATTCTTTTGGGTTGTATTCACCAGTAAACTCTTCTGAATCACTAAGATTTTTTACAGCATTTAAATACATTGCACCAATAGTTCCTATCATTGCATTCTGTTCTTTTTGAGAAAAGTATTTTATTATTTCAATTCTTTTACCCTTCTCTTGAATAATACCGTTTACTATATTTGGTCTATATACAAACTCTCTTGACATAGGGATTGCTTTCATAGCAACATTAGTTATACCAGATTTATTGTCTAGTATCTCTGCATTAACAAAGTCAGAATTTGTAAATCTATTATTTGCTTTTTCTACAGATCTATATTTACCTGTATCAATTTTATTAAACAGTAGATCTAGCTCATTAGGTGAATAGCTTAAGAATAAATTTTTAATCCACTCAAGTATACGTGTAAATAAGCTTTTAACTTCTGATGATGTATTAGCAGAACTTGGATTCATCTTAAATTCTTCAAACCTATCTGCTAAATATTCTTCATAAAGCACATCTTCTAATTCCTTCCTTCCCATTTTTTGATATATAGGACTTAATTCTTTTAATTCAGATAAAGCTTGTGCTAATGTCTTACCTTCTTTTTTAAGTTCAGCAAGCTTTTCCTGTTTAGCTAATCTTAAATATTTTTTAATTTCAGCTTCACTAAGCAGCATTCTGAATACAGCATGAAACGCTTCATGATATTTGAATGGGTTTAGTTTACTAGTGTATATCTTACCAACAAGATCCATACCTCCGGTTAACTTACCAAGCTCAATTGCAAATGCACCAGCAGTAATACCATTATTTTTTAATCTTCTACCAAGATCTTCAATATCTTCAATTTGTATAAAGTCAGGAAGGTTTTCCCTTGCCCATGCAATAAAAGTATCTATATCTTCAACATCTTGACCATCAAAATTATCTACAATTTTATAACCTAAACTATTTCTAAGTTTTTTAATCTCAGAATTTAAATCTTTTAATGCTTGATCATCACGCCTCTCTTGTCTAATTTGTTTATTTATTTCAGATTTAGTAAGACCTGAATCTTTTAGTTCATTCTGTCTTCTAAGACTAAACTCTTTTTTAGCTTTTTTAAGTTCTTTTTCTTTACGGTTTATCTCTGCTATAATTGTTTCATTATTGGACTCAGCTTGGTTACCATCTTTATTTTTCTTTTTAGCAGCTTCTGCACTAGCTATATCACTTTCTTGCACAAGAGGTCCTATATCTTTTGCAGCCCAAGCATCAACAACCATTTGCTCTTGCTCAGTAAGTTTTTGTCTATTTAAAACCTTTTCTCTTATACCTTTTAATATACCTTCTGGTATAACATCAAACTCTATATTAAGTAACTCTGCAAATATTTCATCTGTTAATTCTTGTGATTCTGGGCTAGTCTCTTCAACATCTTCAGTTTCTTCAATTACACTTGATCTTTGTGGTTCTACTGATGTAGTAGCCTGAAGTAATGCTGAGTCAGTATAAACAAACTGACCTTGTATGTTTGCTCTAATCTCTGGAGCTATTGTAGCTGAAACAACACCAGTAAGAGAATCAACACTTGTAATAATTTTAGGCAAGTTATTTACAAAACTATCTTTTGTTAATTGTAATTTAATTTCTTTATATTCTGTTTTATTCTTTTTTGCTTTTCCTAATTCTGTCTTTTGATCAGCTGCCCAGTTAGCATTAATTGTTTCAACAAAACTTTCAATAGTATTTACACCTTCCATTATCTCTTTAGACAATGTCATTTTATAATTTTCACCAGTTATTCTATTTGTGTAATAAACAGATAACTTACCATATTGTGTAACACCTATATTTAAATATTCTCCTGGTTTTAATGAAATGTAAAATTCACTTTCTAACTTTTCATTATAATCATTATTGTACTGTGCAGGATCATAACTATCTGTTTTAATTTTTAATTTACCATCTGTAAAGTTTTCATCTAGTGTTTTTTGCATTTGATTAAGAACACCTTCAGTTCCAAATAAAATGTCATTTAATTCTTCTGTTTCAAGTTTATCAGATTTTAACTGAACAAATGTTATTGTTCCATTTGGTAATTTAATAGCAGCAACATATCTACCCATTTTTAACTGCTCAATAGATCTAACACTTTGTCCTTTTTTAATATACTTACCTAAAGCTTCTTCTATTTCCTGTTGAGTACTTGACATTCTCATTTCTCCTTCAGGAGTAGTAGTGTCTATATCAGATATAATATTTGTTTGTATGCTTGGGTTACCATTGTCATCATATACAGTACGCACATCATATATAAAAACATCACCATTCATAGTCTTATAATCTAAATCTTCCCAAGGTGTATTGTAATTATTGCCTTTAGAATCTTTAAATGCTAATTGACCAGAGCTGATCATAAATTTAATATTAGGGAAATCAGTTAAATTAAATATACCTGATGTATTTTTTCCTAATTTATCTTTAAAGTCTTTATTTATTAATTGTGAATATGCATATCTTTTTCTAATTAAAGCTGCAGCATGTTTATTGTTTCCTGTAATAAATAATCTTTCAGCTTGCTCAGTGGTAATTTTTGCACCATCAATTACTGATCCATCAACATCTCTAAGTATTGTACCATCCATTCCTACCAATACACCCACTGGTTTCTTTCCTAGCATTAATGTTACTTGATACTCGTTTGCACCTTGGGCTAATCCAGGATTATTATTATATCCAGGATTAGATCTTGAAGCTCTAAAGCTTCCTGCTTTTATTTCTTCTTGAACTTTATCATACTCAGGATTCCTTTCTACAACAACCCTAAGATTAATCATTTGAATAGGAGTGAGTGTTCTTAAAAACTCTTGCCAATCTTGAGCAGCTTGTTCTGGTGTTCTGTTGTCATTTTGTCCTTGCTCATGTAGTTTAAAACCTGGTAATACTCTTTTACCTTGATATGGATAAAACCTAACAGGTTGATCCATTTTTAATCTAGTTACTTTATCAGCTTTTAAATCTGCTTTTTCTACTAGAGCTTTCTTCCAACCCTCTTCTTTCCATTGGTTTTCAGTTTTATAAACTCTATCATCTTTACCTTTTCTTGCATTCTTTTTATCTATTGGAACTAAGTAAAGATTCTTATTATTTTTAAGCATTCCTGCTGTAGTTCTAATCATCCATTTTTTTCCAGATGAATCAACAACTATATCACCTGTTGTAAACTCCATTCCAGCAAAACTAAAAACAGTTTTCTTTGGTAGGTTGTTTTCTATAAACTTAGCACCTTTAAGTGCCTCAGTCTTAGTAGCATAACTTTTTTTAATATGGTTTTCTTTTGGATCTAATGCTGCATATTTTTCTGATGCATTTTTATTGTCCTTATCTACAATAGTATAAAATGTGGATTTAGTTCCGTCCTTTTCAGTGACAGTTGTTTCTACAACAAATACTCCAGTTTTTGATGTTGGGTTTAATATCTTTTCATTAGCATCAAACTTATCTTCTTTAATAGTCTCTTCAGAACTTTTAGACATAGATATATCTGAGTGACTTACATTGTTTTTTGTTAGTATTCCATTTGATCCAACTATTAAAGGATTTTTAGAATTAGAATCTATCCACTCTTCAAATGTTTTTTCTTCTTTAACACTTGATGATTCAGTTTCATACATTTTAGATAACTCATATCTTGATCTAAGAATACCAGCACCACCATCTTTACTTCTTATCCATTGAGGGTAAGATAGCAATGAGCCTATACCATTAAGAGACCAATCTTCTTTATACTCATCAAACTTTTGTTTTAATATAATAGATGTATTAGAATCTGAATCTAAAAAAGATTGTAATGCAGCTAATCTTGCAGCTTGTTTTTCCATTTTAGATATAGGATCATCATCTTGATCAGATGGTACAACTATATCACCAGTTTCAGGTGTATTATCTTCAGGATCTAAAACTGTTTCAGACGTATCATCTTGTTGAGTTTCAGCCTGTATATCCCCCTGTAATTGTCTGAAGTTCTTTTGAATATTTTCCACTGCTTGCCATCCAGTTGGATCACCTTTGGGTGTAACTTCTCCACCATCATCAAAATACTGAGATGGTATAGTACCATCTTCTAAAAACTTTTTAGTCTGTCCTGGTTCAGGTTGTATTCCCTTATCTGCTAAAGATCTTAAGAACTCTATACGCTCTTGTTGAGCTATATATTTTTCAAGTCTCATTAGCTGGTTGTTTTTCTTTTTATACTTTTCCCAAACACCTTTCATAACCAAAGACATTCTTTCAGCAAGCTCAAGCATGTTGTCAGGATTCATAAGGTTTTCCATTGCCTTAAAGTAATCTTGAGCTCTTCCTTTTAAGAAACCATAATCAACTATCTTCTTTAATACTTCATTTGTATTTGTACTAAATATAAAATCATCATTTTGTTCTGCTATAAATTTTAAGTAAGCGTCAAATGCAGGTTTAAGTTTTGAAATTTTTCTTCTATCAAATACACCACCTTCAGTAGTTATTTTACCGTCTTCACCACGTATAACTAAACCATTTCTTGAAGTTTGATTTTCTTCTGCAGTAAAAATATCAAAGTAGTTTTGTAATAATTTTAATTTCTTTTCTTTTATCTTTAATTTTTTTGGATCAGTTTCAACTTTTATATCTTCTTTTAATAAATCTAACTCAGAAAGCAAACCTTTAAGAGAAGTTAGTGCAGCAATATCTCCAGCAGAAAGATTTTTTAAAGCTTCTTCAGATGATAAAGATGAATATATTTCATTAGATCTTTTTAAAGATTGCTCAAATGTATCTTTACTAAACATCATCATCATTTTTGCATGGTTATATGCAAGAGATCTTAATGTTTCTTCATGATGTTGCCTTGTTCCTTTTTTAAATTTCTTTGGGTCAAATGGATTAACGTATTCATCCTTAAGTGCATTATAGGTTTTTTCAATTTCATCCATTCTATTTAACATATCCTCTGCACGTGATCTTAATTTTTGTGGTGTAGAGTTTACATCAGAAAATGCTTCTTTAATAGTTTGATTGTCCATTGTTTTAAATGCAGTCATCTGCTCTCTAAATGCATTTAGTTGACCAGATTGTGCAACTGTGTAAATAGCATTAAATATTGCATGATCCTTATCATTCATAAACTCTAATATATTATCAGAGTATGATGAACCCATCATTCTTGTATTCAACTCTTTTTGTGTAAGAGCATTTAATCTTTTAGGATCAAAATATAAATTAGGATCTTGGTATACTTTATTTAATACATCAACTGTATTTTTTACATAATTTTCAAGTTCTGTTTTAAATTTTCCTACTTCATCTGTACCTTTAACTTTATCCTGAACTCTTCTCATTAAGTTTGGCATTCCTTCAAATAAAATTCTCTGAGGTCCTTGAACCATACCACCCATCATAAATCCTGACATGAATGTGTGAAGACCTTGACCACTCATTTGTGAACTAAGACCTTTACCAATTGCTTCTGAAGTAGCAACTGATTTTTTCATGTTATCAATAGTTTTATAATCACCAAAGAAACTTTGCTCTCCACTATTATATGCATCAACCATTTCAGCTAATTGAACATCCATAGCTATAGAAAGATCTTGTTCATAGAGACCTTCATAATAAGCCTTTACTCCAGTTGCTGTTGCTTCTTGAAATAATTCTTGGAAACCTTCTGCTAAGTTGGCAGTACTATATCTTAATCCTGTAGCAGCAAGATGTTTAGCACTTCCTGCTACTCCAGCTTTATACATTTTTCTAAATATATCTAGACCTAATGCATTTAAAACTCCTGAACCACCTCCTATATCATAAAAATGTTTCTTAACACTTTTGGGATTTCTTAATATTCTACCCATAGGTCCAGATAAACTTTCATCCATTATCCTACCCATAGGTTTAAATCCTCTCATTGCACCATCTAATACAAGCTTATTACTAAGATAAATAATAGGCATGTTAATTAGCTGTGTTCTTAATGCAGCGCCTTTTGAAAGACCTGCAACAACTTTCATTTCTTCCATGTTTGGATCTATACCATCTTTAGCATTTTTAAAAAATTGATAGTATTTGTCTCTTTCTTCTAGTTCTATTAAACCAGCTTCCATTTTAGATTCAGACCAAGCTGCATTAACCGCTCTTATATCTCTATAAAATCCACCAAAATAAGCAGCCCCTTTAGCCATTTGAGTCATACCATCTCCAGCTTTAGCTGCTTGTTTAATTTTTCTATGCTGATATATAGTTTCTGGTGTAAGAAATCCAGCCATGTTATCACCTAATGATCTTGCTCCTGCTCTTGATGCTGCCCAAAATCTTTTTGCTGTATTAATTTGTTGCAAGCGTTTCATCATAGCTGAACCAGCAGAAGTATATGTTTTCAATTTAAATAATGAACCAATAGCTCTACCTGCTCTGCCCACATCATACATAGCTTTAGCTCCTGCAACGGGTGCTAAACCACCACCAGAAAGAGCTGTGGCTCCCCATAATGCTAATTCTTCTAGAGCAATACTTGATATAATCCCCACTGTATATGAACTATTAAGAAATAGATCATTAAAAAATCCTCTTGTACCTCCACTACCTGATCTACCTATTCTCATAGCATCATCCATAGCTTGTGCACCAATTAAATCAGAACTAAATACATCACCAGTAAACATGTCACCTATAGACCTCCATCCTGATGTAAATGCAGGACCCCACATAGCAGCCCATTGACCTCTGGTTCTTGTAAAGTTATCCCACTTGCTTGAATTAGTTTGATATATTTCTTCATTGTTTGCAAAAGGGTGAAATCCTAGATCAGCAAATCTAGGGTGGCGGTAATATCTATCCATTTCATATCTCTGTGCGCCATAATGAAAAGGATCTTTATATCCAGGAGTTTTGTTAGGCCCAGCTGCATCCAAAGCAACTCCTTGAGTTTGTGACATTATTGCACGTCTTCCATTTACTGAATTCCAATCTGGCATTCCAGAAGATTCACCAAAAGGATTAAAACTTGAACCGGCTCTTCCTGGATAAATATCATTTAAATCATTATTAGGAGCAATAGATGAGGGGTATTTGTCTAAGTCAACAGCAGCAGCATCAATCATGTCTTTAAACGGTTGGTTTATTTCCATATTGGGCATACCTTCTGTTGCAAAATCTAAAGCACTTTCAAAAGTTTCTACATCATATCCTGGCATAGCCGGATATGGTTCATTAAAAGTTACTTCATTTGGTTGCTGTATTTCACTTGGTACTTGTACATCTTCTGCTTGTATAGATATACTACTTGTATCAGGATTTAAATTTTCTGTACTAAGGTTTAAGTCTGCACTTATGTTAGGATCTTGAGCTGTTGTAGTCTCAAGATTCATTTCTTCCCCTGTGATGTTTAAATCATCTGCCATGCTAAAGATATTTATTTGGTTTTAGAATTTTTCCAGTTAGTTTGTGCTGCAATATTTTTTTGCAATAGTTCAGTTAAATATGCATCTGTTGTTACAGTAAGTTGATCTAACTGTGATTTATCAATAATTAAAGGTTCTGCATATACTGGGTCAGGCTCTATATTTCCTGTTGTAGGATTAAAACCATATGTAGTCATTTGTCTTACATAACCGCCTCCTGGATTTTTGTATATACTATATGATCCACCATTCACAATTTCACTTGTAAATTCATTGTCTTGTTGTATAATCATATCTGTAGCAGACATAATTTGATTGATAGATTTGTATGGGTTATTATCATATGCTTCTGGTATAGCAACTGTTATACCTGACTCCATAAAAGTTTGAAATTGTTTTTTACCCAGATCAGTATCACCAAAGAATTGTTTATACTTTCCTCCATAATCAGGTCCAGGCACAATATTAATACCAGCATAATCTATTTCTGAATCAGGACCACCCATTTTTTCAACATATGATGTAGTTAATACAGGACGTTTTGCTCTGTCATTATTTTTACCATACTGAGTGTTCATGTCATTAATGATCAAATTATATAATTTCTCTGCTCTCTCACTTTCGTCTGTTCCTTCTAACATACCCTCAAACTTTTCTGCAGATCTATCATCACCTATACCAAATTTTATTTGACCAGAAGGTGCATTTGCATATGCTTGGAAGACACTATTAAATTGATCTAATGCAAGTTGAGATTTATTAAAATGATCATATGTAGTACTATATGTTTTGTACATGGTTTGACCCGTACCTTCATATGGTTGACCAAGCATATATGCATTTACATTAAATCCTGGTAATCCATTCTCTCCACCTGAATCAGGATCTTTCATTATTGCATCCATAGCTCCTAACATTCCATCTTCACCCTTTTCCCAAGAACCATCATCATTTTTATCATCATTACCATCATAAAGATTTGCTGCGTGTTGTCTTGCTTTATTTTCATTAAACTTCCATGTATTTCCTGCATTATATCTAGTACCTTCTCTAACTGAACCCTCACCAACATAATTTGGAGTATATGACCAATAAGATTGAGCAGTAGTTTCTGTATCATTAAAGAACGCATTGTCACTTACTAAAAATGGATAATCATCTTCATCACTACTAGCATTAGGAGCCATAAGTTGATTCCTTTGATTTTCCGGAAGTCTCATTACATCAACATATAAATCAATATATTCTTCTTTAGATAACATCCTTCTACTAGTATTGTCATGCTTATCATATCCTGCATTTGGATTAGAGGAAACACTACCATCTACTGACCAAATACCGTCCTTAGCCATTGCTATTTGTCTTTCTGTTAATAAAGGTAATGGGACATCTGCACCTACAGTTGTTTGGTCACTAGCTAATGCCCAGTCATATACTTGAGCATACTGAGTATTCATTTCTTCAACAGCTGCATTAAATTGAACTTCAGATGAATATGTTTGATTGTATCCTGTTTGTAATCTTATTGCTGTATTACCATCAATACCTAATGAAGGTATATTAGTATAAACTCTAGCTCCACTTTTAGTGGTTGTTACAGCTTCAAATTTTTGTCTTGCATTATTATATATTCTGATAAACTCTGCTTCATTCTCTGGCAAAGAGAGATCTTGAAATGCAACAGGTAACGATGCTGTTTTCTGAGTTACTTCTTTTGTTTCAGGATTAACAATAGAATAAGTCATTTCACTACCTGACTGACTAAGCCAATCTACATCCTGAAAACTTCCTGGTAAAGATGTAATCATATCTGTAACCCATGCCGCTTTATCATTATGTATTTTTTCTGAAAATTTTTGTAATGTTTCAGTATTATATTCAAAAGTATTAAAGTCTAAAGTTGACCCAGTTATATCAGCACTTGTTTCTGTAGCTCTCATTCCTCCTATACCACCAATACCTGCACCACCATTATTTTGAGTTTCTAGTGTATTTTTATATTGTGCTAATGCTAAATCATATTTTGCTTTTGTATGAATCTTATTCATATCATATGTATTTTGTATAGCCATTTTGTTAAGGTTATACTTATGCTGGTGTTCCATTTTCTTAAATGGATTAGCTTCAAATGTTTGTTCAGCATCTACTTGGCTGTATGCTACAGCAGCTTGTGACATTAAAGGTCCCATTACACTAGCCATATAATTACCATATGCTTTATTCATTAGCTGATTCATATCAGATGTAGGAGCTTTAGCCTCTTTAATTCTTTCTGTAGTAAGTTGTGCAGTTTGTTTTTGAAGTTTTAACTCTAGCATTTTTTTAAGATACACTTCTTCTTCAGCAGTACCAGGTATAATGTTGTGTTGTTTTTTATACTGATCCCAATTAGATACTGCATTTTCATTAGATTTAATAGCAGTATTTTGTTTAGCTAAAGATTCTATATCTTTATTAGTTTGAGTTTTATTTTGATTTTCAGCCCAAGCTTTATTAGCTCCATCAACACTTCCGTACTTTTGAATATTTTCTGGATTATTAGCAAACTTTCTTGCTTTATTTCTAGCCTGAACTCTATAACCATTAATAACTATAGGGTCACGCATTACAGTTTCTCTTAAATATTCTGCTGCTGGATTCTTATATATTGGTATATTAGCACCATTCTCATTTTTTTTAAGTTTTCCATCTTCTCCCCTTTCATATCCAACTATTTGTCTAGTAAGAGCTGTACCATTTTGTGTGGTTATAATCCAATCACCTTCTAATGTAGTTTGTTTAATAGATAATCCACTATCTTTTAGAGCTTCAAAAGATCTTTCATATAGATTAGGGTTTTCTACATATGTAGGATTTGACATATTTAAAGCTTCCTTAGCATCTTTAGTTTTGTATTGATCCATTTGCCATCTAAGATCTTCCACACCATCTCCCCAATATTTATCTCTTATTTCCTCTGTATCAGATGACATATAATTATTAGCCATCTGCATTTGTTTTTGATACATCTTAGTAAAAGTCATATCTTTTACTAATGCTTTATTTTCAAAAAATGGTTTAAATAAACCTTTAGCAACATCTACATTTTGTGATAATGAAAGATCCATCCCAGAAACTTGTTTAAGACCATTGCTTAATTGATTAGCATATTGCTCTCTTTCTGCCATATTATCTTCTCTAGACATGTCTGCATATACAACTTTGCTATATAAATCATTTAATGACTTATAATTTGTATCATATCTATCTTGCCTTACAGACAAGACATCAGACAAAAACTTATAGTCTGGTTTAAATGTTTCTAGTTGAGGTACGTAATCTTTTACGCCTTTTAAATAAGTTGCCATATTACAAAGATAATAAATTTTTATAGTTTGTGCTCATTATATCAATACACTTTTAAAGTTTAATAACCCTTAAGAGGGGAAAACCAATTTCTTAATGCTCTACCTTTTTGAAGTAGGTTCTTTCTTCTTGTTTCTTTTCCAAATCTACCTGTTGAAGTTCCATCACTTTGATAACCACTTAATATTGTAGCTGCATTTTGTTGACCGCTAGTTTTTCCCTTCTTAGTTGCTGTTGAACTATAAGGAAACATTTCATTAATCTGTTCAGTTGTAAAATTACCTGAATCTTCTAACTTTTTTCTTTCAGTTAAATAGTTATCTATAGATGTTTGTTGAGATACATAGTTAGGATCTTTATAGAATTCTTTAGGATTTGTTATATCAATCAAACCTCCTGAATTTGGGTCAATATTAAAATTAGGATAAATACTATTTAAATTAGCTGTATTAGCTCTATTGGTATAAGCATTTTGTAATTGCTTAGTAACAGCAGCATTAGCTTGCCTTAGAGCATTATCATAATTCTGTTCAGTTAACATTGTGTTATCATAAAGTTGTTTTTGCTCGTTATTATTTAACACTTGAGTTTTATATTCTAATTCTGCATTTTTAACATTTGTTGTATTAGCAATAGTAACATTATCTGATTGAACTTTATTAACTGCATCAGCTATTTGTTTTCCAGCTACACCTTGAGCTTTAGCTTGTACAGCAGCTGCTCTTTGTGGACCTGCAAATGTTGAAGCTGTATTAGCAGCAATTACTGCTTGCTCTCCTATTGCTGCAATTTCTCTTGTAGGATCTTTAAACACAGGATCTATTTGCATTAGATTATATTCAGGTGCCCAAGGATAGTATTTTTTTAAGCTAAATTTGTTGTCCATTGCATTAGCAATACCCATTCTATCTTGCAACCAGAAGTCTGCATCTGGAGTTCCAGGTGGTTTAACAGTTGGTGGAGGTATAATTTTTTCACTACATTCACATCCTGAACCATCTTCTGCATTGTATGGTGTCCAAGTACCTCCCGCTTCACTACATAATGTTGCAAGTTCTTCTGCGTTTGAACAAGGTACACCCGGTGTTTCATTAACTTCAGTGTTTGTTTCTACTTGTCTGTTAGTTGTATTACCCCATACACCATCAGCAGATGAAACCGTACCCTCAAAAAGACTTTCATCACCAACACCTGTATGTTGATAATCTGCTGAACCATCACCTCCAACTGTACTCATTGATTTTCCTCCAATATACCCTCCTTGTACAATTTTTATTTCTTCTTCTGTTAGTGGTGTAAAATCCTCATTGCCAGCAATCATCTCATTATACTTCCAGTTCTTCCCTTTTTTATTACTTTTGTCTTTTTTACCATCTACATAATCATAAGAACTATCCCATTCTGGACCGCTTAATTCATCTTGGCTATAAGTATCATTCAGCCATCTATTTTGATTTTGAAATCTATTATAAAGTTTATGATATTCTTCTTCTGAAACAGCACCACTTCCTGCAACTTCTTTATATGCATTATATCTATCAGTTCTATATTGTATAGCATCAGGAGTATCTGCCATATAATTTTCAGTCCATGACTCTGTACCACTTGTACGGTTAATTGTTTCTGATGTTCCTTCTGTATTTACTACTTTTTTATTAACATCAGCAGGATTTACTTTTGGTTTTTTGTCCTTATTTATAATCTGATTATAAAGAAGTCTTTGATTTGGATCTTTACTATTAGCCAGTTTTTCTAATTCACGTTTGCTATATGTATACCCATTATATTCAATTCCTTTTTTAGCCGTTGGTAATTCACCTCGTCTTTGATAAGAAGGTAGGCCTCCTCCCCTTTGGAAGTTAAATTTAGGAGCCATCATATCTGATAGTTGTTGATTGGTAGTTTCCACATCTTCTGCACTCATTGGTTCTATATTCCCCATATAAGTAACATTTCTAGAATTACCGCTAGGCATAGGCATATTGACCCTAGTCTGCCCTAATTGTTCATCAGTGAGGTTTCCTGCATAAGCTGATTGAGCACCAAGCATCATACTTGGAATTGCGAGAGCAGTTGAGGCTGCTCCAGATAAAAATGGCTTTACTAAATCTATTCCCAATTCAGCAGCAGATGCCCAGTCAAACCCTTCTTCTTCTTCCTCTCCATAAGATGTATGACCAAATCCTCCACCATTAGGAAAACTAGGTATTGCTCCACCATTTCTTGCAGCCCATTGTGCACCAACATAATACGGGCTATCTGTATTGCTATAGTTTAAGGGTAACCCTGTTGCGTCAAAACCAGATGATCCATCTTCATTGTTTAGTGCGTTTGGACTTACACCTTTTGCGTATGTTACATTACCGTGTTTAACATATCTATCATCATTATTATTATTGTTGTTGTTGTTATTAATATATGTTGTATTATTATTGTCACCTGAGTCATCATTATTTGCTGACGGACTTTGCCCAGGATAAACATTATTATATGCTTCAGTATATTCTTGTGAAGGGTTGTTGGGTGGTGTACCTCCCATCCTAATATGATCTTCCCAAAATTTTACCATTTCAGGATCATAACTTTGATTTGCAAATGAATTTCCATATTGTTGATTAGCTCCATATAATCTTTTCTGAAACTCATTATCAAATTGCTGCAATTGATTCTGTAATGCTGTCTCATAATTTTGAGCATTTGTCTTTGTCTCATTTACATAGTTTGAAAATATAGTTTCTGGTCTAAGATGTAAAGGTAATTCTATAGGTGACTGTACAATATTTTGATTAATGTCATCTTCAATAACCCCATAAGGTTGTTGATAATGTGTGTTATCTTGTACTGATGGTTGAATATCAAATAAAAAGTCTTTACCCATTTGAGCCTTATATAAATTAGACATTTGACCTCCACGTCTTGCCATAGCCATAGGTTGTTGTACAGGAGCTTGTGGTGGCATCATACCTTGTGGTGGCATTCCTTGTTGCATTTGTTGTTGAGCCATCATCTGTTGCTGTTGCATTGCAGCTTGTTGTTGAGCTTGCTGCTCTTTAGCCATCATAATTTGTGCTCTTTGTTCAAATGGAAGCTGCATCATCATTTTTTGTTCTGCTTCTTGTGCACTAATCTGTTCTATCTGTTGTGAAAACTCTAATGGATTTATACCCTTTTCAGTAAGGTATGGGTATGACGCTAAAGGTACCCCATCTTCAAATTGTTTTTTTGCTTCTTGCAAAAATGCAAGTTGAGATAATGATTTTTTATTTTTATTTAACATATACTCTGCAGTATCAATGGTAATATTATCTGAATGTTGATCATCAAGTATACCAATAAATTTATTTAACTCATATCCTTTAGAAACTTTTGCTGGCGTAAGTTTCTTTTTAGATGTAATACCCATTTCAGCTAATTCATATTTATCTAATTTCATTTTAGATGTATCAGAATATATAAATGATTGAGGTGGTAAGTTTAAAGGTGTGCCACCATTGTGATGTCTTTTACCACCTATATTATAAAGTTCAAAATTACCATCATTGTTCATATCTGTAAGAACTGTTTCACCTTTTTCAGCTTCTAAGTTTGCTTCTTCCCTAGGAATACCAGGTAGTGAAGATGCTATTCTTCCAGATACATCATCTGATTGTGTATAGTCATATCCTGATGTTGGTAATGGTGGCGTTGTTACTAGTCCAAAATTTCTTTGATCACCTGTTGAAGCACCACCTTCCGCCATTGTCTTAACAATTTTTCCGTTAACTACAGAATACCCATTTGGTAAAGATTTTACATTTACTTTCATAATTATATTATTTCTATATCTGCGCCAGCAGAAATTAATTCTTTATACATATTTATATCTATTTCAGCTTCACCTCCATCATTAAAAAATGATCCACCGTTTTTTGCAAAGGTAAGATAATTAGAAATTTCTGCACCATACTTACCTTGTCTTGTTGTTATTTTATCTTCTGCCCTAAATATTCCAGTATTAACATCATAATCACCTTTAGATCCAGAAAGATCTGCATCTCTAGATGCAAACATATTGTCTGCTAGATATGCATTTTGCATTTGAGTCTTTAATGTTTTACTTTCTTCTCTTTGTTTTAGAAGTGGATTTAAAGCACTAGCTATCCTTTTACCACCAGCACCAATATCTTGAAACATTTGTCCTGCCTTACTATCTAATACTCTATTTTTAATATTCCAAAGTTTATCTCCAAAAGATGGATTAGCATCTTTGTTATCTTTATTAAGTTGTTCTTCTCTTAAAGATCTCATAATACCTTCTTCTGTTTCATTTTGATCATATTCATCCATTGCTACTAAATCACCTTCAAACCCAAGTTCATTAGCTCTATCAAATCTTCTTAAGTTTTTCTTTGTTCCTTGATACCCTTCTGCAAATGGCCCACTGTTAATAGTCTCTTCTAATGAATTTTTAAATTCTTTTCTTTGTTGCTTGCTCTCTTTCTTAGTAGGAATAATAGTATTACCAATTACCCTATCATCTTCTCTAGCTGTTCTAAATGCCATTCTATCTTGATTCATTTGAATCTCATCACTTAGCTTAGAGTCTATATTTAAATCAGGAACACTTAATGGATTTGTGTCAACTTGATTCATTTGCAATGTAGGATTTTGCATTCTTTTATTCATATCTGCAGTAAATGCATCCCAACTATCCATTGATCTATTTACAGATTGATTTATTGCATACATATTATCTTGTGCATTAAAGAATGGTTCAGTCTTTTCTTGTGGTATAGATTGACCATCAAACATATCCATGCTTAGCGGATTATATTGGAATCCTGTATTAAATTTAGTTGGCGTGAATTTATTAGTTAAGGGATTATATCCTGATGAGTTAGGGCTACCAGCAAATTGCATCTTCTTTAATGACCCTCCTCCCTTTCTAATAGGTAAACCAAGTCCTACTGAAAATTCTGGGCCAGTGTTTGGATTATATCCTCCCTTTATATTAACAGGTCCAACACGGCCATACCCACCAAAAGTGGTGCCACTATTACCCATTAAATCTTTATCAGCATAAGCACCTAATTCATATTGAAGAGGTGTTTGCCAATTATATGAATTACCACCTACTTCTCCAGTATACCCAGCTGAAATCAAAGCTTTCATATAATTATCCATATCCACAGTAGTTCCATTTAATCCATCATCTACACTAGAATCTTCAGTACCACGTAAACCATAATTACCACCAATGTATGTTTTAAGACCACCTGTTCCTCCGCTAGGATTAAAAGTATATCCTCCACTTAATCCAAATGATGATGTAAAATCATTATTTAATTTACCTAATGACATTGTTGCACCAAGTTCAGCATCATGTTTAGAATCAAAATCTCTGTTTCTACATTGAGCAAAAACTTTTCCACCTGAATTAATTATTGGTGCATTAGTACAAAATTCATTTAATCCTTTTTGTGCTTTTGGTAGTGAGCCACCATATTTTGCCATTGTAGGCTGATCACCATTTTCCATAGCTATCTCATTAAAGTACTGTTTTAGTTTAGGTAATACTTCTCCTTTCTTTTTATTATACTCCATTTGATAATTTTCATTTTCTGTATTGTAACCCTGATTTATTTGATCCTTAACACCTTTATGTATTGCATTTATAACTTCAGTAGCTCTTTTCTTTTTACGTTTATTTCCACCCTTGTAATCTCCTAGTAAAGAATTATAGTCAGAATATTTGTGTTTATCTTTTAAATTACTTTGACTAGTGTTAAATATAGTATTAAAGGCATCCATATCCATAGATGCATTATCTTCTGCATTTATAATATTATCCAGTATGTAATCATTAGGATTATTATCTATCTCCCAATTAGCATCATCTTGGTTTCTAATATTTCTTTTGTTGGCATAGTTCATTCTTTCTAACGCACTATAACCCATTCTATTTAAGTGGTCCCGCTCAGGCCCCCCTAAATCTAAACGGGAACTATTTTTTATCATTTTACTAAGATTACCTTCACCAAATTCTCCCTTAGTATTATCCCAGATGTTACTATTTTTAAGTTGTGCTTCAGTCTCTGACTTTATTGAACTTATTTCCCAAGGGTGCATAGCCCAAGTACCATATTTATTTTTTTCTTTATCAAAATAATCTTCACCAAATAAATTAGATAACCAACCTTTATATTTTTCTCCTGGTAACTCTGCAAAAATACCTTTACTAATTAGATTACCATCTGCATCATATTTATTTGTATCCAAAGATGCATAGTCTTCTCCTGCTGGATTAAATAATGCTGAATCATCTGTATTATATGAATGTGCATACTCATGAACTATAGTACTATTTTGATCATCATGAGGTACTATTTGATTATCACCCATAATGTAAGGATCTCTCTTAAGATTTAGCTGCGGGATATATGGATACTTTGCAAGTTCTGGGAAATCAGGGTTTGTAACATTATCATAAAGATCACTTCCATATAAAGTACCATCTCTACTAGTATTATTTTTCTGCTGATACAATCCTACATTCCTTTTCCAATCAAACTTACCCTGTAAACCAATCCTGTTCCCTAACTCATCCTTTCCAGCAAAAGGATTAATATAAGGAGTGTAGCCTTGTTTATATCCACCATGGCTTGTAGTAATATATGGCATCGTAACATGAAAGTCTGGACCAGCTTCAGTAAAATCAGATTGTTGATTTATTCTATTTGTTAACTCTTCTTCTGATAAAGTTTCTCCTGTGATATTAAAAATATTTTTTTTATATCTTTCTCTAAATGCTGGTGAATTTAATTTAGTTACAAGATCTCTTTTTTGACTAGCCGTGTTTACTTTATTATATTTGTCTTTAGTAAATTCAAAAAGTGCATCTTTATCATAACCTTCTTTAGTTTCTATATAACCAGCATCATTCACTTCAAATTCTGTTATACCTTTTTGTGCTTTAGGTAATGAACCACCATATCTTAAACCTCTACCATTTTCTCTTGGTCCCACTGGTCTCCTATAAGGAGCATTCATAGGAATCTCTGTTGGTAATTGTAATTCAGGTTCAGGAATAGGGTTATCTATTGATTGAATTCCAATAGGTTTTAGCGGTCCTGCTGATGGTATCTTTGTATATCCAAACGGATCATCATCTTCAAGATTCATATTATGATTTATACCTGCATTTTTATATGACTCAAAACTTGTTTCATTAGCAAAATTATAATCATCATTATGTTTATAAGATCTTTCATATTCTCTTGAATCATCTCCACCAGAGTTTGAGTTTTGAAAACCATCAAATGATTGTTGATTAAATGTTTCACCATCTTCATTGGCAGTTAAATAATCAAAACCTCTATCATACTTACCCATCTCATCTAGAGAAAAACCAAAATGTGATGCATCTTTATATTTATTTTCTAAATAGTCTCCTTCTTTAAAGTCTCCTTCTTTTACTTTTCTGTTAAGCAGACCTCTTCTTCTGTCAACATATCCTGTTTTTTCAAATAAATCAGCATCAAAGTTTTTAACTTTATCAAACATTTGAGGATTATTCTTATGTCTTTCATCTAAATACTTTTGCATCTCTATCTCAGTCATTTGCTCTGCATCCTTAAAAACATCTCCCGTTTTCTTTCCTTTTGCTAATGCTTCTGGATCTATATATAAATCTTCATCAGTGGTGTTTGTATGACTAAACTTTGTATAATCTGCTTTAGTTCCTGGATCATAATTATCTTTAAAATCTTTTACTGTTGCATCTACTGCACCAACTAAATTTAAAATACTATTATTTCCTAAAGGTGATAAAACATTACCTTCTGTTGGTGATATAAATTTAAGATTATCTTTATTTAATTGTAAACCATCAGATTGACCTTCACTATCATCTACAATGCTGTTTAAATCTTCTTGATTAATTCCATCATTAACATTGTTATTAGTGGACTCTTCAATAACATTTAATGCATCAGGATATGCAGTATTTAATTTCTTTGTAGCAGCTTCATTTGTAGACAGATCAATCCAATCTCCTTCTTCTCCCTTTTTTCTTGTTTGCCACTGACCATTAACTAATTTATAATCATATGCTTTATCATGATCAGCATAAATTGTTTCTTCACCTTCTTGTGCTTGTGCTAAAGGATTTATCCATTGACCACCTTTTAAAAACATTCTCATTTTTTCACCGCCTGTCATTTTAAAATAAATACCATCAGACAATGCAGCAACATTTAAAGGATTAATTTGTTGCCCCATAAGATTAAGATATGTTTCTTTTATATTTTGCATAAGTTACAGTTTACTATTATAATATACTAAATTATGATGAGATTTGCTAATAATAAAGCGGCTATCCTTTGCTCTGGATACTTTTCATAATATCTAATTGATGCATATTATTTTGTTTTGAATCATTATAATAAAGTCTATTTAGTTTATCATATATTTTATTAGCATTTTTTTCTTGTTTAGTATTTTTATATAAGCCGTTTATGTAATCATTATAAAATTGAACTTGATTCCTCATTCCAAATTCTCCTCCTAGTTTCCAAAAGGGATTTAAGTCTAAATCATTCCACCACTCACTAACATCATCAATAGTATCCTTTACATCTGCTGCCTTATACTTTAAAGTTTCATCTGTGTTTATCATTCTTTCCAGAGGAGGTCTGTTTCTCATTCTTTCTCTAAACCCTGGATTATCTTCAGAGTACTCACCTTTTATAATTAAACCATTGTCTACATCATTAATATCTGTTTCAGTAAGAGTTATATATTTTGTATACTCATTTACAAAATCAGTATATCCAGGAGATGTGGGACTCCATTGTTTTGGAAGATAATTAAAAGGATCATATGTTTCTTTATCAACTCCATATTTTTGTACTTCATAGTCTGTTAAAGAATTTGTAGTTCTTTTTTTATTTCTTCTAGCTATAGCAGATAAAGTTTTTTGATGCATTGCATATAATCTACCTATTGTTAATTCAGCAACTTTTGATGGATCCATAGCATACTCTTTATAATTATCTTGATTTATACCCAATTTATTTAAAGCTCTTTTTTCTATAGGGTCAACACTATCCCATCTTAATTGAGTCCATCCTATACTATTATCTAAATCATTTACACCATATGTATTAAATTTTGATTCTACATCAGGTGATGTAACAGATCCAATCTTTGGTATTTTTAATCCTTCATAACTGTGTAAATCATCTATTTTTCCTGTTACATAGTCAATTACTTGAGCACCACCTTTTGCACCATACTTAAATAAATTTTCAACTGGGTTATTTTCATCACCCATTCCACTTTCATAACCATAAATACCAAAAGCAATCATAGCTAGATCATTATATGTATCACCATCCATTCCAAGTTTATTCATCATTGTTTTCTTATTATCAGTTAATGATTGAATGAATGGTTTAGTGTTATCTGTAAACTCTTTTTCTTCACCTACAACATCTCCATCAAATCTTTTTGAGTTAGTTTGAAAAAAAGTTTTATCAAATTCAATGTTTATAGGTTTATAATTGCCCGCTTTACTTGAAGGTGTTTCATTTAACCCTAATGCATTATCCATTTCTACATCGTCTGCTGTTCCAGGTTTCCCATCTGGACCTACAGCCATATATTTTTCTGCTGCTTCATCATTTGAATGCTTTGTATAAAAATTTATTTTACCATTCTCATAGAAGAAGTTATTTCCTTCATCTTCAGGTAATATAAATACTTGAGTACCTTCACCTATATCTTCATTTTGATATAAATCTATCATAGTACTACATGTGCCATTAATACATCCATTTGTAAATCTACCATCATCACCAGATGTTTCTCCAGTCTTTAGCGCATCTCTCCTTCCTTTCATCTCCTTACTCCAGTTAGGTGTTGAATGTATAACTGTTCCAGGTGCATTACCAGCTGCATCAAGTAAAACAAATGAAGGTGCTTTTCTACCTTGTCCTGATTCATCTATATATCCACTATTTGAGTTTACTGTACCTATTGTATATACACCTGCACCTGTAGATTTGTTTCCTGCATCCCAATTTACTGATGAAGTATATCCAGGAAGAGAAGTAACTTGTCCTGCTTCTGTAAAATTATTTTCATCCATTATTTTCTGTAACTGTTTTCCATCTATCTGAACACCATCCTTAAAAAAACTTTCAACAGTCTTAGTTTGTTGATCCCCTGGATTTGAACCAGTTACTATTGGATAACTTTCAAAAGGTTCTGAATTGCCTGGATAATATAGATGCATTCTTCCTGCTTTTTCATCTACAATAATATAAGGTTTACCTGCTGATTTATTTATTGTAATTTTTTGTCCAGGTTGTATTGTTCTAGGATTACTAATATCATTATCATCCTTTAACGTCTGAACAGATACACCATACTTATTAGCTAGCGCACCTAACATATCTCCTTTTTGAATTGTATAATCTATCTTTTTACTATTTCCACCTTCAATATCATTCATAGCCTCAATGATTATATCAGACTGATTCATTTTATTTATACTATTTATTTTTTGTCTCTTACCAGTAGTAGTCCATTTGCCTGTACTTATATCTTTTATTCTTTTAGCCCATGGTTCATTTATAACATTACTAGTATTTAAATCTATCTCAGAAACTTCAGGGACATATACAGATTCTGCTTGCTTATTTTGTTCTTTTATGTGTTTATTATTTTTATTAATTTTTGCATTATCTGGTAATCTTATCTTTTGACCAGGTTGAATCATTTTTGGATTTGAAATATTATTTAATTTTATAATGTCTTGATAGTCAACACCAAACTTTTCACCAATTCCATATAGAGTATCTCCAGAAGCAATTGTATGTATTATATTAGGTGTTTGATTATTTTGAACAGGAGCATCAGAAAATTTAATAGTTTCACCAACTCCTATTGAACTAGGATCATTTGTATATCTTGGGTTGTATTTTAATATTTCAGATAAGCTCAATCCATTGTCTGATGCAATTGTACTAAGGTTATCTCCCTTTTTAATTATATATGGTTCTTTAGTAATTCCACCTCCATCTTGCATTATAAATATATTAGGTTTAATCATTTTTAATTTAACTAAATCTTGATATGCCAATGGAGATATAACTCCCCCTTTATTATACTTCTCTAATTGTTGTTTAAGTCTTTTAACTTTATTATTAAACTCCCCACCCACTTTTTTACTTATTGCTTCAGTGAAGCTACTTATATATTGTTCTGGAGTCTTATTTTCTAAAGGCTTACCATCTGCACCTAACTGTCTATTAGCTCCATAGAGATGTGGAAAAACTTCTTCTAGGGTTTTACCATCTCTTAACACATCACCAAAATATTGTCTTGTTCCTTGTCTACCAAGCATATTTGATAATGCTGCTATTTGTGTGGGTGTATGTGTAAAATCAACTTGATCTTTGTATTCATTATATATATCTATACCATTACTTTCTAATCCTGGTACATCTTCTATCTCACCATTATATCTTTGTATAAAATGATTTTTTTGGAAAGTTGTATCAGCAATAAATTCATCTCTTGTTCCATCATAATCAAGATTATTAAATAAGTCACCATAAAAACCAGATGCTGAAGATTGTTTGTTTTTCATTAATGTACCATTAAGACTTTCAATATGTCTTATTCCTTTTTCTAGATCATCAAAACTCACTGCCACTTCATTACCATCTTGTTTTTTATCTAACTCTTCTAATTCTTTTTCAAGATCTCTATTAGGAGATATTGTTCTCCACGTATTTACATCTTTCAGGTATTCAGGTAATTCACTGTATAGTACATTATTTTTTACAGCTTCTCTTATTTTAAGTGCAACGGCAGAACCTTTATCCCAATGCTCGTCAATAAGATTAGGGTTTGTAAAATATGCATTATATTCTTCTACTTGTCCTGACTTTTCCCATCTAGTACCTGAGTATTTATTTTCAAGAGGTCTCCAATAACTTCCACCTGCTGTTGGTCCTTCTGTATATACAAATAGATAACCCTTGTGTCCATCTTGATCATCACCCATATTAATAGGTTCTTGATTAAAATCAAAATAACCTTTATAGCCAAATGCATCTATCTCTTGAGACTTACCTTCTTCTTGTAGTGGTACAATTAAGTCACCTCCATTCTGAGCTTTTTGTAATTGACCACAAGTTTGACAATCATTAGTTTCTCCTCCTCCTTTAAAGTTCACTTCTATTGGTAATTCAGGTATATCTACTTTCCAGGTTAAAAAATTTTCAAGTGATTGAGGACCAGATTGTGTATAATTTAAATAATCTTTAGCATTTTCACTTACATTTGTTGCTGTAGCTCTTTGTTTTATTCCTGCATTATCTAACATTTTATTTACATCCTTAACTATTTTATCAGCTTCTATTTTAGTTACCATCCCAGCATTATTTACGTCTATTTTTGCCATATCTTTTGACATCATATTTAGTTGTACAGTACGGTCACTAGGTATATGTGTAAACTTTCCTCTCTTAATTTGATTTGTAAGGAGTTTATAACTATCTAAACTTAAAGATCCGTTTGGTGCCGTTTGAATAATAGCTCCTTTTGGTACATATTCTGATAAATATTTTATAGATTGTCCTGCATCCATACGATTTGGCATAGACATATCTAAATGATAAACCCCTTTATTTGACCTTACTAATTGCATGAAACCATCATTTGGACCTGCTGGTGATGAAATCTGTACGTTCCATGGATTATTAGGTATTGAATGATCACCACGTACGTTTATATCAAAGTAACCATTTCTACTTGGTATTTTTCCTTGTCTTACTACTTCATTATAGCCAGATTTATTTACTACATCTAATTGATCATCAAATGTGGTTTTTATTTGACCATACTTATTTAAAGCAGTACCTCTTGGAGTAGGAGCTGATTTAAATAAATTCTTAATTGGATTAATAATATGTTTTTTAGTACCTCTTACTAATGGTCCAGCACCAAAAGGTAGTATTCCAAATCCTGCATATAGACCTGCATCAAGGTATTCTCCCTCATCAAATTTAGTTCCAGCATGTACAAAATCAGCAGTAGGATTTACTATAGCTGTAGCATCTAATGCTAAATCTACTCCTTCATCTGGTTCATATCCAAAATGTTTTCCAACAGTACCCATAAAAAATTCAGAATTATCTCTCATATCTCTTGCACCTACAAATTTTCCTAGTTTAGAATCTTCAAATTCATCCCAACTATTATATCCAAATTGATCATTAATAGCTTTAAGATGCCTTTTTAATCCAAATTGAGCTCTTGGCAGTGAGCCTCCATATTTTTTAAAGTTTGTCATATCAACTGAATTTTTAAACTCTTTATATGATTTAAACCCATTCATTTCTGCTAGTTGTTTTTGAATTTTAAGAGCTTCAGGTTTATTCTTATAAAGTCTTAAAAACTTATCCATTTCAAATATTTGCATTGGTTTAGGAAATTCTAACATTGCATCAAGAGACCCTATTCCTTTTCCAAAATCTCTCATACCTGGCCAGGTTTCTATTTGACTATATAACCCATGATTTTTTCTATAACCTAAACCACCTATGCTTTCTATATTAAATGTAGGATCAACACTATGCATTTTACTACTACCTCCACCAAAATGATCTTTAATTCCTTTGCTTTTACTAAAATCTAAATATCTAGCTGGTTTATATTGAGCAACATCTATTCCTTGCTCCCAATTTTTATGTATATATTGATTGAATAAATCTCCTTGATAATTATATTTTCCTGGACCTTTGGTACTATATGAATTTACAATAGCTTCAAATTCATCATTTGTAGTATTTTCAAATAGTTTTATATTTGTAATGTTTGATTCTTTCTTTATTTTATTATATAATTTTTTATCTCTAGTTAGGATTAATGAATTACTTGGTATTTCAAAATTACCCTTTGTATAAAAGTATGTATCTGTAGGATCTAAATCCATTGCATGACCAGATTTTTTTAAGTTGTCAAAGTCATTAACAATAGCTGTAGATTTATTTGACCAACTTCCATGTCCAGGATCTCCTATGTGACCATATGACCAATGTGTTGTATTTCTAGAGCTAGTAAACTCTGGACTAAAATAATTATCTCCTGTTTTACTAAACAACTTACCATCCTTTATTGTTAAACCTTTACTATCTAAAACTCTTGTTAATGGAAGTTTATCAGGACTATTAAAAATCTTTGCTTGATTAACAAATGCCTCATTATCTAAAGATTCTTTAATATCTTTACCTGATACTTTATGAAGCTTCTCAGAATTTGTTTTTTCAAATGGTATAATTTTTTCATCAACTTTACTTGTAGTATTACCTAATGGTGCAGTATCTAAAGTTTCACTAAGTTCTCTAGCTAACTTAGAATTTCTTCCTAAAGGGTTTACATTCTTAAGATAATTATAGGCGGCTGTTGTTGGTGCACCTATAATTCCTGGAACTTTCATTCCTTTTGATGTTAAATTTATTGCTTCTAACCCTGGTATAGGAATACCAGCTCCTATCCAATGTTGGGCATAATCTTGCGCTGCTTGTTTCTGTTTTGGACTTGCATTTGTTTGATTAGAGGCTCCTGAAATCCATTGTGAGTTAGGGTTATTTCCTGTAAACTGACTAATATTATTAGCTATACCACCACCTATATCTCCTCTACCTTGATAAGTTGTAGCATATTCAGGACTTATGCTCATTTTTATAGCATGTTTACTTGTATTATACTTATCTTTAAAATCCCAATCATTTAACTCTTCTAAATCTTTAAGCTGATTTAATTGAAATTGTTGTATATCTTGTTGATACCTTACATTTTGAGTTTGATTAAATGCTTGATCTTGTACAGAAGGTATAGGTTCTAATCCAAACTGAGCTTTTGGTAATGAACCACCATATTGATAGTCACCAAATAACCATCCATTGTCTGATAACCATTCAGTCATTTTTAAATGATCCTCCTGATCTGTAAAAGGAACTGATCCTACAAGTGATCCAATAAAATTATTACCTATATCTTGGACATGTTCTGACCCCATATTTGAAGTACCAAATTCATGAGCAAGTCCTAATAAGTTTGCCGCACCAAAACCAACTTTATCAGCTGTTAAAGCTGCAGCATATGCATGTCTTTTAGCATCCTGAGTATTATCTGCACCTGGAAATTTATACATAGCTGTGTAAGAAGGGTTACCTAAGTAATCATCTACAGATTTTTCTATTCTTTGTAGTTTATCTGGAAACTTTTCATATAGTGTTTTAGGTTCTACTGTACCGTCAGCACGTGACCAATTGTTATACTTAAATTCTTCCATAGCCTTCTCCTGTGCCGTAATATTATCCACCTCTCCTATATCTTGAAACTTTGGTATTGAGCCACCTAAAGCTTTATTCCAATGATCTTCCCACTTGCTTGAATCTGATCCTTCTAGAAAATATGGATTATATGGTGTTGGATAATCCATTGGTGTAGACAATACCTTTATTCTATCTGCTTCTTTTGTATATGTATTATAAGGACCACCTGACTTATTTGCATCTGTATTAAGCGGATTAAAAAACTGCTCATCAAATGTCTGATCATTACCATATGTTCCAGATCTATTATAATAACCAGCCCAATTACCTTTTTGAGCTTTAGTTGTCATACCTGTTTCGTTAGTAATGTGTGCTGCACCAGGCAAACCATTACATACACCCATGTAACAAGTCCCTGTAGTTGCAGGACCCCATGCAGTCATTGCTTCTGTAAATGTGTCTATCATTCCAGGTGTATTTCCATAATCAAAATCCATTCTTGTTCCTTCTGATAAAGTACCTGCATTAGAAAGAAACATGTTGTCACCATGCTTTAACATGTATATATCTGAACCTTCTCCCATGTTTTCAAAGTAAGTCTTATAGTATTTTAATTTATCTTCAGATGACAGACTTTTAAAAGCATTTTGTTGTTTGTCATATTCATCCTTTTTTAGTGAATAGTCACTTAAATTATCTCTATGTTGTATATACTCATCATCATCAATAAATGCATTACTATAGTGGGGCGTCAGAGTATATGCCATATAATCATCATGACGTTGGCTCTGCTCCTTAGCACTAAGTTCAGCATGATTCTCAAACATTTCATTTACTGTATTATACTTAGATAAAGGACTATCGGGAAAGTTATTTTTATATATTTCATATTGTTGATTAACTAGGAAATCACTTCTGTTATCTCTTAAATCCCTTAACCTTTTATATTCATCCGGAGAAAAGTCAACAAGTGTTTTACCACTGTTTAAAACATTATTCATCTCATTTTGTATATCAGCAGCACGAACAACCTGATAATTACCTTCCCCATATTTCTTAATAAGATCTGGTTCCATTCTTTTAAAGTCAAATTCAAACATGTCGTCTCCATAATCCCCATAATCATCCCCTAAGAATACTGTAGCTTTACTCTTTGTCTCACTACTGTTAACATCTCCTTGGAACTTAAGTAGTGAACCTCCATCGTTAAATTTATAATTTCCTTGATCATCTTGTGTATAATACATTCTGTTGTATAAACTTGTAGGTTTTACTCCTAATACACTTTCTTGTGCAAAGTTACTTAATGCTTCTTTCCAATATCCATCACCTTGAAACGGATCTAGATCCCATTTATCATAGTAACTAAAATATTTACCTTGTTCATCTTCTCCTTGGTTTAATGTAAAGTTACCTAAAACACCACCGTAAAATCCTCCGTCTATCCAATCAAATTCTTCATTTTTTCTTGTCATTAATGATTCCGCATCAGGATATTCAATACTGTTTTCTCTTTTAATATTTTTATTTTTTGCCCATTTATCATAACCATCTGATTTTAAAAAATTATCATATTGGGGTGTATCTTTAAAGTGTATATATTTATCTGGATTTTTTTCTACTTGACTCTTATACATTGTAATTTCTTTACCATTGTAAATATCATTAACGTCATCATCATTTTCACCATATATTAGCCTATCATAAATGTCACTATCAAGAGATTGGTTTTGTTGTGAAATCCAAAATTCCTCTAACTCCTCATCTGTCCACCTGTCTTCTTCCTCCCGTCCAAAATTCTTATCTAGAAAGAAAGTTTCTTTTTTATTTTTTCCTACCTTTGAAAGGTGATGTTTAATCTCTGTTTCAGTAACTGGTGAATTATAATACACATCTCCCTCCTTATGACCTTTAGTGGGAGTGTATTGATTTTGTTGTGGTATTGAATTATTCTCTTGATCAAGACCCATTAACATATGTAGTAAATCTCTTCTTTCTGTTTCTTCATCATCTGCTGTTGAATATGCTGACTTTTTATTTTCAGTTGTAAAAATAGCATCATACAATCTTTGAAATGGCTCATCATATGAATATGGATTTATATTATCTGCTATTTTATTCTTAACTTTATCTAACCCATAATTATGTATACTTCCTATAGGATTTATTAGGGTATTTATTAATGGAGATCCAAAACCATTTTGGGCTTTTGGTAGTTGACCTCCTTGTTGAAAATGTCTAGGAAAATTTTGTAATGGTACTTCAAAAACAGAAGTACCAGGAAATGTATAGTTAGCACCAGGCATCATAAGTTCTTGATTACCAAAGTTATCTATTCCCATAACAGGAAAGTCTACACCTTCCATAGTAATATTACCTGAACCTATTACATTATAAGGATTATTAACATCCTTACTATTTCTTTTATATCCGTGCTTACTATATTTCATTATCTCATTGACATATTAATTTTTGTATTTGCTAATTTTAATAGCATCTTTCTATTTGATGATATATTTTTTCTTAATATAACTGAATTAACATAGTGTCTAAATTTCTTACGTTGAAATGCAGGTTTAAAATAATTAAGGTTTGCTAGATTAAGATCTCTAATGTAACCATTTAATTGAGTTATAAATATAGATAAATTTGCACTTGCATTAAACTCACCTCTGTCATTAGTTATATCCCAGAATTGATTGAATCTGTATTTTTGTTCAACCTTACTATATAGTATCTCAATATCATTACCTGTTATAATAGGATACTGTGTAATTAAAGGTACATCATTTTTAGGGTCTAAAGTTAATTTTAATAATCCTGATACTTGTTCACTATTGTGAATTATTGCGTCATCAAAGTTCCAATCTAAATCATGAAACCTGTCCCCACAACCATCACCTAGGTTTCCTTTATAGATATAAGATTCTAATTGATACTCAATACTCCTTATAGTATTAACTGTTTGACCAATAGATTCAACCCATTCTACCTCCCATGGATAATCCTTCTCGTAATAATTTGCATATAAATCACACCTGTCATTGTGTTTCCAAATACCACCTTTTTCAAATGTCCCATCTAAACAGCATTCATAATCATAATGACATGTTAGAGGCATAGGATTTACATAAGTTGGGTCTCCACCTTGAAATGATGGATCATAATATTCTGCAATATCTGGACATTGACCAGTTTGTGTAGTTGGAATACTAGGGTTTGGAAGATTAAGAACATTACATTCACATTCTATTTTTCTACATATACCTGATCTACCTTCTATAGTACAATCATCTAATGGTCCCAATATTTGATATGGTGGTGCTGTTCCTGTACCTAAACTTGACACTCTTTCATATCCTGCAGGACATGAACACTCTGGAGGTAATGTACAAAGACTATTTGCTAATGTTGATGCAAATGGAACCACACTAGCTGGAGTTAAGCTTAAATTTTGTTTAGCTGTATCAAAATCAGTGATAATATCAAATTGTGCATTAGGTGCTGCAGCCGTTGGATGACAAAATAATCCCCATGTTTCTGAAGGAATAGTTGCAAGTCCTGCACCTACAGCTGCATTATCATACCCAATTCCAAGATCTGATTGAGGAAATCCTACAGGCATATCTCCTTGTAAGGTAGCATAAAAGTTTTGAGGTTGTTGATTGTCTATTACAGCTCCATTTCCATCATCTGCAGCACCATCTCCCATGTGTATATATATACGTTTATATCCTACTTGATCTGTTCTATCTCCCAGTGTAGAGGCAAGAACATCAGATAACTGAGCTTGCCCAAAAGTAAAACCTCCATAAAAAAAAGTAATATTACCTTGGTAAACTAAAAAATCAGTTCCCCAATCTGTTGAACCTGTATAGTTAGACATAGATGGAGCTGTAAAACCGACAGGATTTGGACCATCCCCTAATGAATTTCCTGCCATATCTGGAGTACAGTTAATTTGCTGAGTAGACCAATCAACTAAACCTATTTGTGTATTACCCGCATCCATCTCTGTTGCAAATTCAGCTACAAAATCATTTACAAAACCTTGGAAAGAACCAAAGAAATTAAATGTTGAACCTGAAGAATCAATACCAATTACAATGTCTAATTTACAAGGTATTGCCTGTATCATAACCTCAACAGGAACCTCTTCAATATTTACATCTGCAAGGAATTCTCCTTGGAATGTTTGACAACAAGTCATTGTTGAAGCGTTCCATGTAAATCCTGGAGGACATTGTGCTTCAGATTCATCTATATAGTTCTTCGTTGTAAAGAAATGATTTAGGCTAGGTATTACTAAATCTGGATGCCAGTCATGGAATGAAATCCAAGCTGTTGCTTTAGGATCATAACTTACTGTCCATGATACATCTTTAAAATACTCTGTATCCGTTATATCAATTGGTGTTACGTTGTCATTTAATGTAGCAGGAACAGTTTCAGTACACTTACACATGTAGTCACCTGTATTTGTAAAAAATTCTAAATCACATGCAGGATCAGCACAATACCAAGTTGTAGTAGGCGCAGAACTTATTGAATCAAGAATATCTTTTGTAATTGAGTCTGTTGATCCTGTAGTATTAAATGAACCATAATACCCATTTCCTGGATGAGCTAAATTATCTGCATAATTTCTCCAACTTGTTGCTACATTAGCAGGGGTATATGTATTTGGATCTTGAGCATAAGGATCAACAAGAATTGCAAATGTTTCTAAGTCAGTATAGTTTGGATTACCTATTACATAATTTTGAAACCATGCATCTATATTTGAAGGAGTTCCTTGCCAACCGTTTGTATTTGGGACATCTGTATTATCATTTGAGTTACTAGGAATTCCATTTGCAAAAGAAACATCAGGAGTAACAGGTGAAACACCCATATTCTGATAAACATCATTTGGTGAAATAAGATGATTAGGCAAGTCTGGAGGAGTGGTTCCAAAACCAAATACATTAGATTGAGGACCGTCTATTATTGTTATTAATTTTTTAGGTACATTTCTTGAATTTGTGCCATATAATAAATTTAACCCACACCAAACACCAGCAAAAATAGATGTACCTTCAGGGGTATCAAGGTTTAAACATGCATTATTATATGTAACATTTACCCAATTCTGTAATGTACCAAGGTTAGATGATAACATGATTTGTTGACCTGGTTCAAACATTGTATCAGAGCCTGCAGCATTACCTCCTAAAGCAAGATTAGTAAAAATATTTGCATTTCTACCTGCTCCAAAATATACTAAACCAAGTTGTGCTTGTCCTGATAAAAGTTCAGTAGATATACCTGAAATAAAATCAAGTATAAAGTTTTGCATGTTATTAATATTTGTATTACCCTGTACAGAATTGGATGCGTCAACTGAAATAACAATATCAATATCACCACCTAAAGTTTGGTTTGTATTACTTAATGCTGCAGTATAGCTTGTACCTACACACTCACCTTCTGAAACTGTTGCAGGAATTGGTGGAGCACCACTACCATCCGTACAACAAGGTGAACCATCTATACAACTAATATTAGTATATCCTGGAGGACATGTAGTTCCTGGTGGGGTAGATGTCCAAGTTTGTGTTGTACCATCTGGAAATGTAACATCTGGAGGACAGCAACTTTTTGGCGCATATCCATTACAAGTTGTATTGTTGTAAACAAATCCTTGGCATGGTACAAAATCAATACACTCAGGAACAATAGGTTCATAATCTTTCTTACAGAAATAAACTATATCAAAATTAGGATCATATATAGTTTGACAACCTATCCCTGCTACAGGATTATCCACCCACCCCTGACAATCTTCCATATTAGGATAATATGATAATAAGTTAGAAGGTAGATATTTATTAAACCATTGTTTCATTCCTTTATTAGCAATGTTATCCAAACTCTGTCCTGTATAATGAAATATTTTACCCTGTGCTTGTGATATGTAAAATAGTCCTGATGGTGTATTTACAACACTTCTTTGACTTTCACATGATCCATATTCATGAGCTACATCAGCATTTACAATATTTTGCATAGGTTGACTAAATAAACCTCCATCACCTATTGTTAACTTAGTTCCTAAATCTGTTTGTAGTTCATCAACACCTTGAAATAATGATGGTGCTAGATTTGGAAACAATACAACTGCACCTGACTTAGATACAGGTTTTATTACATTTACTTTATTTTTAAAATCTTTATAGTTGTTTGGTAAGAATACTCTCCAGAAATCTTTCTTTGCTTCTTTCTGTGCCTGTAATGAATATATTAATCTTTTAGGATAATGCATATAACAGTTAGCAGAAACAATAGGATCATAATCTCTAGGTTGTATTAAACCAAAAGATATTAACTGGCTAAAGAATCTATTCTTACTAAGAGAAGGGTCATACTTATAAAAGTTTCCTTTCTTAATAATAGAAGCATCAAACAATTCATTAATATCTGTAAACTCCATCCAGTCATAATGTCTCTTATCATCCACATCTTCCCAATCTCTTAATGCTGTATTTATTTCTGACTCAACAAAGAAATCATTTACACCACTATTATGTGTATACATAAATCCATTCTTAACATGGAATAAAGATCTACCAGTTGGACTATTTGTTGAATCTCCTGTACTAGGGCCTGTTGTGTTTCCAGGAGCACCACCCTGGGTTCCACTAGCTGCAGCATAACCTGTATCATCTATTGAATCATTTCCTGGTCTATCTAAAACAAATAATCCTGATGGAAGTGCACCAGTTGAAAAATCAAACGGTATTGTCATAATTGTTCTAACTAACTCAGATAAATCATATTTTTGTGAATTCATCCAATATATTGGACGTGGTACATTTGATCTTAATCTATAGTCATATGGGAAACCATCAGGTTGACCTTCAAGAAAATCCCAGAAGAAAGGCATAATAACTTTTTCAGTATATCTATTTAAATAACAGTCTCCACCAAAAGCTGTCTTAGATTTAAATATACCCAGATTACTATTACTTAAAACATTTAAATTATCAAACGGAATAATTTCTCCTGTGTCTTTATCTATTATAGGTTGATCTCTCCAAAGTTCAACACAACCTCTAACTGGTATTTGATTTATTTGATCTAGTTGTCCATATTGATTTGCAAATTTAACTTTTAATGCTGTATAGTGTGCAGCAATTGATGATCTTATTAATTGTGAAGGTCTGTAGTGAATACCTGCATTATTATTAACTTGACCTATTATAAACCTTGATTGATCTAATCCTGCAGTTGGTATTGGAATAGCATTAGTACCATCCGTTTTAATTGCAACTGTAGCAGGTCTTTGTATATTATTTATTTTAATATTTGCAGTTAATTGTTGCATTGTACTTCCAATGTATCTTGCAACTTCAACTCTTGATCTAGTTCTAGTACCAGGAGTTAATTGTTGTGTGGCATAATACAAACCATGTGCATTATATTTCCACGCATAATCTTGATATGAAACAAGATTGTAAATAAGATCAATTATTTCTTGACCTCCTGTTGCAGTAAATTGCATAAATTCAAATGCACCATAAACAATTTGTAGTAAAGATGGTAATGATTCAAATCTTCCACCTTGATATTCTACAGTTGATCCCCCTCCAACAAAACCTCTATCCCAACTAGGTTGTGATGTTGCTGTTCCATAAAGACCCATCATACTTGGTGCATATGCAGTTTGATGCAATAATTTTGGTCCACCAAGAACTGTGGCCGCTGTTTCACCACTTGCTAAAAGTGGTTCACCAGTTATACCTGCAGTACCTTCTATTACTGAAACTTGAGATGCTGCAGCAGTTGATCCAAGAGTTATATTTAAATTACCATTAAAGTTAGATGAAGCTGGAGCACCCATATCCCATTGTCCACCTGAACGTGCTGTTGTGTTTTCTGTAATACTAGGACTTGTTGTTGTTGCTATAGTTGTGTATGCATTTGCAAATGCCGTACCTGGTGTAATAGTCATATTGGTACTATTCCCTTTCTGTTCCTTACCTCTACCTGCTTGACCTATAGATAATGCTTTAGGTCCTGTATATGACTTTTTCTTTTTACCACGCATTTCTGAAATAGCATAACCTATACCAACAAATATAGCTACCCACATAGAAATGTTTCTTAGTAGTTTTTGTTGTGGATGTTTTTCTGATTCTTTGAATCTACCTAAAGATGTTCCTGTTGTAACTCCATATGTTTTAATTTCATATGGGTTTAAGTAAGGTCTATTAAAAGATGTTTCTGGTGAATGAAAAGTAAAAATGTCTTGATATGTTCCACCACCTGCACCAAATGTACCACCTGGATATTTGTTATTATTCTGAATATCTCCACCCCCATCTGTATATGTAAAATCATCATTAGGTGAAAGATAAGGATCTTCACCTATATCATTAAATGGATAATTTGATATAGCTCCTATTTGACTTGTAGCGCCTTCATGACCTTGAGCACCATCAGGTATTGCATAATTTCTCATATTTCTTGAGATACCTTTTGCTATGATGGATTTGTTACCTTCTCTTGATCCAACTAAAATTTCATATCCAACTATATTAGGTATTATTGCACCTGTTGGACTTGGATCTATTGGATCACATTCATTATCAGGATCTGATTGTCCGTTAAATCTAGGCCATTCTATATTATAAAACCTTGCACCTAATATATTAATACTTTGATTATTATTTGAGCTTCTATCTAAAGGTCCATTTGGTCCACTAGTAACACCAGAAGTACCTACAGGAATTGTCTCATCAGGAAACTTATGGTGTCTTATTGGCTGACTACACAGATCACCATATCTTACCGGATCATTAGGATATTTTTCAGATGATTCCCAGTATGCCATATGCCCTTCAGCTGTTTTTACACCACCATCATCTGTATCTGGTTCAGCAGAGCTACTACCTCCAGTTGCAGTCCACCATGAGTCTGTTGTATTATATATTTCAAATGCTCTATCAGGATCAGCAGCTCCATCTATTGTGGAAGCAATTTCACTTGGATCACCTGGTAATGGATCTGTTTCACCAACCACTGTACCATCTGGTAAAGAAAAGTTACCTGGTACTTTTCCAGGTATATGGAATGATGAAGATCTTTCACCTGTGTTATATATAAACCTAATAAAAAATGCATAAACTTCATCTCTCATAAATGTAGGCTTGCTACCACCTTTTTTATAATAATCTGCTGGAAATTGCCATGATGTCCAATGAACATGTATTTTATTTGCTAAAGGTTGATAGTTAAAATCAAATTGTTCAGTTGGTCCTTGTCTAATTAAATAATCATTGACAACATACATGTTATCTGATTTTTCATATGCAGGATTCCTTAAAGGTAATACTTCAATAGGAACTGTTTTAAGTTTTTGATTTATATAATCTATAGAAATAAATTCTTGTTCTGTGCTATATATACCTATTTCTTTAGCTTGCATTTCCATTTGATTATTACTACATATAACCAATTTAAAATATTTAAATCCTTTATCTAGATTAGAAATTTTAATGTCTAAACCTGAAATAGTATCTTCATGTTCCCATAAAGGTTGTACATTTGATATACCATAATAATCACCAACTGTTTGATCATTTATTACATAAGCAATGAAAACTTGATATGTACCATTTCTTAACATACCTCCGTCAGGAGATTTAGAAATTTCAATACAAGGTGTTTCAATTAATGGTGCTAATCTTATTTTTTCACAATCTAAACATAGTGGTTCAGTATCCTCATATATTTTACAATCATCACTCTCATCAGATATAAGATGTTGTGCCCAAGGTATATTATCTAGATTTAAAGTTCTTGAAGGATTAATACCATCATCCCAGTACACTTGCCATGTACAATCAAAATTTTCTTTTGAAGCACCTGTTATTAGATGTTGTGTATTAAAGTTTAAACAAGGAGAATATGGTAAGGGGTCATCGCTAAACTCATCAGCACACATAAAACAACTATAATCATTTACAACTGTTTCATATTTACATTCACTGTCATCCCATCTACCTATTTCACTTTGTTGATTATTTGTTGAAAATAAAATCCACTTGTCTCCATATAAATGAATAGCCCCAATTATAGTAAAAGGTGCTCCCCCACAAAGTTTATTTGCTTGTTCATTACCCAATGTTCCAACATCACCATCAGCAGAATTATTTATTGCATTACGGGCATGTGTCCATTGATCTTTTCCAACAAGACTAATGTTGGGATCTTTAGTCATACCTTTTACAAATATATCCGTATCTATATTAGATGTACTTTGTTGTTGTGGTGTATTTTGTTTTTCTGCCATTACAATTATATTTTATCCTAGTGTAGGATGACTTTTAAACATGTTATAATAGTTATGGTATTGTGCTCTTCTATTAACATCCCATATTTTTTTCATTTCTGCAAAATCAGGAGTATTAACAAAGCTTAATGCATTATTTCTAGATGCTCTTAATTTATTTTGTATTAATCCAAGTTGTTGAGAAACTTGTTCTCCAGCAAAAATCATATTTTCTAGTATTCTTTCTTTTAGGGCATATTCATAATATTCATTACAATAAGGATGATCTAAAACTAAAAGGTTACCATCATTATCTTCCATAGCTCCTTGATAACTTAAATATACATGACCACTTTTAAAATTAGTTAAAAGATGATTACCTTTAATTTCTGCTATATCTATTGCTTGTACATTTACATTTGGGCAATCACATTGAACTTGATTTGTTTGCCCTATCTGTAAAGGCATATAATTTGAAAAAGTTCTGTATTGATCAGCTCCAACAAATTGTACAACTATATGTTCATCATATGAAGTGGTAGTACCTCTCTTTCCATCACTTGTAGTAGTTGGGCATGTTTTAACTACACAAACATCATCACAAGAATTAGGTGTAAGACATTGATCAGGCCCTCCTGGATCTGGTACATACTTTGTATAAGTTGTATCAACAGTTGTCCCTGCAGGCATGCTATTACTAACAGTATATGTTCCACACATAAATGCATAATTTAAGTATGCAAAATCTGAAGGTAGTTGTCCTTTATTATGTTCTATATCTATAACAGTTTCTTTTGTTCTATGTATTCTTAAACCAAGATCATAGTTTACTCGTGTTGCAACTTTAATTAATTGTTGAGGTTCAATCATTCCTTCTAATGCATATGTAGAAAAATCTACAGATACATCTTCAAGTAATTGATCAAACGTTCTATATTTATGTGATACACTCATTATCTATTAATATTTATTTTGTTATCTGAATCTTCTGATGGAACTTTCATTGTATTCATTAATTGATTTAAAACTTGTGTTTCTATTTCTGCATATAAAAATTCAGGAATATATATTTGTTGTAAATATCTTGGTATGCAGTCATCTGTTGTATCACAATTCCAAGCACTTATATCTCCTTCAAAAACACCTTCAACTTTAATAGCATCCCAAAGTACATTAGGTATATAAATGTAATCATTTAACCACCAAAAATATTTTGTTTTATTATACTTATGAGATGTTGTTTTAGTCATTGATGTATATGTACCAGGATTGGTTGGTTGTACTTCTACTGAGGCATCTATAGAACTTACTGTTCTGATTAATGGTCCCCAATATCCTTCCATAAAAGTTGGTAGCTTTTCTTTAGTTCTCATAATAGTACAACCGCTTTGTATTCCACTACATTGAGCCTCTACTTTATCTACCTCAATTAACTCAACAAATGGTAATGCTTGCCACACACTATTAAATTTCTTCAACTTATTTGTATGGTCTTGTCTTCTCATTAATAATTGAGCATATTTAATTATAAGACTATATAAGTATCTATCTGTAACAAAAGCATTTTCATTGTCTGCTTTTATTGACTCTCTAACTCTAGAAACTACTTCTGCTATTGTTGCCATAATATTGCTATTTATCTTTTTTATACATATGGGCAACTTTTTTCTTGTTAACCATAGTAATATACTTTGTCCATTTTTCTGGATAAGATTTTGCAACAGCCCTTTTAAATTGTCTTACAGCATTAAACTGCCATAACTCTCTATTTCTAAAACGGTATTTAGTAGAATAATTTGTATAAAATATTTTAGCTACCTTACCATCTGTCTCCCAATTTTTGTTTTGCAAAACTTTACCATATTTTTTTGATAGTGCGTAATCAGTATTAACACTTTTAGCAGCAGGACAGGTTCCAATAAATAAATAACCTAATGAATCAGGAAGTTTAACACCATCTCTATTTTCTATAACTTCCTTCCATATTCTTTCATTAAAAATTTTTATAATATTTTTAATTTTATTATTATCTATTTTAGAATATATTGGGTACTTATCTTTAAATTCATTTATTAATTTAACATTTAAAAGTCCAGGTACTTTTTCACGGTACCTTGGTGCATTTAAATCGGGCTGTTTAAAATTACTAATCATAATATCACTATACAGTATAATTTACAAAAAAAAGAGGAGTTATTCAAGTTTAATCAGCACATATTACTCTGGTGAATATGTTAATTCACAAATCTCTCCTTTTGTTGGACTATGTAGAGACAAAACACCAGATCTTTTAGATCCTACAAATTTGTTATGATAATGATAATAATCTGTTCTTGATAGACTTGGAAGTATTTTTAACATGAAGCCGGTATTCTCATGTTCTGTTATATATTGAATTTTTTTCTTGTGGTGATAATGACCTGTATATAAAGTTCTATGTAATGTTTTACCCCATTGTTTTGGATATTCCATTGAATATAGTAATAATGAATTTTTAGTATTTACATCACCATGTTCAAATGCAAAAAAGTTATCTTCATATACATAAACTTTTCTTTCAAGATATACAACATCCCATAATATATTTTTATCATCAAAACATTTAGACAGACCGTGAGCTAAATGAAAAGATGATAATCTATCATGGTTTCCTGGAATATATACAATTTGTAATTTATCACAAAATTGTTTTAAATAGTTAACACTCCATTGAATAGAATCAAATGCTTGCATATAAGCCTCTGTAGCAGTCATACAGTTATCTAAAGGAGTTCCTGATGTAGTACTACCACTCCATGTGTCCATATTAATTACGTCACCTCCTATGACATAATATAATTTTTCTAAATGATGTGAATTAGTTGCTCTATTTATAAGATCTTTTATTGTTTCTTCAAAACACTTATCAATAGTTTCATTACCTTCCTTACCAAAGTGTATGTCTTGTAATGATAAAACCCCAGCTGTTTTTACCTTACCTGGAGTTTTAAGTCTTGTTACTTGTTTATATTTTTTTGGTTTAAAACCTTTTAATAACTCAGCAACATTATCTACTTCATTATCTTTTAATCTTGTAACCATTGCAGAAACTCTCCAATGATCACCCATTTGTTTATTCCAATAACTTGATAGTTTCCATTTTGTAATATCAATGTTTAATATGTCAATAATTTCTTCAGGAGTCTTTGGTTCAGATGAACTAACAACGGACATTTTAGCTTCTCCTTTTTCTAGGTTGTATGAAGATTCTATTGATGATTCTTCTAGTAATTCTTGAGATTTAACAATGCTTCTTAGTTTGTCATAATCTTCAATTGTAATGTTTAACTTTTCTGCGCAATAGTCAGAAGTTTTCTTCCACTTAAAGGAAGCTTTGATTTTTTCAAATAATGAGTCCATAGTTTTTTTTTAATTAAAATTGCTGGCAAGATACAAAAAAAAAGTTATATAACAAGGAAGCCCCTGATTTCTCAAGGGCTCCCAACAATTGCAGAGTTAAAACCAACAAACTTTCTCTACTTTTGTTTTGTTATCTTACTAGAGTATTTGCATATATTGCAACACTGTTTGCAGAATCACTTCCATCACTTGAAACTAACTTGAATTTATATTCAGTATTTGCAGATAATCCTGTTATAGTTTTTGTTAATGATGTTGTAGTCTTGCTATTTATAGTAGAATTTACTGTCCAAGTTCTTGAATTTGCAGCAGCTTGATATACTGTAACAGATGTAATCGTTGCTGGTACATTTGACCAATTCAGTTCAATTGAGTTATTTGTTCTTGTTCCTATACTAAGTGGTGCAATTGTTAATGGTGCTGTTTTTGCACCCCCTTCTGGATCTGTAACAAACAGAGCTATTCTTTGCATCATCTCTTGTACTGAATCACCCGTCCTCATTTTTAAACCTTCTGTTGAGGTTACAGAGCTAGATGTTTCTGCATCCCACGCTACTGACCCTGCAGATCTTCCACTATGTTCACCACTACAATCTATTACACATTCTGAACATATAACTTCTTCACAAGGTGTTCCAACTTTACAATTTGTATATTTACAAGGTGTAGTTAAGCCATGATCTTGACATGCACATGGTGATGATTTTGTATGTCCACAATTATTACAACTCATTTTTTTCTTTTTTAATTTTTATTAACATGTTGTTATTGATTCCCAATATTCTCCGCTTAAATTAGCTGTTGTCCTATAGAGAGCAACATATCTAGTTCCGGAGGCAAGATATATTGCGTAATAAGTACCATGTATTAATTCATATTCACTTTGTCCATTTGTTGCAGCAGACTGTGTTGTATATGCCCTGCTAGTAAGTACAGTACCTATGAATGGGGTTGCAGGTATTCCATTTGCTACAGTTGCTCCAGCAGACCAGATTGCTGGACTAGTACTAGCAGCATTACTACACGCAAGAGCTGAAGAAGCTCCTGAACCAAATACTGCTGTTGTTCCACCAATTTTTAATGCAGAATCTTTTGTAGGCGTACCTACTGATGAATTTTCCACTTGACCAACCATACCCAACATAAAACGCTTCATATTTTTATTATCATCAGTATCCCAAACAACACCATTTTCTATATACATGTGAGCAGCTATTTCAAAAGTTTCTTGTAACCCACTTAATACATTACCTGCTGCTGTAGTTACAGAATTATTATAAGGATTAGGTGTAGCTGAAACACCTGTTAATAAATATGTGCTTAGATTTACTGGATATACTGGACCTCCTATTTTCATTCCAACATATTCTTGTACTGTTAAATCAGCTGGTCCAGTTATAGCACTTGCCATTTGTAATGCAGCGGCAGCACTAACATTAGTACCTCCTGTAATTTTATTAACTACAACATGTTTAAAAGTAAAAGGTTGAGAACCTGGAGTCCAATATGAATTTATAGCACCTGAAGCTTCAATTCCCCAAGCACTTGTTGGAGCCAAACCAGAAGTTATATCTATTAATGCATCATAATCTTCTTGATATTTAGTTGATCCAGAACCACCATTAGTTGATGGTTGTGTTGGAGCAGACCATGCTGCAGGTGCACTACCTAATGTAGCAGCTCCGTATGTACCTGTTGAATTTGTTGTATTAACAAATGATATTACAAATACAGAAGATGGGTATGCAGCAGTAGCACCAGACCAATAACTCGGAAGTGTTGAACCACTTGCCATAAATTGTGTATACCATGTTCCAGATGTATAAACATCTAAAGCAGGGTTAGTAGGAGCAGTTGCAGTACCTATATTTTCAACCATCCCCATTATATGTTTAAGGTAATCACCAGATCTATTTGAAGCACTATTAATTGCAACATAGTTGAATGTACCAGTCCAATTAGAATTATTAGATTTCATTAATGCTTTTACATTTTCAAAACATGTTTTTATTGAAAGTGCATCTGTTAATGAAACACTTGCAGAATCTATCATAACCGTTACATCTGTATCAGTGTGAGCTAAACTAAAGTTTCTAACTATAGGAATAGATAATATTGTTGATGTTCCACAATCATTTGTCAATGTAACTGAAAATGCATCATATGTAAATGATTGACCAGGAGAGCTAGGTGTATAAGTAAATGTTGCAGAATTTCCAGTTTGAGCTGGACTTGTTGCTATTGCTACATTACCATGAGTTGGTGAAGTTGAAACAGTCCATGTATAATTTCCACTTATACTACCTACTGCAGTAACTGGAATACTTATTGCACTATTTTTCTGCGCATAATAAACAGGTTGTGGAATAGTTAGACTTAATTGACTGCAATCACAACAGAAATAAACTTGAGAAACTGAATTTGTATCAATATTTAATTCAGCAAATACATAATGTTTGTTTCCTGCACTACTTGTTAATGATCCTATATATCTCCAACCACTGCCTAGTTTAGATGCTTGTGTTATTCCTCCTGATACAGGAATTGTATCACCACCACAAATAATAGGTGTAGTAGCATTTTGATTATCTACATTTGATCCCGTTGGAGCTATTGCTGCAGCTGTAGTAGTGTCAGCTGTAGATTCATAAACTACAATAAGTTGATTAGACGGATTAAAGCCGGCTGTCCAGGTTAATTTATTAGTACCATCATATCTTGTACCTAAAAGGTGTTGTTCTCCACCTGTTATAAAAGATGTTGCACTTCCTAAAGTTGTAGAAGAAATCCATCTTGTACTAGTAGATGATAATACTTCAGATACACATATTGGAGCTATAGTTGAAACACGTTGATCAGGACATTCTTGTACAGCTGTACTTCCTTCTTTAGATATTTGTATACCAACTCTATATTGTGTACTACCTGTTAGTCCTGAAAAAGTTCCTGTAAATGATTCACTAACTCTTGTTGTTGAGCGTGAATCAATTAATGATCCTCCATTTGTTGATAGAGAAACAGTGAGAGTATAACCGTTACTAGATGGTAAGTTTGGTGATGTAATAGAAAACGGAATTGTATCTCCAGTTACAGTTCCAATTGTTAAATTTGGACATGCAGTTTTATTTTCTACATTAAATGTTAAAGTTTCTGCACATTGATTATCTGAATTTTCATAGCAAAATTCTACTTTTACAGAATAATTACTACCTATATCTAAATTACCAAACTCACTTGTTGGTATTGTATATACATC
>Ga0181420_1000013_pt1 | contig 56533 bp, 72 predicted proteins | sample 43SPOviralmetaG_FD_130145 | JGI IMG/M metagenome (GOLD analysis project Ga0181420, IMG submission 130145) | Marine viral communities from the oligotrophic San Pedro Time Series (SPOT) site, San Pedro Channel, CA, USA - 43 SPOT_SRF_2013-05-22 | ecosystem: Environmental > Aquatic > Marine > Strait... | reverse complement strand
TCCTTAAATTGTTAACATTTCTTTTTCAAAATAACCCATGAGTTCTTTTTCGGAAACCCTGTACTTTTTAGAGATTTGTTGTATAGTTTTCTCAAAAGTATTTAGGAAATCTTGAGGTTTAGAGTCCATTTTTTTAAAGATATCGTCAACTGCATCTCGCATCTTTGGAGATAACTTCTTATATAACTTAGATTTTTTGTGTTCATCTTTCTCCGTTACTGGAGTATAAAATGAATCAAACTTCTTCGACATCTCCATCGTCCTTTACTACAGTTTTTACAAAACTATTTGCAACTTCTCTACGTTTAGTTTCTAAAGCCGCACCAATCTTATTTTGCATTGCAGATTTGAAAGAACTTTCTGCTTCAAGGTTCTTACCCATTTGTAACGCATCTACGAAATCTTCACTACTCATTATTATCTCCTCCTTGTTTTGGTGGTTCATCATTATCATATTTATCTACATCATCTGCACCGATAATATTACCACCTTGTGATGGATATCTTGTGACACCATCTGTGTTTTGGGGTAAATCTACTCCACCATCTTCAACATCTTCTCCTGCTTCTCTATTCATTTGTTTTTGCATTTCTTCAATCTCATAGTCTGTCATTTGCAATACGTTTGTTTGCACCCATTGTTTACTAAAGAATGTTCCGATATAAGAGTCGATAGTTCCTAACATATCAACTTGTTCTCTGAGTATCTCTGCTTTCTTGAGTTCTGCAAAATGACCATCTTGCATGAAGTCATACTGTATGTGTTGATTCATTTTATCCCAATCCTCAAGAGTAATAACACCCTTGAGAACTAGTTGGGTTTTCAAAATATCTGTGAATAGAGGTGTGAACTTTTTTCTTAATCTTTGTACGAACTTAGTAAATTTAAGTTCATCTCTTGTAATCTCTGTGGAACGACCAAGACTGAAACCTTGTTCTGCTTCTAGTCTTGAGATAGGAACATTGAGTGACCTGTATAGTTTTCTCTGAAAGTAAATTATATCATCTATCTCACCAAGATTAGAACCACCAGGCAGTGTAGTAATCTCTGTTCCTCTACCACCCTCTCGTCTTGGTAACCAAAAGTCTTCCAACATTGACATATGATTTCTATCATCTCGTATCTCACCAGTAGATGCATCATAGACCAGTTTGTTTCTATATCTGTTCATCACATCTTTTAGATACTGTTCTGCTTTTATCTTCGGTAAGTTACCCACATCAATATAGAATATTCTTCTTTCTGGGGCTCTTGATATCCTGTAAATAACTAACGCATCTTCAATCATGCGTAACTGGTTTACAGGTTTTATCGCTTTATGTAAATACGATAGAACGTGTCCTTTGTTTGCATCTACCAAACCAGATGGACAATATGTAATACTATCTGGTGATATTCTTATACCCTCAGATGTTCCTGTCATCGCCATACCTTTTTCATTGTAAAGGTAATACTCTTCTACTTTTTTAATTAAATTTAAACTAGTACCACTCTTAGGTTGTTTTACTAGTTCTCTAACTTTCTTGATTTTTCTGGGTTCAATAAACCTAAGTTCCATCACACCCTGTCTTGGATTTTTCTTATCAATCACTTTGTGATAGTATAATCTACCATCAACATACCATCTACGAAAGATATCGTGACCTTTTGTATCAAAGTCTAAAAGTCTGAGAACACTATCAAACTCTTCTCTCACTCTATCTTTTATTCTTTTGGGATATGGTAATCTATCTAAAACAATAGATACCGATTGATCTCTTTCATCAGCAACGATACCCTCGTTTACAATATCTTCAATCGCAGAGTCACACTCTGGTTGTTGTGATATATCACGATATCTTCTGATTAAGTCTTGTTCTGTGCGATCTCTACCATCTGCATCTAGAACTTGACTATAAAAACCACCACCACTTAGGTCGATAGCCCCATCATTAGACGTAGGGGCGGTGAACTTCTCACCACCCTTACTATCTTTGATTCTTTCAAACTTGAAACCAAATAGTTCTGCCATAATATCTCCTACTTACTATTTGTATTTAGTAGGTTAGATTTAGAAACTTACGCCAGATGGTTCGTAGTGTTGGTATCTCCAAGATACTTCAAATGTTTCTATCTCACCAGCTTCTGCACTACTTAATGCAATATCACCGATGGTCAAAGGATACGCATTTCTAAAGATGTATGTCTTCAGAATTGTGTCATCTCTATCTAACTGTTCTACAAATAAGTCTGTCTGATAATCAGATGGATTGACAACACCAGTATTATTTGCAAAGTCGTTAATACCATTGTGCCATAGTTCCATCGCATTTCTTATCATAAAGTCTGTATCATTGTAGAAAGTAGTTGACCATACGTCTGGTGCTGGTCTATCTCCAGAAACATAGATGTTTCGACCTCTGAATGGAACTGCAATCTCACCAAGTGTTGATGCTGGTAAGATACTTGCAGTCACTAGGAATGATGCTCGTCTTACATCAAGTCCTATTGCAATTCCAGAGGGTGGTGTTACAGTTACCCTAAATTGGTTTGCACGAGCACCACCACCGATAAGGTTTGCTTTAAAGTCATCTATATTTGCCATGATTAACCTCCTACCTCAGTAAATGCGACACCAGTTCTCGTTGCAATGAAGTTCAGAGTGATGAAGTTAATTGACCTGTTTGGTTTGATGAAGATGTCTGAAACAAACTCGTTTCTATCTATGACTTCACCAGTATTGTTGGTTGCATCTGCAATCACACTAAAGTCTGTTATACCTCGTCTACCTTGAACATCTCGTAAGAAAGGTTCTACCAAGTTTCTAAATTGCGCCCTTGTAAATTCGTCATTGAACTCAAAGAGTTGGAACTTAGCCGCAGTTGCGATTGCTTTTTCAAGTAGTAAGAATAGTCGTCTTACATTTATTCTATCAAACGCACTTGGTTTTGTTAACGCAGTCTTATCTCCAAAGAGTGTCACACCTTGTCCAGAAAAGTTCACCACAGGATTTACTCTTGCACGATACAATCTATCTCTCTCTGCATTGTTCGGATTGTAAGAGAGTTTGATTGCACCTCTCACTCTACCTCTGTTGAAACCAGCAGGAGAGAAGAATGAATCTGCAATTTGGTCTGTGAATGCACACAATCCAGCAGTATCTCCGTTGAGTGGTACAAATCTGAATAAGTCATTGTACTTGTCGTACATATACTTGTATCCACTATCGTATACCACAAAAGATGATGATGGACATAAATTAAATGCATCTATCACATTATCTGTTTGTGTAAGTGAACTATTTACATTAACTGTTGCACTTCTGTGTGGTGATACAAATGCGACACAATCTCTTCGTGTTTCAACGAATGCTGTCAACATTGTAACGTGTGTGTCTTGTAGTGATGAACTATCACCAGACCCACCACCTCGTCCACCTAAGATTAGGTTTACGTCAAGTGATTCTGTATCTGCAAATCTGTCGTATGCAGTTTTAAGTTCACCAGCGGTTACTGCATAGTCATCAGTTCCACCAGAGAGTTCACTTCTTGTTGGTAAAGAAAGTGTTGCATATGTTGATGAACCATCTTCTAAGTCAATGTTATCACCATTGTCTGTTGATGAACCATCTGTGCCGTCTAGTAAAAGTTTGTCACCAGCACCCTCTGTTGCAGAATGACCATCAAGTAAAATGTCACCCTCTTGAGTTCCGTCTACATCTGTTCCCCAGTTTGTTCCACCAGTATTATGATCCATCCAGTATACAAAATTAGATTGTCTGTATATTACATCTGGGTAGAAGATACTATCTCCTTGTGGCCCTTTTGCGTTACTGTTGACTGAAAGGTTTGCAAATATTTCTAGAACAGCGGTTGTTCTTTGTCCATTTGCATCTGCACTAAAACCAGATAATGCACCAGATGTATCGTAAACAACTATGTGTATCTCGTCTAGTGTTCCTCTATCATTATTAGATGCGTAGTTTGAAGTGCCTGGTTCTGCATCAAATAAATCGTAGAACCTCCATCTTCTTCGAATGTTTGTTCCACTTGATATTGTACTTTGTAGTCCAGCACCATTTACGTCATCTTTAAGTTTAATAACTATGGTATCTGCACTTCCACTATCATTTACAGAAGTAACTTCATATTCGAAACCATCTGTTTCACCAAAGTTCACTAAGTCACCAACACTAAACACACTTGCATCAGTAACAGATATTGTGGTCTGTCCCTCAGCTTCTTCTGCACTTGTTGTTGTGACTGCATTTTGTGAATAATTGTTTGCACTAGAACATATTGAAACTCCTAGTGAGTTACCATGTGTTCCAGCAGTTCTAGATGCCCATTCACCGACTGAACCTTGTCCGTCACCAAATGCTTCTAGATAGTGGTCTGTATTTCTTATGAGTAGTCCTGTACTACCAGCGGTTGCGTTTAGGATGCCAGATTCTACTCTTACTACGTTGAGTTGGTTTGTATACTGCAAGAAGTTTGCAGCTGTGAACCACCACTCATATTGGTTACTTGTAGTTTGAGGTTTACCAAATATCTTTACCAACTGTTCCTCTGAAGATATATTCGTTACTTCAGAAACAGGCCCTTTTTCGAAAGGACACGCAATTGCACCGATTGATGTTGCAACTGCTGGTACGACATTCGTTAAATCTACTTCTTTGACTTGAACGCCAGGAGAAACTAAAAATGCCATGTTTTTCTACTCCCTCTATTAAATTGAGATTATTTCCTAATATTTATAAAAAACAACATTCTAAAAACTAAACCTTTATATTCAGAAGTTATAAATATCACTATGAATCAACATTATAACAAATATAAAGAAACTATCAAAAAAGTTGCAAGGCGACACAGATTGTTAAAAGATAAGTGGATTGCTGATTATTTGATGTCTAACTCCTGTTCACATTGTGGTGAGTCTGAACTCATATGTTTACAGTTCTATCCAGATGACAGAAAGATACGAGCCCTGTCTAAAAGAACTGAGGATAAAACTGAAGTACTGGAGTATATATCAAAAAACGAAATTGTATGTAGAAATTGTTTTCAAAAATTAGATTCGGATATTATAGGAGAATAAAATATGAGTAATTGGATGACTGACCAAGATAACTTAAATAAGTTAAATGTTTCTGGAAATGAAGTTCCAGAAACCCTATTCCAATGGTTGAAAGATGTTGCACTTGAAGCAAAGAAAAATGGTAAAGACTATCGTAGTAAACTCGCTGGTCAACTATCAGAAGAATATGAAATAAAAGATAGAAGTGGAGAATTTGAAAGTTGGTTAGCAACTTGTTCCACAACTGGAAACGTATATCAATCATGGAGAGAAATGGTTGTGTTAAATGAAAATGCACCTATAATGTTAAGTAACTTGTGGGTAAACTATCAAAAGAAACATGAGTTCAATCCACTACACACCCACTCTGGGTTTGTTTCATTTGTAATATTCATGAGTATACCCTATGACCTACAGGATGAGGAAGATATGTTCAAGGAGGCGAACAATAAACAAGCATCAAAGTTTGCATTTTTCTCACCAGACCATAGATATCCAGGCGGTATAGATTTGGTTAGTCTAAACGTAGATAAAAGTTATGAGGGAAAAATGATAATGTTCAAATCATCACAGGTGCATGGTGTATATCCATTCTACACAAGTAATGACTATAGAATTACTATATCCGGCAATTTAACTTTTAGAGTTACCAGTTAGAGTTATAGTTCCTTACTATAGGATTCCACTTAGTACCATACTCGTCAACCATTTCACCTATGTTTTCATCTTCCAGTCCGTTTACAACAAAACCAAAGGGGGCCATGTCCTGTTCTAGTTGATCTTGTTGGTCTTTGAACATTTGTTCTCTCACATCATTGTTGGTAAGTTCTTTAAAATATGTTTGGTCTGTCGCCCAACCAAATATAAACATACACGCAACTAAGTCATCATTACAACCATCATCTGCTTCAAAGGATGACCCTTTAACTATAAATGTAGACAATTCATTGATACAGTCAAAATCCTCAACTATTATCTTATCACTCTCTAATAGTTGTTTTAGATTAGAACACCCAATCTTCTTAACTGCTTTAGTAGTTCTTACACCCAACTGGGCTCTACCACCAGAGAAACCACCACCCATGATTTGACCAGCACGACCCCTCATAGATGCCATAACTAGATTATCATACTCCATGTCAAACTGCATTGCATTTGCAACCTGTTCTCCAATATCATTTACCTCTATAAGAACAAACGCAAGATTGTATGCTCTCGCAACATGATATATTTTTTGTGGAAACAATAATGGTTTGATTTCATTATCTCTAAACTTTGCAACTACACGATAAGGAACTTGTGTTACATCAAAAACAATATACGCAGAGTAATCATTTTTAGTTCCCCTTGATACGTCTGCAACCATAAAGTATGTGTGGTCTTTTTTTGGTTGTTCGTATATTTCCAGACCAGCGTTAGACTGTAGTGGTGTCTTATACGCAAGTGTTCTAAGTTTGCGTGGTGTGATGAGTGTATCAATAGAACCAAGAAACTCACATTCAAATTCTGTTTGGAACTGTTGTTCACTTGTATTTGCGATTGTTTCTTGTTTCCACTTGTCATCACGACCAGGCACTTCACTCCAATGCACTTCTATTGGTATATAAGTGTTCCTCTTCTCCTCTGCATCTGTCCAGAGTTTATAGAACATATTCATACCATGTGGTGTGGAAACTATCATAACCTTTGTAGACTTACCAGACGATATTGTAGGATACACAGAACTAAAGAATTGTTCTGCAACATTTGATGGTACATACGCAAACTCGTCTAAGAATATGATGTTGTAACTTCCACCCCTTACAGCACTCGCAGAAGTGGAGGAAGCGAGTATTTTAGACCCATTCTCCAATTCTAGTGAACCTTTGTTCCATGACATAACTCCCTGTTGTAACCACTTCGGTAGATGTTCGTATGCAAGTTGCAGTCGTCCTAACAAATCTCTTGCAGTTGCAGCTTTGTTTGCAAGTATCGCTATATTAACACTTGGGTTGAAAAGTGAGTAGTGTAGTAGGTAGGATATCATAGTCGTGGATTTACCAGACTGTCTGGGTAACTTACAGATTGTAAAACGATTTTTATGAAATGTACCCACCATCTCCTTTTGGAAGGGGTACATCTTAAATGGTATTAAACCCTCGTCTAGAGATACAATTCTGACATAGGTTTGTATGAAGTAGAGTGGGTCTTCCATACATCGTGCGTATTCTTGGAGTTGTTTCTTTGTCCACTCCTGTTGAACATTCGCCTTTTTTAGGTTTGGATTACCTAGATATGTGAACTCATTGGTCTGCATGAAAACTGAACCACCCTGTTATTATAGACTTTTCGCCTTCGTAATTTGTAACACCCCTGTGAGTATGTGTCCAAGCTGCAGGCCATATTATTGTTAGTCCTTTTTCACATGGTGTTGTAGTTTTCTGATACCAAAATTCTGTACCAGCGTTATCTAAAGTATTTAGATAAGTCATGAAAGTTAAGTGTCTGTATAAAGATTTACCGATACCACCATTCTCCATGTGCCACTTGTAAAACCCATCACCAGGCATATAGTGTTGTATCTTTATATTATTGTCATTTAGACTGTAAACACCAACCTCATCACAAAACGGATATCTCTCCTTATATAAATTTAAACAATCACTCAAATGGTCTAGGTAATTTGATATTTTTCCAAATTCATTTGGTGGTACATACAAATCTTTACATTTTTTCCACTCTGGGTTTAATCCACGACCACACTCACCATCTACCAATTTATCTTGTTCTGAATTAAGTACGTCAACTACACTATCACACACTTCTTCGGGCATATACCAACCACCGATAAAAGTATTATTGTCTATTTCATATTCTCTCATTCACTTTTTCCTTTTAACATTTTTTGTAGTTCAGCCGTAGAACCAACAAATAATGCGTTGGTAACATTCTTGGGTGCAGAGTTTGGAACTTCTTTGAGTTTTTTCATCTTCTCCTGTAGGTCACCAAGTTTCTCTGTGACCTCTGCAACTTGTTTGATTAGATTACCAGCAACTTCATAACCTCTAGGGTGGTCAGACTCTTTTGCAACATTCAGTATTCCCTGTATTGCATCTTGACCTTTTTCTATTAGATTATAAAAGTTATCTCTTTGATATTTGTAATCTGCATCAACATCATCTAAGTCATCAGATGGTTTGGGTATAGGTTCGCTGACAACAACTTCTTTTGATGTAGGTTCTGAAACTCCTAGAACCTCATTGAGTATGTCATCTGCATCTTTCATAACTAATCATTGGTTGATGTCTTGTCCGTACCAGCTGGTTGAGTTGTATCTCTATCCTTTGCATCTTGAAAGAAAGATACAGTTTCACTAAAACCAAAATCGTCATCAGAGTCGGCAGAAACTGGGTCTGGTGTAACTGTGTATCTCTGTTCTCTCTTTGGTGATTGGTCTTGTAGATTTGCATATTGGTCAACTTGTACAGTTTTGATAACTTTTGCAGAAGTAACAGGGCCGTATAGATAAAACTTTGCTGTAAAAGCGAGTGTATAGATAATGGCTCTTCTATCTGCATAATCACCACGATAACTATCTTCATAACTTATACTGTTAAGAACAATGGGTATATCTCTTTTAACACCCATGTCTGCCATGTCATTTATTGTAAGTGTATAGTCTGGTTGAAAGAAAGGCACTATCTGTTCTATTATCTGTAAAGCATCATCTGAGTTTTTTGCCATTGCATATAGTTCCATGTCTAGGTTATATGGAACAGGCATAAACTGTGAGTCTAATTTATTAGAATCGTCAGAGGCAGTTTTAACTTTCTTAAACTTCTGCACACGATTTAGTTTTCTTGCTGGGTCATATGCAAGGTTCTGTATCTCAAAACCTAATCGTGGTAATGTGATTGCAACCTTTGTATTTAAGTTTGCATCTGCATCTAATCTAGATAACCACTTTTGTTTCGGCCCGTATGCGAGTGGAACTTTCATTGTCTGTGTAACAGTACCACTGTTATTTTTTCTTACTAAATTTATATTATTAAATAGTGTACCAAATGAAATAATGACTTTTCGCATTGTCTCATGGTAAAATTGTTGTCCTAACATTATTTTCCTCCAGCATCACCAAATGGATTTGTTTCTGAGAAATCCAGAACATCATCGTCCAGTTGATCAAATAGTTCATTTTGTGCAGACGTATCTAAGTCTGTAGTCGTTGTACTTGAGTCACCTACTATATAGGTTTCTTGTAACAAGTATTGTTTATCACCACTATCAGCTGCATTTTCAAGTATTATATTCTCACCAGCAGAAGTGTCTTCGTCTTCCATAATAATATTATCACCATCAGTTTCTTCAAGTAATACACCAAAGGTATTGACAGTATCGTTAATTTCAAGTCCCTCATTATAAGTAGAGGATTGTTCTAGTGTAAACTGATATTGTCCAGTATCGGCAGATAGGTCTGACTCTATGTTGTCAAGAACTGTAATACCAGTATCAATCGCTTCTTGACTGTACTCATACTGTTTACATCTTAATTTATATACAGGGTTGTTATCTAATTGATGAAAAGGTTCATCATGGTCAACAAAACTAATTTCGAATAGTTTGTTAAGTATAGGTGTAAATATTAAGTCACCCTCTAGTGGTCTGTCTGCATCTGTGGTCACAGTATCATTGATAAGGTAGAACTCACTACCACTTTCTTCAGACAATATAAAAGATGTATTATCATCTTCTAACATAATCTTATCATCTGCATTAGTAGATGAACTATCAGTTCCACTTAGAGTTACAAAACTCTGTGTAATTTGTGTCTCTAGTCTTGATGATGTTGTAGTCTGGTCTATCGTACCAGCTTCTAATTGTATTGAACCACCTGTAGTTCCAGTTCCATCTTCAAGAGTAATTTGACTATCCATTTCTTGAAATCGTTTTTTGTTAACAACAAAGGTTATCTCGTTTCTATTTTCTAATCCAAACTGAGATATTAGTTCTTTTTCACCAGCGTATCCACCAGTTGCATCTTCAACATACATTTCTATGGGGTGTTGTGTGGTAAACTTACTGAGAGAGTCTTCACCCAAAACATTATCTCTTGCAACCAAAGTTCTATCCATGTAGTATACATCATGTCCGTATATCTGTATCGCCTCTTTTATTAGGTCACTATATAGATTTCTTTCTGCTTGTATTGATGCAAGGTTATTTGTTTTGAATATTGCGTTGACAGCCATAACACTATCCCATCATGTATTCTGGTGGTAGTTCAAATGCAAGTTGTATCTGTTCTTCTAATCTGTTGATTTCTTCTTGTGCTTGTGAGTATATCTCTGCACCATTCATCTCAACACCACCAAGTAGTTGTACTCCTTGAAACTTAGAGAGGTTCGCACCCCATTGTCTTTTGATAAGTGCAGTTGTATATCTCTTGAGATAGATATCATCAAAGATGTCTGGATAAGATGCTGGATCTATCTTTCTGTAACACTCTATGATAAGATGTTCGCCCACATCTATATCGTTTGCAAAGTCCATATCCAGATATAATCTGTTCTGGTGTTGATTAAAACGTACTGGTTTCTCTCCTACCAATATGTGTGATAGAAAGTCCAGTTGTTGCATTGTCATTTGATATTGTAGAATAGATGTTGATGAAAAGTCATACAGGTCATTAAGTCTAAGTTGATAACGAATATCAAACATATTATTTGTGTTCGCATCATCAAATGGAAATATTTGTAAAACCGACACAACAGCAGGAGGCATGGGTATAAAGTTCTTACCCTCTAGAAATGTTGCAGATATAGTTCCGTCTTTTGTATCTGTTGCAGTTGTTGAGTCGTTTGTTGCGGCTCTGTCAATATCATCCTGTGTCATTTTGTATTTTAAATACATCTTCTCAACACCATCATAGTGGTATTGTGCAAAGTACTGTAGTGCCTCATCTATTCTATCGTCTACTTGTGCATCTGATACATTGATATCAATAACACCAAACCCAAGATTGCGTAAACAGTAATCTTTAAAAGTAGACCTAGTTGTAGGTATCGCCATTTAAATAGTCCTTATGAGTGATCATTATCAAACTGGAATGTATTCCATCCTACACCAGATAGTGTTATTCCATGTGATGCAAGAACTAATAAAACATCTGAGGTTGCATCTTCAAGTAGTATTCTATCGTTTTCATTTACAGATGTGTTCTGTACTATGTTATCACCAGCGTTTGCAGAACCATCTGTACTATTTAGTATCAATCCATCTAAAAGTTCTATTGTTCCTGTCTTATCTGGTAATGCGACTGTTCTGTCAGCAGTAGGTTCATCTATACTAAAAGTTGTTTCATTTGAATCTGCTGTTGCACCTTCAAATACAAATGCTTCTGTAACATTTATCACCTGTTGATTTGTGGTTACAGTCGTTCCAGAAACAGTCAAGTCACCAGATATACTAACAGCACCAGCGACTGTGAGAGTACCACTTGCAAGTGTCATCAAGTCGGTGTCATCAGTATGACCTATCGTAGTTCCGTTTATTATCACATTATCTACTGTGAGTGTCGTGAGTGTTCCAACTGACGTAAGACTTGATGCAGTTATACCACTCGCAAGTGTCGAACCAGATAAGTCTGTACCTTGTACTGTTGGTGTTCCAAACTCAACCGCTGTTCCACCACTATTAACTTTAAGTGCTTGACCAGCAGTTCCTATTGTGAGTGCGACACCCAGACCTCCGTTACTAAGTGCAACTGTATCTGATGCTTGAAATTCTGCAAGACCTGTCGCAACATTACTTGCGTTAAAAACTGCTTTAATTGGAGCTGCATCTGCCATATCTTATTATCCTTTAAAAACTAAACAATTCTGGGTTAGAGTCTTCTAATGCAGTTCCATCTGACAATGTAAATGAACCAGCATCAGTGAAAACATAACTAAGACCCTTTGATTGAAATTTAAATGTTGCGTTTGCCGTTGATGTTCCTCCAGCTCTACTGAAAAACTCAACACTAGTTGAAGTTTTACCATTACTTCCAGCAATCGCAATGTTGTCGTCAACAACCTTTGAACCACTAGGTAGAGTAACACCATCAGAGGAAATCGTAACTGTACCAGAACCATCAGAAGAAATAGTTGCACCACCTAAGTCAATGGTTTGTCCAGATAAGAATAAGTCTTTAAATCTCTTACCATTTGAACCTAAACTTCTTACATTGTTTTGGTCTGGTATTATGTCCTCTGAAATATTATCAAAACCAACTGAACCAAAAGTATCATTTTCTAAGTTAAAGAAATCACCCTCGTTTGCACCATCTGAGTCAGTGCCCTCTAACAACACCTTTTCGTTTGTTTCTAAAACTATCGCTTCTGTTACTCTTACTATACCCTCGACTTTACCAGTTGAGGCTTTGTATGCAAGAACTCGTCCATCATTAAATACTGTACTATCTGCAAAAGTTGATAGTCCACCAAACGTACCATCTTCTAAATCTAAACGACTACCAGCATCATCTTGGTCAGAGTTAGTTCCATCCAATGCAAGGAAATCTCCATCTTCTGTAATAAGATTTTCTGTTTCTGGGTCTACACCATCAAACTTACCTTTTGTTGCGTTAAATCTAAAAATTCTACCATCTACAAGAGCGGAGTCTGTATCAACATCATCCATATCCTGTATCTTAACTGCACCACTACCACTGTTACCATCATATGCGTTTTGTTTTGCTTCAAGATTACGTTGCATAACAGTTCTAAACTGTTCAAACTCTTTGCGTAGTCTAGTAAGACTATCATCTGGTTGTGCAACTTTTCTTTGTAATGATGTTTCGTCTGGGGTAAGTAGACTATCCTTGATAGAGTTTGGAAAACTTTGTTCACTCATATCAACTGGTTTTTCTTCTGGGGGTAGTTTTGCAATCTCATCTAAGAAATTAGACATATACTTCTGTTCTTTCACAGATATCATAGCTTTTTTGATTGGTCTAGGTTTCTTAGGTTGTACTGGTTTTTCTTGAAATTCTTTTAATAGTTCATCTGGTATCTCAGATGTTTCTTCTACTACAGGTTCAAAGTTTTCATCTTCTGGAATTAAAGGTGCGAACAGTTCTCCTAGTGCTTCAACCTTTTTATCATTCTTCTCAACGTCTTTCTTTATCCAATCTGATACTTCTTTACCGACATCATCAGTTGGGTCATCTTGTATCTCTGACTCTTCTTTTTTCTTATTATCGTCTGAAAGAGACTCCATAAGACTAGAGAACAAATCCAGACCTTTTTCCTCTTTTTTAGAAAGTTGTACTTCTTCTTCAACAACTTCCTCTACAATAGGTTCTACTGTCTGAGATTTATTTCTCTTAACTTCAGCTTCTAACTTCTCAAAGATTTTACTGAATTTGTTTTTTGCACTTTTTTCCATAAAAATCCTCTTTATAGGTATTTATAAAGAGTTACTTTTATCACCATGCAAAAGGTCACCACTGACTAATCGTTTGGTGATTTGATGCTTTAACTCTTGTAAATCGTCAATATAATGATTATGGTCACACTCATGACAATCAGACATCTTACGTTCACTCATTTCGTCTAATCTGACAAGAATCATATCTACTATACTGTATCCATTATCATGTTTCGTTGTTTTAGGTCGTCTTGTAATCATAATTATCCATCTGGGTTTACTGTTGTCCACCCTACTGTATTATCTGCTTGATAGGCAGACTCGTCCCAATAATAAGCGTTATCTTGATCGGTAGGCAGAGTTATTGGAGCCTCCCATAAACCAGTTGATGTATTTAAAGTCCAACTTGCATATGGTTGTGCTTCATAGAACATATCACTTGTTCTATTATACTTATAACCCACGCCTGGACAGTTCTTACGTTGTCTACCATCTTGTGCGGCTATTACTGTTGATTGATCATCAGATGGAGTTTTGAATGAGTTTTCACCTGTAGCATCTGCTACATAATGAACACCACCAAACATATTAAAACTGTACTGAACCCAATCAGATGGAGAACCAGACAGTTTCCCACCAGATACATCTGCATCATCTGTTACATGAACAATTTCTGTTACTGTTCCTACGTTGTTTGTATAGTTCTCAACTTTTGCCCAATGTCCCATATTCATTCCTACGATGTATACTGATATCTAACAATGACTATTCCAGAACCACCATTAAATCCGCCTGGACTTCCATCACTTCTTCTTCCACCACCACCAGAACCAGTATTACCAGATCCAGCAGTTCCGTTACCAGCGTTGGTTGGATTTTCTCCACCACCACCAATACTACAAGTTCTTGATGTACTTTGTCCACCAGTTCCACCAGCGGCATAGTTTGTGTTGGTTGCTCTTATGTTAGAGGCTTTGCAGTTTCCACCGCCTCCTCCACCGCCACCACCGCCGTTTCCACCAGCGCCTCCGCCTCCACCAGCGTTTGAACCACCATCATATCCGTAAGTTCCTCCATGACCCCCACCAGCGCCTTGACCTCCACCGCCTCCAGAACCACCTGGCGAAGAACCACCGCCTTGGTCTTTATTACCACCATAACCACCACCAGTTGCAGTAATACCATTGAAGTTTGAAGCACCACCTTGAGAGTTACTTCCACCCCCACCAGCGATAGTTACATAGTGTCCACCAGTTGTTGAAAAAGATGTATCTCCAGCGGCACCATGACCACCACCTTGAGTACCATAACTTGTACGCATACCACCAGCACCAGCACCGCCTCCGTATCCGTTGTCTCCTCGACCTCCACCGCCGCCTCCAGCGACAATGAGATACTCAACTGCTTGGTTTCCAGCACTATTTCCTACGTTGGTAACTGTGAGTGTTCCACTACCATTGAAAACGTGTATTCTATTATTTCCACTAGTGAAGTTTGAATTACCACCAGTTGCTTGAACATACTGTGCGTTTGATGTTCCGTAGAACTCACTTACTGATATTGTACTAGAACTTGGGATACCAGAAGCCGCATCATAAAATTCACTTAAACTATGGGGTGTAGTTCCACCAAACTCTCCAGCGATTTCACCGATTGATATTGCTCCAGAATTTTGTAGTGTCATTTAAGTCTCCTAATTATTATTCGTGGTCATGATCTCCAACATGACCATTTTTACTATGCATTTTTTTTAATTCTTTTATATCTTCTCCGTAAGAACTAAGGTTGTCGTAAACGTAGTTCTTCAGACTTTCCATTTGTTTTTCAATTCTTTGTACATCTGATGCTACTACTTGACCTAGTTCTTTTACTGACTCTATGAGTAGAGCAGTTAACTTACCATAGTCAACTGATTTAGTTCCCATTTCATCATCAGCAGTTTTCACTACCTCTGGAACTACTTCCTCTACTTCTTGTGCGATAACACCTATTTGTGTTTTTGCATCTTGAATATCTGATCTCTTGTAAGAAACACCTCTAAGTTTCATTAACTTCTCTAGACCATTTTCTATGGTTTTTATATCAGTCTTGATTCTTTCATCTGAGAACGCAGTAACATCAGCATTAAATGTTGCAGCTCCAGCAGCAGAATAATCAATAGTAAGTGCAGTAATTTGTGTACCACCATCATTACCTTTTAATATAAAATCTTTATCAGAAGTAGTGGTGTTTACCACAAAATCTGTAGATGAGTTAGTAAGAGAACCAAATTGAGTTCCATCATCTTTAAAATTTATATCACCACCATTAGCATCTAGAGAAATATCACCAGCAACATCAACTGTTAAGTCACCAGAAGTTAAGGCAAAAGTTGTTCCGTCTATGGAGAAGTTATCTATAGTCACACCACCATCAAAGTCTGCTGACGTTCCTGATACTGCTTGACTGAATGTAACAACACCATCTGATGCGATTGCAATTGCATCTGTGTCAGAGGCAGAACCTATAGTTCCAGCGTCTGCAATAACTAGACCAGCGCCTGAGGTAATTAAAGCACCTGACGTTATTCCAGCAGAAGTGGTTAATAGTCCAGCAGAACTTAGTGACATTGTTTCGGCTGCGGCCGCAGAGGCAGCAGTCTTGAAAGATAGTTTAGTTGCATTATTACTTGCACTAAAGTCACCCTCTGATACTGCTTCGATACCAGCTGCAACTAATATCGCATCTCCAGAACCAGTTCCCTCATCTGGTGCTTGAAAATTTAAAACACCCAATTTATCATTGGCTGCAATGTCCGTATCACCAGTTTGTAGAGTAAGTGTTGGAAACTTATCGTCTGCTGTGGCTGCGTGTTTAAGTATAAGACCTGTATCTGCAACGTGTGTTAGTGTAATCTCTTGGTCATTACCAAATTGTATTGTTCCACCATCTGCAAGAAATAAATCAGAAAATTCTGCGGCTGCAGTACCAAGTGTCGCTCCGTCTGCACTTGCAGGCACGATTGAAGTTCCCACAGTTGCAGTATTTAAAACAGGACTTGTTAATGTTTTGTTTGTAAGTGTTTCTGATAATGTTAATGTAGAAACTGTTGCAGTTCCAACTGGTAAAGTAACTGTTACGTCACCAGAAAAGTCTGCGTGTGCAGGCGCTTGTAGTTGTACATAGTGTGCGTTTGAATCTTCACAATAAAATCTTACATATGACTGAGCACCACTATTTTTGATTGATATCGCACCAGACTCCATTGCAATACCATTAGTACCATCAACTTGAAATACAGCAGTTCCGTTGAGTGTCGCTTCTATATTACCATTAGCGGCGTCCACAATTTTCAATGCAGACGAGTTTGTTCCACCATTTGTATTCATGATTAAATCAGTTGCACCACCAGTGGTAACTGTTAATGTTCCAGCACCATTAGATGATAAAGTTGCGGCCGCACCAGCGTCACCGACTGTGACTGTATCACCAACAAGAACTACATCACCAGTTCCGTTTGGTGTTAGTGTGATATCACCATTTGCACCATCTGTGATAACAATTGTACCAGAGTTAGTTCCACCATTTGTACTTAGTGTTAAGTCTGTAGCACCACCAGTTGTAACTGTTAACGCACCAGCACCATTTGAGGTCAAAGTCGCAGCTGCACCAGAGTCACCAACTGTTACTGAGTCAGCAGAAAGAACTACATCACCAGTTCCGTTTGGTGTTAATGTAATATCATTATTTGCACCATCTGTGATTACGATTGTACCAGAGTCCGTTCCAGAGTTTGTAGATAGTTTGATATCTTGTGTGCCTGGAGTGGATAAGTGACCAACCTCAGTACCACTTCCTAGTGTAATGAGATCTGAGTCTAGGAGAATATTACCTGTTCCATTTGGTTCAATCTCTACGTTTGCGTTTGAGGCAGATGTAATCTTGTTGCCGTTTACATCAAGATCGCCACCCAACTGAGGAGTTGAGTCACCAGCAAGAGATGCAAGACCACCAACAGAACTAAAGATGTTATCTACAGTAATCTTTTTTAACGTAGTTGCAGAAATATCTGCGATAAGTAGAACGTCAGTTCCACTTACAACATCACCAGAACTAAGTGCAGTCTTATCACTGAAGATTGCTGTGTCGGTTGTTTCAGTTAGAAAAACTGTTCCTGTTGCATCTGGTAGTGTTATTGTTCTGTCAGCAGTAGGGTCTGTTACTGTGAGTGTTGTTTCATTAGTGTTATCAGTTGCACCCTCAAAGACTATTGTTCCGTCTTCTAAGATGTTGAGTGCAGAGGTAGATGTGGTTGTTGCACTAACTGAACTAAATGTGAGAGTTCCAGATTCTAATCCATTAACATCAGTCTGAAGATTGTTGAATTGTTGTCTAAAATTCTCAAGTGTATTACTTGTTGCGATTTGTGTTGCTGATATTGCCATATTAGTCTCTTTCCAATAATGTTTTTAACATACTCTTAATTTCATGCATCTCACATTTAAGATTATTTATCTCCCTTGATGCACCTCTTATTTCATCTCTTTGTTTTTGAGCTTCTTCTGCTCTTCGTTTTGCGAGATTATATGCAGTTTTATCTTTATTTATAATTGCATGACTGTTAGTATCTCTAACTAAACCATTATACCCTTGTACTTTTATATAGTCACTCATCTTATGTTGCCAACGCTATAACTCGTAAATCTTTGAGTAGTGGTGGATTAGCTGCATCTGTGCCTTGCATCACTATCTTGATTTGAAATTGTGAAAACTCTGGTAGTGGTTCTCCTATACCATCATCTGTAACACCAGCGGTGAACACATATTCTTGAAAATCTTCATCTGATAGAGAATTTCTCACAGTAGAGTCTGTAGTTCCTGTTGTGTTAAAGAATGAAAACCCCTTTTCATCAAAGTCTACTGACTCATCAGAACCTAGAGTTTTGTGTAAAACTTTAATTTCAGACGTTGATTTCTTTGCGGCTGCAAAGAACACCTTGAGTGATGTCGCTGGGTTTTCAAGTGCAATACCTCTAGTTAAGTATACTGCAACATTGTTATCACCATCTGGTTCAGTTGATGCATTGAAGTCTGTAGTTGGATATACATCAGATGAACTGTCAACATTATTAATTCTATTTGCAATCAAGTTGACTGACGCTCTATCCAAGTCGATTACTGGAGATAAGTTTGCATTAGTTGTTGATAATTTTAAGTCTATGAAGAAAGACTTAGAACCAGATAATTCGTTTGTTTCATTGACTTGTGATGCAACTAATCTAGTTGTTTCAAAATCAAAGTTCTCCCCAAGAGGGAACGCTTGTGCATTTCCAGATGTTTCTGTTGTAAAAGATGTTTCTGTACCACTTGGACTTGTACCAGATGTTGTCCTTACAGTTGACTCAATCGAGGTATCTATTAGTTCTAATGTAGAGATAGCACTTTGCATTAGTTCAAATCTATAGTTCGCACTTGCAAATACAGAAGTTCCACCCACCTGTACATCACCAGATGTACCAGTCACAGATGGTGTACTTGTTATCGAAAGTGTGTATGAGTCAATACCTATATCTGCAATTGCAGTATGAGTTTTGTTTATCTCTGTTAAAGGAACACCATTTATTTGATATAGTTCTATAGTATCACCAACTGCGTGTGCGGCTGCATCTGAAGAACCAATACCTCTGGTTAAACTTGAAAGTGTAGTTCCAGATATTGTACCAGACATTATCTCATTATTGACCTTTACTGTTACAGTTCCAGAACTTGGAAAGTTTGTTGCAGACGTAATGACTAAACTTGTTGATGAGATAGTAATTGCAGTTGTAGCGACTGTTGTTGATACACCAGAAGATACACCAGTTATAACTACGTTGTTACTGGTACTATACATTCCATGATTTCTATGATTTACTTTTACTTTAGTAGTTCCGTTAGTAATTATTATTGGATTTGCAAGAAGTTTTTCTGCATAGACAGGAGTAGAAGAACCCTCTTCAATAGTTCTCGCTTCTAAGATATTATCGTTAGTCATAGATATCGTTGCACCACCTGTATTAAATACAGCTTTTCGTAGTGTAAACTTCATGTCTTGAGATTGCACTGCATCCCATGTTCTATTATTCTGAGATTTAAATAAAGTTCCAAGATGTGGTTGTGCAGATATAACTCTCTTAGTTCCACCTACGTCTTGTTCACCCATTTGTGATATCCATACTTTGTATTCTAAACTATTAGACATCACAACAAAACAATACTCAGTACCCTTTTGTAAAAAGATTGGAGAGTCAAAGGTAAAAGTTGTTGCAACATTTCCTGTGTCTGAGTTAATGTTGACATCTGCTGGTTCTAAAACTTTTCTACCAAAAGGTATCAGTTTAGGGCCAGGGTATCCATTTACAACATTTCTCACTTCAACCCAAACAGGTAAAATATTATCTTTCTGTGAAAAGAATAAATCTAAACTCGTTAGAAAACAACCACCTGTTTCTATCACAAGAAATGTTTGTGCGAGTGGATCAAAAGATGTAATATCTGGCGGTTCACTATTTGCACCACCACCATCTCTATCATCATCTGCAAATCCTATAACTCTAGATGCAACAGTAGATGTATCAGTAACACTTGTTGATTGATTAACACTCATCTGTACAACCTCTGCGTTTCTAGTTGCAATAATTGTTTCCTGTACAGTTTCACGAATACCAGATGATATGTAAGTTGTTTGTCCAGCAGAAAGTGGAGAAGGAATTTTTAAGTTTGTTGAACTTGATGATAATCTAAATTCTAATTCACCACTCTTAAAACTTGGTTGTGACTCTTGACCTTGAAATCTATACTCTGGTATTCTAAATGAGAATGAAGCTTTACCAGACCCATTCGTAATTAATGGACTTCCCTCAACTGGTGATGTAACATTAGAAAACTCTTCAGCAGATGGTGTAACAAATGTACTCATGTCTTTACCATCAAAGAACGCATACAATCTTATGCCTGGTCTGAAACATTCTCCTGTAACAGTTAGAGTTCTTGGTCTTACGAAAGGTATGATGGCTCTTGATATAACTCTGTTACCTAGTGACTCTTCCTCTATATTCTCTACAACTTGTGTGTTAACACCTGTTCTTGTCAAATCTGTTCTAGTGGTTTCTATTGTTCTTTCAACAATAGTTTCTCTCATTCCAAAACCCCTACCTGTTTCAGTAGTTCTTGAAACAACTCCACTCCATTGTGTCTGCCATGCGTTCCATACAGTTCCCATAACACCTCGATTTCTTAGTCCTGCTTGAATAGTGTTAAAGTTACCCTCAACATTGATAATCAACGCTGGAACTTCCTCTGTTTCAAACCACTCATCACCACTTGGTTCTAGAGTTATCTTACCAACCCACTCATGTATAAGATATGTTTGAACATTCTCAACTCTTGTTGCATATGGTTGTGTGATAAATGCACTTGATGTATATGGTAGTGTTAGTAGGTCACCTGTCTTTTGATAACCAGAAGTTGTTCTTGCAGTATCAGAAGTTGCAACCTCAGTAAGTGCAACATTTCTCATGACACACTTAGGTCTTAGTAAGTTCTGTTCCATATCAATCGCAACTTGATAATCTTTGTGTAGAACATCACCTACTCTGTGTCCACCAAAGTTATCAACAATAAATCCAGATTTAAATCTATTCAATCCATTTGCATCTTGTATTTCAAAAGACTCTGCATCTCTTTCTAATAAAGACAATGCAGTTACGGCTTCTATATTTTCAATTCTATTTTTTAGTCTACCAATATCTCTCATGGTAAACCTTTGTGTTTTTTCTCTTCTTACTCTAACATCAGTTGGTTTGAATGTAAATGCAGGCAAGTCAATTGTCGCAAGTTTCATTCCGTTGTCTATATCTTTTGGTAGTCGTGGAAACTCTGCTGATGCACCCTCTAGTATTTTAAACTCACCTGTAGTTGTTAGGAATATAGTTGCAATTTTACCAAGAAAAAATTCAAAGTCGTGGTTGGAAGAACTATCTGGTTTCGGTGTGTTAACTACAACCGAACCTGTTCCACTAAAAGACCTTGAGGTAAAGTCAAATGAATTACCTGTAATGGTATCCGTTGCAGTAACAGTTGTTGATGCACCTGTAACATCTGCGACTGTTGGTCTAAAGTCTAAACAATCTCGTAAGTCAAAATTACCAGTTGGTTCTGGGTCATCTGGGTCAATTCTTGCGGCTGTGTATGTTGGTATATCATCATAGTTCATCTGACCAGCAACTGGACTATAGGAGTCTACTGAGAAGAACTCACCAGAACCATGTGAGAAAAAGTCAAACACTACAAGTAATCTACCACTTGGTGACACCACGCCTGGTTTTCTAACTATTCTACCTATGTCGTAAATATTATCTCTCTGTCCTGTGTCAAGTTCAAAGTTCTGTGTAACTATCTTACTACCAGCAGTTTTAGTTCCTACAGTTGCAGTCGCACCAGACGACTCTCCTGTTATTGTTTCTCCAACTGCAAAATCAGTCACACCAAATGTTCCGTTCAGCGTATATGTCATTGGAGTTGTTGTGGTTAGAACTCTACCTTTTGCATTTGTTGTACCACCTGTAATTTTCTCACCTCTGGTAAACGTACCAACTATACTTGATATTTCCATAGTGGGTGCAGTTGCATCTGCACTTGTATCTTCTGAGTCATATACTGCTTGTAATCTATAAACGTCTGCACGACCTAGTGATATTTCTTTATCACTCGCTCTTACACCATACGCACCATCATCATCACTTGCAAGAACTTTTACTTGTTTCAATAAATTAGTAGTTTTAATTCTTGCAGTCACAGATGTCTTGGTAACAGTTCCTATGAACTTAACTTTTGCAGATGCTCCCAGAACAGTCGCATCAGTTATGGTGACTGTATTACTACCAGTTCCAGATATATTACCTGTCATATCAACATGGTCACCTTGAGCTCCTGTACCACCACCAGCCGTTAAGATTGATATTGAGTAATCTAGGTTTGAAAAACTAGCGAATGTTTCATTTGTTCCAGCAGAAAATGAAACAGCACCAGATGCGTTTGTAGTACCTACGAACTGTCTTCTAATAACTATTTGTGAGTCACTTGCACCAGCGTTGTCATCTGTTAATAGAGTTTTTATCACTCTCTTAGGTAATCTAAATATCGCAGTATTTTTTTCTGGTTGTTGTAAAGTTGCAGACCTCACTGTTTCCAATTCAACTCTGTCAAAGTCAGCACCATCTTCACCCAGAACAAAGTCACCATCACCATCTTCTTGTCTTACAAAAGATAATTGACCTCTTTTATTTTCTGATAAATCAGCAGTAAAATCTTGACCACCATCATCATCATCCATAAAGACTGCCTTTGCATCTTCAAACTTAAATGATCTTGTTTCAGATACAGTTAAATCAGCGTTTGAGGCATCCTCTATAAGTTGACCTGTTTCTGCACTATCAGATGCAAGTATCTTTTCACCTGCTGAGAATGTCCCTCTAACATTCACAAGGTTTATTACAGATGCAGCTCTAAGTCCATCATCACTAGTTTCTGTACTGAAAACAAATCCAACTGCTTTAGATGTTGCACCCTCTAGTCTTACACCACCACTTGTGTGTGTTGCAGTTAGTAGGGGACTTGGTGTATCACTTAGTGTCAGTCTTGTAAACATTTGAACATCAAACAAGAACAGTTTATGTTCTGCGGCTGTATCTCCAGCGACACCTTGAAAAAACTCAAACGCTCTTGGTCTTGCAACACCTATATTTTTACCCATTCCAGTTGTAGCACCTCTGGTTGATGTTGGTAATTCAAATAGTTGTAATTGTTTGTATGGTGTTGTTTCACCAGATATGTCACCAATGTCAGGCATACCATATGCATTTGTTACTCTAACAAAGTTACCTACTTCTAGATTAGTAACACCAGCATTTATAGTTCTTACATCTCTCGCTTTTTCTAAATCTTTAAATGTTATCGCAGTCTTTTCTATTTCAAATCCACGAACATACGCTTTTCCAGGCGTTACTGCGATTGCGAGTTTACTCTCTCCAGCAGTTCCACCATCATCAGTAGTTGCACCACTAGAATATACACCACCAAACTCTTTTGTTTTTACAGAATTATCAATACTTTCTCTAACATCAAACTGAAATGGTCTAGTTGTGTAATCACCAGACTCATCAAAAGTTCTTCTTGCAAAAGTTTCACCTATCTGAGAATACTTTGTAACGTCAACTCTGTTCTCTGTAAGTTGACCTCTTTTTACTGTAACTAATTCTACAAAGTCTGTATCATCTGTTGAACCAGAATCTTTCTTTGCAAGTGTAAGATTAATTTTTAATCTATGAGCACCTTTAGCTGCAAAGTTTGTTGTTCCTGTTGCATTATCCGTAAGACTTGAATCTATTTCTGGTGTAATAAGTTCTTCTAAAACTGTGAAACCTACACGATTACTTTCTGTGGTTGAACTTGAACTTAATAATAAAGTTTGTTCTGCACATCTTACAAACTGTCCACGAATGAAATAAACACCCTCCTCTACTTTTACAGAAGAACCTAATTGGGCTGCACTTGAAGAGTGTGTAGTTGCAGATGCTACCTCAGTGGCATATGATGAGGTGTGTGTAATTGAAACATCTGCTGTTATATTTTCACCATCTGCAAAGGACTCTGTTGCATTATCTGTACCAGAGTTTATGTATCTAAGTATCAATAATGGTTGTGTCGTTGCAGTTGCATCTTGATACCCAATAACGTATGCTTTCATACCACTTGTTGCACCTGTGATAGTCACAGGAGTCGTTGCGTTATAATACTGACTTGGTGTAATTGTTTCTCCAGCGAATGTGGTTGCAAGTTGCACATTAGTTACTGCTTTTGAATAAGTAACTTGGCCTGGGATAACGACAGTTCCCTCTTGGAACATATGTCTACCAAACCTTTCGATTTGGTTTTGCATGATTGACTGAAGTTGTGTTAGTTCTCTCGCTTGTATTGCAAAGCCAGGACGAAAGAGAACACGATGAAAATTATCATCTTTGTCATAATCGTCATAATAAGGTGCAATGTTTAGGTCTGTAATTTGTGGCATACTAGAACTCTATGATAAGTTTGATGTCTTCCGTTTGGTCTGACGCTCTTGAGATTGGTTTTCTATTTTCCAGATAGATTATAGTACCACTATCTGGTTGTAACTCTGGATTTGCATAACCAGTTGTCAATGATATTGTATTGTTATTTGCGAGTGTGACTGTTTCAGTTACACTTGATGGTGTTAGTGTTGCACTTGATGTTCCACCTGTGATTGTGTTTGTTCCACTAAACGCAACGTATCCACCATTTGTAGAACTTGTACCAAAGTCTGCAAATCTTTCTTGTTGATAGTAAAGTAAGTTTCTACTTGAGTCAAACTCAACCACCTTTCCTACTGCACCAGTCGATGATTGTGTTATCTGTTCGTCTGCTGAGAATGTACCAGAAACACTTGAACCTTTTAAAACAAAAGTTTGTCGTGCAGTTGAGCTACTTGCGACTGTTGATGTTCCAAAAGTAGTTGGGTCTACAACAAGACCAACCTGTCTAAAATCGTTTGCAGTTGTAAAGTCATCACCCTCTGCTTGTGTTAGTGTTGTAGATGTCATCACAAAATGTCCACCTAGTTCTGCAACTGCATCATTACCATGTCCCTCTTTAGGACTGATAACGACTGATACTGCACCACCACTTCCACTTCCCATAGAAGATGCACTCGATAAGTCTGAGTCAGAGAATGTAAAACTAGAACCTAAGTTTACTGTTCCAAATGTGTAACTAGTTCCAGCGGCATGAATTGTTGTGTCTGAACCAGCAGTCAATCCAAAAGATTGTATTCCACCACCTGATACTGTAATCCTTACAATCGCACCAGATGATGTTCCTTGACTTGTTCCATCTCCGAACACGGCTGCGTAGTAAGTTCCGTCTGAGTATCCAGAACCAGCAGTAATTATTAGTGACTCAATAGCACCATCAGTTGCGGCCGCACTTACAGTTGAGTCAGTAGATACTGGCATGAAGTCCGTTGTTAAGAACTTAGCGGCATCAGATGAGGATATAGAGTACATATACTTGAGAACATATCCACCTAATGCAAATGGTGATGTGGACTCAGAGGTTGGTTCAGAACCAGAGTATGAAGTTCCACCATTGTTGTCTAAAACTTTGTATACTCTGTTCGCAGACGTTAGGAAATAAAATGTTGAGTCATATAGATTAGATGAACCAGAAGTTGTTGTATTGTCTGAACTAATGTTGTGTTCATACATATCGTAGGTCGTTCCGTTTGCAAAGTTTCTTCTTACAACTGCTCTTGTAATGTCAGATGAAGATATATTCTTTGCACCCAACATTGAGTCCCAAGAGTAATACTCTGTTTGTCCTACTGAGTCTGCTGGTGTGGGTGGTGAACTATCACTACCCCCAGATGTAGCAGATGAAAAGGGACTTGACTTTCCCAGAAATAAGTAGTATACACTTGCAGATGCTTCAGTAAATGATTCGACAAATTGTGAGGCATTGTGCAGTCTAAACTTTTCAGTGATTATTGCGGCCATATTCTAATCCTTTGTTTTATTTATACGTTTATTTATGGTATTATTCCTGTTGCACCTTCTAAACTTATATTATCACCAGCATCAGCGGTGGTGTCTAATACAAGAAATGCAATCTCCCCAACATTATCTAATGTTCCATCTTCAAGAACTACTTCTCCAGTATCCCTCACATTAATTACAGAACCACGAACAAATGGTTGATTACCAATTCTTACTTTTGTACTTGTTGAACTATTTAGTCTTAGATTTTCAAATGGTATTTGACCCCCATCTAGTTTTATTTCAAAACTTTCTGCAACTACTCTTCCACCAGCGAATACTGTTGTTTCATATTGTAGGAAACCACCTTCATCTGTGTTATCTTCAAGTGCGATATAGTCGTCAAAACTATTTGTAGACGCTGTTTCTGTTAATAGACTTCCAGACTCCTCTAGAATGAAGTTTACTCTGGTATCCTCTTCTGCGGCTAAGAAACAATTTTCATCAGTTCCATCTTCATCAGATCCATCAAGTAGTAGTCTACCAAAGTCTTCTAGTAGTAATCCAATCTCTTCAGTTGCGTTTGCGTTGTTCTGGTCATTTGGTGGATCACTCAGTAATATCTTAGATGATCTCAGTATATCCTCAAACTTGAGTTCACTAATATCACTTAGACTTGGTAACACATTATCAAAATCTTCTAGAACTATTCTATCACCATCGTTAAGAGTGAACGTAGAGTCAAAAGTGCTTGGTGGGAACTGTCCATCTTCTGCGAGTAAGATACCACCTGTTTCAAGTTCTATTCTGTCTAGTTCACCTGTGGTTGTGAACCCTTGATCTTCATTTAGTGTTCTGTTACCATCTTCCATCAAGATGTTACTACCTGTTTCTAATATAACGTGGTCTAAATCTTCATCACCCTCTAATAGTAATGGTTTGTTGAAAGGTAGTGGGTTTGTTCCATCCATGACTACCACACCAAATTCAAACTTACCAACCTCACCATTTTCTAACTGTATACCAGCAGGGTCAGAACCAAAAGGTCTTTCTGCAAGTTGTATCAATAGATTGTTAACAACTCTTTGTTGTGGTCTAGTTGCAATTTTTACTTCTGTGGGTTGTAGAACTGCGAGTTCAAAGTTACCACTTGCAACAAGTGGAGCACTCTCTGACATCAATCTACCATTGTCAATACCATCATCACTAACTAACACATTATCACCAGTAGTTACAAACGCATCTTCAAGTAGAACTGTTTCAGAACCAGGCTGTTCTAAAAATTCATCTGATCCAACAACAATGTTTGTTACAGGTTGTGTATTAAATCCTGCTAGTTCAACAAAATCAGTAAAGACTAAGGCACCGAATGTAGTATTAGTTCCGTCTGTATCACCAAGAATAACAGGAGTAGAGAAAGTTGCATCTGAAAGTGCGACAGGAGGTGTCTCCAACAATAAACTATCAAGTTCACCAAATATAACACCAGACTCTAAATCTATCTTACTATGTTCGTCTGCAAATCCAGCGGCAGATGAGTCAAGAATTACATACGCAATATCATAACCATATCCACTTGGTTGTAAACTATCTTCCAGTAGTATAGAGAAGTCTACATTAGTTGTAGTTGTTGATGTCGTAGACTTACCATCAAGTATAATTTTATCTCCAGGCAAAAGACCATTCTCAAGAAGTATCTGATCATCTGTATCACCAACATTATAAGTTGGAGCTTCCATTCTTCTTTCAATTTCAACTTGGAAGATGTTAATAAGAGTAGATGCAAGTTCTGGTGTAAATGTATCATCACCTGTGTAATCTGGGACATCTGTTGCTGTGGTCTTGAGTGCAACCGATACTTGACTTGCGATAGATACTTTTCCAAATGGTCTGAACCCTGCTGGGTGAACTGCCTTTTGTAATTGTTTTAGATAATTACCTAAAGATACACCAACCTGTACTTCGTATGAGTAGTCTTGGTAATAGTAGGAGTCTTGAATACGATTTAAATCTTCACCAAGTAAACTCTGAATGTCTATATACGAACCCTCATTTGTTTGTGTAATCGCAACCGAACTTGTTATCGTTCCGATATTCGCCTTCATGATTGTTGCACTTGCACCACTTGAGTCTGTAATTGTTACATTCTTATTACTGAAGTCAATCGCTTCTTCATTGATAATATTGTCACCAGCATCAGTTGATGATGAGTCAGTTCCGTCCAATAGAATATCACCACTACCAGTTTCATCTTCGAACAACACTTTATCGTTTGCATCATCATCACCATCTGTGCTGTTAAGTATTAAACTATCACCAGCATTTTCAGTTGCGAGTTGTTGACCATCATTCGTTCCGCTGGAGTCTGTTCCGTCAAGTAATAGTTTTGCAACTGTGCTATCCTCTTGAAATCTGTCGATAAGTAACTTACCACCATCATCTTGAACAAAGAAACCACCAACTGTTTCAGATGTTTGTCCAGCAAACTCTGTATCATTAATTCTATCAAGTGTTGACATTTCAAGAAGTATCGCTCCACCAAAGTTATCCTCTATACCAGTTGTTTCTACTGTATCGTCACCCTCCTTGAGTAAGACAGAAGTTGCACCATCATTTGAACCATCTTCTAATAGTATACTTGCGTTCTGGTCATGTGCATCTGTAGCACTTAAATCTAAATTAATCTGTGCTGGTCTAGTTGAAACTAAACCCTCTTCTCTTAGGAAACCATTACCTAAAGAGTCTTCTAGTTGTAATCCAAAGATTGTAGTTGCACTACCATTAAGTACAATATTATCACCCCTATCTCTTACAAAAGTTTGCACTTCTTTTGATCGAATAAGTCCACCCATACCAGAATGATTAACACAATAGTAGTATAAATCTGGAGCGTCTGTTGCAACAGTTATTTGTAGAAATGCACCTGTAGTTCCTGCTTCTATGTAAGCCGCAGATTTTGTTACACCTGTGGTATACTCAGAACCACTACCATGTGTTCCATCTGATGTGGTTGATAATCTAAGGATATGATTATTACCAGATGTCGCATTGTATAGTGAACTATCAGACAAATCAAAATAGTATGTGTTACTTTGTACAAATGATAATGTCGGTTGGTTTACACCATTTATCTGATAGATGTTTGCAGTATCATCTGCATTTCTGACAACCTTTACTTTTAGTACAATATAGTCTGGGTCTGGAGTGACAACCTCTGTTCCCTCAAGCACAATTGAGTCACCCTCATCTGGTTCAAAGTCTTGTGTATCCTCAAGCAAGAAACCCTCTGCAATGTCCTCATCTTTTAATGTGTATTCTTCTAGTTGTATACCCTCTTGAAATGTACTTGATGATTCTTGTTCAACTCTAACCACGTTCTCAAAGGTGGTATCAAGAACACCAGTAGAACTATCAAACCCCTTGACTGTTCCAGTATGTGTTGTTAGTGTGTTACCATTTGTAAAAGTCCCTGTTACATCTTTTACAACAAAGTGAGCTCTTGGTGTCATCTCTGGTGCGTTAGACTCAGAGTATGCAAAACCAGCGTCTTGTATTTTTACCTCATCAATAGCACCAATGTTATCTGTTACTGCAACTATTTTTGCATCTGCACCAGTTGTTGTGGTAAGAGAAAGAGTTGGTATATCAGTATACGCACCCCCACCATCTGATATGTGTAGTTTTTGTATAGACCCACTTTCAGCAGTATCACCGATATCTTCGAAAGTTCCAAACTCCAACACTATTTGGTCTGTCGGTGTTCTGTGTGCATCTTCCTGTTCAAGATCTAAACTTGACTCCGTTAGAATATTATGTCCAGCGTTTGCAGAAGCACCATCTGTTCCATTTAAGATAAGTGCATCATCACTTTTACCCACACAATCAACTCTTGCATTATTTGGTGGTGCATCTCTAAATGTAAGAGTTGTACCTACAAGAGTAAAATTAGAAAGTCCATCTTTTCTGGTTGCATCTTGTTTTACATTGTTTAGAAAAACAGTTATTGTATCTGTACTCGCACTCAGATTTGTTAGAGTAAATGCTGTGGTTGTTCCATCACCTTTGAATTTATCTGTGGTTATCTGTTCAAGTATTATATTGAAAGGTTCTAGGTGTGTGTTTGTTCCAGACTCTAATATGATTGCATCGTCTGTCAAACTTGAGTCGTCTAGTGTTCCAGTTTCTAACTGAACACCACCACCAACCATACTGACAAAACCCACAGCAGACTCTATATTTGTATCTGCACTCACAGGAGTGAAAGTTATAGCATCTCCTACCTCATAGTTTGTACCAACATTATCAATCTCAACTCCACTTACTGAACCTCTCTTGATACCACCAACTCTTACTACTGCACTTCCATTTCCTATAGATTCTACATCTATTAATTCTTGTGCATCATGTAATATACCAGCGTTCGTTACAGTTCCAGATGATACGATAGGTCTTACTGTAAATCCAACCACTACGTCTTTAGTTGTTGAGGTCGCAGTAAATCTTTCACCATCAGTAAACGAACCTACTTGGTTTGCGAGTTGTAATTCTGATATTGGAACACCAACTTGTTGGAACTCCACACTTGATTCTATAACGGCAGTTGCACCAGATGACACACCTGTAATTACTTGTCCTATTATTTCACTACCGACAACACCAGAGTCAGGTGAGGCTCTAAGAATTGTTTTCTGTCTGAAGTCACCATGTGAGGGTTTCATTATAAATTCATTAGGAAGAAGAACAGTTGCCTCCTCACCTAAGAATAGTCTACTGAATAGTTTAGTCGCTTCTGTAGTACCTTTAGCGGCATATAAATCTTTTATGTTTTTGATTAAGTTTCTTTTTGATACACCAGTTGCGAGAGAATTTGGTATCCCTGCCATGAATGACAATCTAAGTTTTTCAAGAAAATCATAGATGGTTGTATCTGTATTACCATACTCAAGAAGTTGTTGTATGTTCTGTACAGGGTTTGCACGATATTCATCTACAGTTGCAGTAGAACCAGATGTAGAACCTGTTATAGTTTCACCTGTAATAAACAATTGTTGTGATGTTGTGTAAAGAAATTTATTTCTAGAGTCTTCAACGAGAACAGTTGCAGTCGCATTAGATGTTGCCCCTGTAATCGTTTCTCCACTTACAAACTGACCATCTGAACCTGTACCAGACTCAGTAACAGTTCGTTCCTCATCTTCTTGTAAGATATAATTTGTAGTTACTGTTTCTTGTTTAACATAGTCTACTGTCGCAGTTATAGTAAGTCGTCCTGCTTCTAAAAATTTATAATAATCTTTTAAAAATTTTAAGAATAAAGAATGATCTGTCTGTACAAAATCTGGCGCCTGTCCAGATATAAGTGAAGATACCTTAGTGGTAAGCTTGATGTCATTCTTACTCATTGTTCACTCTTAGTAACCAGATGTTTCTGGTGTTGTTGACGCTGTTGTTGATACAGTAGTTGTACTTGTTGTTGCAGTTGTTGTAACAGTATAACCTTTTCCAGTTGTTGCAGTTGCATCAACTGTACCAGACACAGTTGTGTTTGTTAAGTCTAGTTCTAATAACTGGTTTCTAACAGGTACGATATCGTTTGAGTTTGGTAAAACTGTAACTCTAAATTTCGTAGACGTAGAACCATCAACATTAGAAACACTTGTTATTTTTATTGGGTTTAATTTTATTTCACCATTTGTATAATCAATAGTTCCAGCGGTAACATCATAATATGTTCTAACCCCAGCAACAAGATAATAAATTCTTATGTTACCACTACCATCATCATCAAGAAAATACTCTAGAGTTCCTGCTTCTATAGAGAAACCTGTAGATGCAGTAATACCACCAGCCGCAGAGTTGTGTCCATCATGTGGATGAAAGAACGCATTATCAAAACTTAGTGTGTATGCAGTTGCCTCTGAGGTCACAGGTGTAATAAACTTTCCAAGTGTAACTGTTGTTACGTTACTTAATATAGAATTATCTGTATCATCAATTACACCTGTAAGTTGTGAATGTCTAAATGGTTTGTTGAAGTCTTGCAAGTTATTACTATTATAGTTTGATATGGTTGTACTTATTTCAGTTTCTAAATCATTCACAGTTTTTGTTGTTGTATTTGAGTCATACTGAAATGTAACTCCAAGTATAATAAAAGTTGTCTCTGCGTTAACAATAACTGGAGTAACAGATGCAACTTTGTACTTTCCTAAGTCCGTAACTAATTGACTCTTCTCTGTATCGGTAAGATTTTGTCCTGTGGTGTTTCTAATTGATATAAAAACTTTACCATACTCTGGAACTGAAGTGATACCTGTTGCTGGGTCAAACCCACCATCTTCTCCACCCCATACGGATACTGCTTGTGTGTTTGGAAATAATTTTTTTGTGTATGTTATATAATCATCTGAAGTTACTGCACGACCTTTTGATGCGTAGTCAAGTGGTGCCTGTAATTTTATAGATGCAAGACTTTCTGGTTCTGAACCACCACTTGCATTGTTTACTGTTGTCACTGTTATTGTACTAACACCATCTATTGATGAGGGTGCAGTAAAAGAAGATGCACCATTAGCTGCAGTTTTATTTGTAACAACATATTGGAGTATAACTATGTTACCATCAGATAGTGACTTACTAATATTACCATCTCCAAAATATATTTCTTGTCTACCATTCTCAACCTCTTGTAGATAGTAAACAGAACTTGAAGATGTTAGTTGTGATATGTCTGTTGCTTTTGTATAGGTTGTGGTAGTTGAATCAGATGCAGAGTTTTGAACTTTAACTGTTAGAGTTGTTGTGTCTGAACGACTGTCTGGTAATAAGAACCTTTGTTCTACACTAGATGTATCAGCAAGATACTTTGTTGTTATATAAGTTCCCTCATATATTTTTACGTTGGTAAAAGTTACTGCACCACCAGAACCAGTTTGAGTTATCGCCTCAGAAGTAACAAACTGGAAACTTACATCATCAACTGTCGTAGAGAATGCAGTTCCAGCGGGCATGGTCTTAGATGAACTTGTGGTTGTCAATGCGACATTGACAGTTGCGATAGGGGCTCTTGCAGATTGTATTTCATATCCTAGAGTCTTTGCGTGTGATACAACACTTGACCTAAGTGATGCACTATCAAGGAACATTTCGTTTGCGAGCATATTCGCATTAAACCCAAGATAGTGAGTATTATATGCAAGTATATCTAACATGATATTCATACCAGAACCCTCAAAGTCATAATCCTTAAACTCTGATTGTCCTTTTAGAAATACTTTTAAATTATCCTTTACATCATCAAAGTCAAATTCTGTAATATTTAATCTTCTATCGTTTACTGCCATTATCGTAATCTTTCTAACATGACTGACATATCTACTAATTCAGTCGGAGTATTAACAACATAAAATTCTACTGATACCTCATATGCATTACGATCTAAGTCTGGTAAAGCACGAACTGAAACCAGACGGGCTCTAGGTTCAAAATTTTCAATTACGTCCTCAATCTTTCTTGCAATAGTTACTGCTGTGATTGGCGACATTGGTTCAAACAACATTTCTCTTACACCACCAGCGATTTCTGGGTGAAAAAACTTCTCATAGGTATTGAGTTGCACAAGGTTACGGATAGACCTCTTGACTGCCTGTACATCAGTTATAGTTTGAATATCACTATTGGACGTTTTCTTTCCAAAAAATAAATCCAAATCTCTATACTGTCTTGTACCTCTCGCAGTATTATTCGATTGTGCATCATACACTGCCATTATAGACTCCTAATTTATATTATTTATACCACTTGACTCGATCCACTACCAAGAGATGCAACTTGTACAGGTGCAATATTATTTGCAAGTGCAATTTTTCTCTCTGCAACAAATCTTTTTCGTAATCCACCATGTAAGTTTGGACTAGATTTAAATTTTCTGGGTATACTATTAATTTTTATATCATGTATCTCATTAATTAATTCTTCATCAGTAGGTTCTGTCTTTCCTCGTCCCTTTAAGTTTCTAACTGCCTCTTTGACTATAGTGTGACAACCACCAGCACCATACTGAACTGCTGTACTCCATATAGTATCTTGTAATCCGTTACTGTGCGTACCATCACATATGTCTATTCCTGTGCTTCCCTTTATCTTTCGAACTGCAACGTCATGATACTTTCTTTGTATGTAATCATGTTGTGCTTTTTGGAATCTGGTTGCAGTAGTTTCATTAGTTGCAAGTTCTACCCACTTGTTTCTAAAACTTGATGCACCTCTGGTTGCACCAACATTACCTCCTGATTGTTCAAGTGCTTTTGAAAAGTCAGAGAAACCATTAGAATCAGTTCCAAGAAATGTTAAGAACTTATTCATCGCACCAACCTTTGTCGCAATCTGATAAGAACCATAAGACCAACCACCTAAATCATCTTTGTATGATTTTGTATTGATTGCGGCTGGGTTTCCATTAGACTCAAACCTTGCAGACTGAGAACCTAGTTCTGGTCTAGTACAATCGCCTGGAGGTGATATGACTGCATCTGCATCTCCACCACCAGCAGGAGATGAACCACCCACTGCAACTCCACCCTCACTTCTACCAGATCTAGGTGCAAGATTTACAGGATTACCATCTGCATCTTCTCCCTGTGGGTCATCTTCACCAACACCCTCAACAAGTGATGACTTAGGTTCAGATGTAAGTATCTCTGGGAGAAGAACTTCGATTGGGTCTTCTTCTTCTGGTTCAGTTGGGTCTGTAACAGATGCAGAACCAGGCGATGTAATAGATGGGTCTGTTAAATGTGGAACGGCTGCACCAGCGGTAACTGAAACAAGATTAGAACTGGTTGCATTTAGATTATACGTTGTTGCATCAATGTCTACAGTCGTACCATTGATACCTACAGTCGCACCTCTTATGTTAGATGCAGTTGAACCATTGATAGTTGTGGTTGCAGAAGTTATAGCTGCGACTGTAGATGCATCAACATCAAAAGATGCAGTATCTATATTTACAGTTGTGGTAGTGAAGATATCAAATGCACCACCAACATCATCAGACCTCGTTACATGAAACTCTGTATCACCAGCTTTAACAAAGTGTAATAAGTTCGCCTCATGATTATTAGTGACAATACCAGAATGATACCTATCTATCTTATCACCATATCTCTCATCCACTGCACCATGAATACTTCTGGTGTATTTGTCATTGAATGTTTCTAGTACCTCACCATTTATATCAAGTGCCTCAGTACCCTCAATCCTAGTTGTTCTATTTCTACCGATATCCTCTGTGACATCATCTTCTACTTCTATGTTCAGATTAGTACATTTGATGTTAAGTGTTCCGTCTATGGTTAAGTGCATATCGTTTTGTATGAACTCAAATAGACTTGACTTTGTTATTCTGTAATTGTTGTTTTGTACTTTGTCAGTTCTGTTACCGATTGCATCTACTTCTGTGAAAGTTCCAGAACTTGCATACTGGTGAAATCTTTGTCTGCCTGGCGTATCGTCATACTCAACCACATGACCAGACTCAGACTCGAATACATGGTTCTTAGGATAACTTGCATTATAAGTTGTTTCTGGTTCATCAAAAACAGTTCCATCAGCAGAACGTATACCCTCTAGTCTTTGGGCTCTCTTGTCACCCACGATAGTATCTCTTACTTCAAAGTTCCTTGCGAGTCTATTTGTGTCTGCCTCTCCAGCAGTTCTAGGATATACGGAAACATTATAATCTGATTTAGATGGGTCGGAACTTCTACGATTAGGGTCATTGAAACCTTTGTTTGGGTCACCTAATTCTTCTGGAACTCCAGGCAGTGTTCCTATGATTACAGGTTGTTGTTTGTCCTCTGCATCCATGAAGAAACCAATAACGTGTGTTCCCTCTATCATGAATGATGGTGTATTACCCATACCACTATTAGATGGGTCTGTCACAGGATGCATGACATGAGCCCAAGGCAAATCCTCTGTTGGTATTTTTATTTTATCTTCTGTGTGATATCCCATACAACGAACTCTCACACGACCAAGTTGTGATGGGTCATCTCTGTCTTCTACAACTCCGACAAACCAGACGAAACCATCCATTCCCATAAAGTTTTGCATAAATAGACTCCCTTACAGAGTTATTTATGAGTTTTATTTAAACTTATCGTTGAGAGAATCTAACACACTATCTATGTTTGGTTCTTTTCCGTTGGGGTCATATTTGCAACGATACTCTGCTGGACATTGGCCCTCGACAACTAATGTGAAAGTATTATTCGCACCTTTATAGATACAGACTTGTTGTCCGTTCCTTGCTTGAACTCTTTTAAATCTTCTACAGGTTACATACTTAGGGTCTTCACGTTTACCTAATCTCTTCTCTTGATCCCAAGTCCAATCTGAAAACTTCTTGAGAAAACAACTGAAACACTGAATGATGTTATCTGGTTGTTTTGTTTCTGCAAGAAGTGGTTGTGAAAAGATTGTAAGGTATATGACTACCCATGCACAAATATTAATCTTCTGAATAGTAGAAAGAGTTTTGAGATTTTTCTGAAATGACATATCGTGTGTTCAATCTATGTAGATAATATATGAGTCCAAGAATGACCCATGCTGTGTTGTGGAAATCCCAAGGCACAAACAAGTAATAGTACATATCAAAGTACTCAAGAAAGTACTCAATGACATCTAACACTTAGACATAACCTCTGGTGGAAAGATAAAGATAAAAGAGGAAACCTATAAACCCAACTCCTAGAGCAACGAGAACTGTTATTCCAACCCACTCCCAGATTACTCTCCATCTTTCTTCTTGGTCGTAAATCATCTTCTGACGTTTCTTACGAATGTCTGCTTCTGTTCTGAGTAGTTCCTCCCAAGCACCATGACCTCTGGAAAACATAATAATATTCTTGAGTTGATCTCTCATATCCTCTGTCTTCTTTTTTGCCATAAGTGTTTGCAATGCCTCCTCTTCTACAGAACCAGCCGCAAATAGTTTTTTGAATAATGGTGGTTTCTGGTTTAGTTCTTCTGCTTTTTTAATATCACTAACTGCTCCCATCCATCTGGCCATATCACCTGCCATACCTTCAACATCTCTCCCTGCTTGGAAACCTGTCTTAATTGCATTAAAGGCTGTGGTTGCAACACCTAGTGCTGTTACTGGATCAATCATTAACGTACCTCTCTCTAACTCGCAGTATTATTTATAATAACGACTTAGAGAAGAATAGTTATAGAGTGAAAGTAATTAAAAGTAAAATCCAGATTAAGAGTAATTCTTGCCAACTGATTGCATTACTTGTGTACGCAACCCAAGATAGATTACCACACATATAACATAAAGTGAGATAGATGAAATATTCTATCATGGAGGCATCACAGTATTCATGTCGAGTTGACCAAATTGACTGATACAGAATCTACCACTCTTGGTATTCCTATATTGTTCTTCCATCTTAACAGGTACAACTCCGTGTTTAATAAATGATGGGAATATAAATGTTCTGTTGTTGTATGATTTTATTTCTGTGTCATAGTCTGGTAAAATTAAATCACCACCTGTAAATCTTTTTGGTTCTTTGTATAGCCATGTCAGAGATGTAACAGTAGAAGAGTCGATGTGAGTTTTGTACTCATCATTCTCTTCGTAGTATCCTACTTGTGTGTTGTCTTTGTTGATGTGTAAGTTTTTAAAAAACCATGAGTCGTGTTGACGAAATATCTCATACCCATTTCCAAATAGTTTTCTGTTGACCATCAATATGTTTGACATATCTCTGAACGCATACAGTCCATCTAGGTATGAATGATAATTTAATTTAAGTAGTGTTCCCTCTGGTGTTTGAGCTCCACCACTCTGTACAGTCGCTCTTCGTAACTTAGTAGGATAACAAAGAAAGTCTAACTCTTCCCATATCAAAGAGAGTTCACCCTCATCATAATAATCATCTATGATGATGTAAGGAAAAGGTTCGTTGTAGTTTTTTATTTCCATGTCTTCAACTTAATCGCAGACTCTATGGTTGTATCAAAGTCCTCGTTAATAACTCGTTCTCTGGGTAGTAATGTGTCACTACTGATACCACCTATGAAGAACACAAGTGTGAGTCTATCACTATCACCAACATCAAAACTATTTGCTCTGTGAAACTCCTGTGCATCATAAATTATTAATCTGTTGTAGATATTCTGAAACCTAACAGTTTCATAAAACTTATCATTATTTCTTTTGAGAGCTGTAGTATAATCCTCATCTGAGATTTCACCACCTGTATAATAAAAATGTTTCTCTGGATTAGTCTTAGAAACTAATTTGTTTTTGTATTCTGGTTTCACTCTCATCAATGACGTTCCACCATTTGGTTCTGCATCTGGTGTGAGGTATATCAGTCCTGCTAAATCTATATCACCTTTGTCTGCACTTGTGTCTTGATGAACCCAACCCTCATTGACAGACATCTTAGGTATTTGTTGAAAACACGCATTACTATGTGTCCAACCAAAGTTAACATAACTCATATCAAAGTATGCAGACAATATCTTACATATGATATGTTGATTGACTACATTGTTTACTTTGAATAGTTCGTCACTTCTTACTCCAGGCCATGAACCATCACCACTAGGAATTTTATCTAACGACAGTCCCCACTCTCTAATTTCATCTGGGTTGAGAAAAAAATCATCTACACAAACTGAGAAGAACTTCTTCTTCATTTCTCTAGAGAACTTTGCCTTGTGTTGATAACCACTCATCATATACTCCTTATGTGCAACTTCTTCAAGTGTCGATAAAGACTAGGACACTTCTTCGCTTTTGTATCCCACTCTTCCTTTCTTCTTTCTAATTGCATTATTCTTTTGTTCCACTTGTCACTAAAAATATTTAGGTCACTTTCACGAGTCCCATACTTTAGTGTGTGTTCATCTGTGGGGTGAAAGTTCATACCAGCCGCAATACAATTCATTCCAGAAAAATTAGGATAGTGAAACTTATCGAAACTCCACTCGTTAATATTCTGAAACGTACTATCTATTCTCTTGATACTACTTTCTACTCCGTAATCTCTTCTTTGTATATCTCTCCAGTATTCCGTGTCATCTCTGATTGATAATGCGTAGTGCGATGCAACGAACTCTGCAAACTCTTTGAAAAACTTTTTACAGTTTGCGTTGAACTGGTCTTTGACAAAAGTTGAAACTACAGGTCTATCTCTAAGTACCTTTACAAGTCTAACAAGAAACTCATGCACACTCAATAGTCCGTTACTCTCAAGTGGTTCTATGAAACCAGCAGACAATCCTATCGCACAAACATTCTTTACAAATATTCTTTTGTGTAGTCCAACTCTCATTGTAAGTTTTCTAAACTCTAGGTCATCTCTACCAAGATATTTTTTAAACTCATCTAGTGCATCATCATCACTTACATACTTGTCAGAGTAAACATATCCTGTACCTATTCTACTCCACAGGGGAATGTTCCACACCCACCCATTGTCGAGTGCAGTACAGTTCGTGTATGGTTTTATTTCTTTCTCTTTGTTTGTGTAAGGTAGATGTGTAGCCCACGCTTTGTTATTTGGTAACATATCTGCGTAACTATCAAATGGTTCTTTCAAAGTTTCACCAAGAAGTAAAGACTTCCAACCTGTGCAATCAATGAACAAGTCAGCGGTGTATCTCTCCAGTTTGTCTGTAACTATCGTGTCGATACCATTATCGCTTTCTTTAACGATTTTGATATCACCTTTCTCCACGACCCCACCGATATCTACAAATCTTTTCTTCAACCAGTTTGCAAACATTACTGCATCAAAATGATATGCAACCTCTTTCTTATAAGAGTAAAGGTCAGGACACAGTTGAAGTGTCTTGTTCATCTCATCAGTAAGTATGGTGTTGTTATTAACAAGTGACATCATAGGATAATGAGTCAATGCGTAATCTGTCACAGGTGTGTCTGGATATAATATCTTTTTGAAATACCAGTCGTTTAGATTTGCAATACTATCGGAAATGTCTGGTCGGCCGAAAGGATAATGAAACCCACCATCACCTTTCTGGTAGAAGTTTTCAAAACGAATACTCATCTTGAGTGAACCATTACATTCTCTCATAAAATCTTCTTCGTGTAAATCAACCATAGACATCCATTGATTGATACCACCTAACGTGCTTTCTCCGACACCGACAGTCGGTACGTTCTCACTCTCAAGTATAGTAATGTTCTTTTCTGGGAAAACTTTTTTTAAAGTATATGCTGACATGACACCAGCACTACCACCACCCACAACAATTATATTCTTCATTACTTTATATATCGACCACAACAGATAGGCATGGATGCGATATTCTTTTTCCAATCTTTGTTGATCTCATCATTCATTTTTCTTTTTGTCATAAAGATAGACTTCTCACTACGAACAAACATGAGTTGAGGTTTTTTTAGACAGGACATTATAGGCCCATCTTTTATGTATTCTACTGGGGGAGTTTTCTTCGCCATCAGGCAGAGATGTCGAGAGTCCTATGGATACGCATTTGATCTAACAAATTCCACATCTGGTTCTTAGAAAAGAACTGCATCATCAATATATAAGCTAACCATCTCTGTTGTTCACGATATTGTTCTTGATGATATTCCATCAATCGTGTTTCAGACATATGCTGAACCTGTCTTACCTGTTGTGCGTTATAGGTTTGGACAGACGCAGTGTTATGATAGTTGTTTATATATTGATTTGTAACTGTTCCTATTTGCATCTCTCTATCCTTACATACCTATTTATATAAACGACATATTTCTTAATTTGTTTAGATAACATTATAATTAATTATAAGTCGTACATCTTTCTGTGGTTGTTCTGCTGTGTGGTAGAACGCACCATCAAAGATTACCACTCTTCCTTGTTTTGGTGGCACTCTTTCCAACTCCGTTGTTTCTTCTTCTTCGTCTGGTGTATAGTAACCAGGCATAAATTTATTTTGATATCTGTTCTTGTAGAGGATAGTGTCACCATCTGAGTCCTTTACATAGTAAAGTATCACAAGATGATTTTCTGTTCTGTCCACATGATTGATATCAAGTTCGTCTGACAATCCCTTGAGGGGTAATTGTAGAAAAGACCGACCCTGTATAATATATCTGTAGTTATAATCTACACTCTTACATGATGCATCTATCATGGGTACTAACATATCATGTAAGTAACTTCGTTCTAGTTCGTTGTATTGTGTTCCTGTTGCAGTATGCAAATCAAACTCTGACTCATAGTATCTGTGAGAGAAACATGGTCTAGGCTCCATGTCTGCGTTGATATTGATGTTATGATTGTAGAACCAATTTGTTTCATGTGAGAGAAGTGTATTCTTAATTCTTTCTTGATACTCTTTATCAATGACATCATCAAATACCCAAAACTTGCCACGAAAGTCGTCCATTACCAAACCCAACTCACAAAAGAATATCTTTCACCATTGTTGATAGTATTCACTTTGTGAGGAAACATAAAGTTAGATGGAAACATAACTATGTCACCACCTGTTAGATTAATCTTCTTTTCTCCTATAACAAACTCTCCACCTGTAAAGTCATCATTGAGTAGACCCACTATACTCAGTATAGGAACACCTTTTGGTTCTGGGTCTGCGTTTGTTGTGAACAATGTGTGTATGTGGTCACAGTGCATCTCCATTTTTGTATTCTTCGTGTAACGATTGTAACGAGGTTTTGAGTATCCGTTCCACCCTGTAAACCAATCCATGTCCAACTCTCCAATGTAGTCACTAATGGTGAAGTGAAGTATACCCATCAGTTCATCATGTCTTTTCATTGCATGCCATGTCATGTCAAAATCTGTATTGGTAGAACCTTTACTTTCTCCACCAGAAGCCCACCCATGTTTTATATACTTAGAACTCTGTAGTTCTTTCAACATATCTTTAGTTAAGTCATTATTCAGTTGGTCACGAAATACTCTAATCATCTTCTCTTTCCTGTTGTTTCATCTTTTGCATCATCTTTACTTAGGACAACTAGATTACCTTTATTATACGCTTGTCCTATGATATAATCACCACTTAACGCAGAAGTCGTCTTAACATAACCATTACCGATACCATTCCCTACACTCTGATATCTCTCAGATTTTTTCGCTGATTTTTTTAGGGGTTCGGATTTTGATTTCCAAGGCTTGTCTATACCCATAGTTTTCAACCATTTCTCATGGTCATCTCTCAACCTTCTCTCACGAACTGAACTCTTTCTTCTACCACTCAGTTTGGTGGTAGTATAATATACTGGCATCAATCCCATAATATAATCTCCTTATACACATAGTATATCAGTGTATTGTTTCTTTGTCAACACTTATATCAATTTCAACATCATCATCACCATTTGCAATCTGGTCTAACAAATCATAAGTTGTTTCTTGACCCAACTCTGATTGATACATCTGAACTGCACCTGCTAACATACAACCAGCAATTGCAAGTGGGTCATTACCCTCTTTCTTCAACTGCAATACAAGTTCTATGAACTGTGTGTTCATATCCTTTATGTCGTTTTTCATTTACCTGTCACCTCTGGAAGTTTGTCTGACATACTTTTCTCAACTTCACTCGCAATCTTCTCTTGTACCTTTTGGAGTGCAAACCTTTTGACCATGACTACTCTCTCCAATCTTCTCTTACGATTGCGTGTATCTTTGTTAAGTTTTGTCAGTTGGTTTAGTCTCCACAGTTCGTCCTCTAATTCTATCAGACTTCTCTTTGAGAGTTTCGCCTCTCGTTCTTCTTTACGATTCAAATACATATTCTCTCCTTATCAATTATGAGAAACAATGAAAGAAACTTCAAGTCTACTGCGGCCCCTTATGGAGTCCACTCACTCCATATAGGAATACTTGTTACATTCATAATATAATCGTCAGTCATTAATCTCATACTATTACTATACCATGATTCGGTATAAGTGTCAAGTATTTATCTAGGGAAGGTAAATCAAAGGTCGCTCAGTTTTAGGGGGGGGGTGTAAATAAATAATAGCATGACACCAGAAGAAAAAAACACAATGATGGAAAAGGTCGTTAAGAACTTGGAACAGGTTTACGACCCAGAGATACCACAGATATCCGTAATACATCTTGGATTAATATACGATATACAAATAGAAGAATACATTGTAACTATCACTCATACATTAACAAGTGCGTTCTGTCCTATGGCTGATGAGATTAGTAGAGGAATAAAGAATGCTGGTCTACAGGATACAGGTGCAAAGGATTGTATAGTTAACTGCACATTCTCCCCACCATTCAACATGACAATGATACCAGAAGAAACTCGATTAGAAATGGGTTGGTTCTGAAAAAACTCTCTGGATACTTATTGCATTTATAGATTACAAACACCTTGTCAGTATTAAGGGGGGTATAAGGCAAAACGAATCACCCACGCAGATACAAACAAACCCAGACTACTCTTGCGAATCACCCTGTTATTGAGTGACCCACCTCATCTGGGTTTGTAACCTTTTACAGTAACGATCCTAGGCTGGAACTCCGAACTCCATAATCTCTCCAAACGATAAACTTCCCAAAGGTTGAGGGTGTCTATCTCCGTTTCCTTCTACACCATATCGAATCACCTTTATCATTAACTACACTATAAGTATACACGATATCTCAGATGTTGTCAAGTAAATAAAAAAATAACATAATACATATTATGCGCCTAATAAAATAAAAAAAATCCCCAGAGAAACGAATCACTGGGGGAGTTGTGTAACTTCCAAATTAGGAGAAATGGAAAGAGCCCTCATGATCGGACACCCATTGTGTAGGGAGTAAAAAGGAGGGCTTTTATGACAGTTAATGAGTGACCTATTACTAAGTATCAACACTTGCCTACAGTCTGTCTTTAACCTTTTTACTAACTACTCTTATACATTAACATGATTCGTTTTAAATGTCAAGTCTTTTCTGAAATAAATCTGAGGTGTCTGAGCGATTCGTGACGATAGACTGCAAACTTTAATCACAACAACTCTATGTTTATTTTAACCTTTTTAATATATGTCCGAATATACCACAATATCCCATCAAGTACCATGTTCTCTCCGATATCCCCCTATAGGTCTTGTTCTTACGAGGTCTTCGTCTACTATGAATAGGTTGGATAGCATCACTACTACCAGTATTGACTTGATTACCACAGGTTTAGTATCCTTCCATTACCTATTATAATGAATAGGCAGGTTGTTATATGTAATACTACCCATGCACTTCGTACTACTATCATGTACTTGTCATAGGGTTGTGTCTTATCGTCTGAGTAACTCCCTAGTGCATACATCCATATCTTCAGTAGTTTCATAGATATGTACCATCTAGTTTGTGCGTTTTACTGTTAGACCATGCCCAAAACATACAGTTCCACATACTGTAGGATGGATGGTATGCACCAAGAGGTATTTGACTCATCATGACCTCTGTAAACGTCTTAGAATTGGACTCAGCACTCTTCTCACGCAACTTTCTGTAATGTCCTATAAAGAGTTTATATCTGGTCATAGGAAGTTAAAGTTTATATTAAACCTCCCCTTTGCGTTTGATGTTGTAGTTGAGTTATGTAGTTCACTTGCATCAAAGAATACCATTCTGTTCTCTATACTCTCTACTACCTCTTCTCCTATGCGTGTATACCCATCACAGGTGTTTAAACTATATACTGCACCAGCGTGTGAGAAGTCATAGTCAACGTGTGATGAATGTTCCTTGACTGTTTGAGTATGTGGATAGAAGTTAGCCTTTATTCTGAGTAGTTTATCTGGGTTTATTTTCTTAGAGAATATCTCGTTCCATACAAGATTATAGTAACTTCTCTCATTGACACCTACTCTACCTTTACCCATTTGATTGACTATTACATGGTGATATATGTGTTCATGTGGTGTATTGTATATCAAATGATACCCATACCACTCCCAAAAATCCGATTCTGTATCGTTGTTGTTCAGATGTGAACTGAGATAGAAAGGAAATGTACCACCAAAAATGATGGTATCTTGTAGTGTTTTTAACTGTTCTGGGGGTAAAAAGTCGTCTATTATCTTCATTTGTCACCCCATGTGAGTTTAGTGTCAAAGAACATTGCGAGTGAATATCTATCCTCTGTGTTGAAATCTGTACATGGTGCGTGTGGATATGACGCTGGATACACGACTAATCGGTTCGGTAATGCACCTATTTCTATGTCTGGATATCGGTCAAATGTGTTACGAAAGAATGCAGTCCCTCCGTTGATTGACTGACTGAAATAGAATACACCAGCATATCCACTCTGGTCTACATGAGTGATACCATACTTGTGGTTCTGTGCAGACCTACGCACCTCTTCCGTAAGTGTCTTTCTAAGTTTCATATCGAACTTATGGAAAGGCTCTCCAAAGAGTTCTTCTATCTGTAGTTTAAATGTAATCAGTATGTTGGACTTGATGCGTGAGAAATAATCTGTTTCGTAACAGGGAAACGCTTCAAAACGACTACCAAAAAGAGTGTTCTCTGGTTGATATGTGGGATGTAATTCCATGTTCTTGACTTCTTCTACAACCTTGTTATACTCATCTTCGGAAAGAAAATTATTGTTGATGTATATACCACCATTGGTAAGGTATTGTACCATGTTGAAATCGGAAGAGTGTGTCATTTATCCGATTTCTTCACTATTGGGTCTTTGAATGTGACCTTGAGTTCATTCTTTGTGATGGTCATACTACCTCCTTGTGTATCATGTGAGTTTGATATCCATGTATTCTTTGATAATCGCATGAGAAGAAAATAGAGTGGAGCTATGACTATTGTAATACCTAACATGATATGTGTGAACAGTTCAAAAGTCATTATCTATTCCGTCTTTTGTGTAGGTTGTTCCGTTGAAGTGTTTGTCCATTCTCTCTGTCTCTGTAAGTTTCTTACGCATGAACATGATGTCACAATAACCACACTGTACATAGCCCTCGTCTGGTACTGTATACCACACCTTTGGGTGGTCGTTGGTCGCACCTGTGCATGATACTCTATCTGAGTCCACTTCTATGATTGTTTTGATTTGGGGTGATTTCTTACCTTTTCCCCAGTTCCACATACCCATTAATCTTCCTCTACTTTGTCTATTACTATTGGTTTACAATACGCAGAAAACGTATATGTTTGTATCTTTTGTAATGGTCGATTGATCTGTTTTTCGTACATTTCGCACTTCTGTAGACTTGGATATTGCAACTCACCATCACTAATTGTCTGTGTTTGATTGACTATCACCAATACCCATGCAAGTGTTTTCATTTGACTAACCTCTTTGGTCTACTCTTGTTACCTATCAAGTGCATAGCCCAACCTAACATACCTCTGTTGAAATACTTAGATGGTAGACAAGACTTGACTATTCGAACTAACTCGTCATTCATCTCTATCTCTTTCATTTTAAATGTTTCGTTTAACTTCTTACTTGCAAAGGACACATACATGAGTGGTTGACCTCTCTTGATATCTACAGATTCCTTATCATCTAGTATTTCGAAAGAAAAGTCTATCGGTCTTTGCCAGTTGTATATATTATATGTACCACAGATGAGTCGTGTGTTTGGTACGTCACCATGTAGAAATGGTGGTAGAACTGAAATCCATACAGGTTCGTCTGCAACAAACAGGTAGGATAAATGTATAGAACACAATGCATAGTCGTTCTCTGTGAACTCTCCACCTCTTGGTATCAGAAAATCATCTGCAAACTTTTGTGTCTGGTCTATCTGGTATGAGTCGGTCTGTCTATTATACTTGACACTCAAGTCAAATGGTGATTTAATGACCCAATAGTTTTTTAGAAAGTTTGCATGGGCTGGACAATGCATAAAGTTACTCTTGGTGTTCTTGTAAACCTCACTTAATTTCTCTGGTGGAAATATCGCATTACGCATCCACTCTAAGTCAATCTTATCTCTAAAATGTGTCCACCCTATGTCGGTCATACCAATGGGTTTCCTACGAACCATGCAACGAGTGAATATCGTACACCTTTTGTTACAGGTGACACTTTGTGTGGAAAGTATGATGGAAAGAATATTATATCACCTTGTTTCATAGAAACTGTGTATTCTTTTGATATACAAAAGTTAAAGTCACCACCCTCAAAGTCATCATTCAGTAAGCAAGTCATAGATATCTTTCTTACCTTTGAGTTTCCCTCTGTGTATCCGTTACCATCAATGTGATAGTCGTAGTGACCAGATGGTGCAACATATTTGGTCAGCTGCAAGTGGTCTACTCCGTCTATCTGAAAATTAAGACCAGACTCCGTATTCATGTGGTGCATAAACTTCCAGAATAAATCTTTCCAATTTGTATCTCTGACCCATACAACTTCACTCTCTCGTATCGTCTTGTTCTCGTTTGTATCGTCCTCTTTGTAACCTACAACTGCACTATCCCAGCTTTCATCACCAAGACTAATCAGTTTCTTACAATCCTCTGGACTGACTATGTTATTAAACTTCCAATACTCAAAATATTCTTTTGTCATAGCACTAACTTTGTTGAATTTATCTCACTACCTATCGTACCCTTGATGAACGAGTTGAACGATAAACTTACTCTTTCTTTGTCATTCTCAGGCTTGTCATCTACTCCATGAATGAGTGATGATGGAAACAAAACTAAATCGTATTTCTGTAGGGGAAGTGTATACTTAAATGTGTTGAAAGGGTTTGGTCTGTCTGTATCAATCAATATGGGTCTGTATCTGTCCAAGTTGAATGTTATACTATCAGACTCCTCACACTCGATATAAAATACACCAGACACCAAACTGTTCTGGTGTGCATGGTAATGATGAAACTGATTGTCCTTTGTCCAGTTCAACCAAGACAGCGTTACATGAGGGTTTACATCATCCACAGGACTGTGAATAATTTGGTAGTAGTTTTTAAGATGTCGGTCTATCTCAAACTTTACTCTTGAGAAACACTTCATGTTCAAGACCTGTTTGTCCTCACTACTTACGTTACCCACGTTGTCTATTTTTTTGATTGATTGGTAGAGTTCACTATCTTTGTACTCATACTCTCTGATTGTACTCAAGTTCACCAGATAAACTGGTGTAGGGAACAGTTCATGCACCTCAACTCTATCGTTGATAATATCGTTACCAGCACCACCAAATGTCATATAGAAAATCCAGAGTCGTCAAAGTTTAGTTTCAAGTGCGAGTCAAAATAACCCAAATCACCTACAGGTAAAAGATTAAATGCGATACTGACACGAATTTCGTCAGACTCATTTCTCTTTATCTCATGATATATATTAGAGTCAAAAAACAGTAGCTTACCTTTACTTGGTTTTATCTTGATACTTCTTGAGTTGAATATGTTAGGTTCTGATGAACGTGGTTGAAACGTGTTACCAGAATGTGAGTCAAACTCTATATCACCAGAGTTCTCTGGAACTTTGACGTAGAACACACCACTAAACATACAGTTTGAGTGATTGTGAAAAGGTGCAGACTGACCAGGCTTACTATGTGTATACCATGATGTATTCATTACAAACTTATTCTCATACTTGAGATGTTCGTCATTCAGACGATAGAACTCTCCCATAATTCTGTCATGCAAGAATTTAAGTGTTGGGTGTCGCAAAACAAACTTATCGTCTGTTGCGACAGCAACGTGTTCATCTGTATGAAACAGTTCTAGTTTCCACAGATAATCCTCTATTGTAATAAAATCTTTCTCAGATAAATTTAGTTCAGTACTGCATATAATCTTTGAGAAAGTAGGTAATACTTCCATTACTTGGTTTGGTCATCAATGATAGTTGCACCAGCGGCTACTGCAGCTCCAGCACCACAATCATCAAAGAACACTTGACCTACTGCACAACCCACTACTGAGTTAGATAGTAGACGTTCACCACTATTTGTGATGTATGGTGTATTGCAACCTGTTACTGACATCATCATTAATAGGGCAATCCCTATAAAAATAAAGTTAAGTTTGTTCATTATACTTCTCCTTTCAAAACTTTTGTGGGTGTATAGACCAAGACAAATGTTGCACACTTTGGACACGTTAGGTTTGTTACCATACTGTGTGCATCTTCATGTTCATATTCTTCTTCGATATCTTGGTCACCACCCCATATTAAATCTGTGTCGCAATGGTAACATTTCATAGTTTTTTTCCTCTTAAATTCCTCTGGTAGTTCTGTTGTTGCTCCCATACCCAGAAGATATATCTCTGGAAAATCGAGTTTGTCTGTCATGGTATATATCCTAAACACCAGTTCTCAGCTGCATCTTCAGCGTATCTTTCACTGTGTGGAACTCCATCTGTTATCATCTGTCTAGATTCTTTGAGTATACCACCCTCATAAAAATCTACCTCGTAATGGTCTTGTATATCCATGACATGAAATATCTTTGCGTGTCTATCGTTGTTACCCCAATCCCAATGTTCGTGTAATAATGTTCTAACCATCAAATAATTCTTTCCAACTTACTGGAAACTCCTTTGCACATATCTTTTGTATTCCGTCTGCGATTATTCTTGTTTCTGATTGTGTGTCCTCTGCACATCTTAGATTGCATACTCTTGAGAATGCATACAGTGTTCCACTCCAATACCACTCTGTATATAAGTTCTGAGGTAGAACCATACGAGCCATCTCTGGTGCAACTCCCTCACTTAATAGATTTTTATATGTCTGTTCTACAAAGGACATTGTTCCAGTGATGCCGTATTCAATAGTTTCAGACTCGTCTGACCCTTGTTTGATATTATCTGGTGGTCTTTTTCTCCAGACTTTTGGAATATAGAACTCTGGTTCGGAATCAACATATCGTCTGGATATCTCGTTCCATACCAGACCGACTTGATGTTTGACTAACTGTCTTGCGACAAAGATTGGAGCCTTGACACGAAACTGTAATGATGCGTGTGCAAAGGGACTCCAGTGATTATGTTTTGCAAGATACTTAATGAGTTTTGCATCTGAGTCCTTGAGTATATTACCTTCAGCAAATGGTATATCGTCATCCCAATTTGACTTCTTTGCAAAAGATACACGAGCTGCATTGACCACAGTAAGGTCACTTCCCATTTTATCTATCAGATCTACTTTCAATGTATTAACCCCAGACACCATTTTTCTGCTGTGTCAATCGCAGTTGTTTCACCCCATCTTCGACTTGTTTTATAATAAATACGCATCTCTATTAACTCATTATTTTCTAATAAATGTACTTCATGATTATCTTCCATATCTGTAATATGATAAACTTTTGCTGTACGCTCTGGTCTTTTACCCTTATGTTCAAGAACCAGAAAACGTGTCATGAGAATATAAACAGATGAACAAAAATGTTAAGTAAAAGTGTACCACCAAACATGATTGCGACTATCATTGCAAGTGCTTGACCTTCTGTGGGCATCTTATCCATTGTCTTTCTCCTCTAGTGGTAGTACATCTTCTATGCAAGTGAAACCTACACCCAATGGTGTATCGTGGTTTTCATGATTGAACTGAGCAGCCTCAACACATTCGTATGGTGTGAAGAACCAATCGACTGCTTCACCCTTTATATCTCCAGATGGTAACATTACCACCATTATGAGATAGAATCCGTATACTGTATTCATTTTGCATTATTCCCTCTGAGTGCAAAGAACAATGCACCAACCCATAGTAACACATGAAGATTGTCATAAAGTAATACATCAACAAAACTATCTGGGTCACCTATCCAGATTACACCTGTCATAATACAACACAAAGTAATACCACTAAAACGTGTGATTGCATCACCCCATGGCTCTATCAGATTTACTCTAAATATTTGTTCCATTGTTGATGGTGTCTTTTTTAGAAAACCACCGGCTACAAGACCCAGACCACCAAGTAACTCACCATACGCAACAAACCACCAAACAAGATATGACAAACCATATGATGCAGCTTCCTCTATGTCTACTGGTATCTTCATCAATCCTTGTTGTATGAATATGATTGCAAGTGGTATTCTTAATAACCAATGCGACATACAAAACTCTGGTATTTTTATTTTACTTAATATATTCACTTTACTCTCCATCTTTCATAAATTCGTCATATTTAATTGAACCCCAATCAAGGTTATAGTGTTCTGGATATTTTTTATCCTTTTCGAATTGAGTCAATAGTTTATTTAATTCTATTGTTTCTGGGTGTTCCCATGACCTAAGTTTCTTGAGTATATGATTGTCTGGGTCTTTTTCTAATAATTGACACACAGACCAATCCATAATCAATTGTCTAAGAGGAGTATTGATTGCACCAGCCATTATTCTTCTCTCCATCTAAACACGTTCTCAGTGCAGAAGTTACGTCCAAACTTACAAGTGTTATCACCACGACATACTCTTTCATGTTTACTGTTCTGCCAACACTCAGAAGTCCATGCACTAACATATTTATTGACAAATCTGTCCCATGTGTCATCCATGAACATAAGACCAACAAGTGGTATTATCATTGTTAAAACTATTATCCAAGTGAACGCAACTCCAAAACCTTTATTATGATACGCTTGATTACTCATTTCAAAAACCTTCTATGTAAATTATCACTGATATTCCAATTGCAAACCATACGAATGGGGCTTTTGGATTACTTACCAACCAACCTAAACCAGAGTATTTCATAAACAATGGTTCTGATTGTTCTTCTTTTGGTATCCTACCATTTAAGGTATGTACTATCTTTCCTCTTGGGTTAGGTGGGCCATTTATAAAATTCTGTCCAGGCATTAATCTGTCATATCTTTCAACATTGAATTTATTTCATCAATGTTAGTTTCCATTTCATCCATTCTACTGTCTATCATAAAAGTAGTTGTCGCACTTAAGCAACAAGCAATAACTATCATAATCCAAATTATTATACCAAAATTTTTCATTCATCTATCTCCATATTACTCATATAATCTTCTTTCCACGATGGGTCAGATTGTGATGCAGTTGGGTCATCTAAAAAGTTGTTCATACCCATTACTAGTATGAGTGCAATAAAGATAAACGATACCCACTTCAAAAAAGTTATGAACCCAGCATAAGTTCGTTTCGCCTCTGCGAGTGCTTGTTCTCTTACATCATCCATCATGGGACTCTATCGGTTCATCATCATCTAATTTATTTTTATCCAACTCCTTGTTGATTTCTTGCACACGTTCCTCAAGTGTGGATATAGTCGTGTGAATGTGTCCAGTATCATGAGGTTGTAATCGTTCTTGCAGAACATTTATTTCATCATTTAATGCTTTAACGTGATTCATTAGTCTACTACTCATTTGGTTTCTCCATCATGTAAAAATATTTGTTTTGTACACCTTGCATATTACCAGCGATAACCTCTGTGAAGTCTTCAGTTTTGTTAGAAATTCTGTATGTTCCGTTAAACGCAATACATCTTCTCTCACCCTCACCAATAAATGGATATACAGTATGTAAAAGATATGATGGGAACATTAACATCAAACCAGGCGTGGGTGTTATCTGCACAAGACCTTTTTCGAATACGTCTTGGTTTCTTTGTGAGGCAGCGTTGTAAACAAAGTTTATATCACCATCACCCTCTTTCTTACCCTTCTTCGCTTCAATGTTTCTACGACCTTTTACATTAGGTGTCTTCAAGTATATAACCCCACTCAGTTCACAACCTGTGTGATTGTGTAGTGGATTATATTCATTTTCATACTGAGAAACTATCCATGCAGAGTTGATGAATGTTTCAAAGTTGAATGTTTCTTTAAAAAATCCGTGTGCCTTTGTGCAATGTATAACGTAACTTTTTACACAAGACTCAAGTAGTTGGTCTACTCCTGCCTCGTCCATATCAGATTTGTAAACTCGTAACTCACTATCAATGACTCCAGCAAGACTATCACCATGTGACTTTGCATTTTTATCTTCTATGATGCTATCTGTCATTTTTATCAATGCATCTAAAGCATCATCTGGTAATATAACATTCGCAGTTTGTGGCCCAAACCACTTTGTGACTTCAAACGACTTTGGGTGTGATTTTATTTGTTCTGTCATAGTTTGACTAACTCCCTATTTTTCAAATGTTCTTCTGCAATATCATCTTTTGATTGTCCATGATATCGAACTGCGTGATGATTGTCAATCAATAACTGATTAACATTATGTTCACCACCATACCAAATTTCACCTAGTATTCTACCAAACTTACCCCTGTCATCTTTAAATGTTTTGAGGGTTAGGTCACCAGCATTTGTCCACTTGACCACGAAATCTTTTGCAGCCAGACCATACGCCTTCTCTTGGTCATCTGATGTTCTAGATTCTGGTGTGTCTATTCCATAGAGTCGTATACGTTGATCTCGCATCCACACTCCAAACCCTAGATCAATATCCACATCTACAGTATCCCCATCAACGACTTTAACCATCTTACATTTGTATTCATACATATTTTTTCTCCAAGTCATGATAGTTTCCATAGTATTCACCATCTGGATAAAATATCTGTGGAACAGTTTTGAAACCTTTATTCTTCAATCTGTCTCTTGCATCTATATTCTCTGATATGTTAATCTCAAGAAAAGGTTCACCCTTGAGATTAAGCAAATCTTTCGCTTTCACACAATAATTACAATTTGGTTTTGTGTAAATCGTAAACATTATTCGTGTTCTCCACCATTACTTCTACCATTGTACCCATCAAATGCTTGTGGTTTTCTTCTTGCAGTTTCGAATGTTGCAACTGTGATAACAACGGCTGCGATTATACACAAGTGTGCAACTACTGAAAATCCCCATATCCACATACTACCATATGCAAGTGCAAAACTACTCGCCCATGTCCATGCAAGTATCTGTAATATCATATGTCTTGCTTGTAGACTAGGAATATGTCTAAGTGGGTTGTGGTCTGCGTTCATTAGTGCGTTCCACATATTATAAATTGATTCTCTCATCGAAAATATTCCTTCTTCAAATTTTACTCTCTTAGGGTAATGTGCATCAGCAGAATCTCTCCAATCTATAGCATCATACAAGTCGTAGAACTTTTGTGTGACTTTATGTGTTTTGAAATATGCTGTTACTTTATACATTTAACCCTCTAGTGATTTTACAATCTTCTTAAATTTCTTCTTTGATTTACCTCTGAACTTATAGTCCAACACTTCATCTAGGTTTACGTCAGACTCACCAACTACAACCATACCAATCATACCCATACTTGCATGGGGTGTACAGACATATAGATATACTCCTTCTTGTTCAAAGGTATACGAAAACTCTTTACTCAACTTACTTTTTACTTTTTCTACACCCTCTGGAACAGATACAAACTGCACGTTATGACCTTTAGATTTTGGTGTCCATGTTATAGTTTGTCCGACTTCAACTCTGGCCACATCTTGACCATACAACATTTTGTCTTTACCACGTTTGTTTAACATCTCAATAACAAGTGGTTCTTTCTCCTCTGCTTTTGCAGATAATACCATACCACCCATGAAACACGCTACTAAAAGAATTAAATATAATTTCATTACTTTTTCTCCTCACACTTTGAGTCTATCTTGACTTCAAATATATTACTGAACATTACGTTCACATTTGTTTGTTTATTGAGTTCAATATCACAAGCAATCTCGTTATCAAACTCATGTATGACAACACCAGAATAATCTTTCTCTGGTGTTGAAAGTAAAATAGTGGTGATTAACACCCATGTTTTCATACTACTTTTCTACCTTTACTAACTTGTCAATCAAGTACCAATCAGAAAACTTTTCGCCTGTCTTCTTGTTCTTCTCAAAAGACATCTCATATCCTGTATACTCTTCAAGATACTTAATCGCATCAGACTCCGCTATGAAAGTCTTTAAACCTATGTTGTTATTTAGGTTCGGTTTTGCAATATATTCTGTAATCATTTTATATCCTCTTCTCTTACCAATTTGATTTTCTTTTCACTAAAAACAAAATTAATTACCATTCTTACACCATTCTTGATGGGGTTAGATCCAGCGTGTACCATGTTAGATGGAAACACTATCGCTCTATTCTTCTTTGGACTTACTGTATCTACTATATTCAAGTCTTCATCAAAGAAGTAAGTATCACCATCTGAGTCATTTACATAATATAACAAACTCTGAAATATCTCAAGTGGTGAGTCCTTGTGTGGTGGTTGATAGTTTTCTTCTTTGTAATCTGTCAAGTTTACATTCAAGTTAGATTTTATCCTATCAACGTACAACTCTTTAGTATTTGTATCAATATACTTCAATACGTTTTCTACTTTACTTGTGTGGTCAGATATTGAACCACTCTCTTGAACATAGAATACATGAGTAAGCTGTGGTGAGTTTACTGTCCTCTTGTCCAAGAACGATTGTTTAATACCATTTGACTCCCAAGATATCGTACCATTATCATCAAACTTTTTCCAACCATCTTTTTCTGGAAGTTCAATAGTAGATGGATTGAGATACCAACCAAAGTAGTCACTCGTATGCAGATTTTCTATATCATCTGCAAAGTAGTCTGGTAAAAAATTATCGTATACTTTTATCAAACAATATTCCAACCATAAGGGGCACACTCATACTTTGTATTACCAACTAATATTTGGTCACCCACACTCGTTGACCGACAACCATCTCCATCAAACATAGGTGTAACATTATCATTTTTCCACCATGCATTTTCTATTGAGTTAGTCAACATGAATGCTTTATCACACTTTTCTGTTTCTAATAGTCCTTTGTCAACGTGAACAAATGCAACTGTGTGAGGTGTATCACCAAATGCACAATGTATCACTGCGACTTTCTCTTTTACTACCATCTTATCATAATTATCTAACAACTTCTCATTCATCTCTCTCTCCTTAAAATATAATTAGTGCAAAATAGAAACAAGTAAACAACATAGATAGTGTAACAAAATCTATCAAGGATGTCAAGGGGTTTTCTAAAATAATTGCAATTGCTTCTGATATTTTCATTACGCAGCCTCCAACATTGTGAATGGAACAGTATATACTGTACCTCTCATTCTAACAAGTGCTTTTTTCTGATTAATTTTCTCAATTACACCAGGCGTTTTCTTTGTTTTCTGAACAACGAAAACATTTGCACCAACACTCAAAGCAGCTTTTGCTTTCATAGATTTAATTTCATGTATCATGTTCTGTACTTGTGTAAGTTCAGACAATGTTAGACCCATAAGTTGGTCATTTATTTTTGATAATTTAGTCATAATATACCTCTCTCTTATTCAATTCCATATAATTCATCGTGAATCTGTTCCATAGTATCATAAACATCTTCACCCATTACTTCACACAACTTAAATATCTTACCTCGTACAACATCTATATCATCATTGCACTGACCAGCAAGTATCGCTTGAAATGTTCTGTAAAACTTCTTCAAC
>Ga0181420_1000012_pt1 | contig 57330 bp, 88 predicted proteins | sample 43SPOviralmetaG_FD_130145 | JGI IMG/M metagenome (GOLD analysis project Ga0181420, IMG submission 130145) | Marine viral communities from the oligotrophic San Pedro Time Series (SPOT) site, San Pedro Channel, CA, USA - 43 SPOT_SRF_2013-05-22 | ecosystem: Environmental > Aquatic > Marine > Strait... | reverse complement strand
GTCTGATCTAACTAATATTGAAAAGCAAGGTGCTGCAGACCGATCGGCTATAGCTGCAGCTGGACGCCAATCGGCTTCTGTCAAAACCAGAACCAATAAAAAGGGTCAGCAGGTTACTGTACGTAAAAACAGTGACGGTTCTAAAACAAGCACTAGAAAAACTGATACAGGTGTAGTGTCTAGAACCAAGAAAGACGGCAAAGTAGTTGCTAAATCGAAAATCAAGGCTACTGATTCTGGATATAAGGCTGTAAACAAATCTGGCGGAAAGAAGATTGTTCAAACTTCAAAGCGTACTGAAAAGGGCGGTAAAACTGTAACTAAAGCTACTAACGCTAAAGGAAAAACACGCAAAACAGTTAGTTCAGCAAGGAGGACTGCTGATGGCTATAAAGCTGTAACTAAAACTACTAACGCTAAAGGAAAAACAAAGAAGCGTGTTGAAGCTGAGAAATTGAATAGTAAGGGTAAGCGTGTACACGTCAATAAAGTAACAAACGCTAAAGGAAAGACTACTACTACCCGTACAACACAAAACGCTAAAGGGGTTACTAGAACTGCTACCATAAAACCCAATGGCAAAAAGACTGTTACTAGATCAAAACCTGCAACTAACAAATAACCGAGCCCCTAATTTTAATATTTACTTCTGATAAATAGCAGCCCATGGCCGGCAAATGCCGGCTATAGTTAAGAGTGTCCGAAAGGGCTAAAGCAAATTATATCTTGAGCTAAATGGAAATCAATTCGGACGTGTTGAACGAACTCACTGAGGTGATTGAAGACACGATTGAGTATGCATGTGACCACCACCAGTTATCTGGTGAGATGGTCTGGAAGATCGTGGAGTGTCTAGCTGTAGCCAAACAAGCTGAGCTTGCTGGCGAGTTAACTCCAACTGTATAAACCTTTGCCGGCTAACGCCGGCTATTTAAATTAATGCCCGTTATGGGCAGTCGTTCAACCTACCTAAAAATAAAATGACTGTTATTTCAACTGCTAATCCTACTGCCGACACCACTGCACTTATCGCCGAACTTGGCGGACAAGCTTCACAGTCTGTTGACTTTATGATTGGCGTTGGCTTGGTTAAGGACAGCGATGCTGTCTTCTTCCAATACCAAGGTGACGAGCAGAAGACTGCACTGATGGAACCATCAGGCAAGCCTTGCACTCGTATTGGCCAAGTATTTCTTTCTGGCCTTACCATCATTGACAATGTCTACGAAGACGCTGGCTTCAAAGGCAGCAAGCTCAATGTTTTTCTTAGGACACAGAATGGTACGTCCTTGATGCTTACCTCTGGTCTTGCAACCATCTGGTCACAGTGCCTGATGACTTGCCTCATGGGTCTCTGTGCTAACGAGTCTCTTGACCACCTCATCACTATTGACACTTGGAAAGGTACTTCCAAGATGCGTCCCTGCTTTGCTGCAGTTCGTGACGGTGCTGTCAAAGTTACGCACGACGATACGTATGAAGCACTCGCTCAAGCACGTAGCGACAAAGACAAGCTCAAGACTGACGCAATCATGCGTGATGCCGTAGAGCTCATCAGTGCACAGCTTGAAGGTGGAGACGCTCCCCTAGAGCTACCTCAAGTCATTGATGTAACTGAGCAAACTAACGACACTACAGAGTTCTGATGCCTGTAAATCCTGATTACGATCGGGAGTTTTCTTTCAATATTGATGAATATTTAGTAGAAAACTACCCTGCAATGAATATGGCTACACGCCGATCCGTTTGCTCAATGTCCTTCGATTGGTTCGACACAGAACATTTAGAAGACGTTGTAGACGAAGTGGTCAGCCATTATGCAAAAACCAAATTAAACATCTCTAAAAAAGAAATCGAAGAAGATGACAGCTGACACTGTCGGCAGGTTGCGGAATGTGCGCAGAAATTTAACTGCTGTACTCCTTAACTTGCCAATCAAACCCAGCGAAACAACTGTTGCAACCCTGCTTGTAATGCTTGATCATTTTGCTGAAAATCCTGATGAATACTACGAGCTACTAAATGTCAACAACAATTAAAGTCCCTGATTATGAATTGCTCGACCTCGTATGCCTGTGCCACGCGGCATTGGCCCAAGACTCACCAGAGCTTCCTTCGTTCTATATCAACGAAATACTTGGGCGTCTTGACGCTTTTAAATATCCTGGAATGCGAGAAGAAGTCGAAGTCTATCTTGCTGAGAAAAAGTATTTGCCTCCGTTGAAACTTGTTCGTCCTAACGAAGCAAGCTCTAACGCAGCAGCACAATCCATCATTACTGACAGCTTATGACACTCAACTCAGTACAAAAGAGAAACTTCCGTAAGTTTCTTATGGCATCACTTGACCAACATGTCCACAATGAAATCAATTACTACCTTGAAAATGTAGCTGAGTACCATTTTCGTGGATCTGATGTTGACAGCGGAGTTGTCCGTGAACAGCTACTCGACGACGTTTCTTTACTAACAATTAGTTTTGAGAGCTAATGACAGAACAACTTACGCACCTGCAAAAAGAACTCTTACTTGAGTTTCTTAAGTCTCATCTACAGCAGGACATTCGACGGAAGCTCATGATTGAACTACCAGATGCCTACAACCGTTGGATGGGGAGAACCATCGTTACTTCCCAAATCCACAAGTACGACGAGATCTTAATTACTACTGACTAATGACTGATGCTGAAACAACAGTCATCGTTGAAACACAACTAGATAACCTCGCTTCCATTCTCGATGGAGATTGGAGGCGTGTGTCAGTGCTGCATTCAAACGGTGAATCTGAAGACCAAATCATTATTACATTCAACAAATCTGCATCAAACTAATGAACCCATACATCACTGAGATGGAAGCAATCCCTGTTTCCGAACCATATGTCATGACTGTTTTCAACTCAACCACATTGGAAGAAACTGAGCATCTTGCTTATGAGGCAGAGATGCAATACAAGCGTAAAGAGCCAGCAATTAAAACTATCTTGTGTTCAAGACTTGATACAGTTAATGTTGGCGAACCTGTCATGCTCGTGTATCATCATGGTATGCGTTCCTATATGCATAACAGGAACGTAATTGTATCTAACTCTAGTAACTGCTTAGGCGGTTTCTATTACACAGATGGAACTAAAGCATGATGAAACAATACGAACTCTATGTCTTTACTCAGCCTGGTTGTCCTCCCTGCGAGAAGCTCAAGGCTCACGTGAGCTGTCTTACAGAAGCTCAGCAAGCGTCATTGCACTATGTCCCTCTACGTGCACCTAACGGCCAACGAACAGCACTTGCAGAAGAGCTTGAAGTAGAACTAACACCAACTTTAGTTGTTGCCTATGAAGGGCTGCAATGCCGAGTTGACGCAGATGGTGATGAGGATTGTGACTATACAGAAGAAGCGGTAGAACGTTTCATTGGTGCCAATTCAATCATTGAGCACCTCGATTCAACTATTGATGCTTACACCTACGCTAATCCTCCTGAATGACACCTGACACGCAAGTTTATCAAGTAACAATGACACTTAAGCTTGAACGTAATCCTAGAAAATGGATTGCAGATAGTATTAACGATTGTCTTGAAGATCACGAAGAGCTAATTGACTACCAAATCATTGAGATTGTATCTGAATGACACCTGACGAACGTGACAAGCTTCAAGATGCCTATGTTCATGCAGTAATTGATGACATGGATATGGATTCTCTTATCCAATATGCTGCTGATTCACTGCATCATTATTTAGATAAGTTTGAATCTAACACTGAACTTATTGCTACTGTCAAAGAACTTTATCCTGAACTCCTGAATAATTAATGAAAAAGAAAGAACTACTACAACGAATTGAAGATCTTGAGAGTAGACTTAATACTCAAGAGAAGCTGACTGTGAAAATGTCAAAAATTGTAGCTCTTTGTGTTACAGACCGACGAAAGTATAACTAATGAAACACTTGTCGTTTAAAAAGAAATACGCAGTAACAATGATCGTTGAATGTAGACCTAGTCTTGTTGATCATTTATTAGATGAATTTAACTCTACTGCTCAATATGAGAATGCGCAAATTGAAACATATTCCTTTGAAGAACTAAATGAATCTGAATTTAAATCTGACGATTGAAGATTATACAATTATTATTAATGCTCTCCACTACTACAAAAAAGTAGAGAAACGCGGCAATTTTAAACAATATAATACTGAACGTGTCAATGAACTAAGAGATAAGTTAAGCGAACAATTTATGAAAGCATATGAGTAAGAAAGCTAATGTAATATCAGCTAAAGGCGTGATATTTAAAGAGAGTGGCAATGGTTATTTCAATGTTGAACTAGAAGATCCTGAGGGGCATCGATGCTTGTGTCGTGCTTCAGGTAAACTAATTACACGGAAGATTCAACTATTAGTTGGAGACCGTGTCACTGTTGAACTAAGTCCCTTTGATTTAACAAGGGGACGCATAACACTAAGAGAAAAATAAAATGACATTACTAGAACAAGCACGGCAATTCCGTGAAGTATTCCAACAAGAATCACTAGACAATATCTCCCGATATGGCTTCATTAAAAAGAAGCTGTGGGACATGCAAGTGGCACTCATCACTGAAGAAGCAAAGGAGTTTTTGGATGCATCTGACGAAGTCTTTGCTGACCCAGAGAATCAAGAAACAAGGCACGAGCTTCTTAAAGAGTTATCCGACCTTGTCTTTGTGTGTTATCAGTTTGCTGCTGCTTTTAATCTTGATCTAGATAAAGCAATGGACCTCGTAATGGAGTCCAATCTTAGTAAACTAGATGAACAAGGAAAAGCTATCTTCAGAGCCGATGGCAAGGTATTGAAAGGACCTAACTATCAACCACCTGACTTAGCTGAATGTTTCCCACGACCCACAATTATTGATTACGATACCCATGGAAAATAGTCTCATTGCACGGACTGGCCGTGTTCAGAACTGGATTGATAACCCTACTAGCCGATTGCCTGTTTCATGCACTGTCTTCGTCGTAGAAGACAGCATGGAAGGCCCTAACGGCATTGAAGCAAGTTGGCGCTATGTCAGCCATGGCTTGCGTTTTGGTGCAGGTGTAGCTGTTCACCTAAGCAAGTTGAGACCTGCTGGTGAAGACAACGGTAAAGGCTTAGTAGCTTCTGGTCCTGTCTCCTTCGGTAAGATTTATTCATGCCTAAATGAGCAGCTGCGGCGCGGTGGCGTATACAAAAATGGTGCAGTGGTTCTCCACCTAGATTTGTGTCACGCAGACATCTTGGAGTTTATTGACACTCCACGTCATGAAATTCCATGGGCCAAACGATGCATCAATCTCAACGAAAAAATGTGGGAAGATGCTAATGAAGAAGTACGTAATGCAATCCTCAAGGGGATCTCACGTGGAGATATTTGGCTAGCTAAAATTCGGAATGACGGAAAAGGCCAGCGTATCTACGCGAATGTATGTCTTGAAGTCTTCCTTAAGAGCCGTGGTACCTGCTTGCTTGAGCACATAAACCTTGGCGGCTGTAGGCCTGAAGACATTGTCGGTGCATTCTCAACAGGAATGACTGAACTGATTGAGCTTCATGCAAAAACTGGTGTTGAGAAAACAGGCGAGTATCTTTCTCAAGAAGATGACCGTCAAGTGGGCTTAGGCATGCTCGGTCTCGCAAACCTTCTTGCACTGGAAGAGGTTAGCTATTCTCAATTTGCTGAAGCATTGAACCATCATCTGTATGCAGATGCTGATTATTTAGTGACTCCTGAAGCCCTTAAGATTGTAAAAGCACTTCAGGAAGGAATTGACGCTGCAGCAGCTATTGCAAAGTCCGCCAACATGGACCGAGCATTTGCAATTGCACCGACAGCTTCTTGCTCATATCGCTATAAGGACCGAGCAGGCTATACAACTGCACCCGAAATCGCACCACCGATCGGGCGTCAGGTTGATAGGGACAGCTCCACATTTGGCGTAGAACATTACGACTACGGCAACGTTGAGACAGCAGACCAAGTTGGTTGGGATGTCTATAAAAAAGTTGTCGATGGCATTATGGAAATGCTAATGCGTACAAATCTATGTCACGGCTACAGTTACAACACATGGAGCGATGTAATTACTTACACCGATCACTTTGTGGACGAGTGGCTGTCATCACCGCAAACAAGTATGTATTACTCACTTCAAGTAATGCAAAATACTCAAGCCAAAGATGATGCCATGGTTGCTTTAGATGATCAGTTTGATTTTGACTTCTCTGACATTAATGAAACAGACGAATCAACACCTAATTACGACGTGTTCAACGACCCCACTATGTGTGTGGGTTGTGCAGAGTAAACCTAACAACATATTGAAATGACCAAAGCAGCTACTAAATACATTCACCTTCATCAGCGCAAGCGTACATGGACCCCAGTTCAAGTATCTGCTGGTCAGCTATTAGCTGGCGGTGAAGAAGCAGTACAACGAGCACTGGCTTTGCGAAGCCTAGAAATCCCAGTTGGAGATTTCATTTCGCAAGCTATGAAAGGCGAGTTGCCACAAGGCACTGAAGCTGAAGGCTGTAGAGAGCTGCTGTTATCTAACGTAAAGGATGAGGAAAAGCATGACATTGCCCTTAATTTCGCGGCTGAAGCACATAAGATCCCCGCTCAATTTGAGAAGGAAGCTGCTCGCATTACTAAAGCGTGGCTCGAACTTGACAGGCACCCTGTTCTCAAAGCAGTCGTGCTCGAACGGTCTGTGTTCTTCGTGCTCCTGCCCATATTCCGATTCCTCGGAGATACAGGATTACGCACCACTTCTGCAGATATTAGCCGGGACGAAACAACGCACGTCGCGGCGAACACAATCGTCTGCCAAGAGCTCGGTCTTAAGACTGACAAAGAGCTCGATAAGCTTAGAAGAGCTACGATTGCTTGGACTCTTCAATCCCTCAAAGGGGAAGCTGATCACAAACATCTCTCGTCAAACTTCTGGATGGGATGTTCGGATAGCCTCTACACATCAGGGAAAGCTGTTGGACTAGCAGACACTAGAGCTAGCAGAATGCCGGCGTTCTTTGAAACTGCCAACCAAAATTTACCCCAGTATGCCTGATGTCAAAACGGTCACAAGCTAAATCTAAAGCACAAGCTTATCAAAGCTATGGCGAAGCTAAACCTTACGACATTCGTGATCGAGAAACGAATGCTAGAGGACGGTTTGATCCACGTTTTGACTTTCGACTTGATGAACCTAATGAAAAAACTACTCCTAGTCCTGCCGCTACTTCTACTCCTACCTTTAACAGTGAGGCACCCAAGCCTGGGAAAGTAGAGACGCCTTTGGCTAAACCAGAGGCATCGATACAAGCACTAGCTGTAATGGATACTGAGCCTCCTGAATTTAATCCTCTTAATGCACTGTATTACGGAGATAGTATTGCTACTGGCTTAGGTCACGGGGGTGCCCGTGGTAGTAACGACAGTGATGCTATGTGGGGCAGAGGAGCTGCTGACACTCTTGCACTACTTAATAGTCGTCCTGACGGTACGTTCAAAGGTAAAGACGTTGTTCTCTCCTCTGGCGTGCTTAATAGTGGAGGCGATTGGGATACTGTTAGAGCTCAAGTACGTCTGTTACAAAACAGAGGTGCAAATTCTATTCGCCTTGTAGGTGCTCCATCTAATAGTGAGCGCTTCGGTGGATACAACGACCAACTCTCATCTATCTCAGATGAACTAGGCATTACCTTCCTTGGTGGTTACACACCAGGAAATGACGGCGTTCACTTTTATTACCCCAGCTCACCCGTATATCGACCACTAAGATAATGCTTCAATTTACAGCTAAAGAATTAAATAAAATCCAAGTACACGCACAAGAAATAAACCCAGATCTATTTGACGACAAAGGTTTGCCAACTGACATCCATGTTGTTATGTATGTATTAGGAGGCAAGACTCTATATGACGCTGTACGTGGCTACACTAAGGTTGACATATTTGATGCCTACCACGACAAACTTAAACCACAAAACGGTAGTGTATTAGATATACGATCTGGCTACGGCAATGTACGCCCAAATCTATACGGAAAAATTAAAACAGGAGAAACAAATGATGATTGATTATGGAAGCAAAGAACATTACGCAGAAATGTTCTCTGATATTATTGCTGATGCTTCTTATGACGCACCTGATTATGGCGATAATTTAGTTGATGCTTTTAAAATTGCATTAGCATCATGGAGAAAATACCATGCAGAGCAAGTGCTTGAATTAGATCGGCTAACCGAAAAGCTAAATGAACAAAGCTGATTACAAACAAAAGTTATTGAGCTATGTAGATAAGCAGCTAGACAAGCTGACAGTAAAACAGATACGAGTTCTACTGTCTAGCTATGCAAAAGATTAAAGTTATAATTAATACTTGAAACTGCTTTTATAACCTCCGCCGCTGCTACCGCTGTCGGAGCCGAAATCCATTTCAAAACGAGCTGCAGCTTTACTTCCTGGTGCGAAGTTAGGTCGGGTACTATAGTCTTGCTCTACAACTGGATTACCACCACCAGTTTTCTGTGAGCGACCCCAATCAGGGTGGAACATCGCATGCACATGAGGCATGCCTTGAATCGATTCAGGCTGGTTTTCATAGTTTTCCATATCTGTTGCATATGCATCAGCCCCAGTTCCTGTGCCAAAGTCACTCTTATAATATTTATACTTAGCTTCATTAGCTGCTTTAGCTGCATTAGCTGCAGCTTCTTTATCTGATTTTTGTTTACTATACATACCAGGAATCATGTTTCTAGCTTTAGAACTATCATTTCTAAAATCTTGTTGCTTATTCGCATTAAAATCATTATTCGAAAAAGCATCACCAGCTTTTCTGAAACTGGATTTGGGCTTAGAAAAATCTTGATTGGAATTATATTCGGTAAGTTGTAAACCCATTTTTCAAACGTTTTATTTTATATTTATTGTAACTCAATATCTGGAACTCTTAGTGCCATCAGATTTTGTAAACGCACCCCCCTTAGTTCTCATGTAATACCTATCAGAAGGTTTACTGTGATCTATTTTTTGAATTGGATTGCCACCACCAGTTTTTTGCGAAGCACCCCAATCAGGATGCATCATTTGAGCAATTAAACCCATTTTACCAGCAATAAGTGAATCCCCATTATTCGTATCTACCATCCCTTGGTAGTTCTTCATGTCTTCTGCATAAGCTGATGCTCCTTGTCCAGTACCAAAATCGCTTACATAGTATTTATATTGATCTTCGTCATAAGTCCCTAACTCTGGAGTGGAACTAGGCTTTTGTTCAGATGCAGGTACCACAGGCTTATACACTTTGCTTCCTGAAGCATCCTTCCAACCTGTATCTACCTTTTGACCAAGATCAGTTGAATTAGCTTTACTGATCTTCTTATCATCATCTTGATACATATCTGCAATCATAGAATTGCTTTGACTGCTATCTGGTGTAAAACTCTTAGGTTCACTATCTGGTGTAAAACTCTTAGGTTCAAAAACTTCACCAGCTTTTCTAAAAGTAGATTTAGGTTCAAAATTAGGATCAAAAAAGTCTTGATTTTGATAAGAAGAGGTTAAGGTTAATCCCATTTTTAAAATATTTTACTTTATATTTATTGTACCTCACAAAATTACCATGCACAGCGCAAAGCTAGTCTGGATCACACCAGAAGCGGAAAAACTAATTGGAAAAATTGCAAGAGTTTCTAATCCTGCAAATGAAGATAATCCGAACGTAATCGGACTACTTAAATATCTCATAAAACATAAGCACTGGAGCCCATTTGAAATGGCATCTATGTGTGTAGAAATAGAAACGACACGAGCAATTGCTCCTCAAATATTGAGGCATCGGTCATTTTCATTTCAGGAATTTAGTCAACGATACGCAGTCTCTACGGAATTTGAATTACCGCATCTCCGCAGACAAGATGTTGTGAATCGGCAGAATTCTATTGATGATATTCCGCAATCAGTCAACGAAAACTTTGGTTCCGATATTGCTCATCATATGAGCGAGGGATTAAAACTATATCAACGTATGCTGGATGCAGGTATTGCTAAAGAATGTGCTCGTGCAGTACTACCGTTGAACACTAAGACACGACTGTATATGTCAGGAACTATCCGTAGTTGGCTACATTACATTGACTTACGTAGTTGGCATGGCACTCAATGGGAGCATACACAAATTGCACTTAATGCAATGGAAATTCTTCGACAACAGATGCCAACAGTTACAGAAGCAATGTGGCCAGCATCCCGCAATTAACTATTATTCGGCGTAAGATTAAGACTGATAATATCTATATCGGTCTAAATGAACTTTATTGCAGCAACCGTTGAATTCAAATCCCCAATTAATGATCCGATCAACGCTTACGGGTTGGACTATAGGGGTGCTGACGCTGTGGTGCCCGCTGGCAGCAGTGGATCAGAAGTTAAACTCAGGCTCCTCTGCTACGACAGAGCAGGGGCAAAACTTACAACGTTTCAAGACTGGAAGCCAGGAACACGAGCTTTGATTACTGGCAACATTGTTTTCAGTGATGACACTTCAAAGCCTTTGGATTTAATTGTCACTACTATTGAAACTAATATTCCACAAGAAATGTATTGTAATCAAGTAGTACTTGGCAATGCATTCTTCGGTAGCGATGAAATTAAAGAACGTCGGAATGGTACGGTCGCAGTCAAGATTGGAACAACGCTAGACAACTCTAGTGTGACAACTTGGCTGTATCTTGAAGCGCATGAGTCACGACTTAAAAAGCTTACTGATCGTGTGCGTAAAGGTCGCGCTATTTGTGTACAAGGCTATATTCGTGAATATCGTAAAGATGATTCCGATAGTCCATATCGCGCCATCGTTGCAACTGATTTCAGCACACGTCAAGAACAACCGCGAAAGTCAACTAATCCGCAATCAAGCGGGTCAGCAGCAGGATACACCGAAGTAGATCCAACACCTGACTATTGAAACTACTGCCGGCTAACACCGGCTTTTTTAATAGATGCAAATGAAGCGATTAGAGACGCTTAAACGCTTCATTTAATGAGCTCACATTTGGTAATTATATATCTTACATTTGAAGTGTCTACTAATAATAAATAATGACACTTCAAGTCCTACCTCCAGAATTACTGGAAACAAAAGATAAAATTGAAACTAAAGAAGCACAACCATACTGGAAACCTAGCTCACTTAAAGATGGAGAATCTGAAGAATTTCGCTTGCTCGGATGTTACGAAACCGGACATGCAATCACTGGATGGCAGTACGCATCAGAAATCAAAGATCCTAAGACCGGTGACCTCCGTTTTAATGGCTACGTCGTTACTAGGAGTCACCCTGGTTCTCCTGCTGACATTGCCCGTGAAACCGACTGGTCCAAACCAGATCGACCAAAAATCGACGGAAGTTATGTCAAACCCCGTCGTTTCCTTGCATGGGTTGCTACCTCAGCAACACGTGGAAGATTAGAAGTTTTATTTATTGAGCAGAAATCTATCCGTGATCAACTTACAGAAGTACTTCAAGAGATTGAAGACTACACTTGGACAGAAGAAGGTCTGGCAAACTTTTCGGTTAAAATCAGCCGTAAGGGAGCTGGGCTGGAAACTACATATTCAATCCTTCCGAAGGTACGTAAAGTACCGGAAAAAATTATTAAAGAATGGCAGACCTCACGAGATAGTATTTGGCTACCCAACTTCTTTGAAGGAAAGGATCCTTTTGACGGACGTTCGACTGACGAAAAAGGTCTCCCTGCTGGCGGACAAGATAAGCGAGGCGCTGTAGTTGCGCCAACTGTATCTAGCCAAGCACCAGAACAAGATAATACTGAATTTTAATCATGACACAATCAACTCAACCAGAATCATCTGCACTGCAGAATTTGCCTCCTGAAATGCAAGCTCGTCTAGCACAAATTATGGCTGGACAAGTACCTGGAAATAATGCACCTGCAGCTCCTACGCAACCTGCGCCCGTTCCTGCCCAACGACCAATCACTAAAGCACCATCATTGATGGATCACATCATTGCACTTCGACAAGAAGTCAATGAACTGAAACAGCAGCTTGACGCTAATTCAAATGTTGTAGACGCAGTGGGTCAAGCAGTGGGGACTTTGTACCAAATGTTTCAACCGTCACCCGAAAGCAATGCTCAAGGGCCGGAATTTAGCCAAGGCACAACGTATAGCCAAAACTTCTCACAAAGCGTAGATCAAGAATCAGACTATTGATGACAAATACCACAGCTAATGATAAGCCTTATCGTATACAAACGTCGGCAGGACACCGCAAATATCTATGTTCGGGTCTCTACATGCCGTCAGTCACGACCGTCCTTTCAGGTACTGAAAGTGAAAAGTCGAAAGCAGGCTTGCGGCAGTGGCAAGACAAAAACCCAGGTGCACTAGAAGCTGCTGCAACACGCGGCACTGCTATTCACCTTGGGTGTGAAAACTATCTACGTGGGTTGGACCCAGGAGTTCCTGAAGAATATCAACCATTTTGGAATGGATTATCCCAATACTTAGATTGGTTTGATACAATTCATTGGTCGGAGCGTCCGCTTCGCCAAGATTGGTATGACTTGCGTAGTGATGATAAAGAAGTTGCATATGTCTGGAGTACAGAGCATATGTATGCAGGATGCCCTGATCTCATTGGAGAGATTGGTGGTGTAAAAGTAATTGCTGACTTCAAAACCAGCAATGGCCCATACTCCGCCTTTTCACCTGACAGAGGTGATCGTGTCGGATATGGCGGATGGAGAAAGTTCCAAAAGTGTGCGCAGCAGATGGCTGCATACCGATACGCATTGAACGAGCGTGTCGGGTTTCTTTGTGATGTGGCACTAATTTTGGTAGCTACTGAAGAGACAACTCAAGCGATTTTCATTGATGGAGACCAGCTTGAACTCTATGAATCACGCTTTTTAAAAAGAGCAAAAATGTTCCACGAACTTTATCCAGAGGATGACAATAATGAAGCTGCGGATTGCAGTTCATAAAGACTGCCGCAACAAAGAAAAGCAACCAGCTCAAGGCTGGTTAAACATTGAAGAAAGTCTCACATGGCTACGAGGGTGGGTGGAAGCTGGCTACGGCTGGTGCGCCACTCATTTTGTTGGCAGGCACAGACGTGTTGATAATGCATCAGGCAGCAACTTAGTTGTCGTAGACATCGATGGTGACACTACCCTCGATGCATTTTGGGCTACAGATACTGCCCGTAACTGGTGTGTTGCTACCTATACCACTGCTAGTCATACCGAATCAGAGCACAGGTTCCGTGCTTTGTTTCCGCTTGAGCTAGAACTCAAGACCACATCTCAGCATCGTGGTGCTTACTGGCTTGTAGTCAACCGCCTTTTTGCTGACCTTGGCATTGAGACAATTAAAGATAACTGCGGACAGAAGCCTGAGCGGCTTTGGTACGGCAACACCAAGGCTGAATGGCTTATCAATGCAGATGCATTAGTCCCTGAGTTTCTGCTAACTGACATTGATTACGATGATCCAACAGACTTTGTTGCTTCAGACGTAACTAATGCAGACATCAAGCGTTGTCAGTGGTTACTAAGAAACTTCTTAGTACCATCAGAAGATGGCGAGTATGAAACTCGCTATGTACCTGTTATGGCCGCATGTGCAGCTATTGGTCAGCCTGTCTTTGATGACTGGGTTGACTGGGTATTGCGTGGACATCACGGCGAGAAACGTGAGAATATTCAACCATTTAAATGGCGTGGTCTCGGTAATCATAGTGGACCTGCTAAGTTATACTCACTAGCGAAAAAACAAAGCAGTAGTTGGTCATCACAATTACCGCCAGAGTTACGCTTTGGTGCTGTTGGATCGGCGGTAGGCTACATAGAATTTGATGCTCTACCAAACTTTGATGATGTAATTAATAACCTGGAGGTGAAATTGGATCCTGAATTTGAGCCCATACCTGATGCTTCTCAAGCTAAAAGGACAAAAGGTAGACCCAAACGTTCAGGCAGTGATGCTGCTAAAGAGCGCGAAGACGATGTAAAAAAGGTCAAAGAAATTTTGACTAACCTTCGTAAGAACGAACTTACAGGGGCAATTGAATATGACGACGCTAATGGTAAAACCATTGAGCTTGAGGGTAATGACCTTGACTTAATGACTACCAAGCTTGCTTGCGAGCACGGAGTCTTCATTCCTGAAGCTCGTATAAAAGCTGCTATTCAATACGCAGCTGGTAAGAACAGGTACTGCCCTATTAGACGTTACTTGGATTCTTGCTCCGCTCACGCCATCCCACATAAAGATTGGGATCGTATTGGTGAAGTGTTCTTAGGCAACAAAAATCATCTAGCAACTCTTGCCATGCAGCGCATGATGATTGGTGCAGTAGCTCGTGCTTATAACCCTGGCTGCTCTATGTCCTGGCTTCCAATCTTAGTTGGTGCTCAAGGTGTAGGTAAGTCAATGTTTAGCCGTAGCCTTGTTCCTGAAAAGCTCTTTGCTGAAGTCTCTACCCCATTAGAGACATTAATGAAGGAGCAGTACAGGCTGCACGTTGCTTGGTTGCTAGAGCTACCTGAGATTGACCACTTCTTCCAATCACGCAACATCGAGAACTTCAAGAACTTAATTACAACACGTTGTGATGAAGTAAGAAGACCATATGCTAGTCTCCCTGAGCGACTTCTTCGTCGCTTTGTTATGATTGGCACGACTAATCGTAACCAGTTTCTCGTTGATAGTACAGGCAATCGACGCTTTGTACCTCTTGAGATCGGCAGCGGCTTCTTAATTCCTTGGAAGCAGATTAGTGAAGAGCGTGATTCCCTTTGGGCATCAGCTGTTCAAGCTTATCGTGAAGGCAATTCATATGAATTCAATAGCGGTGAGATCGCTCAGATCGCTGAGTACATTCAAGAGTTTGGTGATCCAGACCCATGGATGGAGAAGATTAGTCATTACGTCAGTCTGAAGGAAGAGGTTTCAGCTGCTGAGGTTCTTACCAAAGCACTTGACCTTGACCCAAGACAACAAGGACGACGTGAATCTCGTCGAGTAGCTGATGTTTTACAAACACTTGGCTGGAGACGATTAAACACTTCACGCAAAGATCCAGTTACTAATAAGGTCAAATCAGTTCGACTATGGATTCGTCCTACTGACGATCCATTGACTGACGACCATATTCTCAACGACTTTTAAACACTATATATTCTTTTAAAATGAAATCATCTGATATCCAAATTGGGTTGCGGGTTCGCGTGTCTTCTAATGACATGACAGCGCTTGTAGTAGGCAAGCCTGAGTATTACACCCCCAACGCTAAACTAGTTCGTATAAAGTATGAAAATAGCACACGTTATGAATACATGATCAATCATCAGCTGACAGCGTTGCCTGAAGAAGATCAATACCCTGCATTGGGTGGTACGTTTGTTAATTCACCTTCGAAGATATAGTATGGCCGAAGCAAAGCCTAATAAACGTGTAGGAGGGCATGCATACGGTAGACGCCATATGCAGCTATCTAACACTGCAGAAGAAGGTGAACTATGTATCTATAGCGGTCATTCGCTTGGACGATTTAGTTCACATTCAATGCGTTATGACAGTCATCAAGCCTGTGTACGTTGCGTAGCATCAGCAAGAGAAGGAATGCTTTCCTTTGACATTGATCGCCTTCTTAAAAAGTATAGAAGCAAAGCACTTAAGTTCTGGTCACAAGTAGATATTGGACAGCCTGATGAGTGCTGGATGTGGAATGGAGTAGTTAACCCTAGAACTAAGCAACCCCAGTTTGCTTGGCGTAGACCTGGTATCTCTACTTCTACTCAACATCATCCACAGCGTGTAGCAATGTGGTTCACATGGGGAGACTTAGGGTTTACAGGTGTCAAAACAACATGTGGTGAAAAGTATTGCTGTAATCCATTTCATTTGATACCGCAACATGTTGGAGTGTTTGTAGACCAAGACAGCTACGTCGATTCATTTGAACTTGCTTGCCAGTTACATACGTTGCGGCAACAAGTTGCTGAGTATGTAATTGAAGAAGCAATTAAAGAAGAACAAAAGAAAGACGATACGGCAGAGATCGAAGCAAGAGCAGCGCTTTTACTAGATCCAAATACGCAGTATGTAGATAGGTTCGAAGCTGTAATGACCGACATTTTAGCTGGCAAACATATCTCACAAACTGAACCTTCTAACCCTGGATTGTTTCGTGCTCCAACTGATAACGAGGAGAACGATGAAAACCCCACAGAAGAATTTTAAATTACTTATCCTAAACAAAGAGTCATTCAATTATGTCTAGACGTACAGATTTACTTCAGCAACTTTTACAATCCGATAAATTCGGTGAAGAAAAAGATAACGAGCAAAAGTTTTTAGCCGCTACTGCTGAGCTTATTCTTACAGACTTAATTAACGTCGCAATGAATGGAGTTCAAGCCAAAGGCGCAGGCTCCTTAGTTATTAATCTAGTTAACGACTCCACAACATACATGTCTGGGCATGATGTTGAATCTGATTTAGTCTCCGCTGAACGCGAAGAGGATTCAGAAATCGTGGAGTTTCTTCGTTCGCTGATTGAAGAAATTGATGAGAATGACTGGTCTAAAAACGTATTAATTACATTGATCAGTGATGCTGGAACAAGAACATTTAGTCTCGAAGCAGGAGGGGGCCAAGAAAGCCTCCGAGCGATCACAGCAGAATTTAGCGGATAAGCTAAAAGCTTCTGGATTAAAACTGCCTCTATACCCAACACCTCAAATTATTGAGCGAGCACGATCAGTGATGGGATCAATTGACTTTGATCCTACTTCTGATCCTGTACAGCAAGTGCTTGTAGACGCTACGTCAGTTCCATCTGTCGAAGCTAATCCATTGCAAGAACATTGGCATGGCAACGTCTTTGTAGCTCCTAAAGGTGCTGTACGGACTACAAGGATATGGCTAAACAAAACCATTAATGAGTACCGCAATCATCACATTAATAGCTTTGTGTTCTTTACTAATGCATCTGAAATATTACGAGGCGCTCCTGCACTGCTTGACTATCCCTTCTGCATTCCATTTAAACGTGTCAAGCAGCTGCGAGCAACGGCAAAAGGCTTTGAGCCTGTATGCCCGTCAACATGGAACTTGATTGTTTACGGACCTCCTGTCGATGTAACGATTACATCAGTGGATAAGGTTTCACTTTTTTATAATACTTTCCGAGACATCGGAAGAGTAGTATTAAATGAGTTCACTGGTGATTCCTGGCAAAGAGATCTCGAATATTACGAAGAACGCAAAGGTAATGTCTGATGGTTAAGCATCTTTCGACTGCGTCCTTTTTGACCTTACCTTCAGGGAACCAAGTGCATCCCTCTCGTTTAATTCATAGAGACGGGACAATCATGTGGAAGCATGCTCTTATATCCCCATACAATGAACTATTTCTACCTGAAACTGAAGCGCATGAAGCTCATATCATCAAGACTGCAGCTCGACTTGAAGAGCTTAATTGCTGGGCATCACAAGGATTAGAACCTTGGGACTGCTTAATTCCTTTGATGTGGTACATCCCAGTGCATCAGCACCTTCCCTTTGCAGAAGGTTATGCATGCACGTTCAAACACGCCTCTATAGACACTAAAACTGTGTTAGAAAAAATCCGCCCACATATTCAAGAGTTCGAATCTCTCTCACATGCAGACGGTGACCTTTACTTTCAACGATGTTAGCCGGCTAACGCCGGCCATTTGTTAGTCGAGTTTATCGATAAGACGATTTAGATACCAAACCGCTTTCTCACAGTCTTGCTTAGGGTTGTCCTTAAGCCATACACGCAAAAGATACTTCAAAGCTTGGCCTTGTAGATATCCTTCTGCGTTGCTAGGTGCATCAGCAATGGCTTGCTCAATAATGTCAATGACTTCTTGACTGCCTCGTGTGTAATGCGCTGGACTATTGACCATATCTTGCTTGCCATACTTATCACGAACATCCAGCCAGGCCAAGGATTTTTTGTTTATTGATTCATATGGCATACGATTCATATTATATTCTTCGAATTCGTCATATTCTTTTTTGAACCTGTCGTAATTCATATGTCTCATTTATTAATTCACTTATCTAATATAGAAACAACCGACTCAATATGTGAGATATGCCTGCACCAAAGTCAGACCCAACATTTATCAAAAACAAGGATAAATACTTTATGGATCTTGCTAAGCAAGTATCTACAGGCAGTACACACCCAATTGCTCCTGGCGGATGTGTAATTATCCGTGATCGAGAGATTTGCGGTGATGGCAGAAGTATCCTGGCTGACTGCAAAGTAGAGCTGGACTGCATTACATATGCTATTGCCACTGCCTGTAAACGTGGCACACCTATCACTGGTGCAGTTATTTACTCCACACGATACCCATTCTCTGCGTCCGTCTTTCAGCTTTATCTGATGGGCATTCGCAAAATTATCGTCCTAGCTCACGAATGGGAGCCTTATTACAAGGACGAATTTAGACGTGCAGCACGATTGGCACGAGAACTTTTTATATCCATTGAACCACTATTTGACGATGCAGACGAACGCTTTGAAAACAACAATCAAGCTCCTAGATTCGATGACAGGGAACAACAATTCCAAGACAAAGATCTCTACACGCATAGCCCGACAGAATCAAGCAGTTTCGATGCTTCACAATATGACGAACAAATCAATGAAAACAACAACAGCACTTCTATTTGACCTTGAATCTACTGGCCTCTTGCGTCGTGGTTCTAAAATTCATTGCATTGTTGCACGTGACTTAAGTCAATCTGACAAGCCACTTGTATGGGATGCTCCGCGCTTAGATCTTGATGATGGCATTGAAAGCCTACGCCAAGCTGATGTACTTATTGGACACAATATAATTGGCTATGACATTCCTCTAATTAAAGAGACATACGACTTTGACTATCAAGGTCAAGTCATTGACACTCTTGTACTTAGCAGGTTGTTCTATCCACATATTGCTGACCGTGATCACGAACGTCGGCCAATCGGTATGCCACAAAAGCTCTATGGCCGTCATAGCCTAGAAGCATGGGGCTATCGCCTTAAGTGTTTTAAAGGTGACTTCGGTAAGCACGAAGCTGCTTGGGATGTTTACACCCCAGAAATGCTTGATTACTGTATTCAAGATACAGAAGTAACTGTAAAACTATATGAGCTCATGCTCCGCAGGATGAATGATTATGCCTAAGAAAACTGATCCATTAACTAAAAAAGAGATGCAAGTTGCTGCTAAAGAGTTTTATGAACTCTTTTCAGTAGTACGTGCTGTTATGCCTGATGAAACAACAGTTGAAGATTCTCTCAAGATCATGGAGAATGTAGCGAAGCTTGCACAGAAGAAGCGAGCAGACGAACGCGAAAAAGAAGTGACTGAAAAATTTGGATTCAATAAGGAGAAACCTGACAATGCTTGATTGTGTACATCTTGAAATGCGTATGGCTGAGATCATGTCTCAGCAAGAAGCATCAGGATTCCGTTTTGACGTACAAGCTGCAGAACGTGTACGTAATGAACTCTCTGCAGAGATGCAGGACCTAGAAGCAGCAATTATCAAGCGCTTCCCTTATGTTCCTGGGAAAGTGTTTACGCCTAAGAGACAGAACAAAGCAAAGGGCTATGTAGCCGGTGCCCCTTTCACCAAGCTGCTTGACTTCAACCCCACTAGCAGACTGAACATTGCATGGGCGCTGCAGCAATTCCGTGGTGCTCGCTTTACACGTCTGACCGACAGCGGTAAGCCCAAGGTTGATGAAGCCTGCCTAGCTGAGATCCGTGACCTTGCACTGCAGCAAAAGAACGAACTGCTGCATGAAGAATGCGAGATGTTCATACGTCTGCTCACATTGCAGAAGTGGCTAGGGCAGCTCTCTGAAGGTGCTAACTCCTGGTTCAACACTATTGAGCAGGACAACTGCATCCATCACAGCTGCAGCCTCGCTACGCAGACAGGGAGGAACGCACACCGTGGTCCCAACCTGGGCCAAGTTGTATCTGCACCGTGGGCGCGGCAGCTGTTTATTCCGCACCCTGGCCACGTCATGGTCGGAGCTGACTTGGAAGGCCTGGAACTTCGGGCGTTGGGGCACTACCTATCTGTCTTTGATGAGGGGGCCTTTGCTGACGTTGTCCTTAACGGTGATATTCATCAGCAGAACGCAGACCGTGTGGGTTGCACACGTAAGGAAGTCAAGACGCTCACCTACGCGTTTATCTATGGCGCTGGTGACGTGAAGATGGGGCACAGCCTTAGCCCTGAGCTGTCCGACCCACAGAAGAAGCAGCTAGGTCAAGAGCTGCGACGCAAATTCCTTGACGCTATCCCTGGTTTGGAGCCACTTATCGATGCTGTTAAACAAAAAGTCCGTGATACCGGTCGTCTTAGGGGCCTCGATGGCCGCCCTATTTTCTGTCGCGCAGAGCATGCGTCACTCAACTATTTACTCCAGTCATGTGGAGCCATACTCAGCAAGCGTTGGGTGGTAGTTGGGCAAGACTTGCTTAACCAAGCAGGGCTTACATACGACCGTGACTACACACGCTGTGCCTATGTGCACGATGAAGTTCAACTCTCTGTTGTACCAACTGAAGCTGATCATGTAGCAGAAATACTTGTCAAAGCTGCTCCTATTGCTGGACAGTATTACAAGTTTCGTGTGCCTATTACTGCTGCTTCTGATACTGGATCAAGTTGGCAAGATACACATTAAACTCTCTCTCTACTTCAAAATTAAAATGAATGCTTTAAAAATCCTATTTGCTGTGTATGGTCTAGGTGTTTCAGCAGTCTCTGCTTATGGATTATTTGCATTAGATATGCCTGCACTAGAGCATGCTGTTTTGTCAGGATCTGCGAGAGCTGAGCAGCGTCATAGAACAAACGTTGCTGCTGAAGGGACTTGGTTATTGCTAGGTAATTTAATTACTGTCTGTAGTATTGTGGCTGTGCCATTCCGCCACGATAGTAAGGATGGCCAGGCTTAAGTTCTCCGATCTCTTGTTCAGTCCCCCTTGGGTATTTATTAGCCCATCCAACGTCATCTAGCCCTCTAAATGCCATATTTCCTACAGATTCACCTGCATTTATTAAATCTACTTTGCCAATATTTTCGATAAATTTGTTTCCATGCCAAGCCATGTCTCGTGTGTCATATGGTTCTCCCACAGTAACTTTATTATCTAATCCAGGCCTTCCAATGAATTGTCCTACGATACCTCCACCTTGAATGTTGCTTGGGAATCGTGTCTCTTGATAATTAGGTTCACCTAAGCCGTGGATTAGCATCCCATCTCTGACAGAAGCACCATCAATTTGCTCTTGAAGTCTTTGACTTGTTTCTGGACTCCTTAATGGTCTAAATGGCATTCCCAAAGGACCTGCTGCATATTTACCAGCTGTTACAAGTGCTTCATTTGTAGAATTAATTGTAGGAACTGGGATTAATCCTTTGTCTGGAACCTCATTTATATAAGAAGTTATTGGACTCTTTCGATCTGCTTCACTAAATCTATCTTTTCCACTTATAAAAGGCTGAGGACCGGCTTTACGTACACTTGTTGTTTGTATGGCTTTTTCTCCATAAGGAAGTTGACCACCAACAGCTCGATCTAAAGCATTATACGCATTATTTAGATTTTGATATACATTTGATCCCTGCCTATTCAAATCTAGAATTACTTTTATAATATCCATTTATCTTAATTTTGTACAGTAGTAATACTTCAATGATACAATTAAGTCTATGGAAGAGACTGAAATTACATTTACAATGAATGAGCGTTCAGTACGAGCGCTTCATTCTGCTGTTGTCTTTACTTTAGATAAGTGGGCCGGACAAGGAGAACTTGACCAAGAATGCTTGCTGGGTATTAAACCAGCACTACAAGGATGTGTATTTGAATTCGATTTCAATAGACCCACAAAGTAAGAATGACCAATAAATCACTGTATATATACAGAGTAAAGGATCGCTGTATAACTCATGATGGGTATATTCAAATTGGAATCTTCAACCATTCAGTTGAGAAACATTTTGAACTATGCCCTGAAATAAACTGGCTAGAAACCTATTGGCTACCTGATGTTTTTGCTAATAGGTATAAACGAGCCTCGTTTCAAGCAACTGCTCGCAAAGCGGGTGGTAAAGATGTAATTGAAGAAAGGCCTAGAGATTTCCCAGGCTAATCGATCAATTGCTACACTAGTAATACGTTCATCTCAACATATAGTTGAGACGCAAGTAAGCAAGTTAAGTGCTGAAGGAACGGGAAATTTCCCCTCATTAGGAGTTTCCAATGTCTAACATTCAAGTCATGAGCATTGAATCTGCTCGCAAAAAAATGGCGCGTGCTCGTAAAGAGCTTGAGCTTGCCAAAATCAACGATACCGTTTATCGCGGTACTCGTTATTCAATCCACCACGAACCAGCAGAGACTCACGGCACCTTTGTATACCGTGGGCGTACATACACTAAGTAGTGTTTAAGCCCCACATATTAGGGGCATTTTATTTATACTTATAAAGTCCAATGTACATTATGAATGTCAATCGAGTGGGCTGCTGGCCTATTCGAAGGTGAAGGCTATATAAGAAAATTTAGTCCGCTTAAGCACGACTATTCTGTTCATATAAAAATGACAGACTTAGATATCCTAGAACGTTTCGAAGAAATGTTTGGCGGAACAATTAAACGTCGTCCACTTACTGCTGCTCATCACAAGCCCATATGGGATTGGAGATTAGGCACTAAAGCTAAAGTTAAAAACTTTCTTCTTTTAATGCTTCCACATTTCGGATATCGCCGCACATATTTAGCTCAAAATTTACTTGATGCTATGGACGCCTGCTAACGCAGGCTTCTTTTTCACTTTTTTCATACAATAGAAGTAGTATTTATGTCAGTTAAATGGATATACTTGGCAGTCTTAACCGGTTTGCCGGAGGCATTTATGGGAAAGTCAGTGACGCTGTAAGGCAAGTCCTGCCGCAACCTCCTACGCCTATGGCTCAAAAAGCCGTACCTGTAAGCAACGTAAGTCGTCCTAATATTCCACCAGATGTTGAAACACTACATGATGGATTTACAACATACAAGATGAATGATTTGTCTAATGGATCCATTACCCCAATGCCAAGGACATCTGCATCTGCATTGACTGGCAATTATATTGTTGAAACCGGTGATCCAACACTTAGCAAAACTGACGTTGTTGAAGTAGACGCAGGTGCAGGCCGAGGATTAGCTCAGTACACCCACGCTCGACGCGGTCCTTATGATCAAGGACGTCTTGCTTACATCGAAAAAGGTGGTGACCCTAACGATATGGCAGGGTTTCAAATGCCACACGCAGCCCGTGAATATAACGGTGATTACGACCCTGCCTCAGGCGCAAGCCTTTCTGGCTTCACAGGAGCACTTAGTGGTGAGACAGATGGTATGAACCTGCCTCAAGCTACCACTCACTTCCGTAAAGACTTCTTCCGACCTAACGTTCCTCATAACGATCGAAGAATTGATGCAGCACAGCACGTTGATTCAATGATCCGGCAAAGAGATCAACGGTTGCAAGATCTATCTCAAAAAGCTGAGTTAAATAACGGAGGTCTGTATATCATTGGTGAACGTGGCAGAGATGGCCGTTATTGGGCCGGTGATGATTTTGGATGGCAATCACCTGCCAGCTATAAAAAGCTTATTGGTTATTAATCGTAAATATCGTAGATGTTATCTTCCATATCAGGTCTTAGATCCTTAGCTCGTTGCTTATCAGCACCAATCTGACGCTGCCTTTCTTGCTGAATGCCGAGACCTTGTGTCATGCCACCAGTGCCAGGTGTTTGAGTTGTTGTACGTTCTTGACGTTTACCTTCGTAATCCATTTGCCCTTTGTAAGCACGTAAATAACTCTGAGCTCTCTCTTCGCTGCTCTTACCGCCGCCAGTGCGCAAATCACGCCTGTCTTTCATATTTAACCGACGTTGATCAATCGGCGCATTCCTAAAAGCAGACACTATGATTTCACGGCTTTTCTACCATTATAAGTGGTTCTTTAGGAGCAGGTTCTGCAAAGAAGCAAGTAATCCAGTCTGCATCCCTTTCCAATAATTCAGCAGACAAAGCCTCTTCAAGCATATTGATTGCAGCAATCTGATGTGGCTCTTTGTAATGCTTAAAGATCTGAGTTAAGTGCATCAAACGCCAATAGCTGACTGAAGATCTTTAACTGCTTTTGCAACAGGTGCAACAATCATCATTGTCTTCTTTGGTGCATCGGCTTCTGACTGCTCAATAACACTCGCCACATTTTCAATTTTATTCTCTAAAGCGGTGAGCTTAGCTTCCACTTCCTTAGATTTATAATCAGTAAACTTCATGCTCACAAGAAGTGCCAAAATGGGCCCAATGATTACGTATTCCATATTTATATCTAAACTAAAATTAGTCTAATATAAATCACATCATAGTGAGACCGTCATCATCGATATCGTCAATCTCCCAACCCTCATCCATAATGTCAGAAGGGAGCATATCGTCCTGCATTTTCAATAGTTCAATGAAAGTATCTTCAGAAATAATTTCAGGCATTCCTTGCTGAAGTTCTTGTACTTTAAATAAAATACCGTTACCCATTAGCAATTCCTGTACTCCATTCTTTTGTTCCATACGAGACTTGAGCAACCGTACAGCGGTTTTCTCCAGCGCACCTCGGCTCATACGAGTTACTTCATATCGCGCTCGCTGTAAGGCAAACCTCTGTTCGATTGTCAATTCGTTCGTCATAATCATCTAATTCAATACGCTTGTTAGCAATCCATTCTTCAATAAGCTCTTGTGCAACAGCATTATAAAAAGACTGTTGTTGGTACCAGGATAGCCATAATTCACTTCCTTTGGAGTGATTGCATTGTCTGCAACATGGCACTAAATTTGACCTTAAATTACTTCCACCTTTGCAGCGTGGTTTCAAATGATCAAGAGTGTCAGCTCTTCTTATTCGGCAATAAGCACATAATCCTCCAAAACTGTAACGAATGTCTTCTCTAAACTGTCGCTTTGCGGAGCCTTTACTAAGGCACTGGAGATTGAACATAAGTTCCCCCCAATCTTCTGCGTATCCCATTTAGTTGTTGTTAGCAACTTAAATTTAGTCTAACTAGGCAATGAATCTTTATTAAAGAGTATTATTTTTAGGCTTGAAGGTGAGTCGCATCTCTCCACCTAATGGGGTTTCACCATTTATTTTTTCTGAAAATTCTACCGTTGGTTCTTCTTCAGGCTGCATGGCAAGCCACTCTTCTTCAGCAGCATCAAGCTTGTGAGGAAGAGTTGCGTAAAACTTACGTGCCTGTATTAAACGCCTTAAGCGTTCAGCATTACCTAGAGTGTCAAACGTAAATATCCACTGACCATCGTCAGGGATGTTTAGATCTTTTTTCCTGGCTTAAGTGATTTCAATGTATGAAATACAAGCTGAATGATTGAATTGTCTTTCAGGGGACTTAGAGCAATGATTTCACTAGCTGCCGCCAAGATGATCCAAAATACTGCTGATTCAAGAATAGCCATAACATGTTAGTAACTACTCCTATTCTATAAACCACGCAAACTGCACTTAACCACGCTCATCCCTATAAACTTATCCCCTTATTCCCTCTCTATAGAGATTTATATATGCAGTTTATAGAGAGTAGTGTAGTAAGCGTGGTATTGAATTATCTTGTTGCCAGCGACTCCAAAACAGCTATAGTCTTAGTGGGCAAATGATTGCATATATAAATGACTAAAGGATTATTGCGACCAGCAGAGGTCTGTCAGCTACTTGCTGTTTCAAGTAAGACTCTGCAGCGGTGGCGTCACTCAGGTCGATTGATGAAAGGAGTGCATTACCAGCAGTTTGGTAGTCACACCATTAGGTACGACAAAACTTGGATGCTCGATTTTGCTGAGTCTGGTGGTCGAGGCAGTCACAAGCTGAAGATTGCCGAGTATCTCAGACACTAATTGAGCTAGCGAGCTGGGCCATCAACTGAGCCTTTTCAGCAACACTCATGGAATTAATCATGGTGCTCAGGTCGGGCTTGCCTTCTACCTTATCCATAAGAGGAAAATTGACTACACCTAAGTACTTGCTTCTAGTAGTGCTTTCTGTATCGCCAATCCAAGTAGCTACCTGCTTGCAGCTGTACTGACCATGATGAACCATTAATGAGACATAGGTGTGCCGAAGGTTATAGGGCCTGCGGTAACGAACACCTGAATAAGCACATGCCTGCATAAAGTACCTTCTGAAGTTATGCCAATCAAACGGAAGCCTAAAGTCATCTTTTGCCTTTGGTCCCTGAAATACTAAGTTTTTACGCCAGTCTCTATTTGTCATGCATTCCAGAACTGGTGGTAATGCTGCCTTTATTGCTTTGGCGAACAGGTCTTCAAACTCAGGCACATAGGAATTCAGCAAAGGCTGATGCTCACATCCATTCTTGACGCATTTGAAACGCTGTTCAGGTTCAATATGTAATCTATTCCTTCTATCAACTCCAAACTCGAAAAATACAGGCTGACCATCTAGAACAAACTTCTGTGCAGCCGGTACATGAGTGCCAATTTGATGCCCTTTCCACAGCCCCATAACGTGGCTCCACCTCAACGCCAGTACTTCGTTTGGGCGACTGCCTGTAGATAGCAACAACGCAAATAACGGGAAGTACGGCTTCAAGTGCTCATGACGTAAGAATGCTTTGGTTAGCGCTGTGCATTCTTCTTGTGTAAATGGCTGAGGGCGTGAGTTCTCGTCTTTCAAACGATTATCAGCAATTATCGAATCAACGCGCTTACGTTCATTGTTAATAGGGTTGCCTCGGCCTTCGCTGTCAACAGCGCCCCAGTACTGCCCTCGCCTGACACCAGTTGACTTAGGAAACTTGGCACCTCTTGATAGAGCGGCTGATAGAAGAGCGAATGCTCCTCTTAAGGTTGTATAAGCACGGCCTGCCTTTATCCATTCAAAGTGCATCTGGTCAGCGATGTCTTCATCTAGATCTTCTGCATTGATATGGCCAAAGAATTCTCCATTCTTACTTTCCATTCTTAGCAACGTGTAAGCGTCTGCTCCATATTTATCTCTTTGATTATCAGATCCTGTCTCCTCTGACATATACCAACGCAAGCAATGTCCTAAAGTTCCGTGAGGATAATTGCGATTAATGTGCTTACGCTTCTCATGTCTAACGTTAAGTTCTCCCATCCAGTAGCCATTCTGCATTTCTTCCAAAACCCCTTGGAAGAGCAAAAACTTCTCTGGAAATTTTTGCAAGTATTTTAGTGCATCTTCTTTGCTTGTAATCTCTATCGGGCATTGAAGATCAAGACTACGAGCAACTACTGGTCGTGCTCGTGAGTGATCTCTTGCTCGGAGACGGAAGCTTCTTGAGTTGCTTTCAATCTCTAACGCCAAAGAGCGTGACTTGCCGTGACGGGTAGGTAGATCGACTTTATAAATTTGTCCTTTTGCAGGAGCCATAAGCTGAGACCACTTGGGAGCTATTTCCTCCACCGGATGTACTTGACGTGGCATCTAATCAACTCTGAAAAGCAGAATTGAGGCCAAGTCAGTGGGTGAAGTTGGCGGTAGTTGTCTCAGTTTGACCTGATTTGCCCTACCACTTAACAGTTGAGATCCCAGTCTATGACTTGTTTTATGCAACTGTGTGCACAAAATGCCATTTACATGACAAGCTAGTCATAGCCTGCGATTCTGAACCGCTCTACCAGAACTCTACCAGTGCACCTCTACCAGTCAAGCAAAGAAGATTTAGAGGGGGCTGGGATGGTAGAATCACCCTGCGCTAAAGAAAGCGAGCACGGGGCTTTAGCTCAGCTGGTAGAGCACTTGCATGGCATGCAAGGGGTCAGCGGTTCGAATCCGCTAAGCTCCATAAACACATAGTTAACTACAGTTAGCTAATATAATTAAGAAACTCGAAGAAGAACTACGTCAGAGTTTCGCATTGGGTTGTGGCGTTTTTTGTAGTTTCCAGCCACATAATTGATAACTCTTCCATCTAGCTATTGGAGGGGTTACCCCTTAACAGCTTTTCGCTCTTCCCAGTACTGGCCGACTAGAAAAGGTTTTCCGTTGCGATATCCAACTGTCTGACGAAGGCGATGATTGTCATCATCAAGCAGACGGATCTCTTCACGGAATTCCATACCGTCATATGCGCTATGTAATACGACCGTATCTTCGTCAAGCAGTGTCAGCTTGCTGTCGTTGGGCTCATCACTGAAGTAACCAATATCACGGTGTAGCACGTCACCGTCGATTGTAAGATTCATGTCGCCCGAACTAACATCACCATTCCATGTGATATTAACTTTATCGTCATTCACGGTGATTGAGAATTCAGTGTTGTATGAATCATCTTTATGAGCAGGTAACGAGAGATATCTACGGTAAGACTTCCAATCTCCCTGACAGCGTGAAAACCAACTAGAAAAATTTGCCACGTTATATTAACAACTAGCCTTATCATAGTTGTTTATTAACGCTTATTGTAAGTAAAAAACTTAGGACTAATCGCTAGTAGGCAAAGCAGCGGTTGGAGGATTGAAGCCAGTTGTATACCGCTCAAAACTAGAGATTCTTACATCGTCGATAAAATAATCATTCCGGAAAGCGTCTCCAAACGACATAGAACTAGAAGTTGTGCTAGAAATATTATTACCACTTACTGTTCCTTTTGCTGTCCCATCTATGTAAAATGTTATTACACCAGAAGTTGCATTCCTTGAAAATACAATGTGACGCCAAGTTTGTGTACTAAAGGAAAAATTCCCAAAAGATTGTGTGCCATCAGAATCGGTGAACCTAAAAGTTACTGTATTACTTCCATTTGTTGCCACATACTGAAAACGTGTACTGCCGTATTCAAATAAACTTACAGTATGCGTGTTGCTAGAACCACTGACATGAGTATCAAGATATAGCCAAAATTCTATAGTAAATGCACTAGTAAGAAAATTAGGTACGGAGCTATAAGAGAGTCTACCTTGCTCTAATTTTGCCGAATGGGTGCCAAACTTTTTAGGGCTTCCAACACGGGATATGTAGTTGGCGTCAAATGCTGCATTGTAGCTATTATCTGATTGGTCCGCAAGGTTCGTATCGAATGTGAGTCGCAAAATGACCTGATCCCAGTCAGTATCAGGATCTCCTGCTGCTGGAGGTACGTCAACTAGATAAAGCTTTCGCCAATTACTTCCATCGTAAAAATATGGGCGGTTATCACTTGTTAATGCACAAAGATCGCCAAAGTTTAAATTAGTAGTTGGAAGTGCACTGAGAGAAGGCAGTCCAATTTTAGATGCTGTCAGCCTTCCAATACTAATATCATTGGTAGTAGTTGATCCTCTTCCGGTAACGTCATCAAGAGTACTTGACTCTGGATCAGCAGTAATTGTAACATTGCCTGTCGTTGGATCTACAGAAATTCCATTACCTGCGGTTATGCTATTAACACCAGAACTACCGCCACCTGCAAAAGTAATATCCAGTTCTAAAAATTGACTACCGACAGCATCTGTGAAGAACTTTTCAGTTCTATAGTTGTAATAAACTTCCGCATAACCTAAGGCTTTGTTTGCATTATTAATCATCAATCATAAGCAGTTACATTACTATTATTTTAACTAAGCTTTTACTTAGCATTTCTAGCTGATTTGCCTGCAGATTTTGCAGCTTTCGTGTTTGGTGTCACTTTCTGCCCACTCTTAGATGCTGCTCGTTTTTTAGCATCTGTTGCGGCTTTCTGTTTCGGCGTTAATTTACTCCAAGCCTTTTTAGGAAGATATCGTTTAGTCGAACCATCAGACTGCTTGGCTTTGTCACCAGCACCATCTTTAGTTTGCCATTTCTCTTTGCCCCATTTCTTGAGCTTATTAGTTTTAGAAGTAGGTTTTTTACCTGCATAACTACCGCCACTATCTTTGTAGTATTTAGTTGCCAGTTGCATCGCACGAGCACTGTGCTTGCCACCCATCTTGGCTTTAGCTCTTGATTTAGCAGCTGCCCACTTTGCTGGATCTTTCTTTTTAGCAGTTCCGTCAGCCATTACTTTTTACCTTTACTGTGCTTACAGCCGCAATTGCCTTTAGGTTTTACGGGTTTCTTTGCTGGTTTAGACATACTTTTGACCTAGTAGTTGTGGGCCATGGCTTGTTCCACCACGGGGTTTTGCTGGATAAGTTTCAGGCTTAGATGCACAACCTTCACCTGTATTTACCATTGGTTTTAATGCTTGACCTGCCATACGAATTAGCATTTCCACCTCGCTCGTGCTGCTTTACCACGCTCACCTGTCCAACCACGTGATCTAGCGCAGAATGATTTCTTACGTGCACCTGCTTTTGTTCCAGGCTTACCATTAGGTGCAGGTGCCTTGAGGTTTGATCCTGTTTTTCGGTTGATCGCTTTTCGCCCTTTTTCAGTAAGGCCTGCACCTTGTTTAACTGAAAGTTTATGGCCGCCTTTAACGGTCATGCCTTTCATAGCGCCTTTCTTTTTGCTTTTAGCAGGAGCTTTGGCTTTAGATTTTGCCGCAGTTTGTCCAGCCATATTAATATTTTTAAACTCTATATTTATTGTAATGGGTCCGGTTTCCCTGCAATAATTGCAACTGCACGTTTGTAAAAGTAACAATCAGTTTTATTAGCTTTTTCAAGTGCTTCTTTAACTTTGACCCAATTGTCTCTCTCGTGTTTATCCATTGTCTGTAAGGGTAAGAAAATCCATCTCAGCATGCATTTGATCACTTAGAGCACACACTTGTGCACAAGCACCTAAAATTAACCCACGCTGATTTGGGCTAAGTGGTGCTGTTTCTGCGTCTTCGGATAAGACATTAGAAATATCACCTAAGCACATAATAATTGCAGGTAATCCCCACTTTTCCACTAAGTTGTGAAGTACAGACAATAAGGGGCTTTCTCCACTTTCTACAGCTTTCCAGAAGGTAGTACGTTCTTCGGGTGTCATAATAAAGACTCATTTATTATATTGTAGTGGTTAGAATGCTTAAGAATAGAAATATAAAATGGCTAATCTATCGTTTAAAGAGTTTGAAAACTTTTTCAAGTATTACAACTCAGAAGCTCAACAGAAGGAAGGTATTCGGATACTGTATGGGCAAATGAGGGATATATTGAAAGATAATGAACATGCTTGGGTTAAGACTTACCGTGACAAGCTTGAGGTTACAAGCAGCACCATATTAAGTGTGCCATTTCAAAGTCAAAACGATAATTCTTCTGGAACGGGATTTAGAGAATGCTTCTCAAGCAGCATGGCCATGGTCGCCATGTACTACGGAAAGATTGATAACGATGACGATTACAACGCAATCCGTAAGCAATATGGTGATACAACAGATGCACAAGCACAAGTTAAAACTTTGAAGTCAATTGGTCTTGACGCAGAGTTTAAATTTGATGGTACAACTCAAACATTGAAAGATGCTATTGATTCAGGAAGACCTGTAGCAGTGGGCTGGTTGTTTGAAGGACCAGTCAGTTCTCCTTCAGGTGGAGGCCACTATTCAGTAATTATTGGATACGACGATGAGAATGAAACATGGATTGTAAATGATCCAAATGGAGAAGCCTCACTTCGCAGTGGAGGATACACAGCTAATTTAGATGGTGCAGGTATAAAGTACAGCTACAAAAACTTTAACCCACGTTGGACTGTTGAAGGAGAAGGCACCGGTTGGTATATGGATGTAAGTGATCCGAGCGCAAAAAAGTAAAGGCGGGAGCTCATGTTTCTGAGCCTTCCCGCACATCACAAGCAGGAATTGACCTTATTAAGTCCTTTGAGGGCTTAGAGCTTGAAGCGTACTATTGCGCTAGCTCGATACTCTCGATTGGATATGGCCACACTCAGCATGTGTTTGAGGGTCAAGTCATCACCAAAGATGATGCGGAGGAGCTATTACGTAAAGACCTTATGTGGTTCGAAGAGCAGGTTGTCAAAATTATTCTGCCTGTCCTTACTCAACATGAGTTTGATGCAATTGTCAGCTTTGCATTTAACGTAGGTAGTAGCGCACTAGAAAACAGCACTTTCACTCGACGCATAAATGACGGCGAGAACAAAGCACTGTGCTTTCAACAGGAATTCCCTAAATGGGTGAATGGGCCGAACGGGCCTCTCCCCGGATTAATCCGAAGGAGAGCCGCTGAAATTAAGCTATCTGCTAATTAGTCACTTTCGACAACTTCTGTCTCACTAACCTCTGTTGCATCTTCATTAGAAAACTGAAGCGTATCAATCAGCTGCTCAAGAACATGAGCTGCCATCTTCTGAAGATTACCGTCGCCGGTTGTTCTTGCTGCAGCAAAGCTATTAATGGCACTGGCTAGTTCTGATTTTTTACAAGGCATATGAATGAATTATTCAAGCTTTAATCTAGCAAAGATTAAATAGTAAAGAGAGGCAGCAAAGAGGTGAAAACCGGTGTAATTAATGCTGCCAACCGAATATCAGGTATTACCGAACAAAGTAGCGGTCTAAGGTATCGGACAACTCACCCATCTTAATCCACCTAGAACCTATAGGAGAACCTTTAACTACTGGTAATTTTCCAATTAAACCAACAGTATCCCATTCCTTACGTTCTGATCTTGGAATATAGACTTTGCTTGGATCATAAGCACTTGATACAATTTGCTTTGGCTTATTGACAACACAATTTTGATCAATTGCCCAACGTGGAATACCTGTCTGTATTCCATCAGCCATGGCTTTTTCAATACGTGGAAGATCTGACAAAGGAAAGCCTTCACAAGCCCCCCAGCTATTTGGATCACTTGCAATTGGCTGGTTGATAGGTACTCCATCTTTATATTCTTTGTTCCAAATCAACCATAACTCGTTTTCTTCAACAGGTTTACCAAAAGAATCTTTCTCATACATTCCATGCCAAGATAATTCCGCTGCATCACCAACAAATGCTGGATAAGCTGAAATAACGCCAATAATACTTTCACTATCGTCTTCCGCTGTTGCAGCACGAATTTTGCCATCTTGAAGTAAGACTACAGTCACACCCCTTCTGTCTTCATCATTAACGTTACCATCTTCCCACTCAAAATATTCTGCATAGTCAGCAGGGACATTGTTCCAAGCTCCATCTGTATAACATTGACCGTTTGATTGAATTCGTACTTTATCAGCAGCTTGGTTAACACGGACACGAAGAACATAATCACTATTAGATGTAGAGCGTCCGGAAATTGCAGTGTAAGAATTACTATTGCCTCCGTACGATAATATGCCAATACCACCACCCCAGCCTACTGGCGCATAAACCTGATTAGGGGTTGCTTCATCTGATTCAACACGGCCAGATCGAATACCACCTTTTACATCAAAACGGCCCATTGCAGAACAGGCTAAATATTGATCTTGATCGTAATCAATAGTGCCATCAGTATCTGATTTGATCCCATACAAAGCTTTTCTATCATCTGCATCCTCAAATACTGCAGTCAATCTCGCATAAGCGCGATAGTTAGTTGAATACAGCAAGCCACTCGCTGTGGGGTTACCGTTATAACAATGAAATCCATAGCCATTACCAGTACGCCCATAGTAATTTGTAGCTGTAGCGGTGGTAGTACTTTGCGTCCGGCCTGCATACATACTTCCTAAGCCCCAATGCGATCCGCTAACATCGAGTTTGTGAACAATAGCAGTATTACCCGCTTGGTCTTTTACAGCAGAAATAAAATGATGTGTACTTTCATTAGTACTTTCATTTGTTTTGCCACGCCAATCAGCAGCGATTTGCGTATAGGAAGTCCATTCATTTTCGGCCTGGTTAGCAGCATCCCTGGCGTAAGTACTTATTGCATTACTTGACCCGGAATTGTAAGCGGCCATATTATAACCAGCGTAAATATTATCTTGAACATAAACACGACGAGCACTGGAATCAACCCTAACTGCAGCAAGTGAGCTACTATTTTCATCAGTAATAATTAAGTCGTCATCAGCTAATAACTTTAAATAGAGATGTGAGCCATCATGCACCATCTGAGCGTCATCACCGGTGCCAAATCTCAAAATGTCGTTATCAGCCAAGTCAATTGCACCTCGAACGTTTAATGTCGATGAAATGGATACATTCTTGATATAGGCGTTGGCCCAGTACTTGCTTGACCCACCGAGAGTGCATGTTTCTGTGACCTCTGGCCGGAAGGTTCCATCATCTTCCAGGCGAACTACGTTTGTGCCATTATCTTGGAAGATAATTCCACTAGCCTTTTGATTGATATACAGCCAACCATTGGCATCGAAGCTCATTGTGAAATCATCACTAGAACCGAAACGAACTTCTTGTGCATCACTAATATCCAAGTGCCCTCTAATATTTACAACCGCGTTAAAAGTAGTACTACCAGTCTTTGTAGCCGCTACATCGCTCCTAAGGAATTGTGTAGAATCAAGGCCATCTAGTTTATTAGCGTTATCTACTGGGTATGTTGTAAGCATCACCGTCCCTGATTCATCAGGGAAAGTGTATGTCCGGTCAGTAGTAAGGCTTTCAAAACTCAAATATCCTTCAATAGTTGTTTGTCCTGATTTTGCGAACCTATATGAAGAAACACCATTACTAGCACGGAAATAGATGACCCCAGGTTCATCAATACCTGCATTAACAAAGACATGATCAGACGCATATAACTTAAGGTCTTTACCTGTGCCGTTAGCCTTGATTTCGATATTGGCTTGCTTTTCAATATTTGAAGGAATACGATCTTCACTAATCGTGCCAGTTGTGATATCTGTTCCAGCAATACCGTTAGTGATAGTTAGGTCATCGACATAGCAATGCGACCACCGCATTGTATCTGTACCAAGGGTGAAATTGCTATCAGTAAAAGGTACAACATTTGATCTAGGAGTCACAACAGCATTAGTGGTGCCAAGATAAAGCAAGCCTGCAGAAAAATCACGCCAAATATAGTTTCTGTTTCCGCTAGGTTCTGTAAGATCTCTGACTATAAAATCAACATCATCTGCTCTTATATCTACTGAGCCGCTGCCAAAAGTTTGCCCGTCGCCTCTAACAAAGGATCCAGCATGTAAACCATCTAACTGATCTGCATTTAGATTCGTAACTACAGTAGAACTAGTAACAATAAGAGGTGCAGTACCTTGGCTTGCTGTTGTTGTAAGTGAACCGTAAACAGTTGCACCAATATCAGTAGTTTTTAGACGTATTGCATCGTTTTCATTTAGCTGTACAAAAGTTCTAGCGGTACTGGAGTCAGCAACAAGCATCGTCTGAGTAATACCAGCAGTATTGTCACCATTAATAAGAATGTTTCCATCACTATTACGGTAGTTTTGAATAATATTATTATTAGAGCTGCTGTTATGGAATATTCGAAAATCGGAACTATTGCCAAACTGTAGTTCGACATTATCTTGGAACTCCATTGTGTTGGTAATATTAGAAGCAACATTAGAACGAATAAAGTTGCTTGAATCATTGCCATCGAGAGTATCTGCATCTAGGCCAGATCCTGCACCATCATTCCCTGCATGCCAAATCAAGTTACCATCAATTCTCATAGAACCACTATGAGTACCGACATTTTCAAAATCTAAGTCGAGACCATTATTATTCTGTTTCAGATTCCACTTAGAGGCTGCATTATATTGGAATTTGATTAAGATCCTATCACCATCACTATTAAATTTAAAATCAGCAAGATTTGCGTTAAACGTTGTACTTACATCAGACCTAAGGAATGAAGTGGCATGGACACCGTCAACGGCATCAGCGTTTAAATTGGCTACTAATGTTGAACTAGCAACGATTAAAGGAGATGTCCCATTTGCGATCGTAGATTCGAGTTGATCACTTTTATGAATGCCAGTAGTTGTGGAACCATGAGCTTTTGTTTCCAGCTTAGGATCATTGTCAAAAAATAGCTTGACAGATCCGTCGTCATTGCAGACAATTGATTGTTCATTTGCCTTAGCTCTAAGAACAATATTACCGCCGTCATCATCATCTACATTACAACTAAGGACCAAATTACCGGTATTATTATCAATAAATGCTGTGCTTCCAGTATGGTAGATCTGAAGATCTCCATCATTACCAAACATAGCTTTTTGGTTATCCTGCCATTCAGTACTTGAAGTTACTTCTGTTAAAGCATCAGATCGAATAAAACTAGCAGCATGCAATCCGTCAAGCTTGTCTGAATTATCAATTGTGCTACTGATAAGAGCAATCGTACCAGACACGTTAGGGTAGGTAAATGTCCGGTCAGCAGTAAGGCTTTCGAAATCTAATTTTCCTTCAATTGTTACTTGGCCGGCTTTGGTAAAACGATATGACGCTTGCCCATTGTTCCCAGTAAATTTAATATAACTGCCTGTATTAAGTGCTCTTACTCTTACATGTTGTTCCGATTTTAAGTCCAAGGCGTTACTAGCACCTGTCGCCTTAATCGTGATATTGTCGGCTAACGTGTATGTTGCAGGCATTCTTGCTGTATCAATAGTGCCTTGCGATATATTTCCTCCATCGAGTGAAGTTAGTGCGCTACCAGTACCTGAAAAGCTGCTAGCAATAACTTGACCACTGACCTGCAATGGTGCTGTGGGTGATGTGACACCGATGCCTACTTGTCCAGTAGGAAGCACTACAAGCTTGGTAGCTCCACCGCTTGCAAGCTCTAACAGATACGTTGAACCACCACTTACTTTTAGTCCACCATTAAAATCAGTTGTAGAAGAAGACTGAACAACTTGCGCTCCTATCCCTGATCCAAGCTTGAGATAGCGAGCATCTAGAGTTGCCCCCTGACTATCTGTTATATCTGGGTAGCCTTGAATGTCACTTGGAATATTACCTCTAGCATTTACCCCAGCGATACGCACAATGGCATCACTACTATCTTTAATAAAAATTGAAGGGTCGTTCTCGTTATAGTTAATAGCAATTTCGCCATACTGCATTTGTGAAGCGGTAGGCTCTTTGGCATTACCGCCGTCTAATATGACTGATCTCTTTAATTGAATCTTTGCCATTGGTAAAAACCTATATCAGAATAATAATCCTCTATATATTTTAGCCATTTCAATTAAAGATATCGGCGTATTAACTAATATGCTCGTTGTCAAAAGCTTCTAGATATCCCATGAGATTAATTTCAACAGCCTTGGTCAATAGATGCTGATACTTCATCAAGGACTCAGCGCAAGAAATCAATTGTTCTTTGATTGCATTAATATCAGTACAGTCTTCAATTTCGGTTTTGATAACTTGAAGCCTAAGCTCTTTTTCTAAAGGTAGTACAAAATCAGCTTCAGTAAACATAGAAAATATATAACGCTATTAACATTCTAAACAGCACACAAACTAAATCAGTAATTCATGCCGAATATAACATAGGCCATCTCAACGTCATCTAAGTTAAGACCTTGGCCTAACGCAAAGATAAGCTCTAAAGTAGTTATACCACCACGCTTATAAGAAGCAACAAAACGGTTAGCAACTTCATTCATTTCTTTCGCTAGTTTGTCGTCAAACTCCTCTCTTTTGTCAATCGTCGGATAATCATTTGGCTCTTTAGTTTTAATTCTGTCAATAAATTTAGCAGCTACAGTATGTTTACACATTTTATATCCCATTTTATGCTCACGCTTTTCCCATGAAGTACTCTTACCAGCTACTTGATTTCGGCCCTGCATTGCGAAGTCATCAGCACTCATGGCTGTTGGGAGAGGGTAGCGACGCTGCCTATTAATCTTTCTAGTACCTGCATCCTCAGTTGATTGTGGAGAACTAAGGATTGACTGAGAATAGTTAGGACAGCTGCAAGCGTACAAAGTAGACGGTTTAAGAGCACCGCCCTTTGTAAACACCTCGTCCATCCAAGGATCAATATCAGTATCTAATAGCTTCCATGGCTCTTCGCCTACACCGTCTACGTGATAGTACTGACCACTATAAGTATCTAAATTAGTTTTAGTAAAACTGTAGTCAGTAAATATAATTGTTCCGTTATTAGGATCTGATGTGAGTTTGAGTTGAGTACGAGCAGGGACTGATTTCAAGATAAGGTTGCCTCCTTGAACTTCCACTCCTAAGATTGCAAATGGCATAACTGAATATGATGCTTTATCTGTATTACTATCTACAAGATCAGCAGTGAGATACTTCTTGCCGAAAAAGCGTTGATAATCAGCCTTGTTAAATTTAAATCTGCCGTTTATAGTGTATGAAGCATTTGAAGTACTAACAGTATTTGGCAGTGTAGTAATGTCAAACAAAGATGGTGGCAGGTCGGTAGATGCACGATTTAAAATCTCTAGATCTTGACCTTGTGCTGAATCCTCTAAGTCAACATAGAAGAAATCAATCTCATCCGTCCACGTAAGAGAATCGATAGAGCTTTTGGCTTGACTCACGAAGAAGGTCGGTATATAAACAATTTGACCCAACAAAACTCTGAAGTCTTGAATGGGGCTTACTCCTGACTGATACACAAGATCTGTGATTGGAATAGATACAGTGACAGCCGTCGTAGGTTCTTCAGATTTACCTAAGTAAATGGCAGGGTATTTATCCGACGTAAGTAAGTATGAAATGGTCGCTTCGGTCTCACTATCATCAATACGTTCCCCTATCATCTCAAGCAGCATTTGATAGTTAGGACCACTTGTAAAATTACACCAGATCTCACGATTTAGACGGTTAGTATTGAACTGATACGGATCATTATCAACACTGCCGATGGTTCCTATGTCAACACTTGAAGTACAAGTGCGCTTCATTACATAGTGGTTGTTGCTATCAGAACCATTAGTTGCAAACTTAAATCCTTCAAAGAGAGCATTTACCTCGTTTGCAGTACCTTGATAAAGTTTGGATTCTAGCTGTGCTCTGGAGTACAACTGAGACAAAGGATCGTAAGTCTCTAATTCATACCAAGCCGCTTGGTTGTAATACTCATAACCTTTTCTCCACTTCACCCACTTTGAATTAAAGTTATATTTTTGAATAATTGACTTCTGTACAGTTGTACCAAATTTTCTTACGGATGGGGCAAGTCCAGCTTTTGCTGGCTTTTTGCCCACATCAATTGAACCTAACCCTTTAAAAGCAAAAGACTTAGATTTACAAAAGCCATTCTGCTTTTTAGGCATTAATACCAGCCGCCTTGTACACCGAGTAACGGAGCAGCTGTTGCTGTATCACTAGCTGACTGTTGCTCTACTGCAGCCCATAATGCTTTACCTTTAGGAACATAAAGTGCCTTAAATCTGATTGCATCTGTGCCTGAATTGGCTGTCTGAGGGACTGGTGCCAAAATGTAAGGCAAAGCCGTAATGTGAGTTCGAGCGCCAACGGTTGTTCCAGCAGTGAGAGTCGCAACAAATACTGCCTGTTGCTGCCTTAGATAGTCAGACGCAGAACTGAGGTACAAGTTAATCTTGTAACCAGTTGAAATCGTCCTGGCAATTGAGTAAATATCCTCAATAATGCAGCCGTCAGCAGTTGTGCTGTCAATCACAATTGAAGCATTGTTAGTACCAGCGATGTCTACACCAGCATTTTCAGCGACAGTTGCGCCTGCAAGATCAACCACTTCGTGCAATACACGATCTACAAGAAGAGGTTGTTTGTTAGTAGAAGTTGAAGCCATTGTTATTTACCTTATGCGAGTTGATTGCGACCGCCGCCACGGCCTGTGCTCATTCCTAAGCTACCGGAATTCCCTGAAAACAGAGAAGCAGGATCACCCTTAGGCATGCTCTGAGTAGTGTTACCATCCATTGCCAAAGTATTCATAGAATTACCACTCAGCTCACCAGACATTTGACCAGCCATAAGTGGACTACCATTAATTACTTCTTCCATATTTGTTCCACCCGGTCCCATAGCTGTAATTTGATATGAGGGAGTGGGATCGCCTGATGAAGCATACGCTTTTTGAGCACGACTAACTGCTTCTTGAGAAATACCTATTCCGTCTAGCCGCAGCATAGTGTCATCTTTTGGCTGAGCAACAGTGTTATATGCTTCCGCATTCAAAACCCTTCCAGGAACATAAAATTGGTACTGTTCAGTTCTGTCGGCGAAGCCAGGTGTTCCTGTTTGGGCGTACTGATCAGGTGAAAAAACACCATCACCATAAGGCGACTGAGGATTTTTTGGATCTAATCTCCCAGGCTGCGGCATTCCACCACCCATCGACTTCGGAACTTGTGGGTTATTCATCATGTTGCCCGGACCTTGTGGCATTCCTGGCATGGGCTGTGATGGGATACCACTTGTCGAATCATTTGAAAGAATCCTTTCACCCAAAGGCGTGTCGCCTAATTCTTCGCGACGCTTACGCTTTAAATCATTAGCCATAATTAAACCCGGTACATTTGTGAGCGGTCGTTGAGTCCCAAATATTGATGACCTTGAGCCATCATTTGAACTCGTTCAGCAGCTTGCTGACCTGCAATTTCAGAATCAATCTGTGGCTGCACAGTTTGGGAGTATTGGCCAGCTAAATAGCCTGTTTGATTACGGGGCTCTTCTGTTACTTGATTACCGGCTGAATCCATCAGCGGCTTAAAGTTCCCATAAGCACCATCCAGAGCATCTCCTGTCATAATATTTACGTTCCCATATTGTGGATTACGTGAGGCTTTAGATGCTTGACCGGTGCCACCTCTGTAGACCTGTTGCATACCAGACTGAAGGCCCCACATATAGTCACCACCCATTCCAGCCTGAGCGATTGCTGCAGCTTTTTGGGATTCGTAATCAGTATTTCTACCGCGACCCATCGTAATTTTTTGAGTTGCCATAATTTTCTAATTATTCCTTTCCTTATTCTACAGTTAACGCCACATATTATTTAGCATAATTCTGGTTCCTACCGCAGTGTCTGCTGGTCCAGGTACTGCCATAATAAATTCTGAACCTGAACGATCAAATAAATACCGCCTTACTTCAGGTCTACGATAATTAGCAACGTATAATGTTTCAGCCAAACGATCTACTTCTCGTAGATAAATCTCTCTAAAAAACTCATCACCTTTAAGCGGATCTGATGTAGCAATAGTCCGTTGGACATCACCAGCAATCTGCTCTAAACGACTGTAATTAGGTGAACCACTGGAGTCCGCTGGGAAGTACTCACTGTTCTCCCATGCTGTATCGCACCTACGAATATGGTTAACGATTTGGTTATACCAGTACTCATCTGGGATGAGAGCCATTGCTTCTTCAAGTCGTGCTCTATCACCAGCTGGAATTTGAGCACCTGCATTGATCCCTAGGTGGAACCTTGCTTTTGATTTAAGTAGATCATCTAATTCCATCAGCCGATTAACCCCTGTTGTGAATAAGCATCACGGAGAACTGATTCCAGCCTTGCCTCGTCACCTGGCATCAAGCCACCCTGCGATTGAATCTTGGCTAGCAATGCTCCAGCAGGACCAGCTTCATTTGCCATTTGCTGTTGAGCAGCTGCACCAAGCCCTCCACCTAGAAGTGCTCCAACAATTCCACCAGCCATTCGCAAGCCAGGCTTAATTCTGCTGTTAGTTCCACGCAAATGTCCAACGCCTCTGCCAATTACATGTGGCAAAGTTCCAGTTAAGGCACCTAGGGCAGCGCCGCCACCAACGCCTAATGCAACCATATCGCTTAGACGTGGACCCTCTTCCGCTTCTTGTGCAGCTTGGGCCAAGAGTACTTGTTGAATACGTGGGTCCATTATCATTAAGCCTGTTTACTTATATTTTAACTAATAAAGATTAAGTCCTCATCAATTAGCTGTTCCCAATTAACACGAGGAATATTTTCCAACTGTTTAAGATTGGCAAAACGCTCACCACTCAATGACATGCGCAGCTCAACAATGCGCTTGGCTGTTGCATAACCTACGCCTGGTAGACGTTTGGCAATCTGTTCTGCTGGTGCTGTATTCAAATTAAGTCGTGAATCTTCAATAGGCACAACTGTTGTTGGAAGTTGCTCTTCCGGCTCTAATGCGATTTGGGGAGCTGCAACTTTTGCTAAACGACCTTTCTCACGGTCATAAGGTACAAGCTGTTCTAAATTTACGTAAGTAATTTGTCCTCCTGCATCCCGAACCATTGCAAATTCTTTATCATGCTTATTGATAAACTCGACAAGCTTTCCTGTTTTCTGATCCTGAAATAAGTTACTCATTACTATACTTACTACACTCCAACATTATAGGCATATAAAAAAGAGGCCCCGAAGGACCTCTTGAAATTACTTGTTAAAAGTGATCAAGTACCTTGACCAGCTTCAACAGCATAAGGGATGTTGACATCGTCGTAGCCAGGAGCAGCAGCAGGGACATAGAAGCAGACTTCAACAATAATTGCTGAAGGAGCATTACGACCTGCACCAGCGGTATCCTTCAATTCTGCAGTGAATGCAGCTGAAGTTGTGATTTCAACGTTGGTTGCAGCTGAAGTACTGATTGCAGTACCGTCAACAATGTTCTTAAGTGCAGAAGACACACCGTCTTCTGGGAAGAACTTATCAGAACCAGCAGTCAATGTTCCACTTGTAGGAGCATTTGAACCGAGAGTTTTGACAACAATCGTGTCAGCAGCAGCATTCGCTTTCACGCCAGGAGCGGAAATAGCGGTGCGATAAACAACAGCGTTCTTAGGGATAACCATAAGCTTATCCTTACGTGGCTTGTCATCCTGACGAAGGTCTGGAGACAGGATCTGAGGCTGGTAATCACCAGCATTCAGAACACCAGCAGCTGTAGTGACACTATCAGTATCAGGGTTAAGTACAACAGCACCGACGAGACGGTAGAACTCAACACCGGGGAGGGCCACAACACCCTGATCGCGATATGCGTTCAGTTGTGCGACATAGTTACCTGGAAAAATTACAGTCATGATTAGTTAGCTCCTATCAATATACGAAAGAGTAACCAACCGTGATGAAATCCTTATTCAGGGTTTCAAAACCGGCGAACAGACTCCAAATCATGATGATGAATCGTGAGAAGTCATCATTGTTATTTAGAAGAATCTGAGCGTTATTACCACCGATGCCGACACCGACAGCTTGAGGGCCGAAGAAGATCAGCTGGCTAGCGCTGTAATCAGCGGCACTGCTGTTTTCGTCAGTAACCACAAGGTTGTATGTAGTTTCGGGCAGGTTGGTGGACTCAAACCAACGGACACCCTCAAAGAGGAAGCCTGTAGGCATTACGGGCTGACCAGCAACAAAGCCGGCTTGACCGTAAGCAGGACCCATTCCTTGGTAGAAATTTGCATTGGGTGCCTGGTTGGGCTGCATGGGGTTGATCATGCCTGTGCCGGGATAACGAGCAATCTCGCGGAAGTCGTTGTTTTGGCGCAGGTGCATCATTGCCGTGGGGTCCACGATGCAGCGGTAGTAACCGTCAGCGAAGGTAGGGACGTTGCGCTTACGCATGTCCTTAACAACTTCGAGAAGGTCAGTGGTGATATCAAACTTGGCTGACTCACCAGCGGCGTAAGTAACACCCAAGGTGCCACCTGAACCGCCTTTGGCTTTACCACCGGGAAGGTAGTAGCCACCTTGCTCTTTAGATGCTTGACCAGTTGCTTCTGCTTTAAGCAGTTCGTTGGCAAACACGCGATCACGCCAACGGCGGTAATCATCCAAAAGGGTCAAGCTTCCAATCGACTGATGGAAGACGTTGAGGTTGCCTGTATCAAGCAGCAGACGCTGAGCAGTGATCAGGGTTTCGCGAGCAACCTTGAAGGTTGAAGGCTGTGCACTGTCGCGAGTATCGGCTGGGCCGGTGTACTCACGCAGAGTGACAAGCACCTTGTCCTTGACAATGTTGCGAGCTGAAGCGGTACCGAGGGTTTGATCGGCTGTACGCTCACGGGACTCCTTAGTACCAGGCTTACCCCAGAAGCGGTAACGATCAAGCTGTACGGTCTGGCCGGGCTGCTTTGAGAAATCGTGTACGACTACTGGCTCAACTGCCATCTCAATGATGTAGGCAGGATGAGGACGGTAAAGTTCTGCACCAAGAAGTTTGGGAAAGTCATTATCAATCCACATAGGATCGTAACTCCAAACTAATAGTTATATAAGTGACTTCGACTTAGCCACATAGTTAGATATTAGTATTAATTGCTAGTATTTATAAAGTAGACCCCAAAATATTGTGGTAATGGAATTTATAGATGACAGCGTATGGAAGCCAGTACATTCACTGCCAGGATTTGAATGTTGCATTGAGTACTACATAAATTGCCTTGGCGAAATCAAAAGCACAAAAGGAGTTGTAGAGCGTATCCTGAAGCAACGAGTAAACAAAAATGGATATCGCCAAGTAAATCTTACTCAACGGATTGGACGCAAACAAACAATCACGGTTGCTGTGCACAAACTAGTTGCTCTAGCGTTTTTAGAATCACCTCCAACTCCTTTGGGCAAAACTAAGTCAAGCAGTAAGATTGCACATATAAACGGAGACAAACTAGATAACAAAATAGACAATCTTAAATGGACTAAAATAGAAGAAAGTAATACGTAAATCTGATGGCTGATAGTCTTGTGCTGAAGGGTTTCAAAGAAGTTAAAAAGCATACTGGGAAAGAAATGCAACTTCAACTTCCGAAGCGTGGAAGTGAAACTAAGATGAAAAAATGGTGGGCAGTTAATGCAGGACAAGTTCAGTACGTATCCTGTGCACTATTTAAAGTAACTGTCAATGGGAATTCAGTTCTACTAGCTGTTGATGCAAGCTCTCTTTCAACAGTACGCATTGACCATGATGGTCGGTTTAACTTTAACTTCTACATCTGCAATGGTGTTTCCAGAGCTGCTTTATTTACAGAAGACAAGCAAATCATTGAGCATTACCTGTTCCCTAGAATCAGTGGCGGGAAAATCATGACAGTGATTCCTCCTGGTGCTGCTGAGAGGCCTTTCAAAAAAGATATCGGAGAGGTTATCGTCAGTGGCCCATCGTCAGGAAAGGAAGGCGATACATGTACATTTAATGTTGAGACTACTGGAAACGCAACAGATATAGAAACTGAGACACTGAGTTACCAGTGGACATTGACCGGTGAAGGGACGTTCGTTGGCAAAACATCGCTTAAGTCTGTAAAGGTGAAGCTGGGAAAAGGTAACGTAGGCGTTACCTGTACAGCATCCTCTGCTGATCCTAATGTTTGCGATAGCCCTCAATCCGGCTTTCGGGTTGTATCAGTAGAGCCAGCACCTGAACCGGAACCACCTGAAGAGACAGAAGAAACTTCAGATTAATAAGAGCCCGAATTGAGCTTTCTCATGACAAGACGTTTGTCAGTGATCGAATCGTAAGATCGAAGCTCAGTTCCAATAGTACATTCAGCATCGAAACTTACTCTTTTTGTATTTCGTGCGTGGAAGCCAATATAAAAATGATCATTGGCTTGAACATACATCTTGTCATAAGGATGCTCTTCGCGATCAGCTGTATACAGGCAGATCTCTAAATCCTTATCGATGTAAGCATTGCCTGTTTTAAGATTATCTAACTGAACACTTAGAAAACCTCGGCCTCCAGGCAAGAACGGAAGACGATCTTCAGCGCCAATAGCTTCCTCATAGGTATTAACCGTGGGAAAAGTGCCAAAATCAAATTCAGCACGAGTGTAGTTAGAGTCCAGATCTTGTCCCCCCTTGATATTGGCGCAAGAGAAGAACTCTTCCTCAAAGCACGATCGCACAATATCTCCAACAATAGTTAGCTGTACTTTGACAAAGTAATTCTCAGCTCCCATCAAGCCGACACTATCCTGATATTTAAACGTGTGCGGAATCACACTAATAGTCTGTGTATCAGGCTTAGTGATTGATGCACCTGCAGCATAGTTCAGCTGCTTACTAGCTGCGTTACCTTTGCTGGAAGTGTAATCACTTGCACCGTAAACAATATAGTTATTATTTATTTCTTTAGTGACACTCATTGGCCATTAGTGCTATTTCTTCTATTGTATTAAAGATACTCCACCAGACTATCAGGGCATTCGCGGATATAACGCAGCGCTTTATTCTCTAGAGTCCGTACACGGTCTCTACTCATGTTAAGGACTTGACCGATAGCAGTCATGGACATTGGCTCAAGTACTTCCTCGCCAATCCCGTAACGCATTCTAATAACAGCTGATTGCATCTCAGGCAACTCATCAATGATGTCGCGGATATTTTCTTTAACAGCTTGTCGATCTAATAACATTTCGGGAAGCTGTGTCTCATCCTCAAGCAGGTCGATCAAAGCAGTATCCCTGTTCTCTCCTATCTTTATCTCAAGTGACGTAGGTTGACGTGCCTTACACATTAGATCTTTGATTTCATCTACAGAAGAATCTAGATAATCAGCCAGTTGAAATACTGTAGGCATTTCCCCATTGATCTGACTTAGCTCACGTTGAGCTTTCTTAAGCTTGTTGAGGTTTTCTGTAACGTGAATTGGTAGGCGTATTGCCCGCGATTTCTCCGCAATGGCCCGCGTGATGCCTTGACGGATCCACCAATAAGCATAGGTACTAAACTTATAGCCACGGCTAGGGTCAAACTTTTCAACACCACGTACTAAACCAATTGTTCCCTCTTGAATGATATCTAACAACTCCATATTGCGTTTAGTATATTTCTTGGCAACACTCACAACCAAACGCAAGTTTGCTGTGACCATCTTGTCTTTAGCTTTAGTTCCTGCTCTTAACTGACGCTTCAAGTCAAGAGTAGAGATACCAAGAATCCCAGCCAAATCATCTTGGCTCTTAACTTCCATTTCGTCTTCAATTTCTTTGATCTCCATTAACCGTTGGACCTGTCGTCCAAGAAGAATCTCTTCTTCATGCTCCAAGAGTGGAATTCTACCAATGTCTCTTAAATATGAACGAACAGAATCTCCTGAAAGCTTGATTGATGACATATAATACGCTTGCCTATGTATTAACTATAGCTGTAAATTCTAGCTAAGTCAACATTAACCGCGAAGTCTTGCGAATCTAATTGATACCGAAGGCTCTTCTTCTCTTCCTTCTAGTGCTTCTACTGCCATTGCTTGAGCAGCGTGCTCATTAAAACCTTTTGACTTATAGTTATCTTCGTACTGTTGATACTTTGCTACGCTACTTTCAAAGTCTTCGCCATGTGTAAGCATCTCTGCTGCCATTTGATTGGCAGCCTGATCAGGCACACCATCACTCTTGAGGTGTTTCCAGATGGTTTGAAAAACCTCTGGATTATCACATGCACAATCGCCTGCTAAACGCACAATAATAATCCACTACATGTTCTCTAATTGTAGTAAATATTGAACAAAGAAAGGTTTGATCAACCCATCGACTTAGCGTTCATGAGACGAGTAATATTCACATCCTCAAGTCTTTTATTAAACAATTGTGGGTTAGCAAATTCTTTTGTTGCTGCACCTTTACTAGGCAGAGTCTCAATGATATTAGCCAACTTAGCATTTAAGCCCATCTGAGCTTTAAAGTCAGAATCAGATTGTCTTGTCATCTCCATGTCAACACCCTGAATAGCAGCCGCTGATCGCTGAGATGCGGAAGAGATCGCATTCTGCTGAATATCAGTTTCTCTTTGCTGCCTAACAATATCTTCTTGGGGGTTACCAAATTTAGTGTAGCCACTACCATCATTTGCATTGAACATCCCAGTATTAACTGGGTTCATAGCACCGTTACCGTTGACAAAATTCGAATTTGTCAAAGCCTGTCTGGCATATGAAGATTCTTCGTTAGGTAGGCGGGAGATGTTGAAAGCCATTTTAAATTAACTCTATATAGTCCTATTGTAATAAGTAATGCTTTAACAAGAATTAGTTGTATTTAAACAAAAGAGGGTTCCCTTTAATAAGAAACCCTCATGCTTTATTGATCAGTAGTCCTGAACAAGCATCTTGCTTTGGAACGCCTGAGCTGGAGCACCGGAGAGATACTGCCAAGCATTCTCTGGGTTGTTATCCATCAGTGAACTGAAGTCACCCCAGAAGGAATTGGTAGCGCTTTCCTGACGACCAGGTGTGGGCATATCCATTACTGGACGTTGGAAGTTCTGTGGTACACCACGCTCTTCCTGATGAGCGATCTCTTGAGCAAACTGCTCACGTGCAAGGTACTCATTGATCTGAGCTTGCTCGGAGGAAGAAGGTGTTGGATAAGGACCTTCAGGACCGAAGAAGCCAAGCACGTAGTCAGAGAGCACTTCTGGATTGGTGAGCATGATGTTCATTGCTGAACGCTCTTCGGATGCTGCATCGAGCATCAGATCCATGGTGCTGTTCCGGCCAACCTGCTCAATGAGTGCATCTTCTACTGCACATGCATAGTTGTTCAGCAAGCCAGGGGCTTCAGCACCGAAATGCTCTAGAACCTCAAGACTGACATCAGAGATTTGGCTTAGGTAAGAATCACTTGCCTCGCTTGCTCCTTGACTTAGGTACTGAGCCTGAGCCGCTGCCTGTTGCTGATACTGCTGCTGAGCCACCAAGTGCTGGATTTGATTGAGCTCCTGGGCCGAATAAGCCTGGGTTGAAGCTGGCTGAGCGTATGTCTGCTGAGCCTGCTGGTCCCATTGCTGGGGCTGTGAACCCCAAGTTGCCTGGGTACTGGCCTGAGTTGTCGGAGTCTGATATGCCGAGTACGACGCCTGGGCCGGGGACGCTTGAGGCGTATTCAGGCTTGCGCTGAGTGCCTGGAACGCCTCCTGCCAAGGATTCGCTGCTGCTGCCGGGGCCGCCGAAGCCTGCGGGGCCGCCGTTGGCTGGTAACCCATTGGTGCCTGTGGAGCTGCCTGAGGGGCTGCCTGGTAGCTGGACGGGGCGCTCATCCCTGGTTGGGAGACCAAGCTCGGAGCGCTTACGGTCGGCGTCGCTGAGCTTGCTTGTGCTCCGCTCGCCATCATTGGGCTTGTACTTTCCACTGTAACTTAACTCCTTGCGTAAAAAATCGAGTGATCTATATAGGAACCCTGTGATATCAAGATTCGGATCAGCTGCTAAAGGCTGATTGGGTATTTGTGGATGAGGCAGTTGATATAACTGGCCAATCATCGAAACGAATGTATTGAAAGCCTGTTGTGATTGCTGGACCATCCTGAATGGAAATCCAGTTAGCATGGCAGCGCGTTCTTCATCAGTTTTGCTTGGGAAGAGATACTTAAGTGCTTCAATAGAATCGACACCTAATTCTTGAAGGTTTCGAACGACAATACTGTTGTTAAGAATGCCTTGTGAGTCTTCTTCGAAAATCTCTCCGGTCCAGCGCCAATTGACTTTGTCGCTGCCATCAGGGATTAAACCAATAACCCCGTTAGGTATATCACCTGACTCAATACTAGCAGATAGCAATTTATCCTTTGATACAGTGTATTTTTGAAGATCAAGAGCATAAGTATTCTCAGCTTCTTGAAAAAGCTCTGGATCATCGTACTCTTCTTCTAAGGGCGGCTCTGGTTTTACAAGACCTTTGGCAACGGCAAATGATTCTTCAAAGAGATACTCTTCGTGCTGAATCATTAGTGCAAAGAGCTTACACAATCCAAATTCGAATAAGGCTTTAGCTTTTTTCTCGGCTGTAGCAGCACATCTTCCGTACAGTGATTTCATTTCATAGGCAGATGACGCCATATTGAAATCAAGGTCATCAACCCCACCAAGGGCTAAACGAATTTCAGACCTGTACTGCTTCACGTACATATTCTGATCACCACTCACTGCATCGGGAGTCATGTATGAGACACGATCAGTTGGCTCTAAGTTTGCAATAACACGTGGAACTTTGATTTGACCATCTAATCCAGCACTAAATCCTGGTTGACTGGTTCGTGTGCTCGGACGATCCATTGCGTAGAACCCAGCTTGAGAGCTAATGGTTGGTCGCATTGAATTCTCATCACCACTTTCAAGAATGTCATGACGAGGACGGCTGGAAACAAGCGTTGGATTACCAAAGAACTTCATGTTCTTCCGTACATTTCGTACTAGCTCATCATGGAAGAGTATTTGATTAGCCATCCAATCAAACTCACCAGTACCTGTTGAAACACCTGTACAATCCAAGTGGTTAAAGACTTCTACAGCAGGAATAAAACCTAAGCTGTTGCTAAGAGTTTCAGTCTGACCTGGCTGCTGCATCGTAATGGTGCCAGCGTTCTCAAACTCAATTTTTTCATTTGAAATCGTTTGGTCAATTCGATCCTTATATACTTTCAGCTTGATGTACTTCTTCCTGCCACCCCGCTTCCCTTGAGTAGCGTAAGCATCCATCAAGTTGGGTTCTTTAACTGAGAAGCTATATATCAGCTCAACATGCTCAATCTCATTGACTTGATCCCTATAACAGCGATAGCTATCTTTTGGGAAATAAAGTAGCTGATATGTATCACCCGATGGTCTGAAGTAAAATAAACCCTGCCCGTCACATAGGAAATAATCAATAATACTGTCTAGCTTCATTTCGAGCATATTGCTCTCATAAACTTTCTTGAGAAACTCTCTACGGCCACCGAACGAATCTTGATCACAGAAGAATTCAACACCGCGACGAAGAATAAATAATCGCATTTGAGCAAGATGCGATGACACAATCATTGTGTCTACTGGAAGATCGCCTCTTTTCTCCTTAGCTGCGTTAAGTATTTCCTGAAACTGAGCACTATTGTTCGACATTTTTTACTACTTTATATCCATATCAAGTCTAACGATACAAGCAATGAAATGAACAACTTCTTAGGAGTTCACCTTCTTAAAGGGATCACTAGGCGAAGAAGCCATCTGATAATCAGGAGCCTGGAACCCCCAAAGATCACCAAAGGCAAGATTATCTTGTTCTTTAGCTTTATCTTCCCAGTAATTAATGTCGTATCCTATTGAGTTGTAAATACGCCGATCTACATCTTTCCCTGCAGCATTGTCGATTGCGTTCATTGTCAAACCAACGTCATCGTAAGGATTAAACAAAGCATTATCTTTAGCAGCTCTGTTGTCATTCAACCCAATAAAGGCCATTGCATCTTGCATATTATTTAAGCCGCTGCCCCCGCCGCTACCGCTATCGCCTCCCTGGCTTGCAATATTGACGCTGTAGTCATTGCCGATATTACTATTATTATTTCCCATAATATCATTTGTAAAATCCTTATGGCTACCAGTAGTCTGTGTAAGATCTGTAGCCACATTTACGTTATTGCTATTCGCGTTGATATTATCGCTGTTCTTCTTTCGGTTAATTTGCTTGACTTTAATATTTTTATAAGCTTGAGCATCAGCCTTTGCTTTCTTTTCGTTGTAATCTGCTACGTTTTTATTTCCATAATAGTAGTCCATCATGCCATTCTTGTTAAGCCATCTAGCGGCGTGATAGTTAACCCCTGCTTTATCATCACCTTCACGCAATGAGCCCATGTGTTCCGCGATCTCTCGTTTGCTGTAACCTTGGCGTTTTAAATAATTAATGTCTTGAGCATTGAAATTTTTCCCTTGGTCATATGAACTAATACCCAAGTCTTTGTCATAACCTTTCGCATAAAGCGCATCATATTCCTTAAGGCGACCAGCTTCTTTTAATGCATTATATCCAAACTTTTGCATATTGGAGTAGCCTTTATTGTTGGCAGCATGCTTAAAAATTTCATCAATCATATCGAGGTTGTTTTTCTTGATATACTTTTTATCACTTTGGTTAAAGTGTCTACCAGCAGTCCAACCATCCTTATGGATGTGTGCGGCATAATCGTGATTACGAAGATTTTCATGAATATTGTTAGCCTTCAATCCACCAATGTGTGACTTAAGCACATCATCATTGACGCCTAATTTGGAGACATATTGCATGTCCTTTTTACCAAATTTATTGATTTTCTTGCCTTGATATGACCCAGCTGTATCATTGTAATAACCAGTCAGATCCTGCATACCGGCGAAGTCTGTATTATTCTGTGCGTATCCTTGTCTATAAGTTTTATTTTTTTCAGCCCATTTTGACTGACCCTTATGACGTTGGCTAGCTTTCTGCGTCCAAACGTTTTGGATCTCTGCTTGCTTATATTCTTTTGCTCGATTGGAATGAAGATTTTGCCTGTTTTGAGCTTCTTTTACACCATACTTGTCGTTTGTACCTAACCCAAATTCTTTGAGATTCTTCTGTTTAACATTAGAAGTAGCTTCATTAAACTTTTTGCTAAGTTTAGTCATATCAATCGGATTCTTTTTCGCCTTAGGCCCACCAGTATATTTACCCGTCTTTTCATCAAAGTAAGGAGTACCTCCGGTGTACATTTTATCATTGACTGAGGGTAGTTTTTTTGCCATGACGAACCTATAAACAGGAGGGTAAATTATTTAATTGATCAAGCAACTCCAAAAGGAGCGTTAACTAGTTTTAGTTGACCTTCGTTGAAACTATAGTCATTACCGATATTACTGTTATTGTCTCCAACAATTGTATTATCAAAATTCTTGAAGCTACCAACATTTTGATCGACATTGACAGTGCTGATTAAATCACCATCAGAGTTTTGGGCATACATCTCTGCTAAATCTTTAGCAGCTTGACGCTTCTCTCTTCTATCGGCAAGAAAATCCTCATAGGAAAACTCATTGTTACCTCCACTTTCACTGCCGGGAGTATCACCAAAAATGTCTCCTGGGACATAAGGCTTGGATGTAATTGGTACTGGGCTGTAGTTGTTTCCACCACCACCGCCGCCGCTGCTTCCAGCGGCAGCCTTTTCAGCAGCAGCGCCAGCTACAAGCTTTGCATGTACACTGCCACCGATACCTCCGCCACCTTGCTGACTAGGGTTAGCCTCATAAAAAGCTAATTGATCAGCATACGAATTACCAGCGTTAACATTAGCAATAATGTCCATATCACCAAACATTGTTTTGGTAGCACTAGTAGCTGTACCATCGTCCCAAGGTTTTTGACCCTGATCGTAGATAATTCCCATTTATATGGCTCCAGTTAATTTTTAACTTTTTAATAGTTTAACGAATATCGAATAAGTATAATCTGCGAAACTATAGAGTATTAATTCCGTCATTATATTCTAAATGTAATGCTCCTCTTCTTAACAAACCTCCCATAGTAAGCACCATCGAGTCCACTGCATCATCATGTGGTGAATGCCCAAAGTTGATAAGCTCATCCTCAAGGATGTTCCACTTACGCCACTTATTCCATACAACCTTACGGTGCTCATACAGACCAAGCACTCCTCGTAGTCTTGCTAACTTGTCACCTTTAAACCCTTTAACTGGTGAGCAGCTCAGGTTATAGAGTGCTCGTTGATCAAACATCACTCGTTTGAAGTCGCCTTCAAATGATGACTGGTATGCCACGGCTTCTGGCCATATCATGCAGGGTGACATCGTAGGGAAATATTGACCTTCATCATTCTCAAGCACTACATTCCAGTCAGCCAGCATTTCGCAAAGCGTATCCATCTTTTCTAGGTTTCCCATACTCTTGACCCTACGCTGGTCAATCAGGTAAATCTTCCCATCTTTGATTCCACCTAACGTAAAGACTGTCCAGTCGTTCTTCTCGTTTAAACCAGCACTCAGGTCAATACCAACGCCTAAGCAGTCATAATCTTCCGGTACTTCACCATGCACAATTAGATCAGGTGAAATGCCTACATCACTTGATTGGACAGCCGTGTTTAGGTACTGATAAGCAAAGGCAACACGATTTTCTAGCTTTCGTTCATTCAGATATTTCATGGACCAGAACTCTGGCCAGTATGACCTCTGCCTACCTTCGCTGTCTGTTATGACCGCCTTTTGAACAATCTGCTTCCAATTGTGTTTTGGTACAAATAGAGTGGCGTGGATATCGTCAAAGTGAAAACGTGTCCCCAGGCATACTGCTCGTGCACCTTGGAACATGGTAGGTGCGATGACGTTTGACCAAGTCTGTTCCATCTCACGACGAATGTCAGGGTTATTGATTGACGCCGCCGATTTAATAGGGTCGTCGATAAGAACCAACTGCGATCTTTTGGAAGTAATGGCCCCTTTGAGACCACCACACGCAATGGTAAATGCTTCTTCGCCTGCTGTATCAATTCCTGCAAACTCATAGTCTATTGACCAATATTCATCCGACCTTTTTATCTTAGATAATCTAACCATCGGAAAGATTTCACGGTACTTGTTACTTGTCAGGATTCCCTTAATTGTTGCTGATTTGGCTCTACTAATATCAACCATATAGGCGATATACAGAATACGCAGCATCTTCTTGGCTGCAGTATGTCTACCAATCATCCATGCAGCAAAAAGGCCAAGTACTGTGCTCTTAGCTGAACCACGAGGTGCAAGTATTGAAGTATTAGGGCCACCAATGCCTAATAGACATTCACTATCCTCACCTGTACACAATTCAGCATGCCACTCAAGCATGTGCTTAGCTGGAGGTTTGCCCATCGCCACGCAGAAGTCTTGGAAATTATCTCTAGCTTTGAGTACTTCTGGTGATGGTGGTTTTACAGTAACTTTAGTAGCATTCATCAATGCCGTTCTTCTATACGCTAAAGCAATACTTGGAACTGCCATATATACATTTGATAGTATTTACAGTCTAGCGCCACCATCCACGCCGACGCTCTGCCTGATATTGCATTAGCCGGTCGATATAAGAAGCTTGTGCAGCAGCAATTCTATTTTGTCTCCTGGTAATTTCATACGCAATTCTCATGGCTTCTTGATACTGTCGCCTTTCCTCAATCCTTGGATCAACCACGTAATACTGACTAAGATCAAGATTCTGCATACGCGGAAGTGGAGCCGTTAACCTGCCTCTCGAACGGAGAGCGGTAAGACTTTGATCAAGAACCTCAGGTAATTCGGGTAGGTCGGGAATCATCATTAGTTACTCACCTCACTGTAAACTTTTGCCCATACAGCATTCATTGCATTATCAATGGGCTCTGCAAACTGTGGGTCATCCTTAAAAATATTTGTAAGCTCACGCATTACACGATCAGCTCCGGCAAGGATTAGTCCACGCTTGTCAGTCGATCTATTGATACGTTCACTTACTTCAATATGAGAACGAAGCTCTTTCTCAAGAGCAGCAAGCCTAGCTGCGCCATTATCGCCTTTGATCTCACCAGAGGTTACTGCCATGCGTAGATCTTGGATATCACTATGCAAGGCAGCAATCTCACTATTTAAGATTTCTCGACGGTTTAGCTTTTTATACTTCATCTTGACCCAACGAGATAGGTCATTAAAGGTTCCTGGATAACCAAGGATGCCGGAGTATACCCAAATTTCAATGATAGATGGAGTGTACTCAGCAAATTCTTTGAACTCTTCGCTTTCAGATGCCGGTAGAGTATCTAACCATTGATCAACAAAGGTTAGATATACTTTGGACGATTTCGTTGATGTAGTAGACATTAGAACATACCTGCCAAGCCACGTGCATAGGAGCTTTGACGCTTAGCAGTCTTGTTTTCTTCCTCAGTTGCTTGCTGCATATTCAAACGCTCCTGTTTGCCTGTAGTCCTGATAGATTTTCTATCTTGGTCACCAGTAGTTCTTGCTAGTTTCCGATCTTGATTACCTTGAGTTCCTATTGTTAACCTGCCTTGCTTGCCTTGGACTTTAGCGATTGCTTGATCGGCAAAGCTTTGAGCCTTGATATTTTTACGAGACTCTGATCCAGTCTCCTGAATGTTCTTACGTTCTTGCTTACCAGTTGTTTTGACTGTTTTTCTTTCTTCTCCTCCAGAAGTTTTAATAGTTGATCGGTCTTCTTTACCTTGAGTGCCAATTGTTAAACGTTGCTGCTTACCACCTTCCTTTTGGCTAAGCCGTTCCTGATCGCCGGTAGCTGCAATATTAGCTATATCTACATTACCTTGTTTATAGATGTTTTTGCCTTCTTGTTTTCCAGTCTCCTCAATCGCCTTTATATTCTCGTCACCTTGCAATCCAATTTGCTTCTCCTGAGATGCCAACGCATCTGTTTGAGTTAACCGAGTTTGCTCACCGGAAGCCTCAATCTTAGTTACATCAATATCGCCCTGCTGTTTTAACTGAGCCATCTGCTGCTTACCAGCTTCGGTTTGAAGCCACTTGTCGATGCCACCTTGAGCTTCGATTTTGTCAACATCGACTCCACCTTGCTTAAGGATGGCAAGCCTTTGCTGATAACCAGCGGTTTTTGTATTAGCTCTATCTTGCTTACCTTGTAGACCAATCTTCTTTTCATCAGATTTAATAGCTCTTCCCTGCTGCCTTTCCTGAGACTTTAAAGCTTGACCTTGGGTAGCTCTATCTTGTCCCCCTTGTTGGATAATGCTTAGTCTATTTTGTTTACCTTCTTGTTTGGTTTGATTTTGTTGGATATTACCCGCCTGTGCTGAAGCAAGTGAATCTCGACGGAATTCTCTGTCTGCAAAATTATCTTGAAGTTTAAACTGCTGTGAATAGCTAGCTGCATTTTGAGCAGCACCAAGCTTCATTATATTTCTTTGATTTGCTAATTCTAGCTTTGCAGCATTTTTAGCTTGACTGGTTGCAATTGATGCATTTGTATATGCCATAGACTTGGCAATTTGTGCGTTTGCAACAGTATTGACCATATCGGCCAGATTTGTATTTTTGATCGCCTGTCCAGCCGTATCATCTTCATCAGGCTCCCAGTTATAAAACTGCTCTATCGCAGATCCTAAGTTAAACATTCCTGTATTTATCTTGCTCATGAGTAGCTGTAAACTATACCTCTTATTATTCTACAAAGTTAGAATATATCTATCTTCAAAAATGAAAAATGGCAAATATCAATAATTACATTAATGCTGCTGCTGCATCACTTAATAGTGCCAACGAAATAGAAAGGGCCTTAGCTGACAATAAAATCAAGTTCGCTGACATGGGTGCTGCACAAGTTACTGCAAGCGCTGCAGACGCTGTTGAAGCTATTAGATCTAATGCTCAAGTAAAGAACGCTAAGACGAATGCTGCTGCACTTGAAGAAGGCGCAGAGATTGCTAAATCTCGTGATGAGTCTATTGAACAGTCAAGAGGTACTATACGCAAGGCTGGATTACTTGCTGCAGGTGCAAACTCACTGGCACTAGCTAACTACTATTCAAATAAAAAGGATCAGCCAAATGATATGTTGAC
>Ga0181420_1000010_pt1 | contig 58556 bp, 58 predicted proteins | sample 43SPOviralmetaG_FD_130145 | JGI IMG/M metagenome (GOLD analysis project Ga0181420, IMG submission 130145) | Marine viral communities from the oligotrophic San Pedro Time Series (SPOT) site, San Pedro Channel, CA, USA - 43 SPOT_SRF_2013-05-22 | ecosystem: Environmental > Aquatic > Marine > Strait... | reverse complement strand
TGGACCAGACCAGACCAGACCAGACCAGACCAGACCAGACCAGACCAGACCAGACCAGACCAGACCAGACCAGACCAGACCAGACCAGACCAGAACAGACCAGACCAGACCAGACCGGAGACCTGATGCATATCAAAGCCCCGCCTCCCTGCCGATCCACCGACACCTGATCCCCTCATCATGAATCCCGCTTCCCTGATCCCTCTCCACTATTCACGCATCGTGGTATCGTGATGTGATGATAGTGATAGTGATTCGGGGTTCGGGGTTCGGGAGACGCCACCGGTAGGTCTCGACTTTTTGGACGGAGTCCATCATGTATATATGTGTGTTTAGAAAAAAATTGACGGGGGTCTGGCTTTCGACTAGAGTTGGGCATGGCTAACTACGACCCAAAAAAGAAGAAGGAATACTATTTGAAGAATCGGGAAAAGAGGCTCGACTACCAAAATGAGTATTACCGTAAGACAAAATACAGCTACTCTCGAAAGTTGGAGGTGGCGAAAGTCCTAGAACCGGAGGAATATGAGGCGTTTAAAAAACGTGTAAGTAGTTACAACAAAGAGTATTACAGCAAAAACAAGACTAAAATCATGGAGAAAAGACGTGCTAGAAAAGCGGCACTAAAACCCCAATAAAAAACTTTTCTTCTGGGCCTTTAGTACCCCTCTATATATAAAGGAGTACTAAGAGCCTCAGAGAAAAGTTTTTTTACCGATATGGAGTGCCGGAAAAACAGCATCTAAATCCAGAAAAAAAAACTTTTCTTCTGGACCTTTAGTACCCCTCTATATATAAAGGAGTACTAAGAGCCTCAGAGAAAAGTTTTTTTTACCACTTTCGACATGACCGAACACATAATACCCGAAAATTGGATACCCATTGAAGGAGCGTCCCATTACGCCCTGACTGATGACGACTACGTATACAACCTGAAAACCGATAAGAAGTTAAAGCGGTATTGGAGCAACCTTAAACACCACTCTTACGTTACTGACGACGAGGGCGTATACAGGCTGGTAAACCACGGCAACCCGTCTGTAGCCCGACACGGTCTACCAGACGAGGAGTTCGTAGTGGTATCCGACTACCCCGATTACAAGGTAACGCCTTACGGAGCCGTCTGGAAGTTCCAGAAGACTGGGAATCGCCATCGAGGAAACCCCTTCTTAGTACATACTAAGGACTTCGGTAAGAAAGAATACGTTCGACTCAAGACGGAAGATGGTCGCGCCCACTGGGTGCGGATGGAGAAGATTATGGAGGAGGCTTACCCCAATGATTGACATTACGCGCCAAACCAATATACTCGCCAAGTATGTCAAACTTAATTGACTTAGACGGCCTCGACTTAGGGAGCCTCGATGAGAAGGGTAAGCCTGTCGAAACACGTCTCAAGGATGTAAAAGCCGCCGTAGGTATTTTTGCAACCTTGCTCCGCGCAGACGAGAAGTCCGCCGTGAACCGCTCGCGGATCGACAGTATGTTCGACGGCGTCGCACCCTACAACGAATCGCAGTTAGCGGCCAGTGGTCAGGGACTCAAGACCAACCTGAACTTCGGAGAGGCGCAGCGTCTGCTGGATATCTCTCTTTCGGCCTACGTTGACCTCTACACCTCTCTGGAGCGTCTTGTGGAGGTAAAGGCTACGACAGGCGAGCGAAGCGAAGCAGGGCCGAAGGAGGACATCGTAGCGCAAGAGCTTACGGATCTCTTCCGACGTTGGCCGGAGTTCCACAGTAGCTACCTCCGCCTCTGCACACAGTTCATCAAGCACGGAGTAGGAGTCGCCTACTTTGACTCTCCAGAAGACTGGAAGTTCCGCGTCGGCGGCTTCGCTGACATTCTGATTCCCCGCCAGTCGCAGGCATCGGAGAACTCAATCGATATCGCGGTCGGACGCCGCCAGTATCAGCTACACGAACTATACCACTTTATTAAGAACGAGAAGGCCGCTAAGGCTGTCGGCTGGAACGTCGAAGAGGTCAAGCGGGTCATGATGGAGAACGTCAAGACCTCGGGCCGCGCCTACACGTCCGGCAACACCTACTCTGATTACGAAGCGTTGCAGGCAGAGATCAAGAACAACGATCTCTACACCGGCATCCAGAACCCTACCGTTGACGTGCTGCACTACTGGGTGCGCGAGATCGACGGTAGCGTGAGTCATTACATATCCGCTGAGTCCAGTCCTAAAGATTTCCTCTACAAGAAGGTCAGTCGCTACGATACCCCTGAACAGGCGTATATCTTCTTCACTTATGGAGTAGGTAGTAACGGCACTTATCATTCGATCAGAGGACTCGGCCAGCGGATCTTCTCCCACATCCAGACCAGTAACAGGCTCCGCTGTCAGCAGATTGACGGCGCGATGCTGGCGTCGGCTGTTATGATCCAGCCGGAGAACCAACGCTCGCTAGACGAACTCAGCTTCACGTTCTACGGAGCGTATGCCGTGATGTCACCGAACGTGAAGATCGTCGAGAAGGCTATCCCGAACTTAGGAACAGCGGTTCAGCCAGCCTTGCAGGATCTCACTCAGCAGTTGAACCTCAACACTGATACGATGTCGCCGTATGGTCCGAACCAGACCTCGCCATACAAGAACAAGATGCAGGTGGTAGCGGACATGGATGTCGCTACAAGGATTAGTGGTTCAACGCTTAACCTATTCTACTCAAGTTGGACTCGCCTGATGCGCGAGATGGTCCGCCGTATTGTTCAGGTCAAGCGGCCTGACGCGGCGATTAAAGATTTCTTCGACCGCTGTGAGAAGCGGGGCGTAGAGAAAGAATTCATTAAAAAATTAGATGTCGCACAGACCAAAGCAGTTCGTTCCATTGGCAATGGATCGCACGCAAACAGACTCGTCTCGCTTCGCGAGCTTCAAGGGATTAGTGGCCAATTCGACGACGTTGGTCGCCGTAACCTTACTCGCGACATCGTTAGCACTCGTGTCGGCCACGACCTCGCGGATCGCTACGTTCCGGCACAAGAGTCGGAGAGACAGACGGTAGATACCAAGATCGCGTATCTTGAGAACCAGCAGTTGCAGCAGGGCCAGCAGGTTCCTGTTGTCTCCAGCGAGCTACACGGCCAGCACTTGCAGTTGCACGTCCCGCTGTTGCAGCAGTTCATTCAGGCCATCAACGAAGGCCAAGCAGACCCGCAGCAGGTTCTTCCGGCGTTGCAGGCACTCTACCAGCACATTTCCGAGACCGCCCAATACGCATCCGGTGACCCTGCATTGGGGGCCGTGGTCGGAAACGCCAAGCAGGTTCTCCAGTATGCTGAAGAGGCGATCAACAACACCATGAAGGCGTTGGAGAAGATTCAGAGAGAGCAGCAACAGCAGCAGCAAATTTCTGAAGATGGTGCTGGACAGCCTCAGATGTCTGAGGTAGACATGAAGCTACAGAAGGCGCAAGTCGATATGCAGATCACGCAGCAGAAGGCTGAACTAGACATGGCTATCAAGCAACAGAAGTTCGACCAAGAGCAAGCGATCCGCGACGCGCAAGCCGCCTTGAAGTTTCGTGAACAAGAATAATGCCAGCTAAAAAGAAAGCCACGGTTCCCATTAAACTGGAACACTGGTTCAACGATTTAAAGTCAGTCACAAGGCTCAAGGAGATCATCGACGACCCTACCTTGCAGCAGGCTATTGCTATTTTGAAAGAGGCTTCTGGCCCAACGGTTACGTCGTTGGATGCAGACCCGCAAGCGAACAGCCATAAACTGGCTTGGTATGCGGGATACAGGGACGCCTTTAATGATCTGGAGAAGCTGACTCATCGGCCCTCCAACACTAAAACCAACCAACCAGACGAATGGACGCACCTGTAGAAGCAGCCGTAGAGGCCACCGAAGCCGTAGAAGCACCAACTAACATCGACGCCTTGCCGGACGCCGCTGAACCCTCTTCCTTTGAAGCCTCACTGGAAGCCGCTTTCGCGAACATGGATCAAGCAACCACCGATCCCGAACCCCCTACCCCTGACCCTGAACCAGAATCAGAATTAGTGGAGCAGGAACCAGAGGTTCAGGATACAGATCCGATTGAGAGCCTGACCGACAACATCGGTGACGAGTGGACTCCTAAAGCGGCAAACCGTTTCAAGGAACTCAAGACTGAGTTGAAGACAAACCGTTCTGAGTTGGATATGTTGAGGCAGCAGTCCACAGAATACCAGTCAAAGATTCAGGAACTGACGGGACTCGTTGAGAATAAAGATGTTGAGCAGCTACAAGAGAGGCTCGCGCAGTATGAGCAGCAGCAGGCTTTGACTAATCTGGAGCAGACACCTGCTTACCATCAGGCGGTATCGCAGCCACTGGAAGCACTTGTAGAGCAGGCTGACCAGATCGCCGACAAGTATGAGGTTGATTCCGACGCCCTGATCGACGTGCTGTCGCTGGACGACCCGCAGGAACAGGAAGAGCAGTTATCTGAGCTTATGCCGAACGCCAGTGATCGGGACAAGGCTAAGATCTACCGGATCATGGAGGACATCGATCCGATCTTGCAGCGGAGAGAACATCTTTATTCTAACGCCGACGCTGCATTGGCAGAGGCAAAGCAGTTGGAGGAGCGGCAGCAAGCCGCTAGCGCAGCGGAAAATGCCCAGCTTCGGCAGAACATCACAAGGAATGTTGTTGAGCGTGTCCAGCAGAAGCTACCGTTCCTTAGCGGAATCGACGGCCTTGATATGTCGTCTATCCAGCAGAAGGCGTCCGAGACCGATCCCTCTGTCATGCACCCTGTTGACCATGCCTACAACGCGGTATCGGCCCAAGTTTTTCCGACTGTCGTGAGGCAGTATCTGGAGATGCGTAAGGAAGTCGAGTCGCTGACTGATCGTCTAGCTGAGTATACGGATGCGGAGCCAGCGATGTCTGGTCAGACGAAAGCCTCGATGACCAGAGCCGGAGTATCGGACAACGCGAGCTTTGAGGAGCGCGTGAACGCTGCTTTGGGCGCGGTGTAATAAAATTTACCTAAATTCACATATAGGGGCCAGCATTAAGCTGGCCCCTTTTAGTTATGGATTACTACGAGGCATCCCTACTCGCCGTTATTTCGCTGCTGATACTGGCGGCTCTCACGTCTGAGCGACCCCGTTGACAGATCGGCATACGGTGTTAAGATTCTCTTATCAGTTAGGTTGCTCTAGCCTTTGAATAGTTCTAAAAAACGACTGATAAAGCACATAGAAACTCCGGTTGCTCTAGCCATTGTATAGTTCTAAGAGATTCGTCCTAAACTCTTTTAGTTTCCGACCCCGTTGGCCGGAAGCGCAAACCTTTATTATTTTAGAACAATGTCTACATTTGATGTAGGTTCCGATGGAACCACCGCTATTAACACGATCCTCGCCGAAGAAGCTAACCGCATCGGCAAGGATATATACTCACGCACGCTCCACACCTCTCCTTGGTTGGACCTCACTAAGCAGTCCGCATTCGCTGACGGAATGGGATACCAACAGACCACGCTCATTTATGACCGTGCAATTGCTAACCACACACCATCTGGCGGTTCCTTAACCGTTGGAGCTGACTGGGGGGCTGTCGGAAACCAGTTTTCTGCTACCAGCCTTCCTGTAGGCCAGATCGATGACGCCGCACAAGACGTGCAAGGTGGACGCGGAACTGGCGGACCATCTGCCGCAGACGACAAACGCTCGTTTGTTAATTTCAACAAGAAGCTCAAAGCGTTCAGCCTTGAGCGTGCTGTAATCGAGTCTCCACGCATCTCGCTTGAAGACCTACGCTTCGCCGCACACCGTCAGGACCAGCTCCGTGCCATCATGGACATCATGACTCAGGTCACCCGCAACACTTGGGAGACCCGCTACCGTGATGAGTTTGATAAGGTTTCAGCTAACTTACTCGTCTGTAAGAGTTCTGGCTCTGCCGTTACCGATACCCACGAAGGTTCCCCAACTTCCGGCGAAGCTGTCGGCGACGCTGAAATCACTGCTAACATCTCCAACGCCGTTCTGGACAAAGTCTATTTCCGACAAGTCCGCGCAGGTGCTGGTAGCAATGCTTACGGTCGTGAGAACGGTCGCCCAGTCTTCGCTCTCGTCCTTTCTTCTGAGGCTTCTTACCAGCTCCAGACTGAGGCCGGATTCCGCGATGACGTTCGCTACAACAACGCTAAGGTCAGTGACCTGATCGCCCCACTTGGTGTGGAGAAGTCCTTCCGTGGATTCTACCACCTCGTTGACGATCTGGCTCCACGCTTTAATGATGACACCACTTCCAGCGGGTCAGCTATTGTGGCAGTCGAGCCTTACACTGTCTCCGCTAGCGGAATCGCGACTCCAAACGGAGCTTACGAATCAGCTACGTTTGAAGCAGCTTTCGTTCTTCACCCTGAAGTTTGCGAAGCTCAGATCCCTAACCCACTTAGCGGATCTAACGGACTCAGCTTCGACCCTGTCAACTACCGTGGTAAGTTCGACTGGAAGAACATCGCCAATGAGATCACCAACCCTGACGGTTCCATCGGATTCTTCCGTGGTGTTCTCGCCAGCGCAACCAAGCCCATCAAGACTGAGTTTGGTTATGTGATCCTCTTCAAGCGTGACTCCAGCACCCCTGCTGCTTAATTAATCTAGTTAGGTAATGTTCCCGAAATCTGTTTCGGGAACATTACTTAGCGTAACACTTATAGAATTATGCCAACACTAGACGACGCACCGATTGTTGAACAACTGGTAATTTCTGGAACTTCTGGCGGCGCATCCCCCGTACCGCTGGTGAATGGAGATTCCAACGCTCCTACCGAAATCGCTAAAGCTGACCTGATCCAAGTATTCGATGCCTCGGAACAGAAAGTTAAAACCATTACCGTTCAGGCATTCGCAATTTCACTCGGAATTGACTTGTCTTAACCCCGAATCCCGATTCACTTAACATGAACCCCGTTGCCTGTCTCTAAAACGGGCAGCGGGGTTCTTTTTTACGGAAACAATTATTATGTCTACAGAACAGTTATTTAAAGAATTTTTAAAGTTCTACAATACGATGAACCCCGCGGGTATGGGAGCTACCGGAGCGGCAGCATTATCAGCAGAAGAAGAAGAAGAAGCAGCACAAGGTGATTCTTTTTCTGATATCGTCGAAAAGCGAGCATCAGCCCCTGACTCTTTTGAAGCGAGGGTAAGAGATGGTATGAATACTATGAAACAGAATTCTCGCGCACGCGAAGAAGCTGACATCTTTAAAGCGAGGGTAAGAGATGGTATGAATACTATGAAACAGAATTCTCGCGCACGCGAAGAAGCTCTGCTAGCGGACGCTGAACAGGATGACACCGAAGCATTTGATAAACTCTTTGGAACAGTCGGAGGAGAAGTTGGTCAACCAGCGGAAACCCCTACTCTTGAAGAGATGCAGTCTCGTAACGAAGAGTTTGGTGATTCCTTCGACTTCATGGAAGGCTCTGAGGAATATCCTGCTGGTCGCGATAAAAAATCTGACCGTAAGGCTGAACGTAAGGCTAAACGTAAATCTAAACGTAAAGGCAAAGGCAAAGAACCGCTTATCGCCACTGAGGCAGGCCGCACGATTGACGAAATTGGCGCACCTGAGCGTGGCTTAGGTGATTACGCAGCAGATGCGATGGCTGAAAGTGCAGAGCCAGCTCCTGAAGTGGACTACAGCGATCAGGCTATTGCTCTGTTCAAGAATACTCATGGAACCTCATTCGATCCAAAGTCCCGCACGGACAGAGGAAAGCTTGAGAAGATGAAGTCTCTGCTTGCAGAGCGGGGTGGTATGGGTGAAATGACCGATAACCAATTTGCTTTACAGTTTTATCGTGAATATCCTTAATATTCTTAATATCTAATCCAAGCCCCGCTACCTGCCCTCGAAACGGGTAGCGGGGTTTTTAACGAAGTTTATCATGGCCGCCGATAATTTAACACCTAGAGAACTCGCCCTTAAAAATTCGATGGGGCAACTAAGCCCGAAAGAAAAAAAGACGTGGATGGAGGTTGTAAATAAACGGATAAGCGACCAAGCTGGTGATTCTAAACAAGCTAAACCAGCCGCAAAAAAGAAGGCTAAACCAGCCGCAAAAAAGAAGGCTAAACCAGCCGCAAAAAAGAAGGCTGAAAAAACCCCTACAAAAAAAACTGTCAAGGATATTGACCTTAAAAAGAAAAGTAAGCCAGAAACCAAAAAAGAGAAAGCAGAGAGGCGGCGAATGCTGCGAGAGCAGGAAGCTAGAAGAAACCCTGAGCAAGCACGGAAAAACGAAAAGGCTAGGAAAAAAGCAGATAAGATCAAAGAACAAGCAAAAAAGATCGGAGAAAATAGAAAACCAGCGAAAATGCAGGCTAGGTCTGCAAAGCCGCCAGCCGCGAAAATGCAGGCTAAACAAGCTAAAAAACCACCCGCGAAAATGCAGGCTAGGTCTGCTACGGAACCAGCCGCTAAAACGCAGGCTAAACCAGTCAAACCTGAGCCTAAAATTGAAAAGCTCAAGCCCGAAAAACCAAAGCTCAAGCCCGAAAAAGATATAGATCTTGGTCCTGACAAATCAAAGTCTAAAAGAGCTAAAGCACTTTTAGGTAAAGGTGCTAAACAAATACTTAAAAAAGTAGCCGCCCCTTTAGCAGTTTTAGACGCCGCTCATCTGGCGATATCTGAAGACGCGAAGCAAGGAGCCAAAGACGACTTCGATGCTATGGGCGACGATACCGCTGCTTTGAGAGCCGTTAAGTCCGTCCTTGAACCCGCTGATACTATCTATGCCGCAGTATCTGCTTTAAGGGATGCGGGTGCTAATGTTAGCGAACCTGATTTAGACCAGATTAGGCTTGATACCGCAGTGAGAGGAGGGGAGCGGCGACGAGAGTTAGAAAAAAGGTATGCGGCCATGTCTCCTGAAGAACAGGCGGTATACGACGAAAACAGAAGTGCATACAAAGAAAGTCAGCGAGCGAGGCAATTAAAGAGAGTAATGGAAAATAGGGCCGCAGCTAAAAGGAGAGTCGAAAACAAGAACTCTACTACGCCACTTCCTGATGACGGCAGTGAATATTTTTTCCGTGATAGAGAAGGTCGGGGCGGTTATTATACGCCAAAAGGATATCTTGAGGAGACAGAATATATTGCCGCCGCTGAAGAAGCTGCCATTGCGAAAGCCGCCGCTGAAGAAGCTGCCATTGCGAAAGCCGCCGCTGATAAAGTTGCCGCTGAGGAAGATGCCATTGCGGAAGCCGCCGCTGAGAAAGCCGCAGCAGCAGCATCAGAAGCAGCAGCAGAAGCATTCCGAATCAAACGAAACCCGTTCCATAAAGCCGAACAAGTCATAAAAGCCAGACAAGCGGAACAAGCCAGACAAGCGGAACAAGCTGAACAAGCTGCCAGACAAGCCGAATACGCTGAATTTCGTGATTCCTCTGCTGAAGACTACATTAAGAAACTAGAGCAAGAAACAGCCTCGCGTAGGGCCAGACTCAATAAACCCCTCCCGAAAGTCCTTGAACCGGATGAATTTGAAGAGTTTAAAAAACGTGTAGGTAACTAATCAGTTCACTTTACAATTCTACAGAAATCCCTAATGAACACCGTATACCAGTCCGAGGAACCTTCTGAGCATCACCACGATTCTCAGAAGGATCTGGAGATGATCCAGCAGCAGTTGTCCAACATTCTGGCCAACGCCGAACAGCTCATGGAGCAGTGCGGCTGCGGATCTCCGAGGATGACTGAGGCTTGGGTTCAGTCAAAAATGACCCTTGCCAACGACTATCTGGACTCCGTCCACGCTTACGTGGTCAATGGTGGCCCGATGAAATCGGACGCTGGACAAGGTAAGCCGGATAAGGTAGACTTCGTCATCGCCGTGGAAAAGGCAATGACTGATGGCAGCAGCAAAGCATAATATCATAGTAGCTCGCGGAGAGGATTTTTCGTTTACGTTATCTGCCAGTGTGGCGGGTGAGCCTGTTACTTTAGCCGCCTCCGAGTTAAAAGCTGAGATTAGACGCGGCGGAGGGAAACCTCTTGTCGCGTATTTTGATGCTATGACAAACGATAGCGGTAACGTGGTTGTCGGGATATCTAAAACCGAGACCTTAAAGTTAGATGGTAACACGACTTATGAGTGGGATCTTTTCCGAACCGCTTCAGGCACTCGCTCACGTTTGATTTACGGGAAAGTTTTCGTTGAAGACAGCATCACTAGCATCACTATTGAGTAATGGGCGTAGAAATCACAGAATCGCTTAGGCACAGTCTGACTGTAACTGATTCCAGTTATTCTCTCACACTGTTGGCGGGGTCGGAAGGAGCAGCTGGCCCTAATACGATTACTAGCGCAACGAGTAGTGATGGCACAGCGAACATTCAGGCTAATACTCTAACAGCAGGTGCTGGTGACTTCACCACTCTTACAGTTGGGAATAACAACGTATTTAGTGTTAATTCCGCCGGAGATGTGGCAACTGATGGTGACATTACGGCAGCGGACGGAGACATTACGGTCTCTGTCGGGGACATTACGGTCTCTACCGGAAACATCACCTCCTTAGTCGGGAATGTCTCTGGTTCTGCTGGTGACTTTACCACTCTCGCAGTTGGGAGTAGTGACCAATTCAGCGTTAGTTCCGCCGGAGATGTGGGAACTAGCGGGGATGTTACGTTATCGGACGGGGACGTGGTAGCCACTGTCGGAGACATTACCGCATTAGCAGGGAATGTCTCCGCACCCAACATCTTCGCCAGCGCAGATCTAGGGTACTCCTCCGGCGGCACTGAGACTCAAGAGAACAGTATTACTACAGGAGTCACCTTGGATGCCCCCTCTGGAGTGATTACCTGCGTGCCGAACACATACTCAGCTAACGACTCCAGCGTGTTTGTTTTAAGCAATACCCATATAGGAGCTAACGATGTTGTTGTTGTGTCACTACAAGTCGGTCACGACAAGTTATACGCTTCAGTTACCGCAACAACAACAGGCAATTGTAGCATATCTGTAAGAAACGGCGGCAATGGTAATGTGGCAGCTACCGTAAAAATAAACTTCGCCGTCATCAAAGTCGCAACCTCCTAAACGGATATAAACGGATATGGCCCTTAACCCATCACCGCAGAGACAGTCAGTCGTCACGTTCCCTACGCCGAACGTCAACGACATCCTATTCTTTGAGTCCGTAGACGCAGAGCGGGTCGGAACAGACATACCGGAATACGGAACCAAGCACCCAGACTCCAAGAAGTGGCCAAACCACAGACTGGTCCACGTCGAGGCTTCTGATCCTAAACAACAGACTCGGTATTACCGTTACTACTACGCTGCTGACCAGCTAGATCAGGACAACGATAACTGGTCGTATACGGAAGCTGACATTGGAGGAACTAAGTTCGACGCCGTGGCGCGGGACTACGTGATCCGTCGTAGCGAGTTTAACCCAGAACTTCCGGCGATGGGGGATACCATGCCTGATGTTCCGGTCGATAAGTTCCCCTCATCCGCTAGGGTCGATGAACTTAACCATAATAAAACCGATACGTATGTTCTGGCACAGCGTAAGCAGATCCCGCTAAACGATAAGGTGCTTAACGGGTTATACGTCGTTGAGCAGCGGGTCTACGTGAAGAAAGTCCCCATGTATCGGCTGGACTACGACGAGTTTTTCTCAAAGACGAACTACACGAAGCAGACCCTGATGTATGCGACTGAGCAAGTCTCAGTAAATGGGGCATCATTCCCTATCTCGACGGTAGCAAAAAACTCAGATAGCCCTTACTGGGAATTAAGTGATTATGGAATCGTACGGACGGTGCAACAACTCTCGGACAACTGGTATGCGGTCACAAAGCAACAAGTTGTAAATTTTGACGGCCAAACTACCCCCTCATTCAGCTACTTTACAACTGTTAACTACTTCTTCCCGCCGATTCTAAAACTCCCTATTAGGTTTGACGAATGGGAAAAAAGGTCAGGCGCGGTAACCCATGTTCCTGAAGTCCAATACGAGAAAGGGTCGTATCGAGGCCCGTGTAAGGCCCTAGTTACGGTTTCTTGGTCGAAAGCCGATGTTACTGCCGATGCTGTTGACGAGCCTATGCAGCCCGAACCAATCGCGGTAGCCACCCCTTATTTTAATTTACGGGTCGGGGAGACACTACATGGCAATGTAAACGTGGACGTAACTAACGGTAATGCAGACGCGACGTATAAATACACCGCTGGAACATATTTTTTCCCCGAAACTAATCACACAGTGTGGCCCGACTCTCTGATCGTATCGTCTACTGTTAAAAAGTTTAGGGGAGGCTACTTGAAAGAAACTACGAGAGTTTACAAACCACCAGAGTCACCATAAAGCTAGATGGAAGAACCGTTTTCCAGATCTGATGTCCGCTTACCTGTCTCACTAAATAGTGCGCCGCAGGAAAACAAAGACTATGTGGTTCCTTTCGATGAAATACCCATCGAAATAACGACTTCAGAGCAGCCACAAGAGTATAAACCGTTCCCCTTTGCCATGCGTCCCGCTCCTACAGGGATTGATATTTACTTCGGATCTCTAATTGCCCAAATAAACAAGTTTGACACAGATGATGATGAGGAGCAAACATCAATAACTAACCCAGAGGTACACGTTCCCATTAACTTTGAGGACGAAGAAGGGTCTAGATACAATTACATAACTCTGGGCTGGCGCGGCAATGTTTACCTGTATTGGGAAACAAATTGCAAAGGCGCAGTAGAAAAATGTGAACTAGTCGGGCCGGAAGAGCCGGAGTCGCAAAGTCTGCCTAATCAGAATGGTGGTAAATTCTTCGTAAAGATAGGCACGGTTGATGACTACGACATCCCTAATTTAATACAAGACATAGGTAGCGACGTATACTGGATTAGTGCGTTTGACGGTAAATGTGATTCTTCTTCTTCTTCTTCTGATTCTTCTGAATCAGAATCAGAATCATCATCTAGTGATTCTAGTGATTCTGATTCTAGTGATTCTAGTTCTAGTTCTAGTGATTCCGGCTCTGATAAATCAACGGCAATCGTGCCGATGGGTTGGCATGACAAAGGATACGGTGCGCTGTTCACAATGGAGTCCAACGAGGTTCTCTTTGAGTTCGTGATGCGCGACGTTAAAGTAGTCGGCCCCAAAACCGTAACCCGAATCGATGATCGATTTTTGGCGGTATGCGAGCCGGACTCAATGACCATTACAGGCGTAGCTGGTGACAGGGCCGGATCAGTCGGAGCGGTAGTTGAAAAGAACAACGTGATCCTCTCAGCTTGGCCTTTGTCTTTCTTGAGACCCAAAAAAGTTACTTTGAAGTTGACTGGAGTACGTAAAGGATTTAAACATCTCGATATGCCTGAGCGAAGCAAAGAGCAGTTCATCGCTAACGAGAAGTTTATTAACTCAGCCTATCCGAGAAAGTAATGTCGTTACCTTGTAAAGCACAAGCCACATATTTTGAGGATGGCGGGGGTGTACTAGCTGGCCCTTTTAATTTTGAATGGACTGGCTCGCTTTATCAAGAAGTGGGAGGAGGCTCTAGAACCATACAATGGAACGGCGTCGATAATTGGGTTTTAACCGACGACATCCGTAACGTAGAGCGAGATGGCGTCGCCGACGAAGACGATCCGGCAGGTGATTACACGTATATTGAGCTTGATTACGCAGGTAATGACGTTATATACACCATCACCGTCACCACTAGTGGTTCATCTTGCAGCAGCGACAGCAGCAGTGACAGCGACAGCAGCAGCGAGTCCTCTTCCTCTTCCTCTAGTGGTTCCGAGAAAAGTTTCTCATCAGTATCAGAAGCACAAGCACAACCATGAAAAACCTAACAGACTGGTTTGACCGCGTTTACGTGATCAACTGCGCCCATAGACCGGATCGTCTTGAAGAGACGAAGAAGCATTTAGAAGAAACTGGAATGGTGGATAATGACAAGGTTCATTATTATCCAGCCATTATCGGTGACTGGGTAACCCATCCTGCTGACTGGGGTTCCGGTAGAGGCGCGTGGGGTTGCCTACGTTCACACCAGCGAATCCTTGAAGATGTCATCCAAGACAGGGACGACCGTCATATGATGACTTTAAATAACGTCTTGATACTGGAGGACGATATCATCTTCAAAGATGACCCGTTATCGAGGCTTAACGAGTTCATGGTAGACGTGCCAGAAGACTGGGGTCAGATCTACTTAGGGGGCCAGCACCGCCGTAACCACAGTGTCACAGACTCCCCTAATGTGATAATTGGAAACTCGATTAACAGGACGCACGCCTACGCGGTTAATCAGTCTATTTTCACGGATTTATACCGCCACATCTCGTATGCGTCGGACTACAAGAATACAAACAAGCATATTGACCATCAGCTAGAAGTAGCACACCGACGTAAAGACTGGAACGTATACTGTCCGGCTGACTGGATCGCAGGTCAACGGGAAGGTTCGTCGAACATTAGTGGCAGGGTCAGTAAAACAATGTTTTGGTGATTATGAGTGTTAAAATTTTACATCAAGTGTGGGTTCAAGGGGAGTCAGAACTACCTAAAGAATTTAAAAAAAATAGAGATAAATGGAGATCCGATCTACCAGAAGAGTGGGATTTAATTCTGTGGGACGATGAATCGGCTTCAGAGAGGTGGCCAGAATTTAAAGAGGTTACTGCGCTCTGTAATTGCCACGCTATGAGGGCAGACATAATCCTCGCGCTGGCCTTACGTGATATTGGGGGAGTTGCGACAGGTACTGACGTTATCCCCAATAATATACCTGATTTTTTAAATTTTATATCCGCTACTGACACTATGGTTGTAACTAACCCTCACGCCCATGCGTGTTCTAACGGCCTTGTTTGGATGGCCGAACCGCAACATCCTCTGATGGTGTGTGTCTGTAAACACCAACTGAGGGATAAAGAGCTACTAACAAAAGGCAATGTATGGCACATCACAGGCCCAAAAGCTTGGTGGGAGTCTATTAGGGCTATGATGTGGGATTTGACGATGGTTACAGATCGTAAAGCTTACACAAGATTATGTTCTGAAAAAAAACCGACTAATTTAAATGCGTGGGTGGACGCAGGTTATGCGGGTAGTTGGCATTGAGGGAGGCAATATCCCTATTTCTCAGTGATTGACTTGCCGTCCTAACCCGACTATATTCGGCCTATGCCAGCGTTGACTGTCAAGGCCGTAACCAAAGCCCTTTCCGACTATGTCCGCCCCGATGAGGATATCGTGGCGAAATTGAACATGGTCATGCCCCGCCTCTACGCTATGGGGATGTGGCGGGATCTTCTGTATGACTGGTCTATTGAGACCACAAACGACTATTTCACGCTGCCCGAACACGCTGACAGCCTATTAGGGGCTATGTTGCAGAACTCTCCGGTAGAAGCGCAGTCCCAGTGGCATGATTACCGGATCTCTGGCTACGCCAGTGACGGACCTGCGCCCATTTTCGGCATCGTGGACGACGGGTTTCACCCCACCAAAGAGGATCTAAGGACTCTCACAGACGACAGATATGAGATTGCTCTCCGTTCTAGCGAGCCTTCCACCACCACTAGCCCGAACCCTTTACCCACTGAAGGTGAAGTTGTTGTCGCGGCAGTCAATTCAGGCGCGGATTTGGTCTTCACCTCTGATTTATCGGATTATTCAGCGGGGTGGACTGAAGACAGTATCACGGAAGTAAAATCTATATCATTCTACGGCATCCCTGAAGGGGTAGAAGTATACGCTTTAAATCAGGAAGATAATTCTGAGATAACTCTAGCCATAATCAGAGGCGACGGCGTGGCTCGCTACCGCCGATTCCGGTTCCACAACAGCGATTCGTCTGTCAAGAACGTCAAACTACTGCTCAAACGAGCATGGGAGCCAGTCCTGACGCAGGACGACATCATGTATCTAGGCAACCTGAACGTCATCAAGCACGGACTTTTGGGTATGCTGGCGGAGGACAACGCCGATCTGGAACGCGCCCAGTATCACTGGACGATCTGCCGCCAGCTTCTCGATGAGGAACTGGACGCCACCAGAGGGGCCGCGAAGCCTAAAGTCACCCTCAAACCAGCCGGAAACAATTTCAACACCCCAAACATTATTTAACTCATGACTAACAATATCGACAAACAATCCTTCGGCCAGAACGGAGCTGAGTGCGTAACCAGTAGTGCTACGGGCGATTTCTGCGCCCTTCAGGTGCTGGAAGAAGCTAACTTCAGCGCGATCACTTGGCCCGAACTGACTGGGACTTTGACCGGATTCGCCATTCCTGCCGGAACGGTTATCTACGGTCAGATCACTTCGTTCGCCTTGACCTCCGGCAAGGTTCTCGCATACAACCAAGTATAACGGCATCATGTCTCGGCTCGGTCTCGGTTTAGGTCTTAGTAGGGGTAGAGCGTTCTCCCCCTTCGACCCCTTATCCCTCAACCCGATTATTGCATACGAAATGCAGGAGTCGATGATGGCCCCGCTTGCTTCCGAGTCCCTTGACCTTGATCCGGCGAATCCGTCCAGCTTGGATATTATTACGGCTACGAGAGCGGGAACAGCAACGTATACTGACGCGAGCGGGAACATCCAAACAGCTTCACCGAATACAGTTCGTGTTGATCATGTGCAGGGTGAAGAGTTGACTCCGACGAAGTTTCAACGGGTTAAGTATACGGACTTCTCTAGTGGGTGGGTTAATAACGGCTCTTCTGATGTCGCAGGAAGTGGTTATAGTGGTCAGCCAAGTGTTGTAATTACTGGGACGCAAAATAACGCCAGTTTGTATTTTAATTGCCCTGCTGTAGTAGGTCAGGAATATATTATCTCCATGTATATTAGGAGAGTTTCTGGAACTGGAACTATCCGAATGAGGCATGTAAATGCTGTGGAAGGTACAGCGACGGATGTAACGATTACGAATGATTGGTCCAGAGTGGAAGTGCCATTTACAGCCAACAGCACATCGATTCCTATCGGTCCTCAAATCGCCATCAATGGTGAATCTGTAGAAATCGCAATGCCCCAAGTTGAAGAAGGTACAACCGCAAGTTCCTTCGTGGCTAACACAACAGGAAGCCCGAAATACTTTGCAGCAGCCACATATGCGCCAAGAGTGCCAATGATTCTGGTTGAGCCAGCAGCGACGAACTTGGTTGTTAATAGTGAGGACTTTAGTCAGGACGTAACACTTTCTAATTGCACTGTTCAGAGCGGATTTACTGCACCAGACGCAAGCACCAACGCCTACAAGCTAATTGAGGATAATACAAATAGCCTTAAACTTTTTAGAGCTAATAATAACACTAATACAACAGCCAGCACATCCCACTCGTCCTCCATATTTGTTAAAGCGGGTGAGCGAACAAAAGTAAGGATTTACGCTTATCACCTAACAAATCAATTTTTTGCTGTTGATTACGACTTAATCAGTAATAGCGCATTAGGAACAGTCACATCTAACACACAAGTGGATGGGCATTCTATTGAAGATTGTGGGAATGGCTGGAAACGAATTACCGTTACAGGACAAAAAGCGTCAACTTACAGCTGGGACGTTGGTGTGTCTCCTTTAGATGACAGTGGTAATGTTACTTACACCGGAGACGGAACAAGCGGAGTTTACATCTGGGGCGCACAGCTTGAACAAGGCGCTGTAGCCACATCATACATCCCCACATCAGGAAGCACGGTGACGCGAGCGGCTGATAATCTTGACATTACTGGTAGTGACTTTACGAACTTCTACAATACCAGTGAAGGAACGTTTTACGTAGAATTCACTCCAAAAGATATTACCGTCGGCGAGCAGTATCTATTACGAGGAGGGGATAGTAATCGTAGGATTATTTACAGTAACGGAAATCTTAGTAACATTCGAAGCTATGATGGAGCTAATATTTTAACAATGTCCAATAATGTTGAATCAAATGCTCTTCATAGAATAGCAGTGTCTTTCGATAGCACTACAATGAAAGGATCATTTAATGGAGAAACTGAAGTCACAGCTACACATAATGGAAATCTTCTTACATCATCCCTGCTTCAGATAGGCTCGAACTACATAGGCCACATCAAACGCCTCATCTACTGGCCTCATCACTCAGACAATCTCTAAACAATGGCACTCAACTTACAGACCCTGACCAACTCCAGCACTAGTGCGGGAATCCTTACTGACTTGGCCAAGAGTGCGTCAAACCTTGAGCTTGTCGCCTCCTTAGAGAACCGAGTGAGCGGAGGCCCAAACGCGGCCCAGACCACGGCATCCAAGCAACCCCGCGCGCACGTTCCGATTGGTGACGGTCATTTGTATCTGTCAGGAGCGAGTGGGAACTATGCGAGTGTCCCGAACGAAACAGACCTGAACATTTTGGGGGACATGGAAATGCAATGGTTTGGAGAACACACCTCGGGGGTGCAGGAGACCCTTATTGCCAAATGGGGAACGGGAAGTAATAATTATATTTTACGAACAAAAACTAATGACAGACTACAGTTTTACAGGACTTCACAATATGCCGAATCGACAGCCGCACCATCGTCTGACGCTGTGGGATTTAAAGTCACTCATAGGGTCAGCGATGACCGAGTGCAGTTTTTCGAAACGACCGACGGCAATTCGTGGAGTCAGGTAGGAGCGGATAAAACTATTCCTGCCCATACCCCAAGCTCAGGAACGTCTATCGTTGAAGTTGGTTCATTAGGAGGTGGGACGCAAAACCCTTTGTCGGGGTTAGTGAAGCGAGTAATCCTCAAGGATGGCATAGACGGAAGTTCCGTCCTCGATATTGATTTCTCCGACGGCGATCACAAGGCGTCCTCGTTCGCCTGCTCGACAGGGCAGACCGTCACGATTAACAAAGGCAGCACGACGAGAGACGCCGCCACCATTGTTCGTAGACCGTTCCTGCGCTTCGACGGTGCTGATAATTTCATGAGTGGTTTGTTTAACCAGACGCTTACCAGCGGAGGATATATGTTCGTGGCGTTTAGCGTTAATTATGGCAGCGAGACATATTCCAGAGTATTCGCCGTCAATTCCACTAATCCAGACGAAACCGACTACAATAATCCGCGAGGTCTGGCATTCTCCATCCGTCAGACGACCACCGATGATGTCGGTTGGTATTACGACAACGCTTTCCGAGATGGGCATGACGGAACATATGATGCGGATAGAGGAGTTATTCTACACGAATTAAAAGCTATTGATGGGGAGCAGGTTTCCAAAGTCAACAATGCGGATGCTAAAACCAGATCTCTCGACCTCAGTGGATTGTCTTCGGAGAAGTTTACTATTGGTGGAAATTATGACGGAAACGCCAACGCTTCCATCGACCTTGAGGCGTTATATCTGTTCGACGCTTTAACCGACGAGGACGCAACAAAGGTGCGCGATTACCTGAACGCCAAAAGCTCAATCTACTAAGCCATGCCCGAAGAAGACTACATCGACGAACCACTCACTGAGTTGCAACAAGATCAGGCGGACACCGGATGGTTTTATTTTCTTGCCACACCGGAAGCCTATCCCGCACTGTATGGATACGTTGACGAGTCGCGAGGCTACCCAATCGGCGGTGCTAAAGCATCGACTCTTCACGGACTACCACCAGCCGAGGATCTCCAGACAACTACTGATGGAAGTGGTCAACTAATGCTTCAACTCGCGACTTGGAGAGTGACCTCTGATGATCTCTCTGCGCTCCAGCCTTATATTGAGCAAGGAGAACTATCCATCGTTACTGAACTTGAATGGCTCTCTTTGAAACCCGAAGACGAAGACCTGTTGCCTGACCTTGAGCCGCAAATCTCTTTATCTACTCATTGCTCTCAGCAAATCGACGACTTGCTGGATGAGTCTATGAGCATGGGGGTCAACGGGAAGATATTCACATCTCAGGATCACGCGAGTTCCACCTATGTCAGAAACCCTGATTTGTGGTGTGGAGACCTAGATATTACGTGCGCGTCCCCTTGGAACAGTAGCGGTAGCCACAAGAGAGCGGGGACACTGGTGACTCCAAGGCACGTCATTGGAGCGGCACACTACGAGTATTCTGTGGGCGCAGTGGTGAGATTCGTGGAGAAAGACGGGACGGTTCATGACCGCACTGTGGCCGGAAAAGCCCGACACCCAGAATCTACAAACTACCACCCAGACTTAACGATCTATACTTTAGACAGTGACCTACCAGATACGATTAAGCCCTGCTATGTGATGCCTAGCGACTACACTAGCTACTTAGTTAATGAACAGGTCAAGACGGCCTGCCTTGGGTTAGACCAAGAGGAGAAAGCTCTCATTATTGACTGGAATTCCGGTGGTAGGATGCGGACACCCACTGACCCCAACAGGCTCATTTTCCATGAGAATAAAATTAGCGGGGATAGCGGTAACCCCGCATTCCTAATTGTTGATAGAGAGCTTGTGCTTGTAACTGTTTGGACGTTTGGTGGTGCAGGATCGGGGACTCCTATAGCAGACTATATTTCAGACATCAACACCATGATCTCGACCGCTGACACGCAGGCAGGGGTATCGACAAACTATACAGTTACCGAAGCAGATTTCTCAACATTCCCGCAGATCTAACCGATCAACACACCTAACCTACTGAACTACAATGCTCCAACACATCACACATCCCATATCCGGCATAGTTGGTTCCGCTATCGCTTTCATGTCTACCTTACCTGAAGATCTCGATACTGGCATCCAACTTCTATCAACTTTTCTCGGCTTGTTCATCGCCGTCCTCTCTGCTATAACGGCAGTTGAGAAATTCCGTAACCGTAAGAAAAAATGATTAACTACATCATCGAAAACAAAGAACAGCTCTTCGGGGTTGTTACCGCCGTCATCGCAGCCGCATCCGCTATCGCTGCCCTCACCCCTACACCGAAGGACGATACCTTCATCGGTAAAGCCTACAAGGTCATCGACTGGCTCGCGCTCAACGTGTTCAAGGCTAAGGATAAGTGATTAGGGAATGTCCGACTCATTTGAAAAAGGGGTAGAGGCGCGGGTTGTTGACAAAGGAGCTGGCTTCGACCCTGAATCTAAAGGGTATAACGAAGTTATCGGGAGGTTGCTTAAAAAGAAGTATCCTTTACTCATACCTAAACCACCAATACCTGACAACCCTACAGAAAGGCAACCCGACGTAGAGCAACCGGAAAAAGAACTCGGCTACGCGCACGAAGCTTGGGTATGGCATCCCGAAAACAAAGAAAAAGGTCTAAAAGGCGAGTGGCTGAAACACCAAGCTAGTTTCGCCCCCGACGGAATGCTCTTAAAGGGGATGACGCATAAGACTATAAAGAATACGCTAGCTGGCGAAAAAGATTTTTCTGAGATTTTTAAAGGTGAAGGCGGGTATTACTACAGACGACCTTTAGAGAAGAAATGATCAAACTACTGACCGCAGCAGCTAAGGCATACATAGCTTACGTCGGTCTCAAACAAAGGACATACGTTTATGAACTGGAAGACGACATTGATGAGCTTGCCGCTGATGGCTCTCCTGCTGCCAAGCTGCGGATCGAACGCTTGGCGAAACGACTCAAGTTTGAACGAGAGCGCATTGCTCGACCCTCCGACGGTGACGCTGGTTGAGGGCGTCACGTATCAGTTTAAAGAAGGCCAGCTAAAAGGACGAGGCCAGAAGTTTCACAGCGATTATTCATACCGTCGCGCAATCATCATCGGTAAATGAGTCCAAGCCAGATACTCGACAAGATCCTAGAACTTGTAGCCGCTTACAGAGCGGCTAAAGCCGTAAAGCGTAAGAAGGTTAAGAATCTCAAGAAGGTAGCCATCTGTGTGGGACACAGTCGAATAGGCGATAAAGGCGCAGTATCAGTCGGAGGTGTGACCGAGTGGACTTACAACAAGAAGGTCGCAGACCTGCTGAAGAGCCACCTGCGCCACCAAGGGATTCAATCCGTTGTGTTCGATGACTACCCGTCGGATAGCTACAGCGGTTCGATGAACTGGTTGGGTGAGAGCGTCGCGAAGGAGAAGTGCGACATCGCGATTGAACTGCACTTCAACAGTTACTCAAGCTCGAAAGCAGAGGGCTACGAATATTTACATTACCACACCAGCAACAACGGTCGCCGTCTGGCTGAGTGTTTCCGCGAAGCCCACGCCGAGACCTTTAAGGTGCAGTCGGACAGAGGGATTAAGGCGATTGAATCGGGCGGTCGCGGGGGCGGGTTCTTGAGGAGCGTGCCACCACCAGCCGTGATCTGCGAACCTTTCTTCGGTAGCTGCCCAAAGGAATGGGTTCTCTTTGACGCAAAGCACTCACTACTGGCCGACGTATACGCACAGGCGATTGTCAGTTACTTTAACAACCCATGAGGAACTACCAAAAAGAATACGATAACTACCACAGCAAGCCGGAGCAGAAAAAGAATCGGGCTAGCCGTAATGGCGCACGCCGTAAGATGAAGAGGCTTTTAGGCAAGCGGGTCAAGGGCAAGGACGTTGACCACAAAGATGGTAATCCTAGAAACAACTCACGCGGGAACTTACAACTACTCAGTAAATCAAGTAACAGATCCAAGAAGTGAAATCCCTAAAATCAGTCACGATTGCAGGTCAGCGGATCAAGATCCACAAGACTGAGTTAGAGGACTGTTACGGTCAGTATCTTCATGAGAAGCGGATAATCCAGTTACACAACAAGCTACCAGAACACGAAATCATCCCGACCTTACGTCATGAAATGCTACACGCCGCCTTCCACATCGCTGGTATCTCGTTCTGCGAGAACTTTGAAGAGGAAGCCTGTGTCCGATGCATCGACGAGGTCTTCTTTCCAGCCTACGAACGAATCCTTAAACGCCTAAAATGAAAAAGAAATCAAAGGTCAACGAGGCAGGCAACTACACGAAGCCTACGATGAGGAAGCGTTTATTTAACTCAATCAAGGCCGGAACCAAAGGCGGTAAAGCTGGCCAATGGTCCGCACGAAAAGCACAGCTATTAGCAGCAAGATACAAGAAAAACGGAGGAGGATACAGAGACTAATGAAGGATTTTAAACCACACATGATGTACGATAAGTCTGGTAAAGGCTACAAGGCTAACACCTACGAGCAGCACCTTGCCATGAAGAAGAAAGGCTACGGCCACACTAAGCCGTCTACCAAGAAGAAGGCTAAGAAGATTATCCGTAAACGATCTAAACCCCAATCCGGTTACTAATGCCTAAGAAAGCTTCACAAAAATCTCTCGATAATTGGACTGATGAGAAATGGGGAACCAAGTCTGGAAAGCCTTCACTCAAAACGGGAGAGCGATATTTGCCAAAGGCTGCGCGTGAGGCTTTGACTGACGAGGAATATGCCCGAACCAGTCGCAAGAAGCGGAAAGGTATGCGGAAAGGCAAGCAGCACGTCAAGCAGCCTAAGAAGATCGCGGAGAAGACTGCGAGATACAGGAGCAAAAAAAGGCTCCTGAAGAAAGCGCGTAAGCGCAAATCATGAGTCGATTCATACTATACAAACCTACTCCTGAAGATGTCGCGGAAGCGTGCCGGAGATCCGACGCTTTAGGAGAGTTAAGGACATCGTTCACGAACGGCAAAGGCAACATGACAGGCTTCTTAGGTGAGGTCGCTTTCGAGAATACCTTCAAGCAGTTCGACTACGTCGGCGACAAGTCCTACACCCACGACTACGAATACAAAGGTCTCAAGGTTGACGTTAAGGCTAAGAGCTGCAACACCCCACCTAAGCTGGAATACAACGCCTCAGTAGTCAGCACTAAGTTCAGCAAGTTTGAGGCCGACGTATACTTCTTCATGCGAGTCCACAAAGGTCTACGGAAGGTGTGGCTCTGTGGGTGGACGCCCAAGAAGACGATCATCCACAAAAAACGATTCAACAAGAGAGGGACTCACGACAAAGACGGGTTCCGCTTCAAGGCCGACGGATACAATATCGAGATTAAGAAGACCCGTCGGCCCGACGCTTTCGAGTCATTCTTCCTCCGGCGGTAGTTTTTTGTGGTGAATATGACCCGTATTTTTAAAGATGGGCCTTATTCCGTTTGGCGCGACGAGTTCGATAAACTCACTCAGCGGGGCATCCGCGTAGAGGTCTATGGTAGATGGGTCTCCCCCCACAGCCTCTATCGCTTCACGCAGGTCTAACCAGAACTCACCGCAAAGCTCCTGCCTCTTTATCTGAATGTCCTCGTTTGTCATCCGCTGCATAACCTATATCGTAATTCTCGCTGAGATCAATACTCCATAATTTACCGCCGCCCTGTCCTTGGGACATGACGGGACGGATCTTGTTATTGACCCGACTAGCTTCTTCCAGAGTGATCATGCCTCGTCGGCAGAACTCCAGATTACGGGAAGAACCAACGTCACGACCGTTGTTTAGTTCATGCACCATCACCTGAAACTCAGTCAGAGTCCCGCTCCATTTACCCATGTCAGGGTGAATCTCACGGCAACGCTTGGCGAAGAACTCGACCAACTCCGCGATGGAACTGCGACTACTGTTGTCGTAAGCGGCGTCCGCGATGGTGGGGTCGATGAATGACTGCACACCGAACCGACCAACGTCCTCGACCTCTTTGGGAACCTTCCAGTCGAGCAGGAACTTACCGAAGTGCGGCAGCTCTTGTTCGATGGTAGCCTCTAGCTGAGAGTTAGCCGGAAAACTATTAGTGGACTTATTGCTAATCAACAAAGCCATGAGCTTATCGCGGTTACTGGTATCCAGAGACGGGATCACTGACAGCGAGTTGGCGTCCATGTTCAGCGACAGAATAACTCTACCTGTCCAAGGAATAGACATGGCGTCCGCATACTTGGCCATATACTCGACTCTTGGATTGGCTACCGCACGCTTGAGCAGTTCGGTCGCACGTCTCTGGTCTTGAAAGCTAGCTGCTGAGGTCGTATCGTCAATAACCCATGAGGCGACACGACCTAAGTCTTTGTTGAACTTCGTCTGACCTGACAGGTAGTCAGACGCATCAGAGAAACCCCCTACAAGGCCACTGATAATTTTGTTCGACAATAGCGACTTGCCGCGACCTGTCGGCCCGACCAGCAGCAGAGCTTGTCCCTGTAAGGGAACCCTATCCAAAACCGCAGTGTAGAAACGCTGCATCCATGAGTAAAAATAATCTAAGGCGGAGTTCTTTGAGCTATTCGCGAATAGCTGATTCAGCCATTGGTGCAGGAACGGCCACTTGGCTGGATCTCCGTCTGAGTCTGGCTCCACCGGAACTAGGTTAGAGCAGTTGAGAATACGGGTAGCATTGTAGGACACAATACGTTCGCTTGAGAACACAACAGGTGCGATCTCGTCGATACGGTTGTTGTTGCTCACCGTGAGGAGAGCTTCCTCCACCTCGCTGATCGCCCTACCTCTCCTGACCCTGACAGAGAACCCCGCTTGCCGAAGCTCTAGCAGGAGTTGCTCCTTCGGTATCGACACGGCGTTTCCGTATAGGAGCTTGAAGAAGGTCTTACCATTGAACCAGTACTCGTCGAGTAGGGTAGACAGCTTCTTGGTCTCGTAGTCTTTGACGAACGAACCGCCGAAGATATCTCCCCAACTCATGAACCCTTTACCAGCACGGTCGCTGTAACACACAACGCCGTCCTCCACGACCTGACAACCGTCTCGGTCGATTCCATCATCGATCCAGAACAACGGGCCTCTGGCTCCTACTTCAAACTCACCGAACCAGCGGTTCGGGAATCGGGATTCGACTTCCGGTGCAACCACGTCTAGGGGAACCGATGTATCTGAAGATTCCGGCGGTTTTGATGACACAGCCTTAGACAGGCAGGCATGGACCACGTCTGTCGGGATCTCGTCTCCTGTTTTAATCCAGTCTTCACCTAACTCAAAATATTGATTGGGTTTTAATGAAGTCTTATCGAAACCAGCAAAGAGTTTATCCATCTTCAGCGACTTGTTGATATAACCCATGAACGAGTCATACATAGAGGGGTCAATCGGTATGGACGAATCAAATTCCCAAACTAGTCGGAGGTAACCACTTTGAGTTCGGCTAGCCCACGTGGGGAGTGGTATACCCACACAAGCGTTGGCCAACTTATTCCGAAAAGATTTCCAATCGAGGGGTGAGTCGTAGTCAGCTACTACACCGTGGATTTTGTGAACCGGATTGTCGTTGCTGACTCGTTTTGATGGGGCGCGTCCTTCGACACAAGAATAGAATACGTGGTCAGTATTATTGTTACTGCACCATTCTCGGTAGTCCGCTTTATTCTTAAATGATGGTTTCTTTAGATTAAGGTTATCGAGTTCGCTTGTTTTCTGGGCTTTGCTGTCGCGTAGGTTACGCAAATATCTGTAGGTCATTATTTTTGGTATTGGGTTAGAATTTCTCCCTCCGCATCCAGAGGGATATCGCTAATCCACTCAGGAGGAGTGGACATAATTTGAGTAATTTTTTGTAGGGTTTCTTCGGCTTCGGCTTCGTCACACTCGCAGATCACTTCATCGTGAACATGGAAGATAATGTCTATGCCAGCCTTGTCGATCTCTAACATCATGAAACTGAAAATATCTCTGGCCAGAGCCTGTGAGAGATTCTCAGCGAGGACTCCACCCCATAGTTTCATGATGCGTTTCTGGCCGTTCCGGTTGATGCTGGAAACAAACTGGATGCGTCCTTGAGCCAGAGTCTTGCGTAGATTCCCATAGTTAAGAGACCTACCAGACGGTAGCGGCAGAGACAGGCGACCTACGTCGTATGCTTTATCGACTTGTTTGCCGAGTTTCTTCCAGTATTGGGGAACCTTAGCGAGCTTGGTTCGGTAAAGATCCACAGCGTCTTGGGCTTCTTGCTGGGGCATATCGTACATCTCAGCGAACCGTTTTGCACCCGCACCGTAGCCGCAGCCCAATACGAGAGCCTTGACTTTATGTCTCAGCTTGGCGTCCTCCTTCTTCAGGACTCCTTTATCTTCAGACCACAGTCCGAACTGGATCGCGAACGCTTCGTAGATATCGTCCGACTCTTCGATTGCGTCCATCGTATCTCGGTCGCCCGATAGCCAGCAAAGAGTGCGGACTTCGATCTGAGAGAGGTCAACGACGACTAGCTTCTTACCTTTAGGTGCAGTAATAAGGTTACGCATATTGACCCCGAACATACCTTCTCTCGGCAAGTTCTGGAGATTAAGGTTACCGCCGCTACCGCTGAAGCGTCCGGTGTGTCCGCCGAAATACATGATGCCGCCGTAGTATCGGTTGTCCGGCATTGTCGCGCAGTCGAAGCTATCGAGCTTCTTCTTGATCGTGTTGATACGACGCCAGTTCGTCACGGCCTCGATCCATTTATATTTGTGACCATGAGCCAGTATCCACCGCTGGGCATCTACATCAGTTTTAGCGAGAGAGGCAGGTGGCTCGATGCCGAGATTGATGCAGTGTTCGTCGAACGCTTTACGGCTAAGTAAAGGTTTCTCGTCCGCCCAAGGAATCGCCTTCTCCGTTTCAAAGATAAGTTCGTTGATGGTCTCCTTAGCTTTGCGTAGATCGTCCACGTCAATCGGGATTCCCCTCTGGACGATGCGTCGGTTCGTGACGCTGATGTCCCGCTCAAACTGCGACCATTTAGACTCATAAGCCTTCCATAGACGGAGGCAGAGGACGGAGTCCTTGATGGCGTATTCCTCTACTTCCTTCTGGAACTCTTTAGTCATACCCACCCACGTCTTACCTGACATATTATCGCGGGTGGATTTGGAGATCTCCAGATCGAAAGCTTCGGCAGTTGAGTTCTTCAGCGATCTCGGCAAGCCGACCGCAGCGGCCATGTCGGCGGTGCAATGCCACTCGGCTGGTTTCACCTCCGGCCACCAACCGCAGTTGATCCCATATAGGTAAAGTGTTTCATCGAATGATGCGTTATGTGACAGAACGATATTGCCGTTAAGCAGGTTCCAGTCAAAATCTTCGGGGTGGCCAACCCATTCGTAGCCGTCATCTCCGACAACGCTCACCATATAGGCGTCGAAGTCGTAATGGGAAAAGTAACCTAACGGGCCAAGCTTTCGTATCGAGCAGTGCTTGTCGTAGTAGGTTTCAAAATCTAATGCGTATGTAATCATATAAGTATATTTGTGAGCAGAAAAAGCCCACCGCAAAGGAAAGACTGAAAAACTCTGCGGTGGGCTTGTATCCTACTAGTGTTACTAGTATCCCTAGTCCAATTCCAATTCAGTCTGCTCGCCAGTAACGTGCTGGAGTGCCTCCCGAACTACCCGCAACTTTCTCAAGTTGCTCCCGACTTGCGAGAGTTGATCCTCGACTTCAGCGATCATGCCGTCGAGCATCGCGATCTCTTCAAGCAGGAGATCACGGGTTTTTTGTTCTTTCTCTTGGTCAGTCATAACTACGCTCCGAGAAAGTTTTTAACAAAGGCGATGACATCCTCATCGGTTTCTTCCTTAGTCACGCTGAGTGACGGATTAAACCAAGTATACTTGCCCTTGCTTAGTTCTTCAGAAACGAAGTTCCAAACTTTGCTATGAATAGGAACTCCAGACTGGAGAGCCGCGAATGTCGCAAGACGCTTGTAGGTTGAACGGTATGCGTTCTTCCCTACGTTGATCTTGCCCAATGCGTAGTTGTGGTCGCCGATTGGCAACTGGAACGCATCGCCTTCTTCACTACCTTCAGGCTGGCGCATGAGGAGAGTGATCTCGGCGAACTCAGTCATGTCCCAATTAGACTCTGCTTCAATAGCGTCGGCTTCGGATTTAGACCAAGCGATGCGGGGGATATCCTCTTCCTCGAAAGGGATGTTCTCCCGCCAGCCCTTCTGGGCAGCTACGGTGATCGTCTTAACCGGAGTGTCCGGTGGGGCGATCTCGTATGTCTTATCGAAGAGAATCGATCCGACTGGAGCGTCAGACTGAGACATCTTTTGACAGACGTTAATACGTGGAATCTCGATGTCCTCTACGTCGATTTCGATTCCGCTTACGTTGGTGGAGAGACCAGTGTTGGTCTCAGCAGCAACGACTTCTTGCTTTTGGGTTTTAGCCATAATATCAATTATTGGTTTGGTTTATTGAGTCGCGACACAGTGCCGCTCGTCTGATGTTTCTACGATTCCTGCATCTGTGCATTCGTCGAGGAAAGGTTGTTTGCTGTCGGCTCCTGCTTTCTTAGCAACCTTGGCGAGGGGGAAGTTAACTTGATCCAGCAGAGTGTCCAGATCTATTCCATGTTTTTTTGCGATTTTTACAAAAGTCGCATTATCGGAGATCTTTCTAGTCCTACCCATCGAGCGGAGTTTAAGACCGTCAAGCTGCTCGCCGTCTTTGAGGGCGTCGAGTGTTTTACGTTTAATCGACATCGACCAGTTCTCCACGATCTTCGCTATGTTGTATAGCTCAGAGAGTCTGGCCGGATTATCAACGTCAGTCGGATCGATGTCCGGTAGAGTGGTATCGAGTTTCTTAGCCACACTGATAACGAGACCACCTAGTGCGGGACAGGTATCTTCATGCCTACAGAATCGGCAATACTGAGTCGGGGTGCATTCCTCCAGTTCAGGTGTGCCTGACTCCCACTTAGGTCTGACTTCTTCGCCAGCCTTGATGACTCGGCTAAGGTCTTCGACCAGAGTAGGTAGGTCATCTCGCGTAAACGTGTGGTGCAGCGTCGCATTGTGCTGCGGCACATAAAACGCAAAAACGATCTCTTTGATGTCGGGATACTTCTGGAACGCTCCGGTCGTGTATGCCTTCGCTTGCCAGTTCTTTTCGGGCGGGTCGATGATACTGATTCCGGTTTTGTAATCAGACATGACGGCTCGTTTTCCTCCTTTGAGGATCAAGAATCGGTCACAGGTTCCCCATGTCTCAGTGCCGTCTAGGGCAACCTCAACTTGGATCTCGTTAAGCTCTTCCTCGATCTCGTCGAAGTTATCCATGAAGTCCTGCTCCATCTTAACGATCTGCTCGTAGATCTCATGTTCCTGTTCGGTGTGGAGTGCAGAAGGGTCGAAGACTTCAAGAGCCTCATGGATTCTCGTCCCCATCTCAGCGGCGGGTGACGTGCCGTCTCGGCCTTGGTAGCCAGCGCAGGCGGCTACATACTTCAGGCTCGACGGAGAGAACTCTGCGTGTCCTCTGCTTTGGTGGTCTGGTTGGTTACTCATAATGTTTAAGTAAAAAGTTAAGAACTAGGTTTAATTTCTTTAGCGACGCTCTTCAAGATATTTCGGATAATAGACCTGATCTCAGGATCAGTTTTTATTTTATGGTCTACCGATTTAACAGCGTGGATGATACTACTATGCGAGACGTATCCGAAATAGTCCGCGAGGATCTGATACTGGATTCCGTAGTTCACCCGCAGCAGTCCCGCCGCAACTGATCGAGGAGTAGAGTATCGGAAGGCTCTGGATTTTTTGAAGAGGTCTTCTTCGTCTACCGAGAACTCCTCGGCGACGAGCGAGCAGACTTTTTCGACGATGTTCCGCTTGTATTTGGTGAGACCCTTAATTTGTTTTTTAGTGTCCATTTAAATCGTTATTGAAGTCATACTCAATCCCGTCGATGAGATCGTCCTTAATGAAGTCCGCAATAATAATGGACTGGTATGCCCGTGAGAAGTCGCCGGACTCGCTGTATTGTTCAGCGTCTTTCTCGCTGACCTTGGCCCATTCTTTGAGGTATTTAACTAATTTCTTTTTCTTTATCTTCATGAATTCTCTGCTGCGCGGTGACATGATGTGCATAGGAATACTACGTTGAGGCGATCCTCTTTGGCGTAGCCTTTGTGGTGGTGCGCTTCGATCCTCATGTGGGACCGCCCACACTCGGTGCAAGATTCGGGCCTGACAAGAACACCCTTTCGGATAGCCCGACGAACGGCTTCGTTCGCTTGCTTTTTCTCAGGCTCGGCCTTGCGCCTTTTCCTCTGCCTTTCGATATACACGTCTTTCTTTTTGAGGTAGTCTCTACGCTGGGCTGCGTGCTTACACTTCCGGCACTGCGTCTGCAACCCGTCTTCCTTTTCGGCATCCTTGTTGAATTCGGTCTTCAGCAACGTCTCCTTGCATCCGGTGCAGAGTTTTAGGAGATCGCTGAAATCCATTTGATCCACATCCTCAAACTCATGAAGAACTGCTTCCTTAATCTTCTCAACCATTTCAGGAAGATCATCTCTTGGGAATTCAAGCCAATACTTATCGGTGTCACCCTCACAATAGTCGAGGATGATATTTTTAATCTTATTCTTTTCGTTCATATCATGTTCCTTAGTCTGCTCATTATTGATGTAGCGTGTTCAGGTTATCCGACTTCTCTTCGACAACACGCATAACGTGTTCCTCTATCGAATCGCTGGCAACTAAAATCTTCTGGATGGCGTCGCTTTTCGCGCCGTTTCGATGGATACGACCCAATGCCTGTAGGTGGTCTTTGACATTGAACGTGGGCGAGATCAATGAGATCCGCTGCCTACTACCGTTGATGTCGTGCAGCGAGATTCCGGTTCCGCCAGCGGCGATGTTGACCACGATGACGTGTTCCGTATCGTCTTGGAAATCATCGATGATCTGTTGCCGCTCTTCGGCGGACTGACCACCAACGATAGCGGGGCAGTCCAACAACTGCTGTAGTGTCTGGGCCGTCTCCGTAAAGTTCACGAACAGCACAACACTGTGGCCCTGCTCGACATGGTCTTTCGCCATGTCTGCCATGTCTTTGGCCTTCAGCGACTCGGCTAGCTGGCGAGCGCGTAACAGATTGACCAGAACCCAATCACTGTCCTCAACGGTTCCATTCTCTAAAAGGTTCGTGATGATCTCAGGAGTGATGTCGAGGTCTTTATAAGCCTTCGCGATCTTGGCAGCAGAGCCGAACGCAATCGGCTCCACGAATACACGATTCGCTTTAAAGGAATCAGGGAAGTCATCAACCGTGAGCCGCTTAACATTCTTCCCATACATGACCTTATTAAGATCACTGAGTTTGGTCTTACGACGAAGCTCCCATGCATTCCACTGGTTTTGGGAACAGCCGTATTGCATCATCCAGCCGAACCAACTTTTGACACCGCCCTCCGCTTTGTTGAGATTGTGCAGACCTAATGCGTATCCGATTGGCCGCATCTCGGTTGGGTCTTCGGCGGCAGTCGCACTCATCGCATGGATCGAGTAGCCTTGTGCCACTAACGACACCAGCAGTTGAGCATTCTGCGTATACGGCCCTTTGCATCTGTGAACCTCATCCACCAGCACTAATGTGTTTTTAGGCAGGTTCCATGTCATGATCTTCTTGCCGCGCTTGGACATGAAGTCCGTTCGGCCCGTTCTGATCTTCTCGTAGTTGAGGACGAAGAGCGGCTCGATGCCAGTCTCTTTAAGTTCGCGTTGCCATGACGGTATCACCGCCTTCGGACACAAGACCGCCACAGGTCTATTCAAAGCTTTGGCCAGATGAGCGGCTACTACTGTCTTGCCCGTCCCGACATGGCTAGTGTCGAGTGAGTTTAAATTCAACTTGTGCTTCGCTAGGAAGAAGTCGAGCGCGTCTTGTTGTTTCGGATATAACGTCTTCATTTATTGTCTATGAACAGACAAATAATTGAAGTCTGGCAATACGTCCAGAAAAATTTCAACTTTTTTTACCACCCCAAATATATCGGGCAATAAGGTAAGCATCGATCATGCCGTCGTGCGGCGTCCGGCATCGTTTATTAGCCAGCCAGTTCTCCGATGGCTCTAACTGATTCGCTAGCTCCAATGCAACTTCCTTAGTCCTACCTTTAGGAACTCTGCCCAGCATGACCTTCTGCCACTTGTGGACTGACACACGCATTATGTTTTCGTAGTCGTGGGACTCAGCCATGCCGACTAGCTTACCGAACGAGATCGCCATTGACCGAACCGCTTGGCTACTTTTCGCGTGAGCTAGCGGTTCCTCGACCGCAAAGATAAAGGGGGTGTTTAGATCCATTATCCATTGATGGACCTTACGGATGTCGATTTCTTTTTTCTTCGACATCTGGAGAGTAGGCATACGGATTTTATCGATGAGACTGCCGTCGTGTTTCGATATGGCGCAGAGTCCGCCATCTAGTCCGTTGTCTACTCCGACGATCAATTGTATTTTAGGAGTTATAATTGGGTGGGGATATACTCAGGACAATACATATTGTCGCAGTCATCTTCCACAGGCCCATCGCACGTCTCGCAGTGTTCATCCCGTTCCTCAGTGAGGAGAGCTTTCGCAAGAATCGAGTAGTTCACAAGATCTTCACAGGCGTCGTCTACTGACTCGCCAGCTACCTGTAACTGACCGTCGTTCACGAACGACTTAATCCGCATCAGTTTATCCTGCATCCTCAGCAGCAATCCGGTAACCGGATGGAGTCCTAACGATTTAGCTGACTTGAAATTAGCGAGCGCGTCTACGGTCTCAGTGCCGCCGCAGTAGTCGCTGTTCTTCGCACGCATGATGTCGAGCGTTTTCTTGCACGTCTCTTCGTGGAGACGGAATAGGGTTTCGGGTTTCATTTTACTGGTATTGAATCTCCTCTGATCAGTAGGCCGTCGCCCTCCGCTGGCACAAGAACCCTGATCCCTTTTGGCAACGATTGCAGGTAGAACACTTCGCGAGCCGTTGACGGTCTCACACGATACCATAGTCCGTCGGCGGTATCGACAGGAAATCGGAAATCAGAACCCTCATCTACGCGGGTAATGAACCTTGCCCCTACTTCGGGTTCGCGGTCTTCAAACATTGTGACGGTATTAAATCTCTTTTCCGGTCTCTGCGTCAATCGTTTTTTTCTGTTTTATTGCCCCTCCTCCTTTGTCTGCCTTGGAGTTGTTGAGGATAGAAATATCGATCTGCATCTTACTACTGCCTCCGCCAGTCTTCGCGTTAAGACCCAAGTTACGTCTGATAAGCTGGTCGAGTTCAGACATCTCGCGGATTGTTCTTGGCCCACGCAGGGTCTTCATCGAGTCACGCAGTAACTTAATTCCGGCTGCGGCTACGTAGTGCTGGTATTTGTCGGCGGGTGAGTTCTGCGCCTCCGCGATCTCGTTAAGGGTAACATCCTCTTCTTTCGACGCTCGGAACCGTTCTTCAACAATGGCCGAACTAACCGTCTCGTTAAAGTGTTCCTCAATATCTTCTTTAAGCTGGTCTTTGTCGTCGTCCGGTTTCAGGTGTTCGTCTTTGACTTTTGTGTTTTGGATCAGGTTGTCGAGAACCTTACCGTCCGACGTGTCCCCGTTCACCTTCGCAGCGACTCCGTGCTTCTTCAGCCATTTACGAATTGTATTGCGGTGGACCCCAATGTGTTGACCAATCGCACTATTACTGTAACCTTCTTTGTTAAGGCGCAAGGCTTCGGCCTCGCACTCTCTTATAGGTTTTTCAGACATCAACTTAATTATGCCCTCAGAAGCAGACAAGCGCAAGCGCGTTCTAGAGCCGCGCATCGATCCACAATCCAAGAAAATGGACGTGGGCGGTCTAATGATCCAGCCCACCAGTCTCCTTACCGCTTTACTTTACGGTTTCGCGCACCACCCGAACGACAAGGCCAAGGAGTTCTACTTCTGGCGAGTCTGCGACGAACTCTGGAACCGCGACGATTTACCAGAGCATATGATGGTCCGCCATCCTTGGGCGGAACAAATGATTCGGGCTGCTATTAAGCACAAGTATCTGGCGGTTGGCGGGTCAGCCAGTAGCGGAAAGTCACACACGATGGCCGCATGGGGCATCATCCAGTGGCTATCTCAGCCACGCGATACACTAGTCCTGATGACCTCTACCACGCTACGGGAAGCACGAAAGAGGATCTGGGGTTCAGTAATGTCTCTATTGTCCGTGATCGACGGTGCGCCGATCAAGATACGGGATTCAATAGGAAACGCTGCGTATGTGGATGAGAACGGCACTCTTATCGAGAGGGCTGGTCTTTCTCTTATCGCAGCGGAAAAATCTAAGACGAGAGAAGCCATCGGAAAATTCATCGGAATCAAGCAAAAGCGCGTGATCATGATCGGTGACGAGCTTTCTGAGCTTAGTGAGGCGATCTTGCAGGCTGGATTGACTAACCTGTCGAAAAACCCGTTTTTCCAAATGATCGGAATGTCCAACCCAAATAGCCGATTTGATGCCTTCGGCGTCTGGTCGGAGCCGAAGAAGGGCTGGGAGTCCGTCGATACGCAGACCGCTGACCGGTGGGCCACTAAATGGAACGGCCACTATCTCCGGCTGGACGGTGAGCGGAGTCCCAACATTACTTTAGGAGAGGTTAAGTATCCTTGGTTACCTACCGCTGAGAAGCTGGCGGAAGACAGGGCGTTATTGGGGCCGGAGTCCAGAGGATATATGAGGATGGTTCGCGCCGTCTTCTTTGATTCAGACGAGACAACCGGAATCTACTCTGAGGCAGAGCTTACCAAAGGTGGCGCGATGGGCGAGGTCGATTGGGCCGAAAAACCGACGGCGGTGGCTGGAATAGATCCGGCCTTCACCAACGGGGGCGACCGGACTATTATGTATACCGCCGAAGTCGGATACGCCCGAAACGGTCAGTATGTATGTAAATTGGGAGAGGCAATCCACCTAAATGACGACGCCACTAATAAAGCTGTTCCCCGAACCTACCAGATCGTCCACCAGATTATTGACCACTGTAAACGCCGCAATATATCTGCTAACAACGTGGCACTCGACTCGACCGGAGCGGGTGCGCCGTTCTGCGACGTTCTGGCTGGTGAGTGGGAGAGTTCCTTCATGCGGGTGACGTTCGGTGGGAAAGCTTCCGACAAGCGTGTGAGCCAGAACAGCCAGCTTACCGGAGCCGAACTCTACACGAATAGGGTCTCCGAACTCTGGTTCGTGGGCAAGGAACTGCTGAGAACTAAGCAAATTTACGGTGTATCATCGGATCTCGCACAGGAAATGTGTGCCAGAAACTACGACATGACGAAGGGAACAGGCACGCTGAGAGTGAAGATCGAGTCGAAACCAGAGTTCAAGGCACGGTTTGGCCGCAGTCCAGACTTGGCAGATGCTGCGTTTCTGGCTCTCGATTGCGCTCGCCAGCGTATGGGGCTAGTGGCCATCGACCCCCCGAAAGACGAGAAGGATGCGGGGTTCAGGAAACAGGTTACGATTAAAAGTCTTAGTGGTGCGCTCAATAATCCCGACACCAGTCTGATCAGCTAAAAAAAACTTTTCTCTGAGGCTCTTAGTACTCCTTTATAAATAGAGGGGTACTAAAGGTCTGGGAGAAAAGTTTTTTTGCCCCGAATCCCGAAGATTGACACTTGTTCCTAAAACCTGTATCTTCTGCCTGTGGCGAATAAACGATTCAAGCGGCTCCCCTCTGGCCGTATCCAATACCACGGCGAGACGTTCGCTGGCTTTAATAAGCCTAAACGCGCCCCGAAAGGGTCGAAAAAAAAATTTGTCGTGTTAGGCAAGGAAGGGGACAAAATCAAGAAAGTCTCGTATGGACATCGTGATTACAGCGATTTTACAAAGCACAAGAACCCAAAGCGTCGGGCTAATTTCAGGGCCAGACACAACTGCAAAACCGCTAAAGACAAGACAACCGCACGCCACTGGGCCTGCAAGCACCTCTGGTAGCCTCCTAAATTAATTAACCGCAGAACAACTATGAGAGACCCTAGCGATAACTTCAACAAGTACGGTATGTATGCGCCTGACCCTTCAGGCATGAGAAAAGATTTCTTCGATGAGCTAAAAAAACGCTCAAATAAGAGTTTACTAACCCCCGACGTATTAAATCAAGCGAAAGAAGAACTTGGTAAATACGAAGGTGTGTCTGGCAAAGCATTTGATGACACGATGACTGAACAGCAAATTAAGCCTTCAAACGTGAGGCTTGATACGTTCAACGAAATGAAAAGCCTCGCAAAGAGGCGTAAGCTAACCCCTGAAATATTCAATCAAAAGAAAGAAGACCTTAATAAGTATGCGGGTGTGTCTCCTGAATTGTTTGATTCGACGATGGCAAAAAACAAAATTCAGCCATCGGGGTCTCCCATGAGGTATGAGTATATGGACGAACTCAAGAAACTCTCAGGAGCCGGTAAGCTAACGACAGAAACTTTAAATAAAGCAAAAGAAGAACTTGGTAAATACGAAGGTGTGTCTGGCAAAGCATTTGACTCAGCGATGGCTAAAAACAAAATCAAAGGTACAAGTTTTTCATCGCCTGAAGAAGCTACTAATCGCGCTATATATGAGGCTAACTATGGTTCACCTCTTACAGCAATGGATATTCGGTCTAATGACTCCGGCTACAAATTCGGTAGTGGTGGAGCGTTGAGCCAAGGACTCACTGCGAATCAAAGATCCACACCAGCAACAACAGTCAGCCCTGAGAGTACTAAGTATCGTAATGCAGAGCGCAGGCTCTTCCGTAGAGGACATACCAAACAAGCAGGCGAGATGGCAATGCAGAGAGAGCTTGTGCGTATGGGAGAGCCGCGAATCGACACGCCTGAATTGAGGAATCAGAGAATGGCTCAGAAACTTCAGGCTGGGAGAGAAGCCCAAAGGCAAGATAAGGCTTATGCCGACAGCGCAAAAAGTTTTTTCCAGAACATTACCAGTGGTCTTGGGATCACAGAAAAAGAAAAAAAAGAAGATTCAAAATCTTCGATTAAAGATCTTAGAGATCCTATGGATAACTGGAATAGATTTGGGGAATTCGGTTACCCGCCGATATCTAACCAATCTTACAAGTAACCACTAAAATGGCTATCGACTACAACCAAGATATCGCCCCACTACGCCAGCAGTATTTCCCAATGCTCGCTGGCGAAAGAGGTTTTGACCAATCGATGAAGTATCGTCAGGATGTCCTGATGCCTATGCGTATGCAGACTATGAAAATAGAGCAGCACGCTATGTCAATGCAGAGGCAAGACCTAGCCTATGAAACGCAGAAGTTCAGTCTGGCGCAGTCTCGACAGAAGGCTAAGTCCCAGCTAGAATTCATGGAAAAGCTGCCCGACCTCATGAGTCAGCTCGACGCCATTACGAATGATCCTGAAAAGGATTCGTATACCGCGACCAAGGATTTGCTCGGTCTTCAGATGCAGTATGCTCCTTCCATGCAACACAACCCGCTTATCGGGACTCTTTTCACCTCTGCTAATAATTCACTTAACGTGGATCGCATCCGCCAAGAAAAAGAAGAGCGCGAAGCAGAGAAAGCGGAGTCCCGCAAGTTTGGCATTATGACTATGCTCGCTCAACAGGGGGCTACTGAACAAACAAGAGCAGCAGCCGGACCCGTAGTTGACGACGCAGAGCAATCCTACATCGAACTATCTGACGTGTTTAAAGACGCAAAGGACGCAAAAACGAAAGCGGAATCTGATAAATTGACAGCAGCGGCCAATTCGGCGGCTATAGCTAAAGTAGCCGCTCGTTATAAATCGGATGAAAGTGCTTTAAGGAGCATGACTACCAAGTCCACGCAGAATCAATGGGAAAATATGACCGCACCAAAGGCTGGCGGCGACATCCAGCAGATTGTTGACAAAGTCTCCGAGGGCTTTAACTTCAAGGAAGAGGACAAAATAACACTTCAAGAGCTTTATGTTGATGTCATGAGGAGGTCTGGTATTGCGGTGAATCGAGAAGCCGTAGAAAATGCGAATACAAAAGATCTGTTCCGGTCAACCGTTGCGAAAGTCTTAGAGCAACAGACAATTCTCGGACAATACGGCCAGCCTAAAAAGGCAAGCACAATAGAGACCCTCAACAATAGTTAAACTCCACCAAACAACACAACACAAACCTCTTCAGCTATGACTGATTTGAATTCTTCCCTTACCGACTTTGATAAGTCTCTGATCACAGAGGCTCCTAAACCGCCCGAACTTAAACCCTTTTCTGTTTGGTCAGAGGAGAATCAATTAACCGAAGCTGACCCTCAGAGCTACGTCCAGTATTCGGATTACATCCGTGAGGGCTACCTTGAACAGGGGGCTTACACTCCTAGTATTGAAGGAGAGATTAGTGGGTCACTGAATTCTAAGTTAGCTGACCTAGGTGTAGTAGACGAAGAAGCCATTCAAGCTCTTACGGCCACCAAGGAGCCATCGTTTGAGGAAAAGTTTGAGTATGTTCGCGCAGCACTGAACAGTGATGACGAAGACTGGATGACCCTCACTGAGTATAAGGCAGGCGAGAAAGTCGTCGCCGCTGGTGGAACTGTCCAGCCTTACCAAGATAAAGTATCGGGTCTTAAACTAAAGTCTGAAGAAGTTGTTAACCGCCGATTCGACGAGGTTAAGAGGAATCTGGTGGAGAGTAACCAGATTCCGATGGCTTACGTTACTAATGAAACTGGCGAGCGCGAACTGTTAGTCGGTGACGCCGCCGAGAACATGACCGTAAATCAGGCGATCAAAGCCTCCAAGATCGGAGGCGTGTCGTTTAAAGACGGTCTGGTAGCTCAAAAGCTTCTTTCTCCTGTCGCTGGGCTTGACGTTAAACTTTACAAATTCAAGCAGATCGCGGAGATCACCGAAGGCATCGCTGAGTTGGCCCAACAGGACGCCTCAGTCGCGGAACACGTTACCGGACACACTCGCCAGCTCGCCAGAAAGGATCAGAATGCTTTTGATTCTGTGGGTGAGACCGTCACGCGAGGAATTAGCGATCTATTGACATTTGCTGGCGTTGAATCGGAGGAGAGCAACGCCAAGAAAAAGAGGATTTATATTGCTAGCCGCCAATCCTTTGACGACACGATTGAGTATGTCACTGAGAAGCTGAACGGTTCTGGAGCTAATTACAGCCCCGACGATGTCCGCGCCGCTTACGAAGCCCATGTTATTAATGAGGGAGCTAGAACCGGAGCGTTTAAGCTACACCAAGACCCGTCTGAAGCAGGCAAGAACCTTTACAAGACCGCTCTTGGCCCAGTCCTGAACCCCGCAGTCTTTGCCCGTGAAGAGGACATGGTTAATACTCTTGCCGCTCATCCTGAACTTACTGCCCAGCAGAAAAAACTTTTCCTCGATAACCGTGTTCAGGTTCTCAAACAAAACTTCGCGAGCTACAGCAAGCTCCTGTCTGAGTCCGCCGTCGGTGACGACTGGGCGAAAGCTCTTGTGTCCGGCAGACAGGCCGGAAGAGATGACCTAGACATCTTCGATGAGTTCGTCGCTAAGGACGAGAACTTCAATGAATACTTGGACAGTGCTAAGGGGATCGCCTACTCTGTCTGGGACTCTGTCGCCAGCCTTCTGTATATCGCTCCCGCTGTTATGGGCGCGGACTGGGCCAAAGACGGTCTCGCTAATGCGGCTCAGAGACAGTCTGACCGCCGCGAGGTCGCGCAGATTTTTGGTGAGCAATACGGCCTGTTTCAAGACGTAACCGAAAGCGTTACGCCTCTCATCGTGGACGTAGCCGCTACGGCTGCTTTAGCTTCAGTTTCCGGCGGTGCTGCTGGCGCGGGTTACTTGGCCGTGAGAAGTGTCGCGAAAGGCGGAGCGCAGCTCACCGCTAAGGGATTAGGTAAAGCACTTACCAGTAATGTTCTTAGAGCTAGCTCGAAAGAAGGTTACGAAGAAGTGGCAGAGAGGGCCGCTAAAGGTCTTATCAGGGAGTCGTTAGAGACAGGAGGCCGCGCTAAAACCATCGAAGCTATTGAAGCATTTAACAAAGCAGCCTCCAGTAAGTTTAGTTTGGTTCCCGCGACCTTCGTTCCAGCAGCCACACGCAGCGGAGCGATGAGCTACGGCTCACTTTACAACCAGCTACGTAAAGACCCTAACCTCACCGAAGAGGAAGCTCATGACAGGGCGTTAGGCTTCGCCCTAACCTCTGGCGCGATCACAGGTGTGATCACTTCTGGCTTCAGTCTGATAGGTCGCGGAGGTGTTGAGGACGCCTTGCTTAAAGGCATGACCTTTAGAGAATCTAAAAAGCTTTTACAAGCAATGGGTAACACGGGGGGTATCACTAATGAGACCGTCAAAAAAACCATGACAAAAGTAATGAACGACTCCATCAAGAAGTATGGGTCCGCTACTCTTGGGAAGAAGATCGTAAAGAACGTAGTCGATGAAGCTTTTGAAGAAGGTGTTGATCAGTTAGTCAATTCATTCGTCGAAGACGTGGCACTTAATCAGGACACGCCGATGCTTGAGAGGATGAAGCAGGTGTGGCACGCCGCACAAGTTGGCGGTATTCTCGGTGCGGGTGTTCCCGCTATTCAGGCCGGTGCAAGATTCGCAGGTGTGACCCCGATGGATCAGCTAGAGCAGCGTATTCGGGTGATGAATGATTTCGCTGAACAAGTTTCTTCTGAGCTTGAAGGAACAGGTAGCCCGCTCGCCGCCGCGCAGGTTCGTGAGATAATGATGACCCGTGCAAGGGGTCGTGGTGCGGCTGCGCCTGCGCCTGAACCAGCACCTGAAATCGCAGAGTCGTCAACTATTACTGAGCAGGCGTTACTGAGAAAAGAGAACGCCAAAAGAAGTAAGGAGATCGCCCAAGAGATATCTAAACTCGATGACGAATCGACCCTACCTGAAAATGCGGAGGAGCGGGAAGCCGAGGTCGCCGTCCGCGAACAACGGAGAATAGAGCTTGGGCAGGAGAGCATGGCTCTCTCAGAGGAGGAACAAAACTTTAGAGTTGCCTCACAGTCACCCACTACTCCTGATGATACATTTACTGACCAGCAGGTAGACCCAGAGGTGTTCTTGCAGTCCCTGAACGAGTCCAGCCCACTTGACGTTGAGATCGCTTTCGAGAACATCCGAAACCAGCAGAATATCAACTTTAATAATAGTGAGGATACCACGGTTCTTAAAATTGAGGGTATCGAAGACCCTTCAGTCCCAGCCGCCGAGACTCCTTTTGACTACGGTCGTAAATCCCCTAGAAAAATTAAAGACTACGCTGGCGGTCCTAGTATCGACTTTACCCAAGAACAAACTAACGCAGAGTCCGTTGGTGTTTCCCTTCAAGGTGAGTCCAGAACCAACATAAGTTCCACCAACAGCGACAGCCGTGGATTCGACCCGTCTAAGTCAAAGCGGTATTCTTCAAGGCCGTCGTCAGGCACACTTAGGTTTGATGACCCTCCCTTCAGTGGCCCTGACGCAGAAGAGAAAGCTAACAAGCTCATCGACTTCGCGATCAGCCACGGCTTCCCGCTTAACCTCGACCCCAACGTAAACTATGGTTTGCCGATGCCGTCTGAATCGTCACGGCAGTCCCTGTCAGAGTTTGTGGCTTCTGCGGTCTACACCGCTTACCCTAAGCTCGCTCCTCCAAAGAACGCGAAGCTTGACACCAGTAAACGACCGAAAAGGACTTACTTCGATCCCGTATCCGGTAAGACCGAAAGACAGCCCGTTAAATTTTTTGTTGATGATAGTGGTAACGGCATATTCGATAACGACCCGATCTCTATTATTGAGATGTTGAGGGCTGCTAAAACCGTTAAGGTTCCCCGCAGTTTCAATAGAGCAAACCTCAACCCCGCTATCCGAATCAAGGACGGGAGGGTTACTGACGTGGTCGGGCCTACCGCCGACGGTCGCCTGCTAGAGTCTAAGCTCGGTAACGCGAGGGACGTGAGTTCGATTGAGCCGAACAACGCGAGAGCTGCTGCCTTAGCCAGTATCCCGTTCAAGCCAGCCACCCTACCAAATGGCGTCGCAGACTTCGACCCAGAAAACGGCGGACCCATAGAAGGAAAGTTTTTTGGTAGCACTACTGACATTAAAAATAGAATCAATAGATTCGCTCTTGAGCTGGAGAAGACCGGAGACGAGACGACACGGCCCATCCAAGCTCGCTTTGAAACTCCCAGCGGTGAGCTTGATCTTGAGTTCCGCGCCGCTGCGTTAGAGTCGGCCAAGCAAGAATTCTTGTTCAACGCACAGTTGTTCAGTCTCCGCGAAAAAGTAAAAGAGTTCGGACAGGGAACCAATCCTACCACGCCCTTCGATGAGCTGGTAGCCCAGACAGGATCTAAAAATGTAGAGCAAGCAGCCCAAAAACTTCTACCTTTTGTTAAAGTAGAGTCTAACATCAACCTTACGAGCGAAACGATTCTCGGATTGTTCATAGAGCAGAAACTCCAGAACAACCCTGACTTCGCTAACAACGCGACGCCTACCTTCGACACGCTACTTAGAAAAGCTACCGATAGGTTTAAGTTGCAACAGGACGACGCCAACTCCCTTAGAGAACAGAGAGCGGTCTCCACCCTCCCGTTCGACGTAGCCCCCGCTGAGTTCAGGACCGCTAAAGTAAGCGGGTGGATCGCGAACTTCGGGCGTAACCCTGAAGGTGAACTAGCTTCTCCACAAGATATAAGTGACGCAGTATCTGGAGCGATAGACACCGCGATTGGGGCGGTGAATACCAGCCCAGACTTACGCAGAGAGGTCAACAAGATTATCCTTGACGAGGTCTTGAACGACCCCACTCCTGAGATGAAGGGCATGGTTGATAACGCGAGTGCTGAAGACGTGTTCGGGCTGTTTACTTCATGGATGTCATCTGGAAACGGCGACACCAGACCATCTGTTAATAAGCTTGTGGACGCTATCGAGGATGAAGCACTCTCGACCAGCGGCACAGATTTTCTTAACGCTCTACTTCTCGTCAACTTCGCAACCCGCTCGGACGGTGCGAGCTACGAGAACTCTGATGCTGTAAAGGTATACCAAGCTCTGTTCACTGACGCCGTGGGGACACAGATCTCTATTGACGAGGCGAAGAACACAATGATTGCTTTAACTAAAGCAGTCCGCACCCACCTATCGAGATCTAACATCTCTGCCGCCGAGAGGGCAACCATCACGGCTGAGAACGAGGCTGATATCGAGAGACTGGGTCTTGAGAGTGGGAACCCTGACAGCGTCATCAAAGCCCTTAAAGAGGTCGCTAAAAATTCAGATAACCCGTCTCACAAAGTCGTAGCTGACCTGCTTCTGCGTGACACTGATTTGATCAAGGGGGTTAAGTTTGTGTTGGGGGAGACAACCGCCGACATCGCAGGCAAATACATCAAGGGGAACGACGGCTCGCACACTGTGTTTATCAACGTGACATCTGGAAACGGTCGAGGTCTCGTCAACACACTACTTGAGGAATACGTCCACGCATTTATTTCTGATACCACTTCAGCTACTGAGGCTCAAATCGCGGAGAAATCGTCTCAAGTCCAGACTACACTTAAACAGTTATCCGCTGTTTTCGACTTCGCAAAAGAGTCTTACGAATCGCAGAAAGAAAGAAGCGGACCCGTTCCGTCTCTTGAGAACGCTCTTGTCGATCTTAATGAGTTCACCGCTCAGTTCTTGTTATCGGAAGAAGTGCAGAAGCACGTTAGAGATCTCAAGCGTGACAAGGTTTCAATCTTTGATCGCTTCCTGATTAACCTAGCCATGCTGTTCCCTAATGTAGGTAGAGGGGCCGCCAAAAAAGTAGCAAAATCTCTTGGGGATGTTATCGACGTGGGTAGAAATACCCGCAAGACAACGCCCACCAACGCCAAAGCTTTGGGCGGTCAGATCGGTAATGCAGTGACGTTATACAGTTCACCAGTTGCCCAAACCGAGTCTCGGATGGAGAGGGCAGAGGCGTTGCGCGAGATGCAGCGCGAGACAGAGCAGGCACGTCTTGAAGCGAAGCGTCAGAAAGACGTGGAAGATGCTGAGAGATTCCTTGAAGGTGTTCCAGAGGCAGACCGACCTAAAGTAAGAGAACTATACAATTACATCAGGGGTCTGGTTCCGGTGGGTATAGACATAAAACTCACTACTGAGTCTGGCGGCAGTGCTGCCTTTGTGGACCCTGATTCTTCAGCGATCTTCATCAACCTGCCTGTTATGTTGAGCCAGACAGGCGACGTTAGTGATATCGCCGGACGCGCAATTGCTGGTGTTATAATCAACGAGGAGCTGACCCATAACGCCAGCTTCAACGCCTTGACCGACGAAGAGATTCAGAATTACATCAACAGTCTTTCTGACTCAGACTACGTGGACATCGCTAAAGAATACCTCGTCGGAAACGAAGGTGGACTTGCGACCATGCTGGCGAGACTTCAGTCATCTGACCCTCAAGTGGTCGCAGACGCCAAGTATCAGTTGGCGGAAGAGAAACTTCGTATGCACCTCCAGAAGGTCACACGGGGTTTCACTACTGAGGACGACACCCAATTCTGGAAATCAAAGCCTTCCTTACTTAGGATTCTGAATCGTTACTTTAGGGGGATCATCAACCGATGGGTCGCCAACCGTAAAAAGATCGGAGCCGCAGCAGATATCGCCCTCAATAAGTTGATTATTGAGATGCGAGCTATCGAGGTAGGTTTCGTCCGCCAGCCCACGAAGATGGCGTTCAATCCCGAAAACCCGATGGAGGCTTTCAGGATGTTCGGGACCGTGAATCAGGACTTCGTTGGTTTAGCGTCTGCTCCGGTAGAAGACGCTGAGTATATGGCGGCGGTCGAATCCGGTGACGTTGAGACACAGCAGCGCATGGTTGATGAGGCTGCTAAGAAGGCGGGGTATAACCCACTAATGAAGCTGTATCACGGCACAAAGAAGCGGTTTGATAAGTTCAAGAGTGACAGAGACATTAACAAGCTAATCTACTTTTCCAAGGATCGTGAGATGGCGGAAACTTACCCCCGTGGGTATGGCGGAAACAGAAATCCAGAAGCAGACGTTCAAAAAAGAATCGATGCTGCGAAGCAGGAGGGTAACGAATATGCTGAGGATGCGTTTGATAAACTAAGTGCCGAGTATGGGGACGACATTCCATCCAACCTTTCAAAGGAGGTCTTTGAAAAAAGAGCCGAAATTGAACGTGGTTTGCTAGATGGGATGACGATGATACAGGCACAGATGTCGATGGGTATACGTGTAATAGAAGGTTACGTTAGTGCAAATAAAATATTTGATCCATCTAATTGGAGGGAGTTCTCTGATGAAATCATGGAGTCCATCGGGGTCAAGTCAGAGTCTGAGATCCTCCCCCAAACGATGAGAATGATTGAGGGGGGAAGTTATATTGTCTGGGAGAACGACAAGGTAGTCGATGCTGTTCTCAGTAAGTATGACGCGATGACGATACAGGAGACATCTGGAGAGGAAGCCAACACTATAGCATTTAGAGACCCGTCTCAAATCAAATCCGCAGACCCTATCACCCGTGACGCTAACGGCAACGTGATCCCACTTAGCCAGCGGTTCGATGAAAGTAAAAGCAGTATCCTTTACTCTGCTCCGGTGGCTGGTGCTGAGTATATGGCGGAGGTGGATTTCCCACCCCCACCTAAACTACAATCTGGGTGGGGTTCAAACGCTGGGGCTATCCCTTCTGACCACAGTGCAGTAGGTAAATTAGTGAACGGCGAATCCGTTGGAGGCTCTGCTGGGTTACCTAAACAGATTCTTGATGATGCGAAGAATCCAAACAAGAATGTTAAGGTAACACTCTCTCACACCAACATAACGCTGGGCAGAAAAAGCAGAGAGTCTCAAGCAGACTTAGAGAAGTATCCTTTGGGTGTAATGCCCTTCTCGTTAGAGATCGGTGGTGCGAAGTATAATGCATTCAACGTCCGCATGGAGAATGCAGGTATCCCAAACCTCAACAAAACTGTCTACAGGAACTTCTTATCTAAAGGAAGTGCCAGCAAGTATGAGCTAACAAGTGACATGAAACTCATAGATGTGTTGGACTCAATCAATACTGCCGCAAAGAGAACTGGAGTAACTTCAGCAATCAACATGACTGACCTCAAGTTGACCAACCCTCAACTTAAAAACAAAGCACCTAACTCTCTGATACCTGAAGGAACTGTTGTGTATGCACAGGGTCCGAAGAATGTAATCGGTGGGCCGACAGGGGAACTAGTATCTGCTAATGAAGATATTGATGTTTCGGATATGAAGGAAGGGTGGGATGCCCTGTCATACAATCCTGCAATGGGCAACTATATGTATCGTGTGTCTACAGACACCGCAGGTAAGCCTGTCTTCGACACACAGAGTAAATTTGTTGGTGCTGATGAGATGGTCATGGTCAGTAACCTTGATTCATCAAGCACAAACCCATTTCAAAACTTCGCGATCTGGGTTAAGGGTGCGAGATACGAAAAGGTTGATCCACAAGTAGATCCTCCTGCTCACGAAACAATGAAGAGTTTGATTGATGAAAAACAATCAGACCCTACTCCACTCAAACCTACCCGTAACCTTTACTCTGCTCCGGTGGCTGGTGCTACTACACCCGCCGAGATCCCACCAGAAATCGCCAGTGCGAGTGATCCCATAGTCAAACACATCTACGTCAAAGAAGACGGGAAGTTTTACGAGAAGATCAAGAACGGATACATTAAGATACAGCAATCCCTCGATCAGTTTGAGGGAATGGCCGTCATGCTCCACCAACCTGACGGCGCGATGGCAGGCACACTGGAGGTCGAGGGCGATAAGGTCGTAGACGGCAAGGGAGGTGTTTACTACCCAGTCATGTTCGGTGACCAAGGGTATTTCTGGGCATCTACCAAGGACGCCGCCGTGAACATGGCGGAAAACCTTAACAAGATATCCAAGCGCAACAACGGAACTATTCTGATGGCTCTCACGTCCGCTCCCATCGAGAAGATGTTTAGCTCCACAACAATGGCTACGGGAGCGGTCAACCTGTTCGCCACTCTAGCCAAGAACCCCAAGAAGTATGGGATCACTGAGGCGGTCGTAAACCGTGCTATTGTTAACGCCAGTAAAGAGAGATTAGTTGTTAAAAAGAAAGACAAAGATACAGGAGTCGAGACGACCACCATCAAAGAATTTTCAAGGAAACTGAAGCTGAAAGACGGACTGGCTAAAAACATAGAGGAGATGAAAAAGAATCTCCACCCTGAAGAGTCAGTGTTCCCACAACGTGGTTCCTTTATCGCTCAGATATCGTCAGCAATAGCTGACAGCATGAAACTGCCGACAGTGGAAGTTCAGAAGAAGTTCAGCCCAAAGGAAAAAGCTGCTTTCGATAAAAAGAAAAATCAGGCTTTGAACATAGCTGATCTTCTGGCTGGTGACAAGAACCTATACAATAAAGGTAACATACCTCAAGGCAAACTCGCACAGGCATCAGTCATGCAGGGCATGGCAGATCTTTTTGCAGAGCCGCTGGTCAAGACCTTCCAGCAATTTCAGCAAATGGATAAGAAAGCATCTGGGCGGGTTTACGCTGTTCTCTCGATGAAGGGAGAGGTCGAAGCCGTCGAGACTGACTTCCATGACTCATACCCATATTCTATACGCAGCACTTCGGGTGAGACACCTGTAGTCCACGTTCTGAGTGAGTCCAACCTGTGGAAAGACGTAGTTTACTCGGCTAAGAAACCTAACCCCAAAAAAGCAGCCGACCCCTATGACGGCAACACAGATCCAATTAAAAAATCGGAGGAAGACAGCATCTTCCCACCGTCCGTTGGTGTTTCTCAACGCGAACTTATATTTAGAAAAGCGGACGAGGGAGTTGAGACCGTAAAACTACCTCTGTATTCAGCCCCCACCGCAGCCGCAGCCGCAGCCGCGCCGTCCGGCCAGCAGACAGGATCGAACATAGACTTCTCCGCAGTGGTCGATCTCCTTGAGATTCCTGTATACGAGACCGAGACCGGAAAGCCACAGAACTTCATCATGAAGTTCCTGAATAATGTGTTCGCTGGCGAGCTTCCAGAAGCCTTCCGCCGATTGATTCAGAACCGAGACGCTTACAAGCGACTTACTGAGGCTAACGTCGTCGCCTATAAACAGGAGATGGATAAACTCATTAAGGAGACCTACGGCGGATACGAAAACGCGCCGATGGAAATGATCGCTCTCGCGCAGGGACACTACACAGGTAACATGGTTACTGATGAAGTGCTTGACGCTATCGAGAAAGATTACGACGACGCACACGCCGACGCAGAGAATAAGCGCAAAGCAGGTGAGATCACTGACGAACAAGCTGACTCCTTAAAGGGACTCGCCCATAATGTTAGAACTGAAGCCACCGATAGAGCTTACGAAGATGCTCGCAAGTCTAGGGAAGCCGACCGCGACACCGCTCTGAGAGACCTCGCTAAGGACTCTCCAGAGCTAGCCGCTCACATTATCGACATACGGCAGAGGTTGATCATCCCGCTCCAGAAGAAACTCGTTGCTTCTGGCCTCGATAAAAATATTGGAGCCAAGATCTCTAAGACCGGAGGAGTCTACATTACCCGCAGTTACCGGATGTTCACCGACTCGTCTTACCTCCAGAAGGTGAGGGAAGATCCCGATTACCAAGATGTGAGGGACGCCGCTATGGAGTTCTTTGAGGACCAATACATAAAAAATAAGGCCAAGGAGCTGTTTGACGGTGGCATGGACGAGTCGCGTGCCAAGGTTGAAGCTCGCATACTCCTCGAAAGAGAGAACCAAAGCAGTCCACATGGATCATACGCGCAGGGTTCGCTTAACACCTTCTTGATGCAGTATGAGGAGGGCGGCAGAGACTCGACGACGACCACGCCTAAAGGTTACAAGATGATTGAGGACAACCTCAGACGCCGTAAAGAGCTGCCGGAGGCGATCCGAAATCTTCTCGGCGAAATCGGGTCAGAGTCCGGTATCGATTTGATTCTTCGGACTTACTCGACCGTCGCGACAATCGCGTCGCAGCAGGCATTCCTGAACCAAATGGTGAAATACGGCAAGGACACGGGCGTCATGGTCACGGTGAAAGAGAAGTTAGCTACCGCAGAGAGCCGCGCCAAGTATGCTAACTTTGAGGCCGCTAGATCGGGTGCGCCGAGTAAGAACGACCCCCTCTCAGGAATGCAGGTAGATCGTAAATTCAAAGAGCTTCTGGACGTTGCGCTCATGGACTCCCTCTCGATGGGATACGCCGACACAGCGGAGAAAGCTGTTAAAGGAGCTGTTGGTTTAGCCGCTAACCTTAGCGGTAAGGCGATGGCAGCTAAGACTCTAGGCTCCATCGGATTCTACTTACGTAACGGGATCGGCAACATATTGTTCGGAACCTCTCAGGGATTCTTCCGCTACGACAAGATGGTCTCTGAAATGTTGAAAGGAACTTATGACCTAAGACCTTTCAAAGACGGCGAGATTGACCCAGAGCTTAATGAGCTTATCGGCCTGAACATCAAGGGCGACGAACTCCGCGCCGGAGTTCTGAAAGACCTCCTGAACGGTAAGGTAACACCCGACGGCATCAGGAAACAGATCGAAGACTTAGGTGAAAAGACGAAACTCAATAAAGTCACTAAGGGTCTAGCGATGATTGAGAAGAAGGCGCAGGATCTATCCGCCGCTCTCGACGCCGCCTACAAGATCGCCTACTACAACCATGAGTTGGCAATCCTGATGGAAGCAAAAGCCGCCGACACAAGCACGGTCAAGGACGGCAAAGTGGGGGTCAACAACCTCGCCGCTATGAGCGACACGCAGATCAAACGTCTGGCCGCTCGCAAGGTAGTCATGACCTCACAGGCATACAGCCAAGCACCGCCAGCCGTCGCAGCGTTCACGAAGTCCGGTCTCGGCCTGCTGTTCGCCCCGTTCATCCGATTCAAGATGGAGGTTCCGCGGATCGTGATCAACACGTTCAAGCTCGCCAGTGAGGAGATCGCCAGCGGCAACCCTGTTCTGGTTCAGAGAGGTAAACTGAGAAGGGGATCAATGATCGGAACGATAGGAGTTCTTTCTTCCGCTCTCCCTATGGTCCTCGCCGCGCTATCGGGCATCGGGGATGAGGAGGACGAGGCAATGCGTGCATCCATTCCAGATTACCTCAGAGGGCATACGTTCTTCTATTACAGATGGAACGGTGAGCTGAAGTCGGTTGACCTGACCTACGTCAATCCATACTCGCTACTGGTCGATCCGTTCCTGCGAGGGTATGAGAACATCCGCAGAGGTGAGTTCACTGAAGCGGGGGCCGCCATCGCGTTAGGCTTGGTGAGGGATCAATACTTAGACGATCAGATCCTCTCGGGAGCAGTGTCTGAGGCACGCCGAAACCTTAACCCGTCAACGGGTAAACCAATTTGGAACAAGGGGGCCGATGGCCCGATGGAAGCCGGATCGAAGATCTTAGGCCACATCGCCAAGGAGGCATACGCTCCGCGACTCGGTAAGGATTTTTTCGAGGGATGGGCAACCGGATCTCTGAAGGGCATGACTCTTGAGATTATGGACGGCGCGATGCCGTTCCGTATCCATGATGTCGATCTCCAGAAACAGTATTCGCGATACCTGCTGGATCTGAACAATAGGTTCAACAACGTGAAGAGCGGACTCAACGCGGTGAAGCGTAACGTCCCTATGAGCGACGGAGATGTAGCGGACATCATCGATGAGAACATCGAGGATCGACGCCTCCTTAACTACGAACTGATGCGGATCAATAAAGGGTTCGCCTCTCTCGGACTCACTAACACCGACCTCCTCAAGGGGATGAAGGATAAGAAGCTGGGTCGAGATCGGGTCGCTCTACTGAGTAAAGGATACATGGACAGGCCGTCGTTCAAATACATTATCGAGAGTCTGCTCGACCCAAGGACTGATGAATACGGCAGGGCGCGAGCGCAGCAGATCTACGACCACGCCTCAAAGATCAACCGCTACATTCCTGTCCGGCCTATTACAGAATCTGAGTAGAGCTTGCGTGGATTAACCTATGATAGTAAGTGGGAAATTTCTGGGCGGTTTTTCCCACTTATTTCTAGGCACAAAAAAAGGAGGCAGGGATTTCTCCCTACCTCCTTCGTGCTATGAATAAACAAGTCACTTCACTAGAAGCGACGGGTGCATCCAATCAGGCGGATACCGCCTTGTCCATCTCGAATTTGGAAAAACCTTTAAACGGTAAAACTCCCTCACCTTATCTATTTCATCAGGAAAGAAGATATGATCAGGATCTACGGGCGGGAGGCTCAGAGAGTCCATCTTCTCTCTGGCCCTGATCAAAGGCAGGCTGTCCTCGATGCGGACGGGTTTGTGGAATCGATAGTAAAGCTCATGAGCCGCCGCGTTTCCATGTTCAACGACCCATTTTAAGTTCGTGAGACTTGAACAGCCCCACCGGATATACGGGTCGCGGTGCTGTGTGCGATTCTCAGCGGCTTCCGCGAACACTTTCTGGGTGAATCTCACGGTCTTTCGCAGGTGACGGTCGCAGAGATTGCTCGCTGCCTCGTCGGGATTTGTGTCGGTGAAGTAGATCATGACCTCCTCCCTTTCTTCCTATCGGCACGGGCCTTGAGTTTCTCGATGCGACGAGCTTCCGATTTGATCATGCTCGCGGCGATGACGATGACGATCAGAGGCGTGGCCAGAATCAGGCCGACGATTTCTAGGTTACTCATCGGACTTCAGGTCGTATGGGGTTGGGAATTGCTTTTCGAGGAACACCTCGATGTTTCCGATCACCGCCAGAAAGGCGATGAATATGATGGCTCCTATGAGCCAGTCTATTAGTTTCTTTTTCATTGGTATTAGTTTCTTTAGTTTTAGGGTTAAAATTATCGACGCTCGTTTTCTTCTCTTTCAACAAAAGATTCCAGAGCTTCGACTGCGTCCTCGAAAGGAGTGTGGTCACTCTGATCTCTGTCTTCTTCATGCCTCGACTTACACCAGCGAGCATACTCTGGAGATACATTCGTGTATTCCAGATCCTCACCGAAGACAGCGAAGTCATGCCATCCATTCATCCCATGCCGTTGGCCACTCAACTGAGTAGCTGCCTGAGCGGCGAGTCAGTTGTCGCTTGAGTTAAGGTCGAACGTGTCTTGAGGGTCTTGGGTCTTCGCGAACTCCAAGAGTTGTTTATTCGTTATTTTCATCAGTTTTTTTTTGTTCATAAGAGTCTTCATGACTCCTGAATGGTGCGCCCTGTATCATCTACAGGGCGCACTGGTTCAGGGTTCAGGGTAGTGTAGCGGACGGTGAGCGAAGCCCCTACCGTTTCCAGATCATCCGCGCTTTCGATTATACCCTCCTCGATTAAATTGCGTAAAACAATATCGACAACATGGGGAGCCTCTTCTTTCGAGAATCTGCACTCCAGTTCACGTTGTCGCCGGAATAGTCTTAACCGTTTAATAGTATCGATAGGATTATCCATTGGATTAGTTCAGGGTTAATCCCAACGGTCGAAAACGACTCGACCGTTGGGGGCGACGAGGGTCGCATTCAAGAGGACGGGGACGCCCTCGACTCCCTCACGGGAGCGGGTGATGGTTCCCTCCATCGCGACTGCCTTCTTAGGCGAGGGCGAGAAGCAGGTGACGGTCTCGCAACCGTAATCATTATTGCCGCCGAATGACGGTGGGAGCGATTGAAGCTCCGTCTGTGTGTATCGGTATTGGTTCATACTAGTTTTCTGGTTTATCACGTAACTGATTCACGACTCGCCATATCGGGAGCGCGACTCGATCATCGGATTTGTCTACTTCATTCATGAGGTCTTGGATGACCTCCTCTTTTTGCCGGAGAATGTATCGCCGCAAGTCCCGCAATTTCGGGAGATACGCTCTGCTTTTCCGTAGCCTTTGGCTCGCGGTGTCAGGGTTCACTTTCATTTTAATGTCGGCGATGGCTGAGATCTCGATGTATTGATCGAGTCGGGATCGACTGACTCCGAGTTTCTCCGCGAGATCGATGCCGAAGATTGCCTCGCCGGTTTCGATGTAATGATGGGCGATGGCATCGGCCACTCGCTCCGGATCTATTTTTGTCTTATTCATTTTTCTGGTCTATGGTTTTAGCAGGATTGATTTGATCAATCCAACTATGCCCCCGCCCGAAGGCGGGAACAATATTGGACCTCTGCTATTTCTCTGGATACATGGTCGCGACCTCTCCGAATTTGTAGTGCGGGAGGTAGTAGCCATAGTCGAGCCAGAGAACCGGAACCGATGGCTCCTCGACCTCCGGCCAGTCGGAAGCAAATCCATCGGTGATGTAAACGATTCCCTTGGCATCGGGCGCGTTCTCCTCGACCCAGTCGAAGGCTGGCTTGAACAGCGTTCCCCAGCCGCCGTGAAGCTCACGGTCAACGGGATCGCCAGCGTTTAACTCCTCGTGATGCCGGACGATGTAATCGACATGAACGACGTGGATCTTTTTCGGCGCGACATCGGAAGACAACGTCTCGATCTGATCGAGAGCGGAGGTGACGAAAGGATCGTCGTTCACTACCGATCCGGACGTGTCGATGATCACGACAAGCTCGCCGACATTGCGGCAGGATCGCTCATCTTCGACCAGCCCAGTGCCGGAGTAGAATGAGGCATCGATGCCATCATACTCGCCTCCGGCGATGGAGGACGATAGCCATTGCGAGAGGTGATCACGCCAGTCGATTTTCTGGAACTGATCGCGAGCATCGGCCACTGCTTTCGAGAGGGAATCACTGCCGCCGATTCCGGCGATCTTATCCATCTCATTCTGAGCGGCGTTCTGCTCGATAGTCTCATTGACTGAGTGATCGAAGTCTTCGACCGTCTCATCGCCTTTGAGATCCGGATCGAAGAAATCTCCGTCATGAATGTCGGAGAGATCATCGGGATCGGAAGGCTTGCCGCCGCTGTCGCTGTCGCCGCTGTCGCCGCTGTCGCTGTCGCCGCTGTCGCTGTCGCCGCTGTCGCTGTCGCCGCTGTCGCTGTCGCCTTGCTCCTCCTCCTCCTCCGGCTTGTCGGCCAGTAGGAAGTGATACAGTGACAGGGCATCGTGGCCATCACTCAGAGCGTGGTCGAGGTATGCTCCCTCGATGATCGGGAATGGCACGAGGCCGACCGTCTCACGATTGATCTGATCGATCAGGGCATTGACCAAGTAATCGACCGCGATGTTTGCAGTCTTCCGGTCGGCCATGTCGCGGCATCGGATCGGATGGCGGAGCATCGCGTGCAATGCCTCATGCAATAGCAGGAAGGCCGTGAAGCCGACCGGATCGGATGATCGGGCCAGCTTGGCCAGTCCTTCAGGATTAAGGAACAGGGTGCGGGAATCAGTCGCGCCGTATGGCGTGTCCGATGTCAGCACTCGCGGCATCGAGAGGTAAGATTGATACCCCAGTCCGCCATACTGGCGGAGTCTTCTTTCAGCCTTTTTGACCAGCTCCAATAAAGAGGCGGAGAGTGTCAGGCTTTGTTGCTTATTCATATTATCAGTTTCTACTTAGATTCCAAATCCGGCGAGGACGTTTTCGGCCTCCGCCTTCACGGCCTTTGCCTTGTCGGCGTGGGCCTCTCTATCGGCGGCAGTGGGAAGGTCTTCCTTCTTGGCTGCCAGCCCCTCAAGCTTGGTTGCCAGACCGGAGAGGTCCGGCAGGCCAAGCCAATTTTGCTCACGCATATCGGCGGCGGCGGCCACGACCTTGTCGAGCCGCTCCTGCCGGAGCCGCTTGCCATCGACAAGCTGGCCGATGGTTTCGGTCAGCTCCGAAATGCAGGTCCGGATCGGCTGGGCATGGGCGGCGCGGAATTCATCCTGCACCTTGGCATTGTTTGCCCGAAGTCGGGCGGCGACCTCGCCGCTTACTTGATCGAGGACGGCGTTTGAAACGCCACTGTCAACCGACCGGAATTCCAAGTCGAATCCAAAGTCGGCGAGGAATTCCTCGCGGCTTGGAACTTCGACCTCGAATCGGAGATTGCCGATCTCTGCCAGTCGCTCCCTGATCAGGGAATCGTATTGATTCCCGATCTGATCGAGGAGCTTGTCGAGGTTTGACCTACGGGCGTCGAACTCTTTCTGGATGCCCTCGACATCGGCGGCCTTGATATAGGTCGCGCCGTTGATCTCATCAACGGCCAAGCCTTTGGAGAGTTGCTCTCCGGTCACGCCGACCTTTCCCTTTCGGAGAAACGGAGTCATTCCGTTAATTAGTTTGAAGGCTTCTTTCACCAGCTCCGACTTCACAACTTTGACGGAAGGTGCGTTGACCTCCGCCTCATCGACTCCGGCACGGCGGCAGAGGTCAGTGAGTTGTTTCGGAAGTGAGCGGGTCAGTGATGGTTTCGCGGTGGAAACCTTGGCAATTAGTATTGAATTCAATTCTTTCATGGTATTGGTTTTTCTAGATTAGAGGTTAAGGTTCTGGAGTTGAGCTTGCGCTCTGTGAAGCTCCAATGGTATGCCAGCCGCCTTGGCGGCGGAGAAGGACCAGATTCTCATTTCCGGTCCGAGTGGGAGTAATACCCGCTCGATGATCGGATCGAGGTGGCCACCGGCAACGGCGGCCTCCGGATCATTACCGGCAAGGTCAATCGCTCTCCTGATTGCACAGTGAGCGATGGCGTATCGATCCTGCGGCGATGTCGGCAGTGATGCCTCGCCTTTCAGGATTGACTCCATCAATGGCAAGATCTTCTTGGCCAGCGATAAGAACGCCGTGCAAGCATCGGCGGCGGACTGGCCGACCTTCGATGCCAGAATCAAATTCTGCAATGCCGGATCGGCTGGCCATGCCGGACTGGCTTCCACTGCGAGAGCGGCGGACCATTCACGGGGCTGTGGGTAAGGCTCGCCGCGCCAAGGTTTCGGCGGGGCGGGACAAAAGAAGTCGGCGACTTCCGATCCGGCCTTGGCGGCGTAGCCAAGGAAGGCGGCTATCGGACTTGCGGCGGCACGTTCACCTTCGTGATCGGCCCACGACTTGACAGTCGGGAGCCATTCGATGGAGGACGATCTGCCGACGATCGGAGCCTTGCCAGTATTGCTGGCGGCGGCGTCCTCCCGACGATTGCCAGTCAAGACCACGAACGTGCCTTTCGGAAGCTCATGACTGCCGACTCGCGGCACGCCATCCGGCGACTTCAATCCATGAAAGAGACACTGTATGCTTTGCTCCCAGCTTTCAAACTCATCTAGAATGATGAGATATGGATCATCGCCGACATCCTGCCGGAGCGGCAGGTCAATCGGCTTGGTCCGCCAGCTTTCGCGGCTGGCGGCATCGGGCATTAACTGGCCGATCACTTGTGATGGCAAGCTGCCGGAGAAGTTGACCAGTTTGACACGGTCGGCATCGATGCCGAGAGCCTTTGCCAGCTTGGCGGCCAGCGTGGTTTTACCAGCTCCGGATCTGCCAAGTATCCGGAGGAAGTTATCTGAGGCGAGAGCGGCCTTGGCAACCGCTTCTATCTGATCGACCGTATTGGCGGTCGGGGTATTGTTTGCTTTCATAGCTGACAGCTTCCGGACTGGCCGGAGGCTGTCAGCTATGCCCCGCCGAAGCGGGACTGCTTTTAGGATTCACTTTTTAGGAAGGGCCATCGACTCCAATAGGCGGCGATGTGCTTCATTCTGGAAGCGTCTAAGCTCGGTGACATCGAATCGATAGATGCCTGATTGCGGGCATTGAGTCGCGGCTTCGGCGATCATTCCGTAGTGATCCCAGAACTCAGAATCGGTCAGTGTCTTGATTTGCTCAGTAGTTAGTTCAATATTTAGTTCATTCATAGCTGACAGCTTCCGGACTGGCCGGAGGCTGTCAGCTATGCCCCGCCGAAGCGGGACTGCTAGTGAGTTGCATGGTTATATCCGCTCCTCCAAACATTCGTTCAGCTTGCCCCTATCCAATCGCTCTCTCTTGGTCATGGCGGATTGAATGAGGCGGGATCGTGGCGGACCCTCACTGTGTGATCTCCGACCGGACCCTCTCTAGAGCTGCTCCGATCTTATGGTTTCCAGTGGGGCATTCGCGCCGCTGGCCGCTGTGGTCCTTCCATCGCTGTAGCGTTATGGTCGGTTTCCTTTGGCGGTCGGTTTCTCTTCTCTCATGATATCCGAAGGTCTCTTAATCGTGGCGGCTTGGTAGCGGCTCAGACTCGACGGGGAATCGGGAGAGAGGAGATTGGCGGGGCGATCCATGATCACTTGCCCCTCCTCATCCAGACTGGCCTAACTTGGGCTGTTGCTCTCGGAGCTTGCTGGGCGGCTGACTCACGTCAACCTGCCGCAACGGTAGTCGTATCTCGTTTGCTGGTCAACTTCTTTTCTCCTCTATTCTTCAGTTTCTTTTCCCTCTGACTCGACAAACTCCCTAATCCCTTACCACTCAACGGCTATTCCTGTTCCGGCTGCCCCTCAAAAAACACCACTATATAAAGGCAAAGTTTTGAACACCCTTTCCACTGTTCAACAGAACAGCGAATCGCTCAGGATCGCGTTTTGAAAAGAAATTGAATACCAGTAGCCGGATGGGGGCAAACGCTCTCAGATCGCATCTGAGGGCCAAGAAAAGGAATTGACCTATTGCAAGCACAATCGAATCTTTTTTCGATAATCAAGAATCGGGATAAGGGAAGCAGGGAAGCGGGAAGCGGGAAGCGGGAAGCGTGGCCCAGCCCAGTCCAGCCCAGCCCAGTCCAGTCCAGTCCAGTCCAGTCCAGTCCAGTCCAGTCCAGTCCAGTCCAGTCCAGTCCAGTC
>Ga0181420_1000006_pt1 | contig 66062 bp, 100 predicted proteins | sample 43SPOviralmetaG_FD_130145 | JGI IMG/M metagenome (GOLD analysis project Ga0181420, IMG submission 130145) | Marine viral communities from the oligotrophic San Pedro Time Series (SPOT) site, San Pedro Channel, CA, USA - 43 SPOT_SRF_2013-05-22 | ecosystem: Environmental > Aquatic > Marine >... | reverse complement strand
TTTTCTTCTCTTTCCACTTCTCATACATCCACTCAAAGCTTCTTACCTCCGCATAGAAGAATTGTTCAATTATTTCCTTATTTGCGTATAAGGGAATATCCTCCCACTTCTCATCGTCGTTAAATTCGAACTCATCCACATTTACCTTTTTAAATTGTTAAATAACCAATTCCTCGCTTTTGTAGCTTTATTCTCTTTCTTATTGGGGGAACACCCACACTCCTTATCAACGCTATCGCTACATTTACACTTGCGGTTCTCTTTTAATCGTTGCTCTCTTATATTAAGAACAACGTATTTGTTTTCACTCATATCTTTGTATCTTCTACTCATTATATATAAATATCATCGATTGTCTAAACCGAATGAATACTATCAAAAAAAATTAGTCAACGACTCCATCCCCACCGATGGATGTAATGGGGGTTAGTAATCGTAATCATCATCATTATACTTTTCTTTCTTGGGAGTAGGGATTTCATCTATTCCATCGATATATCCATCTTCTTCGCATCGGGTCTTTCCCTTATCATCATCGGATGGGGATTCCGTATTCCACTCTTCGTTAAAGTATTTAAACATATCTTTGGAGTTGCTTTTCGATTCGTTCTTTTGTTTCTTTTTCATATGGTTTTTCAATTGCTAATTCTAATAGTTCTTTAATGATTGTTTTACTTCTATGTTTGGAATATAGTTGATTCTCTCTTTCTACCTGATATAGGTGAAATGACAATTCATCCGTTTTCTTTAGTTTATTCTCATACTTAGATATTCTACTATCTACTACTCTATTATCATGCCCCATACTATATGGTACATATCCTTTCCATAATTCGTCTAGTCTACCCTTGAGATACTGAATCTCTAATAGTTTTCTAAACATTTCTCTATCTACGATTTCATCCATGTTATTATAATGTTTATTGAAATTAATATATTTGTTATTACTGCTTGCAATATTAGGATTGTCCTAAATCTAGCCACTGCATCTGCTTCTCTTTTCGTTTCACCTACCTTTTCACCGAGCGCTCTAGCCCATAATCTCCAAATCTTTTTCATCTATCTTTTTTAATCACCCAACTTTGTGGTGGATAAATTCCCGCCGTTATATCCTCATTAGGAAATTCCTCCAATAGAGCTTTCTTTACATCGGGATGGTCCCAATCATGCCCACTAATCCATCCACCTATTTTAACTTTGGGAATCCATGCCACTAAATCTGCTTTAACCGAATCATAATTATGATTTGCATCTATGTAAATCCAATCAAATGTTTCATCATCAAATTTATCCACTACTTCTAAACTAAATCCTTTGATAATCTCTACATTATCATATTCTTTAAAATACTCACAAACTGATTCATATTTTCTTTTTTGTACATCATTGGGTTGATTACACCCATCATATTTTGTATCAATACCTGAGTAACCTTCTGATTGAAACTCCCAACAATCAAGCAGATATAATTTAGATGGATTGGTAGTGATTAATCTTTTAGAAAGTTCACCTTCCAATACACCAATCTCTATCCCAACATCACCCTCTTTATAATAATCTAATATACTATTCATTTTAATATCCTAAATCTCTTCTAATATCCGCCTTTACTACACTCAAATATTTCTTCCTCTTCGCATCACTCACAAATGGTACGGACCAGAATTGTTTAGTTTTTCTCCATCTGTTTAAGTTCCACCCAAATACGAATGTATATACTCCCATCACCAATCTCAATTTCACCGAATTCAGATATAGTGTAACAACTGGTAACATAGGTGCTCCATGTGTTATATAGGTTCTAACCTTCTTCTTTTTTAGGAATGGTTTTGGATAAGCGTACATACCAAATAATGGTACGAATTTATATGCGAATCCTGGTGTGAATACCTCATCAAAAAATGTTTCCATTTTAGGCACCATCCTAAACCACCACACTGGTGATATAAAATATATGTGAGTTGACCAAGTTACTAAGTCCTGATATTCTTGTATCAATTCCGTTTTATTCCTATGTAGTTTATCCTCATACAAATCGATTACCCTATAATCTTGTTTGAATTTTCTAACTTCCCTCAATACCGTCTTAAAAATACCATTGAAACAGAATGATTTTCTGTCTGGGTGTCCAATGATAATTAAATGTTTTTGCTTTTGTTTCCTCACTTCTTCTTTTTTTGCTTTGGTATCCAATTTGTTACCTTTTCTCTTTTCTTTTCAAATTGCTCAATCAATGCTTTATTCCCACCACCGAATTTATCCTTTTCCTTATCAATCAAGTATGTTAAATCTGTTATTATTCTCTTTTGCCTCTTTTTTTGTTTTGGTGTCATATTTCTATTTTAGTTTAGCGTGCGCTTTGGTTATTTTAAATGATATATCAGTAGTTTTTACTGATATTATATCTTTTGGGTGTTGTTTGATAAAAGTTTGTACTGCTTTTTGAACATCTTCGGTGTTGTAATCATCACCTGCTATCGTTCCACCTCTTTTTATCTTTGGCCAGAAAGTATCCAATTCCTTTAATATGTACTCATAATCGTGACAAGCATCACACCAAACGAAATCTAACGTTTCATCATCATATAATCTAGCTGCATATTGTGAATCACAAGTTATAAAATTAACATATTTTTCTAATCCTAACATTCTAATTGGATGATTACATACATCAATTGGTGATAAAGGTACTCCACCATCCTCTTCAACTATCTTATTGAGATGGTTTATGTACTGATGAAATGATGGTGGGATTCCACTTTGAGTTACCGGGTCCCAATCATCTCTGGTATTTAGTATATGCATTGGTAACCAAAATAAATCAATAGAATCAAATTTGATATTCCGTATCTCATATTCATTTATTAGAGATGCCATTCTACATGCCGATTGTCCTAAAAATGTACCCAACTCCACAACGTGGTATTTTTCATCGGGTTTTACCATTTGGTCTAACTGAATCTTAGATACTATCTCTTCATATATGGTTTCTGATTCATTAATAAATCCAGGCACATCTTTATATGATTCTATTGGGGTTCTGTAATCCCTATCCCACCAATTAATTTCCATCGTTAAAATATTTGTTAATTGATTCACCGATTATTTTATGTGCAATTGGAGTTGGATGATTATTATGCGTAGATGGATATTGTTTAGCTATCTCAAATACTTCATTGTTTTCACTCATACCCTTATCCAATGTTTGAAGTGAATCATATTCGTTACCATTGTATATCATTGGTATTAATTTATCTTTGAATTCATCACACTTAGAAAATGATTCATAATTATTACTTCCCCAAGGACCTATAAAATACACATCAAATCTCTGCATTAAATCCCAAATATAAGAATAGTAAAATAGTTTAGTATTTCTATATGCCAATGTATCCAATACATCACTCATTCCCCTTACATATGATTCTACATCAATATATCCCATAATTTTACTTAAATATCCCATATTACGATATACGATATCCATATCAACATGCGGTGGTACATTTCCACCATCTTTTTTAGTAAAATACCAATGTAAATCATTTTGAGGAGCCATTTCTAAAATATCACCATACATAGGAAGTTGAATATCCTTTATTGGGAAAAATACATTAGAATGAAAAAAGCTTCTATCAGCTGGTGGAATTTGTATTACTATTACATCCCCAATCTCAAATCCATTATTTTCTACAATCTTATTAGCATCTCTAGCAACACTCTGAAAACTACCTCCGTTGGTTTCTTGAACATAATTTTCAAATCCTTTTACATATCTAGCGAATCGGTTAGATACTCTCCACCCTTCTACCTCCGAATCTTTGTAATCTGCCAATTCTCTAAGTTCTCCATCAGTTGCATGGGAGTTTCTCATTGATATGAATGGTTCTTTATCCATATATAATTCCAACCCCTCACCCCAAGTAAATGAGTCTCCTATAAATAATATTTTTCTCATGCTTTTATTTGGATTTCTTCGGAGGTTAATAATTCTTTGTAATTTGTATTAGGATGAGATTTATGAAATCCAAATGCTGAATAATCTGGTTCTTTAGAATGCCATTTAGAGAACATATCATCCCACTCCCAACCTTTATAATCTGTTAGTATATCATTTGTAATTACATCTTCGTTGTAATCTGTACCAACATCAATTCTACTCTTCCAATATTCCGTTGTTACCTTATCTCTGAGAATTTTATCAGCTTTTTTACTCTTCAAGCTCATACCACCATATAAACCATATCTATTATTATCGTATCTGTGATGAGAGTTTGCTTCTGCTAACAAATCGTAATCTAAAAAATCATCCGTCCATTTTGTAAAATCTATTGGATAACCATCCCACTCAAATCTAATGGTATGTGTATAATCACTCAAATGTAATTGCATATCTCTCATTACAAAGTATGGATATGAATACATTGTAGATAACACCAACCTCTTTCTATATGGGTGTTCATCAAATTGTGGAATCAAAATATCAGCATGGTTTTCATTAGCTGAAAATCGTATCACTCTCAATCCTAATTCTCTATATCTAGCAACTACTCTATTAGTTATAATAGCTCTTTCTTCGGAAAACCCATCAGCTGCTCCATCAATTGTAACAAATACTACATCATTTTTTAATCTATCTGTTATCATACTAACATTTTTTTAAAAGAATCAACATATCCATCAGATAATCTTTCTAATTGTTTAAAATTATTCTCAATTCTTTCAAATCTATCTCTATACATTGAATGAACTTCCGTTCTACTTAATTTAGCTATCTTTAAAACATTCTCATATTGAAGTTCAAATCGTTTCAAATCGTTTGGTTCATTATCAAAACTTAAATCGAAGGTATCTGAAAATGTATCAAATCCTAACTTATCCAATGTTTTATATAAACCAGCTTCACCAAAGAATATAGGTATTTGCCAAGATAGATAAGGTTTAAATATCTTTTCTGAGGTGTATGTATCATTAAATCTTTCACCCATATATCCATTGAAATTGGTACACCCAACCAAATGAAAATAACTATTACTAGAATAAGGTATTACAGTTGAGTCTTGGTCAACATTCCCAGACCACTCACAATCTAAAATTAGTGGTAAATCTTTTACGAGTTCATTATAATCATCATTAGTCAATCTGTTTGGTTTTAGTGATTCAAAATGTTCATCGTATGTAGGTATTTTATTACCAATATTATATGCAACATATGAACTAAAACATTTATCTAAATACCCATCTTTTTTTAGGTATCCATATAGTAGTGTTCTATGTTCTTTAAAAACACCATTTGTAAATTGAAAATGTTTATATCTGAGCATATTACTGAATCTCTGACTTATTAACATATTCAACCATCTATTTTTGTTCTTTCCTGTATTGTTTATGTAGATATTATAATGAGATTGACATTTATCCGAATCCCAATCTATATTATACTGTGGATTAATAAAATGTACATCATCCCCAATTAAAGGTTCTCCATTATCAGGATGAAATATGATTATTTTTTTATATTTTAACTTTTCTTTTATTAATTTATATGCATCACTCAAACTCATTGAATGTGCATCTATATTTTCATTAATATATGCGCTATCCATCAATAGATAATCATCTTCGGTTAAGATATTCTGTAGGTAATCAATATTTGATTCTAAGTATCTTTTATTACTTATAGCACCCTCACCAGTCAACATTTCGTTAACTAAAGTTTTGTATTCTAATCCTGTTCTTTTTAGTGTATCCAACCAATCGGTTTCATACATTCCATTGTGATAATCATATTCTAATGTATAAATCATCTTATTCGCCTATTAACCACTTAATTGTATTTGATTTAAAATCTTGCTCTTTATAGTACCAATCGTAAAGAATTCTTTGATTATTTTGTAATTTTGTTGAATTATTCTCAATTAATTTTTTATATGATTCAAAATTGGTATTTGCTAAATGATAGATATCCTCTATTTCGTTAAGTGAAATATCCTTATTATCGGGTATGGTACAAATTTGACTTACATTATCTGCATTAAGTATCCAAAATCCCAAATCTCTAAGATATCTTATCTTACTATTATGTACGGCTAAAAGTAATGCATTACCACTCATTAATCCTCTAAAAGTTTTTTCTGTAAAAAACCAATTTGAAGAATCAGTTGATGGTGTAGTTTCAAATACTAATGTAGCCCATGCTCTATTAAAATCCCAATACCAACCATTGTTTTTATAATCAGTCATCATTAGATTAGTTTTTTTGAAATCAGGTGATTTTTGTGGTGATATAATACTATTTGGGTATCTATCATTTATTGATTGTATAAATTCTTTCCTAAAACTTCTTTTATTATTAATACCCTCTGTTCCATCTAAACCACTATTGTAACAAAAACTTATTGGTTTTTCTCTTTGATTATTGAATGTAGTAAATTCGTATAATGGTGGATTGAAATTAAATCCATAGAAATGAAAGTTTCTGGTGAAATGTAATAGAGGTTCTTGATAATGTTTGTAAGAATCATTATATTTATCCATTTTGGATGAAAATATTAACTTATCATATGATTCAACATCTTCAATTACCTCATCTTCATAACACTCACCAAAACATCCAAAGTAAACTTTTTCGTCATAATCATATTTTCTAGTTGGATTTACAGCGTATATCCAATCATATTTCTTCCTAATTTTACCTAAATTATCATCTCTTAGCATTTGAATGAATTCTATATTTGGGAATTGTGGCTTTCTGACAGTTATGTATTCATCATTTCTATCTACTACTTTAAATGGATATAGTAATCCATAAAATGGTGATAAATCATCTACTAACTGATTAGTATTATTTTTCCCAAATACTACTGCGTTCATAAACTATCAATATATTCTTTCAATCTATCTTCTGGTTTCCAATTCAACCTTTCTAACATATCACTGTTTTCTCTGAGAGTTTGTCTGTAGTTACCTTTTTGGTCGGGTATGTATGTACAATCACTACCAAATTTCTGTTGAAACATTCCGTAGACCTCATTCACCGAATAATTTATTCCCGTTCCCAACTCCCAAGCGTCACTGTGCTTTTCATTAGCCATTCCAACTTTGTATAGTGCATCACAAATATCCACAACATGCGTAAAATCTCTTCTTTGTTCTCCATCACCAACTATTGTTATCTTTTCATTATTATTGACTTGATTTCTCCATATACCAATCACAGCTGCCCAATCACCATCAACGATTTCTTTTGGTCCATATACATTATAGAATCTACAAATCTCTACATCAACATCAAATGTTTTTCTGTATAACTTACAAACCTCTTCACCTAAGTATTTGTACATAGCATATGGTGATATTGTTGGGTCATGCCATTTTGATGATGAACCAGCATACACAACTTTTACATTGTTATGTCTAGCCCATTCCATTACAGCTTCTGTTCCTCTAACATTCACTCTGAATGTATCTGTTGGGTTCTCAAATGATGGTTGAATCCTACTCAATGCTGCAAGATGGAAACATAAATCAAAATCATCACCTTTGATGTATTCAATTGTTTCTATATCTGCATTTATATATTTTACACTATCGATGTGGTTTTCTTCTAATCCACTATCGTAGTTATCTAATGACACTACTGTGTGTCCTTCTTTTACTAATCTTTCAATTAAATTAGTGCCGATAAATCCAGCACCACCTGTTACCATTACTTTCATATTATTTTACTTTTCGTCCATAATTAATTTTACTCCAAATTCTATCAAATATATAATATATGAAGAATCCAGTTATGTTCATATACAATGCATTTAAAAAATTATCATCTGTAACGTTAAACGTTAGTACTAAAAATGAATTTAGTATAGCTACAATTCTCCAACTGATTGTTTTGAACAAAGTTCTTTTTTTAGTTTCTACTACTCCCACGATACTTCCCAATCTTTAAATTCAGATGCGATACAATCAACTTTATAATCTTTTCTACCACCATCTAATTCTTGTATCTTATTCTTAGCAGTATTTCTGATTCCATTCAATCCATGTGTTAACATCAACTGATTTCCTACATTATCACCACTCCTAGCATTATCCTCATTGTACCAAATATGGGCATTCATTTGAGATAGTACGATTACTGCTCTTATGAATTCACCATCTATTTTATCCTTTTCTTTGAGGATTTCATTAATATCATGTACAATATCTGATATTTCTTTAGAATATTCTTCTTTGTGTTGAGGAATCTTTACTTCTTTTAACTGTACGATAGATAATCTATCTATAAGTTCTCCTAATGTTGGTAAGTATTTTCTTGCCATATGTTGTTTAAGTTTGTCTGTATTTCTAAATCCTTTTCGTTTTCACAATATAAAGATTTGTTCTGTTCCCAAAGGTCATTTCTAATCCACCAATCTTCATAAGCTTCACCATTTTTGTTACTAACATCCTTATAAAGTATTTTGTATCCTTTTGATTTTAAATATTCTCTTTGTGGATTTCTTTCAGCTGATTCATAATCTTCCATCTTATGTTTATTTCTATATCCATCATGCTCAATTGATATTATTTTTGTATCTAATCTTTCTAATGGAATTGTTGTTAAAACTTCAAGTCGTTTCCCCAACCCCTCAACATCTATTTGTACGAATTCAGCCGTTTCTACAAAATCCCAATTTGTTTTGGTTGCATCTATTTGATGAAAGTTTAAACCATCCCATCCATCGAAATGATTTATATCTACAAAATGACCTTTACATCCGATTTGTGTTAATTCGTAACAACAACTTTCGGCTGGATTACTACATCCGATATCTAAAAAAGAAAATGGTCTATTAAATATATAAAGTGGTAATATTGCTTGGGTTAACAAGTTTTCTTTGATGTTCATACCGTTGTAACTCCTCTTTTTTGTACCACTATTGTGGCGTTATCGTTAGCAAATACTATTGATTTATCAACACTTTTTGTTTCTATATATTTCATTACAAATGATGCCATCCAAGTATCACCTGCTCCACTCAAATCTCTAACTTCAATTGTATTATCAACTGGATATCTTTTCTCATTATACATACATCCTCTTTCAGACATAGTTACAATTAGATTCTCTTTCCATTCTGAATAAATTGCTCCCTTTGAAACACAATTATCCCATTCTTCTTCATTCATTTTTACAAATGTATAATCTTTGAAGTAATCTCCACTACCTATTGTTTTTTTAGTATCAATAAAAGATAGTTTAGATTTTTTACCAATTTTACCAATATCTTCGTAGGTTAGATATCCCTTATCATAATCAGATACAATAACTGCATCATATGAATCAAAATCTACCTTACGATAATCAAATGAATTAGAAACTTTATCATTACCATCTACTCTGAGTAGCATTTGGTTTGATTTAGTTTCTACATATCTTGTCTTTATGATTTGTTCATTGTTGGTGATTAGTTCAGTTTTTCTAACTCCTAATGCTCTGAGGTTATCAACAACGTTTCCAGCCATACCTTGGTTGGTTATGGTTTTTGATGGTTTAAATACAGGTATGGGTGCTTCAGGACATAGTCTATCACAACTACCATATACAAATATATCGGTACAACTATCTCCTATAACTAATATTTTCAAAATTCATTGTGTTTATGTAAGAATTCCTGTAAAAGTTTTATTCTCGTACATAATTCATATTCTTCTTCTCCTATAGCCCAATCCATTGCTTTACTGAGCGTTTCACCAACTTCTTTTTTTCTAACAAAAAAGTCAAAGGAGTTCTTTTTTCTACCTAACATATTTTCAACCTGAAAAGCGAACATCTCATCTTTATCTTTATAAAGTAGTTCTTCAGCAGCTACTATTAATTCAGGAAATATAATATGTGGGTTGTTTTGAGTCCACGTAAATATATCCGTATCTCCTATATGAATTACAGTACCTCTTTTCGGTTCATCCATATATTAGTATTTTACTTCAAGTACAACCGAAGCTAATTCTTTATATTTGCTTGGTTCTGGTTCTATTTTTAGAATCTTCCAATTTGATTTTTGATATCTAATAGTTCCTCCTACATTGAAACAAGGACCTCCTTCGAAATCAAACATTGTAACATTACCTTCTTTATCCTCTGATGCTCTGGTGAATTTGGATTCACCCATCACTCTGATTTTGTTGTTTCCCAACTTTTCGATACTTCTATCATTACCATATCGACTTTTCACTACATCCATTTTATTACTATTTGTGTTGTACATATAAATATATGTAAATTAAATTATCTTAATCCTTTTGTTGTTTTTCTTCCTAATGCAATTGCCATCTCTGATGGGGTTTGTCCCATCTTAGTTTGCTTTTTGTACCACCAATACATATCTTCAGTAGTACCCTTTCCTCTTTGCTTTTCCAAGCATTTATCCCATAAACATTTACCAAATTCTAATTCTAATTCATTTTTAAGTTCATTCAATCGGGTTTGTTCCTCTTCTATACCTTTCTCCATCAACTTTTGTGCTTTGATTCTTTTCATCTTAGCATGTTGATGTGCTTCCACTCGTCTATCATTTATATCTTTAATTCCAGATGTATCCATATATTGTTGGTACATATCATCATAAAGTTTATTATTATCCGTAGCTTCTAAAAAGAAAGGAGAATATTCAAAGTCACCATTTCTTATTTTCAGTAGAAGTGGTGATTGTTTTTTTAGTGGTTTTGTTCGGTACTTACCTTGTGTGTACCATCTGAAGGGATTATAGCCCATAGGTTTATATTTTAATGTTTACACAAACTATTAGTTTGTTTATTTATACAAATATACGAAATAATTTTGAACTATCCAAGGTTTTCTGTAAAATGTTGTCTAAATAACTTTTCATACACATCTATACCTACCTCTTCTGAGGTAACTACAAGCGATTTGAAAGCTTCTGAGATAGCTCTATCAACATCAACTTCTGAATACTTTGGTGTACATCTAGCTATTTGTTGATTTACAAACTCAACATACTCAGGTGATTCCAGCCATGCTTGATATTGGAAATCTTCATCTCCTCTAGCATACAATTCGTTAGCAACTTCAGCATCTGTAAGTGGAATATCTTCCAATAACTGTTTAGTTTTTCCCATCTTTGATGATTTTAATTTGTTGTTCTGTTAATATTTTTACAGGTTTTTCAACTTTTTCAGTTGGGATGGAGTATTTTTCAACTAACCTATCCATCCAATCTTTTGTAGATTTACTCATCTTATAATATTAAATGATTTAACTTCGTTACAATTTACACATACATCTGTATCAATCCTACCTCTTATACAAGAATCATGTTCCCATAAGTTTACTAATTTCGGATTATCACATTTGCAGTTTCTTTCTGTGGATGATTTATCTCTGAATTGTTTTAAATCTCTATGATTTATCCAATCCTCTCTTAAAAAAGCAATACCTGGTTTCCACCACATTGGAATACCTTGCTTAGCGTTCATTATTTCTCTATCACTCATAATACGTTGGTTTCTAAATATAAGTTTCTAATGTTATTTAATCTTTCTTGCATCTTTTCATCATAAGATGTTACTCCATTATTCCAAATTTCATAAAGGAAATCATAATCTTCTTGTGTTATTAGTTCTTGCTGTTTAGCAACAGTCCAATACCAGCCCATCATATGTTCTAATAGTTTCCTATGTTTACCAGTCATTTCAAATTTATAATCCATTTAGAAAATGTCTTGTCCATGCGAACAACCCATTAAGATTCAATGCTACTAAATTCCATTGTTTTCTTGATGCGGTTTGTATCATTATACAGATGAATCCTAAGATATATAGTTTAGGTTCTACTGTCCATTGTGCAGCTATAAGGAAACCAGCTCCCATATAACCAATTCTTGATGCGAATTTCTCCCAAGCGGTTAATTTTCTTCTGTAGGATAGAAATCTAAGGATAGTTCTGTTCCAACTAAATTCACATTGTTTACAGGTTTTTACCTTTTTTCCTTTGAATACCCTAAAGAAAGCATCTGGTTTACTTTTGTTACACTTATTACACGTTCTCATAGTGATTTATATTATTGTTTTAAGATTTAGAGTTGGGGGCCGTCACAGCCCCCTTCTCAGTTGTAAATAATTGACCTTAAAACTGAGGAACTTCATCCTCATTACCTTCGGTATCATCCACTTCTTTGAAAAGTGGTTCACCATTTTCATCTTTTTGGTACTTCTGTACCAATTGTTTTACATAAGTTCTTTCTGAATCAACTCCTCCATCTTGCGAAAAGAATGGGAATATTGAAATCTCAGCTGCTTCACCTAATTCGAAACCATCGTAAAGTAACCCAGCCATTTCAACTGATGCTCTGGTAGAAACCATAGCGGTTAGTTTACCATTTTCACTCATTGATTGAGTTCTGGTGTGGTGAGATATCTCAGCGATTGCTTTCAAATCATCTTCACTAACTTCAGGGAACATAAATTTAAGTAATCCTAATTCCTGAGTATCATTAAGAACATCCATTTCAATCGTTACGAATCTATCTAAGATTGCTCTATCGATTACTCTAGTCGATGTATATTCATTACCAATGTTAGCCGTAGCGATAAAAGTAACTCCTTCAGCCACATTCACAATTGGTGAACCATCAGCTTCATCTAATCTTAGGTATCTTTGACCACCATCTAAAACGGTCATCAAAATATTCCAAGCATCAGGGTGAGCCCTACTCAACTCATCTAACAAAATTACAGCGTTAGGAGTTTTGATTGCCTCAACAAAAGATGATTCAGAAAAGTAAGTACCTTTGTTCTTATCGAAGTGAGTATTACCAATCAAAGTAGCTCGCGGGTCTTGCGTTGCTCCTAAGTTGAAGTAGAAATCTGGTCTATCTAATGCGGAAACCAAAGCTTTAGCAGCCATAGTTTTACCACAACCAGCAGGTCCAGTCATCATAATATTCTTAGCTCTTACAGCTGACCTGATAAGATATTTCCATTTAAGGTCTGGCATAACCAACTCAGTTGGTTTTAGATTTACAGAACCTTTGTGGATAAAATCCTTAATAGCGGTGTGGTCACCTTTATCCTCAAACTGAACACCACCATTATCGGTATTCATTGGGATAACTAATGCGTTGTACACATCCATAGAAACTTTTCTATAGGATTTCTTACCATTCTTATTAATGTAAGCTTGAACGGCCTTTCCTTCTTTGAAGGCGCCTTTCCTTACACCTGTGGTAGCTCCAAGAGTACCAACTTTTACACCAGCGGTGTCAATCAGTTTGAATGTGTTACCGAATTGTTCAACTTTATAAACTTCGGTTGGAACATATCCAGTTTGAATTTCATTTACTTTACTCATAATTTATAGTTTTAAGGTTTATTAATTATTAACTCATTTACTCTGTAAATATACGAAAAATATTTCATATATCCAAGGTTTATTTCATTTATTTTTGTAAAAATAATTGGTTCATAGTTTTAGTGATTTGGTTAACATTTGTTACATCAATCATCTTAGCTCCTTTACCATACATATTTTTAAATGCTTTTACATCATACCCATCAGCGTATCCATCACCGATGAAGTAAGCCAGAGTTTGGATTCCCATACTCTCAATCATCTTCACCATTTTGTTGGTGTGTCTTTCAGCTTTATCACCACCATAGTAGAACCCATTACCAGGAAAGTAAGGTTGTCCATCTGAGATGTTTAGGAAGTATGAATCCAAATCGTTGTTGATTGGAACGAACTCCTTCATAATAGCTTCGAAACATAATCCTTCTGGTGTTGTACCATTTGGTCTTAAACCACCGAACATTGATTTTACTTTAGAAAACTTATCTACTCTACTATCGTAAGCCATCACAATATAAGGTTTGTTTTCAGAAGTACATCTAAATGTTATTTGGATATTTAAGTTAGAAATCATATCAACTGCCTTACAAAGTGCAACAGTATTAATCATTGTTTTCTCCCATTTATCACCACCCATAGATGAACTAGCATCTACTGATACGTGAAGGTTAGCTTTTTTGTAAGAATCAATTTCAGTAAATTGGAAAACATTTTCGTTACCAAATCCTAAAGATGAAATCATTCTTCTATCAATCTTACCAACTTTCTGTCTGTTGAAAACAGTTGATTTATCCTCACCTCTAACCTGAAGTTTCTTACCTAACATCGTACCAAGTTTGATACCTTTATCAACACAATTTTGGTAATCCATTCTAATCAAACCATTCTTTTCAATATCCCAATAGTTATTGTGAGTCATTGGGAACATTTCTGATTCCCATAATGATTTAGTAAGTTTTTTAACTATGATACATTGAGTAGTTTGATTGGAGTAGTAATAAGAATCATTAACTCCCTTACCAACTTCTTTCATTTCAGAACCACTCTCTTCAATAGCGTTTAGGTTCTTAGAATCTGTTTTAGATACTGAAGTTTTTTGAATATCACCATCTAAGAATTTCTCTTGCTTTTGGATTTTCTTTTTAAGAAGTTGTTTTTGTCTTTCAGTAAGTTGAACCGAAGATTTAGATGGGGATGTATCATTTGAAGGTTTTCCTCCACTCATTCCATCAGGCATATTACCGATATCCATTCCACCTCCACCAGTTGGAGAATCATCAGAATCACCACTCATAGGTGAGTTACCTACTGAATCCATAAGGTCATTGAAATCTTCATCACTCATAGTGTTATCTGAAGAACCTTGTCCATCATCAGAACCTTGCTCATCGGAATCGTTTGATTGTCCTTCACCACCTTTTTGTGGTTCTATAGTGTTATCATCAGATGGTACATCAGCCATACTATTCATAATTATTGTGAATATTCCAAGTGCTACATCTAATGTATCTTTTGAAGTTTTCAATCTACTGATGTTTTTTAGATTGATTAATCTATATATTTTTCTCAAACCTTTCAGAGCTGAAAGATTAGTATTTTTATTATGAAGGTTGATAATTCTAAACATATAACTCTCAATACTCTCTTCAGTAAACTCATCTGAAAGTAATGCCTTATCAATCAACTTATCATTGAAGTACTTATCGTACATCTTTCTGTAGTAATCTCTATAACCAGGTGCGGATTTGAAAACAAAGTTATCAATTCTCCTATCCTCAACATAGTTCCAAAGATTTTTAATAATATTTTGTGAATTGTAAATACCCTTTTTGATAGCCCCCTCAGAAATATGAGTTGGAATCAAATTGTATAAATCGTTAAGTAATTTAAAATCGGATAGTTTAATGTGAGAACCCTCATGCAGTGCCAATCCAACAGCCACATCAAAATCTTTTGGTTCTGTAATCTTACTACCAATAACAACAGATTTACCATCGGTATAAGAATCTCCCCTCTCTTTGAACCTTACAGATACAGATTCGTTGGTTACAATATTAACGAAGTTAGATATCGCCCTTTTGGATGATGCCAACTTATATAAATCTAAGGATTTCTTTTCGTTATCAGATAACTGGTCAACAATGATATCATCATCATCCCAATCATTCATCCAATAAGAAGAGTTATTATATTTACTCATAATTTTAAGGTTTAATTATCACTCATTTACTATGTAAATATACGAAATATTTTCCACATATACAAGCTTTTTCTGGTTTATTTTTATCTTAATAAGGTTACTACTGAACCGAACTCATCATCAAAAACTTTGATTAAGTTTTCATAATCTGAACTCATCATTTTTTCTAACATTTCTTTGATATAAGAATCACTCATACCAACCTGTTTTCCGAATCTCTTAGCATATCCCATAATAACATAAGCGTTACCATCTGGTCCTGTCAAATCGATTTCGATTCCTCTTTTTAAACTTTCTTTACTTTTTATCATATCATTACTTATTTACAAGGTAAATATACGAAAAAAAAATGAATAAAACAAGGAAAAAGTGAATTATTTTGAAGAAATTTTAACCCATCCAACGGGATGTTTTTCGGGTTCATCAAAGCTTGGGTATGTTATATCATATCCATCTTTGCCATAGATTCTTTCTATATTATCTTTAATAAAATCCCAATCAAGTTTCCAACCAGAACCTGTAAAATCAAATCTATACCAATACTTCTTTTCTAAGTTTTCATGTTCCCATAGATGAGATGTTATCGGAGGGTCTGTTTCTTTATATTCGATACCAAAGTCATGTATGTATATTATAGGTTTTATCTTTTGATTTTCAATCTCAATTAACTCATGCGTTAGTGGGTTATCATTAATCTCATCATAACCACCACCATGTGCATCTAAAAAGAATACATCAGAATCTTTTAATTGTAAACCTTCCAAGAATGGTTTACTCATTTTAAGATAACTTTTTATATCAAAGTTTTGAAATCTATATTTTGAAATTATAAATGATGGTTCATCTAATTCACAAGTAAGTAATTCTAATCCTTTTATATCTGTAAATTGTAATATAAATCCTCCGAATTCTGTACCAGTTTCTATAAATCTGCTACTATGTCCGAGCATCAAGTCCTTCCTAACACTATTTAATAACTCAGTATCTTTACCTGTTGATGAAGTTGGTATTGAAATATATTCTTCATTCTGATTATACTTATTTTTTACTTCATTTATTAAGTTAGTATCCGTATAGCTATCATCTAGCCATTTAAAAAAGTGTTCTTTATTCATTAGCTACCATCTGTATCTAAGAGTTTGAAATCAAAATCTTTTAAATCATTTGGGGTATCTCTCCATATTCTATATGAATCTTCGTTGAAATGCTCTGTACTTACTTCGAATACTATTGAATTGGGTTTAAGTGCAGTTAATTGGTGTGGTTGTCCTCTCTCTATTGTAACCGAATCACCTACGTTTAATATATCTGTTTTCAGTTCAGCTTTTTCTGTATCTATCCAATCAAACTTAAATTGTCCTTCTTGAACGTACCAACTTTCTTTTTTAATTATATGGTAGTGCATTGAAAACTTTGAGTATTCTTCTTCAAATACTAATAGTTTACCACAATATTCTTCATCATTGTAAATCCATAGTTCATGTCCCCAAGCTTTATCTACTTTTTTTGGTTTAGTTATCTTCATACCATCCTGAAATTATCATTGTTAACTTATCTTTTACTGAACCATTTGCTGACATATGAATAGATTCACTATCCCATATCCAAGCATCACCCTTTTTCCAATTGGTTAATACAGAATCCTCTACCATTATAACCTGTCCAAAAACCCACTCAGACATACAAACTAATATTCTATATGGTTTTCTATCTGTACCATATTTTTCTTTAATCATTCCAAAAGCATCTTTATGTGGTGGGATAATAAAACCTGGTTTCTGTACTTGAAAGTTTGTATTTATCCAATCTATGGGAAATCCATTCACATAATCAATCAGTTCGGGTGGATAATCTTCACCCCAAACTTTATGTATTTCTGTATTGTTCCCATACCCTACTTCTTTAGCTGAGTTAGAATCTTCATCAGAATACTTGTTTATCTTATGACTATGATAAGTTAGTTTATCTAATTCTATCTCAAAGTCAAAATTATAATTACCTAAGTATTTATACATTATTTAAATTTACTATCGTAATACGTTAATGTTGGGTCATCTAATGGAAAGTCACCCATCTCATCTGATAAGCAAACTCTACGAAAATTAGTTCCTCTATTATATATATCAAACTCTGAAATTGTTGATTCTCCTAAACCAAAAATAACAGAATCAGATGGAGTCAATCCATATTCTTCACATAAGATAATTTGTCTACTTCTATATTTGTTGTAAATGTAATCTACATCAAATTTACTTATGATTTCATTACCAACATAACAACCTACAGCCGATACCATAGACATTGAATTAGCTACATCAATTCCATCATCTTCATAAATCCGTTTCATCCTCACACCAATCCTCAATCGTTCACAACCATAGAATCCTTTAGTTAAGCTAAATGAAATACCTTCTATACATTTATGATTTAAATCAAGATATATACCACTAGCCATTACCATATAAGCTGCATCAATCCAAACAGGTATACCCATCTCATCACACTCATTTAGTATTTCTTCCAAATTGATTGGAGTATTACCACTATCTGAAAATGGAACGGAAATTATTAAGAAATCACTTGCCTCAAGTACACCATCATCTAAATATTTAAAATGAATTGATTTTTGAGTACATAATTTGTGATACAGAAAGTCTCCTTTAAGTATTCTTAATCTACGTTGGTTGTGTTTGAAATAAAAACAATCGAATGATTGTGATGTACCATGTGTGTAAGTTAATTCTTTGAATTCATTTAATCCTAAGATATGATTGTTTGTAGAATTCTTTATCCATAACTTATATTTCTCTAAAAATAATGGATGTAAATTTCTTTCATACAAATAAGCGTAAGATTCACTTACCTTATCTTGTACAAATTCAAATATTTCCCTATCAGGTATTGGTCTACCTGCTTTGTGTAACTCATTTAACATTCAATGTTATTCAAAATCCATAAAAGAATCACCAAGTTCTAGCTTCTCCACTAAACTCAATAATTCATCCTTTACCGATTCGACTGTATTCCAATCAGATTCTTCTTTAGCTTCTTCTAATTGATATATTAGTCTATTCAGTTCTTCTATTATATTTGTTCCCATAGGATTAAATATAACAAAATTAAATTTTTAACCTAAATATTCATCTTTATCAGATATACCATCGTTATCTGAATCAGAATCTAAGTAGTTTGGTATCCCATCACCATCGATATCATTTGGACTACCAATTGCACCACAAGTACATACACCATTCGGTGAATCATCTATTGGTGTAGCTGGTCCATCATCATCGACAGCTTGGATTAAAGCAGTATCAGCATCAGATTTCTGAAACCAAAAGTCAATAATCTTACCATATGATGCAATAAATGCACCAAGTACTAATAAAAGAATTTCCTTCCATTCAGCACCCATTCCGGCTTCACTAAATAATGCAACACCTATACCGACCATAATCAGCATAAATGTAACCAGTACAACAGTTGTTATAATTAATCTGTTTCTATTTGTACTTTTCAAAATGTTTAGTAATTGTTTATCTGCTTCGTTCACTGTACTACTTTGCCTCTTTTTATTCTCCATAATGTTAATAACTGAGGTTGGAGTAGAATCCAACCAATTTACTTTTTAATATAACCTGCTTTTTTCAATGCTTTCGCATTCTCAATCCACTTCTGTCCTATTTTATTGTAAACTGGCTTTCTCATAAACTTCTGAGCAGCTTTGACCACTTCTTTCGAAACGGGTTTGTAGACGGTGTTATCTACAATTCTAAAATTTCCACCAAAAAGATTTTGGAACTTACCTAAGTTGTTCTGTACATCTTTCCATGACTTCGTTACCAACTCTTCGGGTAAAACTCTTTCTCTATTTTTGTTACGTTGTAACGCAACTTCTAAAGAGGTATTAACAAATACCATATATGTATCATATCCTAACGATTCAGCATGTTTTTTATTCTTCTGAATCTTATTATATACGTGTCCAGTACCATCGATAATCATACCGAGTCTACCAGCTTCATAAAATGATTTCTGTTTACGAGTTATATCCTTCGCTTGAGTTCTCATACTACCAGGGTCCTTTGTAATCTTATCCCATAGTTCCTTATCTTCTCTTTCGATTCTTGCCAAATCTTTTGGGTCTATCCCATTTCTTTTTAGAAGAGTTTCGAAAGCTCTATCGGAGTTGACTTGTTTAAGTCCTGTTGATGAGAACGATGATACGAGTTTCTTATCTATACCAAAGATATCCATAGCAGTGAAAGATTTTCCACTACCAGGACCACCAGCCATAAATATACATTTTAAGATACCAGGGTCTTCAACACCCTCTGATATCATTCTTAGTACGATTTCTTCTTTGATATTCATCATCTCTGATTCTATATCATAAATACTATCTACTATTACTGATTCTTTGATTAGATTTTTTAACTCACTCATTCAAGTCTCCTTCTTATTTCTTAGCTCTAGAAGATTTCTTTCTAGCTGGTCTACCTTTTCTAGCTCCACCCTTAGCTGCTGTTTTTACATCTTTTAGTTGACTACCAACTTCTTTGATTGCATCTCCAACATCTGAAAGTTCTTCCTTAACACGCTTAGCTCTACGCTTTACAGTCTTAACTGTTTTCTTAACTTTAGCTTTTGCTTCTGCAACTTCTTCTTTTACATCTTCTACAGCATCCTCAACTTCATCGGGAATGTAATCTCCATCCCTATCATTGATTTTACCTGTTTTGTAAAAGTAGAAATAAACTGCACCTGCAATTAGGGCTAGACCTAAGATAATTAAAAATGTGTTCATAATTTTCTTTCTTTTTAATTGATTATTACTACTACTATAAATATAGAGTTATTAAATAAACATATGTTCTTCATCATCAACTTTTTTATCATCTAATTCTTTAGGTGAGGTAGTTTGTACTCCCCAAGCTGAAAGAATAGATAACATCAAAACGATAATATAGCTTTTAATCTTCCCCATATAACGACCAAGTTTTTGTAGGTTCTGGTTCTATAACCTTTTCCTCTGTTTCTATCACATAAGTGTAACCTTCTCTAGCATCCATATAGAATTGAGTTGTTCCAGTTTTCTGAAAAACATATTCTAATACATCGGTTAAAGAATCTAATATAACTGTTTCATTATCTAAGGGAGCCCACCTATCACCAGGTGGTACTCTCTTAGCTACTCTAATTTTTTTTTCTTCTACTTTTATTTCTGCTTCTTTCGCCATTATTCAATAACTCTAAGGATTCTACTCTCCTTAGCTCCAACAACCTTATATTCAATCTGAACTCCAGAATCTTCAAAATCTTTGATTACTCTTGCTTCAGCTTCTGTTACTGATTGTGAATCCACTAAGTAGATTTCTTTTGCTTTTTTATCTTTACCATTTTTAAGTGTGGCAACTACCACTTCAACTGTAACTTCAAAATACTTCATAATTTAATTTTATATTTATATATATTAATAATTAGAACAAATATACGAAAAATAATCGATATATCCTAATTTTCTTTAAATTTTTTTTCAAAAATGTAATTTCCTAACAATTTCGCCCCATTTGGGTCTAAATGATGGTCTATTATTTCAGCGTTACCATTAACAATTGTATGTATTTTATTTTTTGGATTACCAATTATATCTAATACATCAAAGAAGGGTAAATCAGAAATTATATTTTTTATATCTATTTCAGAATTATCATATATTCTGTTAGTAATTTGTTTATATAAATTCTTACGAATATGGTAGTTTTGAATAGGCCAATGGTCTGGTTTTGTATTAATTTGAACCAACTCATCTATCCTCTCTCTTACTGTATTTATTCCAAATTCAGAACTCCAATCTATTAGTATTAATGGAACACCTTTTAATTTACAAATCTCATTTAGTTTATCTAATTCTAAAAGTAAACGTAACCAATCCACTCCATCATTTTGAAAATACTTAATCCATACCTTTCTATGTTCTTCATTTACCCCATCTTCAATCATAATAGATTGAAATACATTATAACCAGAATGAATCTGTGTTAGTTCTATTCTATGTGCAGATGGTATCTGATAAATCATTTGTAGTTCTGATGGGTTACCTTCGTAGTTTCGTAGGAAACTAAACATTGATTGAATTGTTCTAAACAAGCCCCCACCACCTATCGCAAAGTTTTTATAATTTTCAGATGGTATTTTTAACAATTTATGTAAGTGATACCCCCAATTGTTTTTTGCTAAAAAGTGTTGTCCAAATGTACCAGCCTTTTGATTCCACTCATAACAACCATCTTGGACATTATGGTAAACCGCATCCGACTCAAAGTATTTATGATAATTTGGGTTATCTAGTCCACCTCCCATTGTGAACGAACATCCACTAACTACTAAACTTTTGATTGTAGAATTCATAATTTTTATGTACTGATTTTAAATCACCCTTTTCAATAGCTTCTTCTTCATCTCTATAGATAGCATCAACAGGACACTCAGGTATACAAGCTCCACAATCAATACATTCTTCTGGATTTATATAAAGTTGTGCATCTTTAAGTTGTTCTTCAGTCATATCAGCAACTTCCCACCCTTCACCATCAATTTCAATAGGTCCATTGATACAAGCAACCGGGCAAACTGCTACACATGCAGTATCACATACTCCAACACATTTGTTTCCTATTATAAAACTCATTAATATTCATATTCTTTCTTCGGGCCTGTAAGATTTCCATTAAGTAGAAAGGAACAGTTAAAGCATAGCATTCTTAAATTTTCGTATTTGTGGTTTTTTCTATCTCCATCGATGAAATCTAATACCAATGGAACTTTTCCATCTGTGACTCTTTTTTCTTCGAATCCACAGCAATTACACTTCTCTAACATATATCCATTGAGAAGTAATCTACTTTTAAGTTTCCATATAGGATACTCTGGGTATTTACCTGCTATTAAATCATCTAAGGAATACTTCCCTCTTTTGATATTATATCCTTTACGAATACCAGTACCATCAGGATTTTTTAAATCCTCAAAGATACCATATTTTCTAGCGTATTTTTTGTAAGTATTGTAAGATACACCTAACACCCTTGCAGCTTCCATAGCTGAACGTGATTTCTTTTGTGCATCTTTTATTTCTGATTCTAAAAGTGGTTTAGCCCCTAACCCCCTCTTCATTCTTCTTTGTTTTCCAGCTTGGGATAAATCCTTTGTTGGGTCAAAGTTAGGGAATACTTTATCTTCTTGATTTTCCATACTAATATGTTTATATATAAGTATAGTATATTAAAATTTTCAGTTAATTATGATACATATTCTTTATCAAAAAGAATACTTTCACTAAATGTGTAATTATTACCAAATATAAACTTAGCTATAGCTTCTGTTCTTTTACTCTCTAAATTGTATTTGTTTAATAATTTTTGATTTAGTTCTAATCTATGTTTGTTATCTTTATTTAATTTATCCCAATCCAAATCACATAATCTTTCCAATTCAGTTACTATAGCATCAGATTTTTCAATCAATCGATTACTATCTATTTTATCATAGCTATGGTCTATAATATCATCAAACATATCAAATCCGTTATCTCTAAAATATTGTACTATACCAGAATAACCAAAGAGAATTGGAAATTGTAATAACATAAAAGGTTTTACCGATTTTTCTGTAACAAATCGTGTAGTAAATGAAGTTTCAGTTGCAATATCTATGTAAGATTTGTTTGAAAACTGAGTTTGTAATCCAAATCTTTTTTCAGTACCATCTTCTGTTATATCATCCACCTTTATTAATGGAGATGAATGATTTTCATATGTACCAACTTTTGATGAAATTATACCATGCTCCCATATTTTATCAGATTTAATCATTCTTTCTATCAGAACAACTCTATGTGGTCTCATTTGGTTATTTAGACAAAGAAATACTTTTTCTTTTGATTCTTTATATTTACCTCCCATCCAGACCGATGCGTTTCCATTTGGTTTTGGGTTATTCCACTCATTAAACGTATCATTGTGTGGTCCTATGAAAAATAAAAAAGGTAAATTATATTTAAATATATCTACACCCTCCATTGTAATCGGGTCATCTGTATCATATATACCTACTAACTTTATATTGTTACATTTAATGTTTAGTTCTCTGATAATATTAAAGATATGAATACGTTCATCGGAATCCCAATACTCACCCATCAAATCAATAACAAACGTATCACATTTTATTTTTTGGTTATTAGATATTTTAGTTTCATAATCAACCGCAAAATATTCACGCAACTCATATCCATGAGCCATAAAAATATCAACCTCACATTCGGTTATTGAGGTTTTATTTAGCTCTATAAGTTCGTAGTTTGAAAGATTTAGTCCACCATTGTTTGCCATTATTAGGGAAACTCTTGATGCATCAAAACAACCTATCTTAATTGATTGTTTAAGCTTGGTGTAATACATTTACAACTTATTTAATTTCGTAAGATGATTTATTATTTTAGAAAAAGAAATATCAGGTGAATCTTTTGTTGTATCAACATCTATGAACTCAATCTCAGGCGGTTCATAATCTTTTGTGTGGTATTTGTTTCTCTCTCTTTTTTCCGTAGTGTGTACATAGAATTCACAAAACTCTTTATCACCTATTCTTTCTTTGAATTCTTCTCTTAACCATCGGTATGGTGCTACAAGGGATACAACCACATCACATCCATTATTGTGAAGATACTCAGCTATCATCTGAGCATTTCTTATATTAGTTTCCCTACCTTTATCGGTATAATCTTTATTGACTGTAAGTTCTCTTAGATTATCACCATCAAGATGAAAAACATCTCGTCTCCAATTACGTTTTTCTGTTTTAAGAAATCTATGTAGTTTAGTACCTAGTGTAGTTTTTCCAGCTGATGGTTGACCTGTAAACCAATATATCATATGTTTTAATTTTAAATTATATCGTTAGATTCAATCAAAGTGTAAGTGAATGAGTTACCCCAAATTCCCGCTGCTTTTCTACAAACCTCCATAAATAATTTAAAATCATCATTTGCTGCGATAACTTGACAACCAGCTGACCATTTATCTATTTGTGTAGATTTACCACCTTCTCTAGCTGTTGCTCTATGAATATTGATTCCAAATACACCTTCTTGTACATTCTCTTCAATTAAATCGTATTCTTTATCTTTATCACCATCTCTATATACTTTCAATGGTTTCTTTTGTCTCAATGCTTCGTATTTACCTTGATGTAATCCAATCTTATGAGAACCTCTATACTGACCTGGCTTTAAGATTGCAACTCCGTTTGGATTCAAAAGATTTTCTGCCCAATAAATACCAGGGTCTGTAGTACAATCAAAACAATGAAATTTCCATTTACCATTTAAATCTTTATATGATAATGTTATTTTATCATCAAATTTGTTTGTTATTCTACCCTCTGTTGCTGAGTTTCTTACTCCTACGATATTAACATCGTATCCCTTACTACTAGTAAACCATTTATAACCTTTGGAATCCAGTGCAGCTTTGATTTGCTGTATTTTGTACATATTATTTATTTTTCTTTAATCTACTTTTTTCTGCTCTACCACGATTTTTAGATGCAGATTCAAACCCTACAATCTTACCACCCTTATGTGAAGCATCTTTTCCATCTCCATTACCATAAGTACCTTTATCTCTATTGTACTTATTTAGTTCAGCTCTATACTTCTTAGCTTTTTTTGATGATTGAAATTTTTTATATTCTTTTTTATAATCTCTTTTAGTTTCGGTTTCTTTCAAACCTCTTGGTTTATCTCCTCTTCTAATATCTCTAACTCTATATGGAATTTTGTGTTGCTTCCAAAAATAGTTTAGAGTATTAACCAAATCTTTTACTACCGCTCTAAATCGTTCTTTCTTTTGTTTTGTAGTTGTATCAAAGAATTTACCAGGAATTATACCACTTATATAATTACTTATAGGAAACATACCAATTTCTTTTAGTGTCATAGCTCTAGCTATTTCCCTTATTAAAGCTTCAACTTCTCTTTCATTATCTTTTTTGTAATCAGCATAGTTTTTATCAGATAACTCTTTACCACCTTCATTAAACATAGTACCAGTTCTCCAATCACCAGTACGTTTCTTCATTACACTATAAATCTTATCTATTTCTGCATCATTCTCATGACCATGTCCTAATTCTATTTCTAATCTACCTTTAGTGACAGGATGTTTACTGATATAAACTTTTATCTTTCTGTTAATCTTTTTTATATCAGCTTGAATTTGGGATAATTGTTTTGGAGTTACTTCAGGTTTCTTAGAGAATCTACTTTCTTCTAAATCTGGTTGACCTGAATGTTTTTTCTTTTTACCTAAGTTGTTATCATCATCGTGCTCCCTTTTCTTAGAATCCATATGAGAATATGGAGGTGATGCCCACCCATCAGAAGCTTCTTTTAATCTACGGAGTATTTCCATTTTTACCTTTTTTGGTAAACCACTATGTTTAGTTTTTGCGTATTTTTTAACATCGGATTTACTAATACGTTTAGCCGCATCTTGCGCATCCTTAGAAAACTCAGATGCTTTCGCATCACCTTTTTGTATTGACCTTACAATACCGAAAAATTTCTGTTGTGCTTTTGAAGTTGCTGGCATATCTAATATAAATATAAAGGGTTTAGAAAAAACTAATTATTTTTTCCTCTTCCTCCTCTACTTACATTAGATGAACTTCTATTTGATGAAGATGATGATGAATTATTTCTAATAACTGGCGTTGAACGTACATTAGTAGATGGTCTACTATTGTTTACATTAGGGTTAGTTCTCCAAGAACCTCTTACATTATTATTGTTATTTATGATAACATTATTATTGTTAGGTCTAACTCTAATATTATTAGGTACATTATTTGGATTATTATAAACTCTGATTGGTCTACCATTGTTATTATTTCTGATGATTTCTACAACATTATCAATATTATCATCGTTATTATTAATAACTCTTCTTGGTTTGTTTCTATTAACTACTATGTTGTTTTGAATGTTACTATTAGTTCTATTAGATATGTTGTTAGAACCTCTCCTACCATTGATATAAGCTACATTGTTTCTTCTACTACTATTCCACACTACATTATAACCTGGATTGTGCCAAGGACCATTGTACCAATTATTATATCCATACCCATACATTCCCCAATTATTCCATCTAGAATAATAATTATTGAATCCAAAAGGGTCTCTCCAATTGTAACCAAAATTATTAAATGGATAATTAAATGCCCAATCAAACCAAAAGTTATGACTGTTCATATACATATCAAATCTACTATATGGATTGTAGAAATTATATCTATTAAACATACGATTACTAAAGTACCAACCATAAGGTTGACTTGAGGCATACGTTGCAAAATCCCATCTGAATCTGAAATCGTTTCTTAGCTTTCTTTGTAAATCCCACTCAGAATCAATTGTATCTATTTTTATTTCAGTTCCATCAGAACCATAAATTGGGTCATAGTTTAATGTTGATAATTGGTATGTTGTACCACAAGATGTAAGTAACAACACCCACAATATGTATATTAGGTGTCTCATATCTATAAATATAGAATTTTAATGTTTTATGTGTTGAACTCTCCAACGAACATCTTTACCTCTTAACATTTTCTTCGTTGCATCTACGTTCTTTTTGGAATCATCAGCAAAATATATATCATCATAACCTTCATTATCAATCTTATCTTCAATCCAATCAGCTTTATCTTTTGGATTGTTAGATGCTAATGCGGTTACATATATCTTACTCATATTAATACCGATATCTTTTAGATATTGTCTTATCGGTTTGAATGCTGCTCTGGCAGTTAGGATATGAACCCCATCACCACCACTACTACTAACGATTCTTCTTAGAACCTTAGTTATTTTTTTAATTTCGTTTGGGTCTTGTACTTTGGAAAAATCTGAGAAATCAAACTCATCACCAGGTTTTTCATTATATACTGCATATTCACCAGGTGTTAATTTTTTCTTTTTACCATTATTGGTAATATAAATAAACGAAGTTGTTTTAACCAGAGTATCATCAAAGTCAAAAACTCTGAGCTTTTTTGATTCTGTGAATAAACTTCTACTTATCATATCTTTTAATTTTATCATACACCTATAAATATAGGAGTTTATCCTTCGTGATACCAAAATTCATCGATTGCTATTTTTTCCAATCGTTTCCATTCGGTTTTAAGTTCTTCAATACTCCATTCAGAGTAGTTTATACCACGAGGTCTTACACCAAATGCCTCTTTGTATAAATCACTCATACATTGTAAAAATTGTTCTTTAGTCCAAGTGTCAATTGTGCTTATCATTACATAAATAATTTATAATCTTTTTCGAAACTAATAGCTTCTTTCTCATATGGGTGAGATACATAATCATGCCCCATATTGTAATATCGTTTGAACCAAATTGGTGATTGTAGGTAGTGAATGTATTCGTGAATCAAAGTTTGAATCACCATCTTTTTACTTTTCATATTAGGATAGTAGATACTGATTTCATTCATCATTGAACAATACTCAGCATGACAACCATCTTCATCACCACTAGCACCCTCTTCACCACTATACTTTTCATAGATGTTTCTATGAAGTTCTACATAAGGAGTACATTCCTGAAACTTAGAAAACCCATAGTGTTTCTCTATCTTTGGAAACACCTCATTGATAATATTTTCTACTTTGCCTTTAATCATATCTTTCTTATTTACATAGTAAATATACGAAAAAAAGTCGAGATATCCAAGGATATTCCCAACTTTTTTGAATGAATTTTAGAGTTTTAAACTCTCTCTACAGGTACCAAAATCTGAGTGAATGTGTTATCCAATGGATGTCTCTTTGTTTCATCTGAGTACTGAACCAAATCATGCAATCTAGCATAAGAAGAACTTACAAAGTTCATCACATCTCCGTTCACACTTCTAAGAACCTTTGAGTGTTTGGTAGGAAGTTTAATTGTATCCTTTCTATCTCCCATCTCAACGTTAGTTCTCAAGTTAAGTGAATTCTCATCATTCTGAGATAATTCATCTTTAACCTTAATAGCTTCAGAAGTTAATCCTTCAAAAACAATCTCACATTTAGTAGTTTCAATCTCAGCGGCAACCTTCTTCTCAACTACAGTGGTCATATTTACCCTTAAAGGATTCTTTTTGTTGTTTTTTTCTCTATTAGAAGTATCTTTAAGATAGGTACTAGCTGAATAGTTTTTTGTAAGAACAACTCTTCCATAGTGAGTTGAACCATCTTCGAATGTTATTTTGTACACTCTTGAACAATCTTTTTTTATCATATTTACTTGGTTTAAAGGTTTATTATCACTCATTTACAAGGTAAATATACGAAAAAAAATTGGAATAAACAAGGAAAAAATGAATTATTTTTCTAAGTATGTTGATAAGTATCCAGCGATTCTACCAGCTTTTATCTGATAATGTTCCCACTGCTCTTTGGTAAGTTTTTTCTTTTTTGTAACATAATCTATACCGATTGTTCCGATATATTTTTCATCTAATGTAAATAGTGGTACTAAGAATGAAGATTTTGTACCAACTGATTGTGCTGCTTCTTTTAATCCATAGGTTGCAACTTTGGGGTCTTTGTAATCTGGTATAAATATTCCTTTTTGTTCCCCATTTAACATATGGTCAAATGCTTTTGGGTATAATGAACAAGGTATATTATTAAATGTATGAGCTACAGAGGAAACACCAGCTTTTGTTACTTCATAGAATATTGAGAATTTTTGGATTGATTTACCTGTGGGATAAAAGTTACCACCATTATGAAACTGAGAAATCCAAACTCTATCACATTTGAACTCTTCTCTCATCTCCTCTAATTCATCAGTAATTAGATTTGAATCAGTTATAGTTTCTTTTACTTTATCTCTACCCTTATCTTTTTGTTTCGCTAGATGGTTGTTTACAAAGAAATATGCTATCGGTCCAACAACCCCAGTCAAAAATGCCGCTATTAGTTCCATCATCTATAGTTCTTTCGTATCTAATTTAGCATTCTTATACAAACCTGCCACTTTATCATCTAACTCTTTAGTATATCTATGCTTTAATATAGTCAATTTACGAAGAACATCTTTTGACTTCTTTTCTGCTTTTACATCTTTACCTTTAACTTTGAGATAGTTCTGTAGTTCTTTTTGTAGTGCATCTACTGTCTTTCCAAAATCCTTTTGGATACTTTTGATTCCTCTTGCTTCCTGAAGAATCATCTCTCTAAGTTGTTTTACTGTTACCTTCATTTTTTTATCTTTTAGTCTAATAAATATCCGTAAGGAGTTTGTGTTATATCTTGTCCAATCGGAAAGTTTTCTAATTTTAAATCTACACTCATATTTCTCTGAATGTATGGATTGTAGAATTCACCTACTGCAGTTAAACAAATCAAACCAGTATGTGGTCCTCCCATTTGTCCTGCATCTAATACTACTACCTCATTCCAAACAACGTATTCATCATTACCAGGTATTTCTACTCCAGCATATTTGTCATTAGGATTTTCCCAAGTGTAAGTTCCTACATCCAATAATTCACCATCATCTAATGCATCTGAACCTAATGTGTATAGTGCGAAGTGTTGTCTATCTAATCTTGGGTCTCCATCATCTACTTGAAGATAAAGGATAAATATTTTTCTTAATTTACCATCTACCCATTTTTGACCACCAAATGAAGTTACCTTAGCGTATCTTTCATATGGGTCAAATGCTTCACCATCTAAACTAATTTCAAAAACTTGTTCTAATACAACTTCTTCTTCTTCTTTTGAACATCCCAATAGGAACATTGTTGTTAATAATAATAATAATAATTTTTTCATTTTAATAATACCCTCTAAAATTTATCAGCAGTTTTTACTTCTTCAACTGCTTCTTGTAACTCATCTAAGTCAACAGGACATTCTAAATCTAATCCAGCTTTCCAAGTATCTTCCTTTATACCTTTATTAAATAAAATAATGGTCGGTGCCATTCTTATTCTATATTTCTTTTTCATTAATGGGGAAGTAGCCACGTCTATTCTAAAATATTTTACTCCTTTTACTTTATCCCAATCAGCAAATGCATTTGCCTCATTGAACTTAGCCCAAAATTCTACTACAACTATATTTTGTTCATCATCTCCAAAAGAATGTTTTTCGTTTATTTTAGTTTCAAACTTTGAATCATCTATAAACTCTTGTCCATAACTTTGGAAGCTAATGAGTATAATTAATACACTAATGAATAACTGCTTCATAGTACTTTCTTTTGTTAGCGCTCCTTTTGAAGCTCGTATAACCTTTCATCAATCTTCTCCAACTCTTCCAATATCTTATCAACATCATCTTGGGTATCCATAATGGTTTGTCTGATGAGCTCATCTTTTAAATCATATTCTGTTCTATCAATAGGTGGGTGTGGTAATTCCTTTGCTTCTTCTATGTCTGATTGTAATGTAAACCACATACCTATTACAGTAGCTAATGTAAATAGTATAATTCCTATTGTCTTGAGGTCTAATGTTACTTGTGTACCTTCACCTATCTGCTTTGCCATCTTTTATCTAAATGTATAATTTATTCCAAATGTTGATTGGAATATTCTTGTATCCCAAAACTTTGTGTATTCACCATCGATAAATACTCCTAAATTTTTTCCAACTTTCCAGCCCATATTTAAACCAAATTGATAATCTTCCCATTGGTTTGGTTCTGCATCTTCTCTAAGACCACCCTTACCCCAATTATCACGATTTAAATATGTGAAGTCACCATCACCCTTAATGTATTTGTGATAACCTGGTAGCCAGTTTGCGTATGCATGAACCCAAAAGTTATTTTTGTAGTGGTAGAAATCTGCACCTATGATTGGGGATATTAATGCATATGGGTCTAATTCATCCCATATTTCATTGTTATACCTGTTCATTAAGTCACCGAATACACCATTTCTGAAATCTATATCCGAGTAAGCTACTATTGCCCCATCTTCATCTTTCCATATCCAATCTTGTCTTTCTTCACCAGTTGCTTCATCTGTATAAGTTGTTAAGTGGTCTGAGTATCCGTACTCATATCCAAGTGAATACCAAGGGTTTGTTGGATATTCAAATGGATTCCCAGTATTAGGGTCAATAATTGGATTACCATTATTATCGGTAGCAATTGAAGTTTCGTTTAACCAAATCTCAATCGGGTTGTATCCATAAGCAGTTTCATGTGTTCTTGCGATTACACCAGCTGATATAGAAAACTTTTTACCGATTGGTAATCTTCCTCTTACTTCCGCTGATGAATATTTGAATCCAACGTTACCATTTTCTCTTGATTCTATTTTAGCTATATGGTATTTACCTGTGTGTCTTAGAAAGTATCTATGATTTGTAAATACTTCATCTCTTAATCTTTGCTTTTCCCAATGAATTAAATATTCAAATCCTTTTACTGCTGATGTTGGTGCGGATAATGCTGTTTGTTTTTCTATTTGATTATTACCCGTCCAGAAGTTACCTGGCTTTACCTCATAATCAAATCTAGCTAGCTTTCTGATACCAAACCCGATTCTGTAATCGAAATCATAGTATTCAGTTGCATCTATAACTCTTGGAATACCATAAAGGTCTCCATCTGCCGGTCTTTCGACAAAATAATCTTTTCTTGAATTTTCGTATGCATTTGAGATATCTCCGGCTGCATAAACTGTACCATACTTTAAAAAATCTTTGTATATTTCTTTAAAGAATTGTGCTTCGGCCGAATTAATAGTTAAAAGTGCTATTAATAAAAATAATAGTTTTTTCATAATTTACCTTCCTTATTTATATCTAATTACAGATATGTTTTCCTATATAAGTATAAACAAATAAGTAAATAAACTAAATTTTTTGCTCTATATCAGATTTGATGTACTTATAAAGCTTCCTACCAAGCTTTTCTCCGAATTTTGAATCAGATGGGTAGTGTGCTCTAGCTATATTTCTACTATCAGAAATATCCTTTGCTGCTTTCATAAATTCGGTTGATAATTTAGCTTTATCGAACTTATCAGCTAAATATAAACCAATTAAATAGCCCTGTGTAGAATGACCTGATGGATAGGATGGTGTTTTCATTGAGGATAGTATAACTTCTGCTAATTTCATATTATACTCTTTAGCTAATATACCTGGTCTTGGTCTATTATGTTGGTATTTTAAATCTAATATGATTCCAGCTGAATCATCTAATATTTTGTTAACCATTTCTTTTGGGAAATCAATACTATGTTTTTCACAAACAGATTCGAACACATCTTCTATCTCATCCATTTCTTTTACAAAATCTTTATCCTCTTCTAAGGTTTGTAAGTATCTTAGTTCATTATATGTTTGTAATGATTCGTTCTTTGGTGGTTGTTCTTCTTTGAAATCATCGTAGTTAAAATCTTTAAACATACCCTTTTCTACTTTTTTAATTTTTTTGGCATGTTTGGATTTCACTTTATCAGAGTGTTTTAAATCCTTTATTTTTAATATGTTTTCAAATGTATATACGAACATAACTATAAATATTACTTTTTAAAGTAATTCCATAAATCTATAGCTTTTGAAGTAATTTGTTCGGTTGCTTTACCTATATGTTTAGATACCTTTTTAGCCATAGGTTTTGGTATGTATTTTTGTAGTTTGTTTTTGGATTTCTTTTTAGCTACAAACCCAGCTCCTTTTTCAAGAATCTTTTCTTTTAGCTTACTCATAAATTATCCCTTCTTCCAACCACCACCAGCTGCTTTATATTTCTTAGCTGCCCAACCATTAGCATATGCTGATGGATAAACATCGAATTTCTTTTTAGCTTGTGCTTTATAGTATGCCCATTTAGATGGGTTTGTAGGAACATTCTTTTCTAAGAATAGGTTTAATTTTTCACCTAACATTATTTCTTTTAGTTTCATGCTTTCTGCCTTTGTTTTTACCATAATTGGTTTTCTTCCTTGTCCTGGTTGTTTCTTACCACCTCTACCAGCTTTGTTTTGTGCTGCTCTTTTTCTACGAGTTGCTGATTCTTTTTCTTTCTTACTCATAGATGCGGCTTTCTTAGCAGGAACACATTTAGCATATGCTCGTTTTTTCCCACTTGTACCACATTCAGGATGTTTTCCACTCTTATCTTTCTTTCCGATGTTCACCCATTTCTGTTTGAACCATTTATTTAAATCTTCATGTACTTTATCCATATAATATAAATATAAAGATTTATATTTCTACACCTCTTCGGATTAATTCTTTTTTAATAACTGATTTCTTTCTTGAATAAGATGGATTAGCGTATAGCTTTTTTAACTCATCAGTAGATGTATTACTTACTGTATAGTGCTTCCAAGTCCACTTATTAGTCATTTTACCTCTGGCATCTCTAACGTAATCCTTAGTACTTGGTTTTAATTTTACAGGCATTTAATTTACTTCCTCAGTTTTTATTAATCTATACGAATATAAATATATAAAAAGTCAGTAAACAATATTATTTTGATAATCCGTAATCACTTACCTTTTGGAACAACCACGCTTGACCTGGTCCTTTTACTGAATCGGGTTTCATTACAATCATTTGCATACCTTTAAGATAAAATAATAAGTTGTAACTTTCATCTACTTTTTCTACATACAGAAACTTATCCTCAACTGTAAATTTACCCTGTGCAACTTCTTTACCATCTTCTGTATCTGATATTCTATAAAAGGTATCTATATCTCCCTCATAGTTCATATATAGAATAGATGTACCATCCCAACTTTGCCAAGTTCCATAGATGTTTTCGTTACTTGAAGCCATACCTGCTTTCTTTTCTTGAGCCATTGAGAATGTTGATGTTACTAATAGTAACAAAATAATAAATAGTTTTTTCATTTTTTGAATTGATTTTGGTTTATTAATCATTATTAAATATATTCTTTTTTTAGTTTTAGCTTAGTTTTTATGACCATTTTTTAACTTCAGATTCAAATCCAATTTCCGCTTGTTTTTTGAACTCCTCTCTTCTATCAATATTAGCTATATTTGTACTAATATGTTCATTATTTCTATATCTATAATTCTCACAAACAACTAAGTTTCTTATTTTAAATTGTTTACCTTTTTGATGGTGTTCACACCACCACATTATGTATGTATCTTCCAATCCATAATGTCCTAACGAATCAGGTACTGTAACCTCATCTAATAATTTTTTGGATATACAAGTGAACCAACCACCAGCAAATTTCATAGCTGGTTGATTGGGTATATTATTGTAAATAGTTTCAACTGATATATCTCCTTTGATTCCACTATCTTTATATGGATTATTTGTTTTTTGATAATCAAGTGGTTGGTTTAAAAAATCATAATTCACTAAACAATCCCAAGTATTATCCCATACTTTAACAATTTCAGGAGTTACGATTGAATATGGATATTCTTCATCTATAGATTTAATTGAACTATCTATATAAGCCAAAGTTCTTTCATCAAATATAATATCAGTATCTAACCAAATATGATAATCAACATCTTTATGTTCTATCCAAGTTTTTCTACGTTTAGATACACAACCCAATACATCCGAATTTTGCTCTATCCTAAAAAATTTATTTTCTGTTGGAATACAATCAAAGTTCTTTCTTAATTTATCATATTTTTTGAAGAAATAATCCATAGGTATTTTACTAGCTTTCCATAGGTTTAATTCACCACTCAGTCCTAAAGTAATATCTACATAGAAGTTACTACTATCAACGTACTGTAGTGCTTTATGTAATTGAGTTAAAGTATTCTCTAAATCATCAATTTCATGTGGTAAACAAAATATGGAAATACAATATTTCACTATGAATATTTTTTGTAAATAAATTCTTTAAATGCTGGTATTCTATCGTACTGATGTACTAAACAAAATGGTTCTCCTTTTTGATTCTTTACTATATAGTTTTCATCTACGATTGGTGTTGGTTCTAATAGAACATCTTTAAACTCATCTTTCTTTACCAACACAGTTCCTAATTGGGTAACAAATCCTTCTTCTTGTTTTACCTTTTGTACACTATCTGCAATTGGATTTAAGTTAATCAATACATTGTATGCAGCTTGGTCAGATAATTGGTCAGGATTAGAACTTGTCATACTCCATCTATAAATGTTGATAAACAAATCTTTAAGATAATCTGAATCTCCTGCAATAGTTCCTGCACAATAAGATACTTTATTTTGTAACCATTCCCATTCCATAGGGAAAGATGTTCCACTATTTACACAAGCCCAAGGGTCATCCTTCATTGTAATACATTCTGAGAATGATAATATTGGGTCATCCATATTTAATTCAATCCAATCGGTTGGGTCTTTCTGAAATATTACATCTTTAACATCACACCAAATTACTTCTTCATTTGGAAATTCTTCTAATAATTTATAGATATCTCTAAATCTTTGTAAGATTATATGTTGTTGTAATTCGTTTTGATATAAATCCCAGCCTTTTGATTTCAGATAATCAATTGTTTCTTGTGGTACTTCATATACCATCATTATTTTCTTACCCTTATATCCAGTTTCTTCTATTGATTCAACAAAGGGTTTTATATCTTCTGGTTTATATTTTGTTATACATCCTAATATAATCATAACTTTTTAACTATTTTAATTGCTTTATCTGCATTATCTAAAGATGCTTGAATCTCTGAACCATCTGAGTAATTCAAATCCCAACTACCATCTTGTAGCATCTCAAAATCTTCTTTGAGAGTTTCTAATATTTTAAGTAATTCTTCATTCATTTTACACCACCATTTTCAATTGTATCAATCATAGTTTTGATTTGACCATGCCACTTACCATAGGTATCTCTTGAACCTTCATCGGTGTTTTGTTCACACCTTCGTTTCATATCAACCATTGCTGCTTTTAAAATCAATACTAATACATCTTTCATAATTCTACTAATTCAGGTTCTTTACATCCAGTCAATACCTCAAATCCTTCAAAGTTTGGTACTTCCCAAAGTTCACAAAGTTTATCATTTTGGATTATTTCATACCCACCTAACATCATTATGTATTGGAACATAAAATCTTGCCATCCAAATATTTTATTTATCTTACAGAAATCATCATAGACCTCACTAAACTTATCTAATATTCTATCGTAACTATCAATGTAATGTTCTCTATTAAAGATAGTACCACCACCACTTGCATAGCCAGGACAGGAATCAATACCACCAATCTTCTTAGAAAAATCTAAGAACTGCCATGGAATATGATTTGCTCTCATTCTACCAGTTGGTGATGGAGAAGTTGGGTGTATAGCCATAGAAAAATCTGTATCTAATATTGAAATATTTTCCAATACAAAATCATCTTCTTCAAACAACATCATATACTTTGAATCAGTTTTCTTACATGCAGCATATACACCTCTTAACCATTCCAATGCTTTTTCTTTTGACCAATAATCATAACCGATATCTCTATCACCAAAGTTTCCACAATATCCTAATTGAAAATTATTACGAGTAACAGTAGCTCCTAACTCCTCACCTACTTTTGTGTATCCATCTACATCACCTTCGTAATCTACATTAATAAACAAATCAGAATCAGAATAGAATTTTCTCAGAGTCTGCATAGATTTCTTTCCTGCTTCTATTTCTTTCCATGCCCACCAATAACCACTTATTAATTTACTCATCAAAATTAAATTTTAATTGTTTTCCTACTGATTTTAATTTTTTCTCTAATTCAATTACTTTTTTTCTATAACCTTCTTGTGTCCACCCATCATTATAAGGTGAATCTGCATTGATTTTAGCATTCATTAATTGATACTCCAAGTCCTCTCTTAAATCTTTCATTCTGTTCTTTCTAATTTATATAAACTATTATCTATAGCTGATTTGAATTCATCATCTAACCATACAACATTATCCTCACCAACTTGATTTACCATCGGTAAGTATAGATTATGCATTCCAGCACTTACTCCTTCTGGTGGGTTGGTTTCCATTTCAACCACCGCATCAAAAAATGGTTCTAGCATCTTATATGGAAATACTATGAATGTATCATTGACTATAGGTAAATCCATAAACTCAGGTTCTCTCCATAAAAAACTACATTTAGTGAAGTCATAATTATATTCTTCAAATGGGTTTCTAAAGAAGTTTATATCATATCTGGTTGATATAACCAAATCCAAATCTTCATTATACATTTGCTGTAAGCTATTTAGATATGAAACAGTCATTACTTTCATACCATTACCAACTTTATCACCACCACCTAATTTATTTAATTGTGGTTCTACAAATGTATGTTTAATAGCTGGTGAATAATCTTTGATTATCTTATCCTGCTTCTCATTACTGTAACTGAATAGATAAAACTTTACTTCATGTCCTTCATCTCTTAGTGGATTCACTACATTTTTATAGAGGTTTTGTATAGAGCTTTCATAATCTCTCAATCTACCACCTTCTAAAGCGTTATTATAGGATACACCTACTAAATTAATCCCTATTTTCATAAATCATTTTTAAATATTTTCTATCTCTTATAAATTTTACCTCACCAGTTTCTTTAAATCCTAATTCTTCGTAAAGTTTCTTTGCATGATTATCTTCAAAAACCCAAAGTTCTGCATAATCTGTATCTTCTAAATATTTTTCATATGCTTTTCTAGCGTAACCTCTTCTACGAAAATCAGGATGAATATCACAACCAATTATATCACCATCTGTTCTAAAATATCCAACGTGATATAAATCTTCATCTACAACAACATACCAAGGTGAATCTAACTTATCAAACCACTCTTCACATTCTTCTAATGTAAAAATAGAATCGTTTTCTAATTGAGAACGAGTTGATTCGTGATTTCTTATTTCTAATAACCACTCTAAATTTTTCTTTTCTAAGGGATGTAGTGCTACTTCCATTTTTTAATACAATCTACAATGTATTCTCTTTGTTCATTTGTTACCCACCAACCAACTGGGATTGATACTACATTTCCAATTGTTTTTTCTAAGTTAGGTAGTTCTGTTTTAAACTCAGCCATACAACTATGCTTATCATTTCTTTCGTGCACTTGAGATACTGTAATGTTACACTTTTCCATATACTCATAGAATGAAGGTCTATCATCAACTAATAATGAATAAATCCAAAATGCTGATTCGAATCCCTCTTCTCTTTTTAGTAAAGTAACACCATCTACATTTTGTAAGTGCTCATCATAGTAAGCTGCATTATCTTTATGCTTCTCTATAATCGTATCAATTGATTTAAAGTTTTCCATACCAACTGCTGCACATACATCGTTCATATGAAATTTGAATCCCCACTCTTCTATATCTGCTTCACATCTAAAATCCGTTCTACCTTTTGGACTTCTATCTATACCATACCATCTGAGTAACTTTGCTCTTTCATACAATTCATCATGTGGACAATAAAGTAATCCACCATCAACTGAAGTTATGTGTTTGATTGCTTGTAGTGAATTCATTACAAAGTTTCCGTGATTACCTAAATACTTTCCTTTATACTTTGTACCAATTGAATGTGCTCCATCTTCGATTAATGCTGGCGCCCATCCATGTTCTTTTCTAAATCTAGCTCTGATATTTCTAATTTCATCTAAATCCAATGGATACCCTCCCCAATGAACTCCCATAATAGCTTTAGTTTTTGGAGTCATCTTTCTTTCTAAATCTTCCAAATCCATATTCAAAGTTGTAGGGTCTATATCTACCCATTTGATTTTCAGATTGTTTGCTACGATTGGCCAATTGGATGCAGTACAAGTTAATGGTGTTGCTAATACTTCATCACCATCTTCTATACCAGGCCAATTGTGAGATACAAATGCTACACCTTGAAACACATCTTCGTTCCAATGTGGTTTTGGTTTCTTTAGTAAATGTAATGCTAAGTGTAGAGCCGATGTTCCAGCGTTAGTTGTAATTACTTTTTTATTTCCAAAGTAATCACCAATCTGTTTTTCAAACTCATCTACTTTAGGTCCTTGTCCTATGTAACCACTATCTAATACTTCACAAACCGCATCTTTAGCTGATGGGTTCATATAAACTTTAAATAAAGGGATTTTATCTTTTAATACCATAACTTATTATCTCTTAGTAAATCAAATGGTAAATCGTTAGATTTGTTTACCAAATGATATAAATTTTTACGTTTTAACATATTCATAAAATTCTTTTCTGCGAATTCTATATATCCAATCTTCTTGGAATGCTCAATAAACTCCTCAAATACATCACCAAATAATATATCTGCGTTTTTTTGATTTAAAATACAAAGATTATCATCAGTAATTTCACTATTAGGCCAATGCTGATTAGATATATTTATTTTGTTCATATCTAATTTATTTAAATCAATATCAACACCAGCTCCTAAATCATATCTACTTCTGATTATACAATCATATTTGTGTCTAGTAACTCTTAACGCTCTGTAAGTTTTTTCCCAACTATAAAACATAGGGAATGTTCTGAAGTTACCCCACACATCATAATCTTCCAAAGGTCTGCTTTTATCATCATTTGGTGATTCGATACCTTCTCTATATTTTGTAAACTTAAATGGTTTCTGAATATAGATGTATTTTGGATTGGAATAAACTTTCTCAACGTTTTCCCATTCATCATCCTCCCAACAATGTAAATATAAATCTACATCGTGATTATCAATGATATGTTTCCAATAATTGTGATAACCTTCTTTAACCTTTCGGGCTAAGCCCGTTAACATTAGTGCTACTTTCATTTATATTTTTTAATATAATCAGAACAAATTCCATATGCTTTTGAGATATCATCATCATGCCACTCAGGCAGAACTGCTATACTATTTGTAACTGGTTGTTTACCTGGATAAACCCAAATATGTCCTCTCGAAGTAATTGTACAATCATCGTTCTGATGAAAGAAATAGTTTAAATCTGTTAACATATTGTTTTGTAAATCCCTCAATCCTTCAACAGTTCTTAAATTTTTACAATGAATCCATAAACTAAGATACCTATCGGTTAACCACTTTAAATCAATCGGATAAGTAGGTTCATCGTGTCCTAAATAAAATCCATCGTTATCAATCCACAAATCAACTTCAACATCATAACCTAAGTTTAATGCTTTATCAACATACTCAGGTAGATTTTCGTATTGTGGATACTTACCATCGATATTACCTCTATGAGATATAAGTCTATGTTTTTTTTCTAATTCAGGATAATCTTTAATTGGGTTTGGTACGAATAATTTCATTTATAGTTTTCTAAATAATATTTTAAATCTTCTGGTGTACCCAATCCCCACATTTTAGGAATATCAAAGGTACGAATCTCTTTACAATCTTCTATTGCTTGATTAAAAACAGGACAAACATAAAACTCATTGTTTACTCTGATATCTTTCTCAATCATATCTTCAGCATACTTTACAAAATCAGAACCCTTCTTCCAATAGTAGTATCCAACTGTAGCGATATCTGAGATTGGGTTCTTTTCTGCAACTTCAGTTACCAATCCTTGCTCATCTATCTTAGCGAAACTCCACTTAGGATGTGTTGCTCTAAATGATACGATACCGCCATCGGCATTTGTTTCATTCATTTTGTATAGAAACTCATTTGAATCCCACTCAACAAATTGGTCTGAGTTAGCGAAGAATAGTGGAGTATCTTTATTGATGTACTCTTTAGCAAGTAGTGCCGTACAAGCTGCTCCTTCTGTTAGTTTATCAACTTCTACAATCTTACAATTTGGTGTGATTAGATTTAATAAAGTATCTAAGTTATACTTTTCTCTATGTTCTTTTTGTACAACGTAAACATAGTTTGCTTTGATGTTTAGATTTTCCACTACCAATTGAATCATAGGTTTTCCCTTTACATCAATTAATGGTTTTGGAAAAGTATATCCAGCTTGTTGGAATCTACTTCCTGCCCCAGCCATCGGAATCAATACTGTAAGATTTTCATCTCTCCATGCTGGTGTTGATTGTTGTTCTCCCATTTCTATTTCTTTTAATTTATTATCTATGTTACTATAATTTGTTTCTTTGGTATTCTTCACTCTTAGTATGTGTGATTTAGAACGAGCTGCTGCAAGTAATCCATATGGTGAATCCTCAACTATCAAAGTTTCTTCAGGTAAACAACTCATCATTGATATTGCTTTCCAATACATCTCTGGATGTGGTTTTGAGTTCTTTACATCTTCATTAGATATTACCAAATCCATAAACTCCATAATACCTAACTTTGAAAGTACAGTCAAAACTGTCTTTCTGATTGAGTTTGAACATACTGCTATCTTATAACCTTCACTAACTAAGTTTCTCATACATTGTATTAGACCTGTATTTGGTTCTAATGCTCTTAACTTTTCCAATGTAAGTTCTTGTTTGTGTTCCCAAATATCTCTATGAGAATCAGTTGGTAATCCTTTCTTTTCAGATAACATATCTAACTTCTGAGTAGTTTTTAAACCATCGTAAGTCGATAAATGTTCATTCCAACTGATAGCATACTTATCACCTAATGCTTCATTAAGTGCTTCGTAGTGTATGTTCTTAGCTTCTACTAATACACCATCTAAATCGAATATGATTAGTTTTATTTTACTCATTTAAGATACCCAATAATTCATGTTCTCTAAATAGTAAATACTTTCCATCATTAATGGTTACATCCTCTGAACCCATATCTTTCTTATACATTACCTTATCACCTACACTTACAATCATTGGGATAGATTCTCCACTTTGAGTAAAGATACCTGTACCTACTGCTACCACCTCACCAAAAACCTTTTGTCCTTTTAAGATACTATCAGTTAAGATGATTCCACCTTTTGATTTCTTTTCTTGCTTTTGTGTTGGTTTGATTAATACTCTATCACCTAGAGGTTTAAAATTTACGTTCATATTATTGTTTGTTTTAATTTCCATGTTTACCTTCATCTTTATGAGAGAATAATCCCTCACCATGCGCAACTTTATAAGTTTGTTGTGCCCACCATTTAGAAATGTTGCCTTCTAATGCTATACCTTCACCTGCGAATTGTTTAACTGTTTCTAAATAAAAATCCTTTTTATACAAACAAGGATTATTTGTCCAGTTACCCCAACGAGATGTACTAATAAAATACTCACCATCCTTTTGAATCTTATCATTAAATTTTTTGGATGGGTCACACCAATGAACTGAATCTAAGAGGTGTGGTGAAGTTGCTTCTAACTCCTTATCGTAATAATCTAATTCTCTACCTTGATATTGAAATGAAAAATGTGGATGACCAGGATTAGCTCTGTGTCTATATCTAATACAAGAGTATCCTTTGTTTAACATATCAACTCCACTCTTTAATCTAACTCTAGCAGTTTCTTTATCTTCTATGAGTTTCCAATCATGCTCCAATACCAAAACATTATCTGTTTTAGCTTGTTCAGTTAATTGTATAAATCCTTGTCCTATTCCAATATTACTATCTAATGCGATATATGGAATACCGAAGTGCTCTGCAATCTGTTTATCTTGCTCTGATGCTTCTTGGAATAAAATACATACATCGTTTACTTGATGTAAGAATTCTCTTTCGAAATAACTGTGTAGTGTGTTAACTAAAGTTTGTCCACTATTCCAAGCTAATATCCCTATACTTATTGGGAGTTTTTCCATTCTTCGTACTTTTCAATTATAAACTCAACTCTTTGTTTTTGGGTATGATTTTCAAGTACTTTATCATAACCATTTTTTGCGATTCTATTTCTTTCAGTATCATCTTCAGAATACTTATTCATTTTAGTAATACAATCAATCATATCATCATAGTAAACAATATCTTCACCATCAGTAAATAGTTCATCTAACCTTTTAGATTTTTCTAATCTATCACATAAAACCATTTTACCACAAGCCATACCTTCAAAGATTCTACGAGTTACCTCACCCCATCTACTATGTTGTACTACCATTAATCCTTTGTTAAGAAACTCAGTATGCTCAGGTGCTTCCATTCCATTTTGATTTCCAACTGTACCTCCTCCATGTTGAGTCAACATATCTAAAAATTGAGAACCACCAATACCTCTACTTGTAACGGCAACATATTCTGCTTGTCCTTCAATTGGAAACTGAACTGATGTATCTGCAAAGTGTGTGAACCAATATGCATCTCTACCTCTGTTTTTATATTCTTCTGTTGAATCAGCATCTGGTGAAAGAGTTATATGAAACCTTTCTGATTTAGGAAAGTTTCTATCAAAGTTTTGTGGGTCATCTCCACTTTCTTGCACCCAAAAGGTATTTGGTAAATGAACCTTATCTAATAGTGGTGAATCAAATCTACCCCAATCCATAAATAAAACTATATCAGTATCAGGTTGACTTTTCAACCACTCACTTAGATTTCTATCGTGATACTCACCAGTTTTATTAGAACCAATAGAAACTACTTCACAATTCCAACCTTGATTCATAAACTCATTAGCAAGAGCCATTGGTGTTGACCAATTCTCTTCTTCATATGCATATACAAAAGTAATATTAGATTGTGTCATAAAATTCGTTTTGTTTTTATTGTCTATCTATTTGTTTATGATGATACAAACTCCATTGTTCTTCAGGTGGAAAGTTAGATACTGTATTATATCCTGTAATTCTTTCGTGTACTTTATTCATCCAAGTCACATCCTCTGTATTTTTGTAGATACGAGTTTGATAATCAGGAAAATTTACCCACCCTTTATCATTTACTTGCCATTTCCATTTATCAATATGAGATTGTTCTAATCCTTCAACTGTATTTACTCTTGGTAAGAATATAACATCAACTGGATTAGTATCCAATACCTCATTGATAACTTCTACTAAAGATTCATGTGGAATTTCATCTGCATCAATCTGAAATATATAATCTTTACTACAATGCGATTTAAGATTGTTTTTAAATGATGCGAAATCTTTATTAAGTGGAAATCCTATCACTTTATGATTAGAATGCATTTTATCCATTAACTTTAAATAATCTAAAACCTCATCAGTAACTCCACTTTCATCATATTGGATTACGATTTCATCTTCTTCTTTTATATTTGTTTGTAGAAAGTTAAGTAGATTTGTAATCTCTTCTAATTCATTACAAACTGTTATTGCGTAACTAATCTTCATCTGCTAAATCTTCTGTAAATGTATTTCTTACTTCATCATTAATAATATCTTGTCTTTCTTGCTTAGTCATTTTACCTTCTTGGAAAAGTTCTTTAAGAAAATCAGTTTCAAATCTAATCTCACTAACATAAGATATCTTATCTACAAAGTAAGTTCTATAGTTTCCTAACTTATATGAATAAACTGATGCGTTGTTTTTTATATATCCAGTGAATATATTAGAACCATCTGCATCAAACTTTTTGAGTAAATCACTTAGTCTTACACCATCTTTTATTTCTACATTTTTGTTTCTTAACTTTCTTATAAGTTTTGTAAATGCATTTGGTAGAACATCTCCAATTTTTATACAATGGATTTTACTACCAATCCTACCAAGAACAAATATGTATCTTGTATCCGAGCCTCTTTTAGTAACCGCATCATAAGATGATATTCTGTAAATGTTACCACCTTTTATATTTGCTTTACCAACTCTTGATTCGGGTTTTAAAAATGTTTCGTATTGTCTTGTGTAACTTGCCATTATAACTTTTTGATTTCAGGTAATTTTAATGCTACAAATTCTGGTATAGTAACATACTTCTTCATAATATCAGCGAATTTACTATGCATTGATTCTAAATCAAAATGCTTTTTAGTATTTTCTCTCAACCCTTTTGATTTAGATAAGTAGTTTTTATATTTATCATTTACATCAAATAACTTAGCAGCTGCTTTCGAATAATCCACATAGAACCATTTAGCTTCTTTTAGTAAGAATTGGTCTGCTGCTGATTCATGTATGTTTTTTATTTCACCTTCCAATAATTCTGTGAATCTATCTGGTAAGAAATCAACGTGTCCACTCCAATTTGGTACTATGATTGGTTTTCCTGTAAGTGAGAACTCACAAAGTGGTCTACCATATCCTTCACCTTTTGTAAATGATAACATTGTTTTTACTTTTGGATGATGATATAAAGAACTCATTTGTTTTTCAGTTAAATCTCCAAATAATAAATGTATTGGTGGACACTTCTCACCAAATATATTGGTAATCTGAGTAATCTTCTTTTCTATCTGTTCTCTATCTGTAACCGAAAATCCTGCCATTGATGTTTTTAGAATAAGACCTGGTTGTTTTTCTTTTGGTAATCCTTTGAAAACTGTACAGAATGTTTTTATCATCATACCTACATCCTTTCTATCATGTCCCAAATCACCTTTTAACCAATGTCCTACAAATAAGAAGTTATTATCCGAATCAATTCCTTCCAAAACATCCACTTCATCTTTTGGGGGATTTAAGTAAGTTTCTAATTCAACTCCCTCATGCAATACTTCAATCGGTGTAGTAATTTTATGCTGTCTAACTACTTGTTTAGTTCTCTTATCGGTTTCATCATATATGGTACTCAGTAGTATCTTTTTAGAAAACTCTGTTGGAACAATAACCAAGTCCATTTTATTACAACCATCAATCCACTCCTTTGGAGCTATTGTTGATTCAATACCAGCCGTAATTCCTATACTGAATTTACCTTTCTTTTCAAACTCATTTGGTACAGTCATTTGTACAAATACATCTGGTACTTTTGTTACTTGCTTTCCTATAGTTGATATAAGTTTTGAACCAAACTCAGTTGTAGGATTTATTTGATTTTGTGGAGTATTACCCCATCTCATTGGAAAAGTAATAACATCAAACTTATCGTATTTAAATATTGATTTCAAAATATCTCTTGAATGGTCACCATAACCACTTCTAGTTGCTACTGGCGCCTGATATATTAATGTTGGTTTGTTCATTATGCTAATTTATATAATTTATATCTTTCTTTAGGTTTAAAGTTTTTGATTGCGTTATCAATACCATCAGCCATACATTTGTTTTGGTTATCTGTATTCAATCCCATTTCACCTAAAAATGCTTCTCTTCCTTTCTTACCAGCTTCTGCTCTTTGTTTTGGTGTTTTATCATACCAATATCTGATTGCTTCAGCTACTTCATATACATCAACTTTATCATCGATTATATAAGGTGTAGGAACTGAACCTGACATTGTCTGTGCTCTACTCCAAACGGGTTTTACCCATTCACCATGTGTTACCTTATCTTCCCATTCTCTCCAACTATGAAGTGAACCGATTTGTTTGTAATCATCAGCAGTGAATAATTTACCATTTGATTTCTTTCTAAATCCACATTGGTCTTGCATTCCACCTGTTACATTTACAATGATTGGTGTTTCAGCCATAACTGATTCAGCAGTTGTTAATCCAAATCCTTCGTTACCTGCGATATTGATTGTACAATCTGATAAGTTATGAATCCAATTTAATTGTTCAGTTGAAATCCTAGCCGTTGAAAATCTTACATCGTAATCAGGACAAATCTTTTCTTTAACTGCATATAAATCTGTACCATTTTGGTCTACTGGTGCGGTATGCATTAATAGTAAACATTTTTCTCTATCTTTTTTTGGTAGACCATCTACGAACTTTTTGTATGCCCAAATAACATCCGATGGTTGTTTACGTTTAATATTTCTATTAGTCCAAAATAGAACAAAGTTATACTTATCCCATTTTTCACCCAATACTACCTGCTTCCATTTTTCAGGCACATCTACCTTTTTGTACTTAGTTGGATTGATACCATGTGGTACATAAGATACTTGCGAATCTTTAAGTGGAATATTAGTTTTAGTTTTTATTTTACCAACCCTACTTACGATACCATAAGTTTGTTTTGATATACATCCCAACCAATCACAACTTTCATAATAATTTCTATTATATTCTGGGTCGGGTAAATCATCCCATATATGATAAAATAGAATTGGAATATTTTCTCTAACTTCCGCTTCCATATCGTATAACCATCTCCAATATCTCGGGTCTGTAAAGTGTAAGATTGCATCTGGTTGGTGTCTCATTATAAGCTGTCTGAGTATATTAGCATCACCATAACCATTCCAAGGAATAATTTTAAGTGAAGCATCTTTTACTCCAGTTTGCTTTCGAACATCCTCACCTAAATCTATTTCTTTTCCGTGGTCGGGATGTTTAACAGCTGCTCCTAATTGAACCCAATCAAATCTATCCATTGAACCCATTACAAATTCATTAGATACCGTTGCTATACCAGATGTCATTCTTAAATCATCTGATAATAAAAGAATCTTTTTCTTTTTTGCCATTTACTTTTTGTGTTTTTAAAATTGTGAACCACTCGCTTCTAATAGAGTGTATTCGTTAATCTCACTTCTAAATTCAGAATCTTCGATATACTTATCAACTGCTCTGTTTACTAATTTTTGAAGTGTAATGTCTGATTCAAAAGATAATCCTTTAAATTTTGAATAAACGTTTTTTAATAATTTAACCGTAGTTAGTTTTGTTTCTGCCATAATCTCTCCTATTATATGTTTGTATATAAGTATATATAAATATAAAAAACGGAAAGAAATTAACTCCATGCAGAACAAAGACCTCTTTGTTTAAATTCACACCAATCGCATGGTTTTCCTTTATTAGTAAAGTAATTACCATTTAATATATGCTTACCATCCTCATCAAATACAGATTCGATGAAATTCATAAACCCTCCCCAAACTTTATTGATGGAAGGTTTACCATTTGCTGGTACAAATGATGATATACGAGGAATAGGAAATTCATAATCCTCATTTATTTTTCTTTTAAGTATTTGGAACTCTACTTTAATCTTATCCATAGGTACTCCGTACTTATCTGAATATATCTTTTTGTATAAAAGTATCTGAGAAGTTTTTATCTTATCAGCTTTTTGGTATTTGTTCCAACCTCTAGTAGATGTTTTCAAATCAATAATAACAATAGAGTTATCATATGTATTTCTAAGTACAATATCAACATAACCGATGAAATGTACATTTGGTTTAATCTCAGCATTGAGAGGTAATTCGATTGCCTCCAACTTTTGATTCTTCTTAGAATACCATTTAGCTAATTTGGATTTGAAGAACTTTAGAATCTGTCTACCATCACCAAAGAACTCTTCTAATTCTTTTTGTGTAGTAGGTAACCTATCACCCTGCTTTTTCTTTTCTTTGGTAAATGCTTCTATGAGTTTATCCTTCAGTAACAAATCCAAATCAATGGACATAGCTTGTTTCTTTGTTACATTATACATCACATCCAAAAAGTGTTGAATGGTTTCGTGCATAGCCGTACCAAAGATTGTGTGAATGTTACCTGAACTTTCACCTAACTTATCAATATAATTTAGTTTGTATTGTTGTGGACAAGAATTCCACATATTGTACTGAGAAAAAGATACTCTACCCATAACTTCAATTTTATATTACTAATATACGAAAAATATTTGATATATCCAAATTATTTTGGATTAAAATGAGAAAAACTTTTCAGCTGTTTTTGTAGAAGATAATACATCTCCCCAACCCAATGCTCCATAAAAATCTTCTAACTTTTTCAAAAGTTCTCTCTCAAATATCTTATCGTAATCTATGTAAGTTTCTACTAAATCTCTAATCTCTTTCGGGTCATTGTATCCAGTGAATGCTACCGCATCTAATCCAAATGGATTTTGTTTTAAATAAACCCATTTAATTTTATCACCACCTTTAAGTGGTTCATATTTCATTTCTACTTTAAAATGAGATAGTAGTTGGTTATAAGCAGTTGCTGCTTTTACGTGCGCTGGTGTTCCTTTGATAAATCTAAACATAGCACTTTGTTTACCCTTTGGTTTATATTTATTTAGATTCTTAACTGCTCCAGCTTTTGCTATAGAAGTTACATCCATATTAACCAAATCTTTTTTAAACGCATGAACCTTATCTGTAAGTTGTTCTTCTGTATCTCCTCTTAGAATTTCAATAAGTACTTCACTCATAAACTTTCTAAATGCAGCTGGATATGATGAACGTACAACATCTAATCCCTTTACATCCAACTTATCAACGGGAACACCATTATCGGATACAATCCATTGTGCATATCTTTTCTTTGCAATCCAAATACCTGATTTAGATACATATTCTTTTTTAATTTCAAATCGGTGTTTAGTTCTATCTACATTAAATACCTTTTCAGATAATATATCATAAAAATTATTTAGATAATCTTGCATCTCACCTGCTATCTCATTTACATAACCAGCAATAGTATCCTGCTCATTATCTTTCCAATTAGGATATCGTTTATCCATTAAAGGAACTGCTGAGAAAAATACAGAATCAGTATCAATGTATATATTAGAGTCACCATCAGGAGTATTAAGCTCCTTATTGTACTTGATGTTAGCCATATCAGCAGTTTTCTTAATAACTGTCTGTCCCGTTGTGGTAACAGCCGTAGCATTATCAACATCATAGAACCGAAAGGCAGGAAGGCCAAGCACACCATATAAAGAGTTAAGTAAAATCTTCTGAACCAACTGACGTTTTTTATAGAAAGCGTATTTTTCTTTGTCTCCACTATCTCCATATTTTTTTTCTAATTTTCTGAACTCTACCCTTTGTTTAAACCAGGTATCTAATATATCAGGTATACATCCAACTTTATCTTGCGTATATAATACACCATTCGATGCAACTGAGAATTTAGATTGTTCTAAATATTTTTTTAGATTATCATTAGTTATTTTATCTTCACCGATATACCAATAATCTCTTTCACCTTTTAAATAGGATTGTGCATCCCAATCTTTAATCTTACCAATTTTGGTTTCAGGTGATATATTGATACTCATAATGATTGATGGATATAGTGATGTTAAATCCAAATCATATATCCAATCATACTTTCCAACAATTGGTGCTTTTACATATGCTCCAATAAACTTTTCTTCATTGTTATCTCTAATCGCCTGCATTCTTTCCTGTCTATCAGCAGGTTTGTTGGGTGCTACAATGTTTCTTCGTTTTAGATAAGTTAACATTGCTCCCTCTAAATACTTTGATGAGTAAACAAAATCCTCATATGGTACATGTCCAGCGTGACAGATACCCCTTGCAGTATCAATGAATTGTAATTTTGTATCCATATCAACAACCAACTCAACATCCACTAAGTTATACTCAATAAATTTATCAATATCAGTTGCAAATAACTGGTCTAAGTTTCCTTCATATTCTATTTTACCCCTACCCAATTCTTTTTGTGCAATTGAATCTAATCGATAGTTATCTAATTCTGAGTAGGTAAAGTTTTTATAAAGTGCTAAGTAATCTAAATAAGATACACCAGCCATAAAGTATCTCTTACGATAAGGTGACCAGAAACATTTACCAATTGGTGATAATCTATTTGCTTGTCTTTCACCTAATAATCTTTTGATTCTGTTGTATAACATTGGTGTATCGAAATAATCAATATTCCAACCAGTAACGATAGATGGGTTTATGTATTCATAAAGTTCTAAATACTTTTCTAACATATCCCTTTCATCTCTAAATGGAAGAACGATACACTTATCAGTAGTTTTTTCTATCATCTCCCCCTTCTTATCCATCACCAATACCCAAGCTTGTTTAGTAGCAGAATCATGCAAAGCGATAGAAGTCAATTCATTTTTAGCTTCTTCGGGATTTGGTAAACCACTTTCCATCTCACACTCAATATCGTATGTAAGAATTACATGCCCCTCTGATGGGTCATCTGAATCGGTGTATGTATCCACTAAAACTCTAGTCGTTTCAGGTACATCAGATTCAAATAAATCCGGGTCATCTTTAGAGTACTTATAAATTTTAGTTAATCTATCTCCAAATAATGAAACAGCTTCTCCCCTATCAGCTTTCTCATAAGCATAACGAGTATAAGGAAAGGAACGATATCCTTGCTTATCATCCCATAGGTGTACTAAATTCTTTTCTCTTTGATAATATACGTTTTGATACAAATTATTTAAGTTTTTCGTTTAATTTAACAATCATTTTATCTTCGTTATCTGATAACTCCTTAGCTCTCTCAATACTTCTAAATTCCTGTGCGAATCTGAATAAATCATCATCTAACATTTTATCTAAGTAATCAAAGAATTCTGTTTTCTTTTTGAAGAACATACCATTTGGGTCTATTTCTCTATAACAATCAGATTCTTGCCATATCATAGGAGTACCATTCATTAAACAATCAGTACCACTAACACTCCAACCATAATTGGTTTGTCTCATTTGTACACCAACTTTACATTGTTGTAACCTTTGATAATATTCATGTTTGGGTGATTTGGAATTATCAATCCAATTCTCAGGTGATTTACCAGCCAATTGCGGCACCCAAACAGTAAAATCATCTCTTCTCTTTCTATATTCTCTCATCAATTCTATAAATCGAGGGTAACCTTTGTATGCAGCTGCCCTATGATTGAATACAATTATATTTCTTTTTTCTTTTGATGGTTTCTCAACTATCAACTTCTTAGGTAATCCTAAATTCCAAACAGTAAGAATATTATCTAACTTCTGTACGAAATCATCATTGAATATATCTTTAGCTTGTTCTAAGATTCTACTCTTCTGGTCTTGCGTATTAACATAACAAGTATCCATCTGAGATACACCCAATAATTCTATTGGTAACCATAACCATTTAGCTTTACCTGGTCTTCTATCAACCCCATTAGCAGTTTTAGATTCCCACCAATGACAATAACCTATGATTTTAGTATCAATGGAATTTTTATACCTACCAGTCTGAACCCAATCAGGTAAATGAGAATAGATAACATCGTATTCTGTATTCTTCATTATCTTAATTAAATCCAATGGTGGGAAAGAACGTTGATTCATCATATCACCACTAAATGGTGCGATATGTTGTTTTACGTTTTCTAAGTTTAGTTTCTTAACTGGCTTTGGTAGAATGACATGCCAAAAATATTCACCAACATTATCCAATGCGATGATGTGGTTGTACAATACATCCACAAACGAATCTTTTTCAATGTTAGAAGCATTGGTGATATTTGGAATCACCAACACTTTTCTAGCATCTTTATAATCTACTTTTGTTTCCCAAAAACTCATTAAAGTATAACCTTTTCTCTTTTATAAGGCATTTCTATTATTTCGTAAGTATATCCCTTTGATGTTAACCAATAATCTAATCTTTCTCTTAATTTCATCTCTTCATCTACCCATAGTTCTTCAGCTGCAACAAAGGATGAATGATAAACGTAATAAGCAAGGTGTTTTCTACCCTGTTTATCATCTTGTAGTTTCTCACATGCTCTATCCCAACGAAGTGAAGATGATGATTGGGATATAGCTAAAGTAATATCAGTTGTACTTTCAGTTACAGCTTTAGTAAGAATCTCTTTATCTGCTTCTTGATACTCAATCAATACTACATTTTGAAGAGTTTCATACAAATATGATTTTTTAAGTTCTTCAGCTTTTTTAAAGATATCTTTTCTTTCAGGAGAATCTTTACCAGAATCTTTTAGAAATTCAATATTCTGGTCTGAATCTATTTCTAATCTACTTCTTAGCCAAAATCCGAATATCGTTTTTGCTAAAGTTTCTTTACTATTTGGTTCTTTTCTAACTTCTTCATCTTTATTAAGTAAAGTTGCAATCATCTCAATCTCACTAGCCGATAAATCAGCATGTACCTCTTTAGGTATTCTGATTACTTTTATTGTAAGTGAACCACAACTATGAGCACCTTTTAGTGTATGTGCTCCATCAATCCGTAAATCAGTTTCTCTATATAGTTTCTCATTTAACCTATCTTCTAATATAACAATTGGATTACAATTTTTAGTACTACCACTAACTTCGTTGATTTTAGATTTTATATATTTAAGTAAACCAGGAACATATTCCCCTTCTCTAACTTGCCAAGTTGGTATTTTAACCAAATCAGATACATTTTCAGTTGTAATAGAATATACACCATTCTCTATATTAGATACAATCTTTTTAACTAATGAAAGTCTCATTTTTTCTTTGTGATATGAACCATACATTTGATTCCAAAAATCAGGAGAACGAACCGCATCATGCTTATCTATTTCATCAGCTTCTTTGTTTTTCATAGTAGAATACTCACCATATTCTAATATTTTATATTGAATACGTTTTTCATCACCTTGAAGAATTCTTAATCCTTCTAAATGTTTCATAGAAGTCCAATATAATTTATCATTAAGTTTGTGTACCCCTAAGTACATTTTACCAGATTCCAAATCTTTAATTAAATAAAGATATGCTTCATATGCTGTTGGTTGATTTCCTAAATCAACTTCTTTCATTGATGGTATTTTATAAAAATCAGATTCAGATAACCTAAACTGATTTTTGATACCATTACCATGCGTTACTACCATTTGTGCCATTATTTTATGCTTTTATGAGTTTATATTTGTACAAATATACGAAAAGTTTTTGATATATCCAAGGATTTTACCAAAAAGTTTTTTCTCTATCTGCATCAGGTTCGTATGTTGTATGATGAACCACATCTGTATTGTACTCTGATGCTTCTTTAGGATAAGGTTTAGTTTCATGCTTTAACCTTTTTACTAAATCTCTTTTTTCTTTCTTAGATTGAGCAAGAATCTGAATGTATCTATGCTTTGGTGGTTCTTCTCTCCTCCAAAATTCTTTGTAACCTTGCTTACCTATTTCTTTTCTGAGGTGTTCTAAGTTACCACTACCCCATAAGTTAAATACACTCCTACTATGAATCCAATCATGCGGGTCTATACTTAATGAGATTCCCCAATTAGGCATCAATGCTATATCAGTTGATAATCCTTGATATATCCAATTGGTTGCTTTGTAAATACCACCAACGTGTCCTTGTCCATTATCAGCATATGAAAGTAAAACTTTAATGTTCTTATCATTTTCTCTTAACCATTGAAATGTTTTACCTAAAGCACAACTCTCAATATTAGAACCATATCCATCATCAACATATAATCTTGTCAACTCTAAGATATTATCTTTTGTTAATCCTTCACATACTGAAGTGGATGCTTTTGCTCCTACTGGAAATCCATATACTGCTACTCCTATTAATTTAGAATCACCGAATTGTAATTCATCTTCAGTTTTGTGATAAATACCCAATGGATACCTACACATAGTCCAAGCATGGGTGTAATGTTTCTTAACAATAATATCTTTTGCTATAGATTTTGCTATTGGTGCTACATACACCTTAGATGCATCACAATAAAATTTACCCTCTTCTTTCAATTGGTTCTAATTTTTTAATTTCTAATTCGTTTACTTCATCACTTTTTGGATATGATTGTGATGGATGTTTTAATGTTTTAAGTAGTTTTTTACGTTCACCACCTTTTGATAAGATGTAAACGTATCTATGTTTTCTTGGTTCTTTACGAATCCAAAATGGTTTATCAACTTGTTCTTGTATTTTCTTTGGGTCATTTGTTCCATAATAAGGAAAGATAGTTCTACCATGCTGCCACTCACCATCTTCACTAAATTTAAAACTCCAGCTATCATTGTATCTAAGTGAGTTACCTTGATAAATCCAATTCGTAGCTTGATAAATTGTTCCAGCATGTCCTTCTTTTGGGTCTGAGTATGATATCAATCCTTTTATTTGTGGTGCGTTTTTCTTTAACCATTTAAAACTCTGACCTAAGAACCAACTTTCTATATTTGAACCATAATCATCAAATACAAATACTCTAACTAATTCTAAAACTTCAGTTCTATCTAAAAGTGGTGATAGTGATTGACCACTCAATCTCCCAATTGGGTCACCATAACATATTACACCTATAAGTTTATCAGATGCATCAAAAAATTGATGGGAATCATCCTCAATATACAATCCTAATGAATAAGATACTTTAGTCCAAAGATGCGAATAGTGATTCTTTACTATTACATCTTTAGCTACTGATTTAGAAATCTTTCTTACGGATAGTTTGGATGTATCACAATATTCTTTCATAAACTACCAGACCAAAACTCATTAAGATGTTGCCATGTTCGGTTGTTTACAATTTTGTTTATGTTTGCTGAGGACACTTTATTATTGCGGGCAATCACACCTACATTGCGATGTCCCATCTTCCATAACTTTCTAATTTGTATAACCTGCTCATCCGTTAACTTTGCAGATGGATGAGTCTGACCTCTTCTTATTGGCATTTATAAATTTTCATTAATACTATTCGTATAAGCTAATTCTGATTGTACTCCAACTAATCTGTTTATCTCTACACCATTTTTTTCAATTATTACAGTTGGTACAGAGCGTACATGATACTTCTGTGCAACTTCAAATTGTTCGTCTATATTAATATACGAAAAATTAACGGTATTTCCAAATTTACTTGATACATTTTCTAATATTGGTTTTAGAGCTTTACAAGGACCACACCAATCAGCTTCGAACTTTTTTACTTCTAACATAATTTCTCCTGTTTTTAATTATCCATCACATGCAACGCAATCAGGGTCAATTGCTCTTTGTGCAATATCACCTCTAAGAACCGATTCAGTTCTCATATAGTACAATGTTTTAATACCTTGTTTCCAAGCTTCCATTGTTACCTGATTAATCCACTTCGGTGATGCAATCGAAGGGAATGCTAAATTTAACGAAACTCCTTGGTCAATATACTGCTGTCTAACACCAGCTTGTTTGACCAAATCCATTTGATTAATTTCTTTAAATGTTTTAAATACATCCTTAACGGGATATGTTTTATGTCTATCCCCATTAGTGATTTCTTCACAAAGTACCATTTTACTATTGAGAAAACACCATTTATCCAATTCTTTTATTCCTTGTACTGAACCACCATCTTCCATTATCTTATCCCAAGTATCTTTATTATTAACACCTGCTTTTCTAAGTACTTTTTCTAATTCAGTATTTTTTCTAATAAATGTACCCTTTGAAGTTTGTTCGGTGAATACATTAGCAGCCCAAGGTTCGATACCAGCTGATACATTACCAGCTAATTTAGAGTTACTAACTGTAGGTGCTATAGCTCTAAGGTGTGTATTTCTGAATCCACTTTCTCTACACCATAGAGGTTCACCTAACTCCTCAGACATATCCCTACTTGCTCTTTCTGATTCTATCTTTAACTGGGAAAAAATCTTACGAGTTTCATATTGAGCATCCATACCTTCAAATGGAATACCATTTTTCTGTAAGTAAGTATGCCAACCCAAAGCTCCTAATCCCAATGCTCTACCTTTTTCAGCAGATGCAACTGAGTTTTCAAACCCTCTCATATTCTTAGCTCTTTGAATAAATTCAGTTAGAACCCCATCTAAGAACCAAGTTGCTGTATAAACTAAGTCTGTATCTTTCCACTCATCATATTTTGCTAAGTTAAGAGAAGATAAACAACATACAAATGAATGGTTCTCATCTGTATGTAAAGTAATCTCAGAACAGATATTAGTCATAAATACCTTTAATCCATTCTTTTTATACATTTCAGGATTTTGTTTGTTTACATTACCTTTATACATAATGTAGGGTTCACCTGTTGCTTTTCTTTTTTGTAGTAATTTTCCCCACTTTCTTCTTGCCTCAGGTTCACCATCTTGAAGTTTTCTCATAAACTTATCACCTACAACTGCACATTGGTGTAGATTAAGTGATTGTCTATTTACATCTCCTTTAGGTTCTCTGATTTCTAACCAATCCAAAAAGTCATCATGTTCAATATTAAGGTTAACTGAAGCAGCACCTCTTCTTACTGAACCTTGATTTGTAGCAAGGATTGTAGAATCATATATTTTAGCGAATGGTACAACACCATCCGATGTTCCGTTGCCAGTAATGTTAGAACCAGCTGGTCTAATTTGATTGATACCAATACCAACCCCACCACCATGTTTAGCAAGTAACATTAGTTCTAAGTTTTTATTACCTATTTCATATATTGAATCACCAACATCAATTCCAAAACAAGAGATAGGTAATCCTCTATCTGTACCTGTATTTGAAAGTACTGGTGTTGCTAAACACAACCAACCTTTCCATATGTAATCAAAGAATTTTGATGCCATTTGTGGTTTGTTTAATCTTTGAGCTACCTTAGTAGATACTCTCCAATATGCATCTTTTGGTTTTTCACCTTCAAGTAAGTAACCTTTTGAGATGGTTTTTACATAGATTTCAGTATTTGCCCATTCTGGGAAATCAACACCTAATTCCCAACCAAGCTCATCGCCGTAGTTTTTAGCCATTTTATATTATTTAATTGTTTAAAATAAATCACCCCAATCTTCACCTTCATTTGCCTTACTGTAATCAGTAGGTCTGATAGCGAAGAAATCTGTATGGGTTAGTCCACCCGTTAGATGGTAAAACCATTCTAACTTTTCTGCTTTCTTTTTATTGAAATCAAAATAGAAATCTCCACCTTCTGTTGGATTGTATCCCAACTCAGCTAATTTCGTATTTGTTCTTGCTTTTATGAATTCCTTTAAATCATCTTTATCAAGATTTTCTAAGTTACCCATTTCAAACATCTTATCAATAAATTTTGTTTCGAGTTCTACAATTAGTTTTGCAGCTTGTTCGATTGATTCTTTACATTCTTCTAATAGTTCAGGATATTCATCACACATATGTCTGAATAACTGACATCCCATTTTAGAATGTAAAGATTCATCTCTTACACTCCACTTCATTTGTTGTCCAATACCTTTTAGTAAGTCTCTCATTTGAAATGAGTAAAGTACCGCAAATGAAGAATATAAAGATACCCCCTCAGCGAATGCTGAAAAGATTGCTAAACTTCTACCAACTTCTTGTCTTGCTTTTGGATTCTTTGCTAAATCCTCATGTGTCCAATTAGCTGTAGTTGAAGTAAGGAGTTCAAATTTCTCAGCTACTGCAGGTTCATGCAGAAATGCTGAGAAATCATCTAATCCTAATGTTTCGTTTAAGTATGAGTAAGCAGTAGCGTGAATAGTTTCTTGTGAACCGAACATCATCGCCATTTGTTTTATCTCATGCTTAGGAAACCAATCGGTAACCATATTAGTCCAATAATCGGATACCGCACATTCAGTTTGAGCAAACCCCAAAAGAATATTTCCAACCAAATGCTTTTCTTCATTTGTCAATTTTTCGTTCCAGTCTTTAACATCACCTGACATGGGGATTTCGGTATGTAACCAAAATGCCTGTGCTTGTTTCAACCAGCCTTCTGTATGATATATTGGATATTCGAATGGTTTGAACGGAATTCGTTCTTTAAATAGTTTGCTCATTTTCTATAACTTTTTTAATTATTTATTTTCTTCTACTGATGCTTTTCTGTAATCTGTTACAAGTTTCTTAACTTCACCAATTGCTTTTCTAGCTCTTGATTTAGCTGCTTTTGTTGTTCCATTGTGTTCTGCTTCGAATTGAGTATATAACTCTTTAATTTGTTCGAATAGTTCTTGTGAATTTGCCATAAAATTTTTCTTTTTTTATTAATTTAAATTATACCGAAAATATGTATTCGGTGAATATAACTATAGTATATATTAGAAAAAAAATCCGAATACATACACTTTTTTTAAGAGTATTTTAAAATCCCATACTCTCTTGATTTGTGGTAGACTTCGAAAAGCCCATATTTTCCACATATTTTTTGTGCAACAATTGTTTTCTTTGATTTTCACCACTAGCTGATTCCTTAGTTGATAACATACCTTCAGATGATTGTCCATCATAAACTTCTATAAAACCTGTATTAGTATCCATCTTACAAGGGAATGTAATTCCATCTGGTCCGAATCTATTTTTCATAATATGAGCTCTAGCAGTATTGTTCAATTTATCTTTTGCTTTTCTACTCCAACTCATAATGAAATCTGCGTTCATTACCTTAGCGTATGAATCAGAAATCTTATCTGCTTCAATCACTTCAGAATCTATTGCTGAACGATTTGTTTGTGATGCTGTCCAAACAGGTATACCATATTCACCACTTAAACCTCTCAAGTCAATGTAAACACCACCTTGCTCTGCATATGTCGAATCTGTTTTATTTGAATGTGATAATAATAAATCAGCATAATCACATATAATTAAATCTGGTTTGTTATCATTAGCTATCATCTTATCAATGTGTTGCGCAATCTTTTTTGAGGATACCCCTTTAGGTGGAAAGTACTTAATCATTAAGTTACCTTTTAATCCTCTAATTTTTTCTTCTACTATATCTCTCTTCTCTTTTATATCAGATGATGGTATCTTTGAGAATACTGTATCGTATCTTGCTCCTACATAGTGTTCAGATAGCTCCATTGAGTAGTGAACCACACTTAACCCCTGTCTTACCGCAGATGCTCCTAAAGCAGTTAGAATCCAAGTTTTACCAACACCCGATGGTGCTACTACAACTCCTAATTCACCTGGTCCTAATCCCCCATCCATTAAATCATTTATAGGTGACCAATCTGAAGGAACTGTTGAACGTTTAACATCTTCCATACGAGATATGAAATCATCCTTATAATCATGTCCTAAATCGGTTTCAGTACCAACCTTCATAGCTTTATCTACTAAATCTTTGATTCTATCAAAGTTTCCTGCTTTTAGTAAATCAACTGATTGTAAAATTACTCCTTTTAAATTTTGATTTCTACAAAAAGATGTGAATTCTTTTTTGATATAATCTAAATCTACATTACCAATCTGAGTATAAACGTGTCTAAGTTGTTCAACAACTGTAGTTTTAAGAATATCATTATCTAACGTAGCTAACTTATGTTTGAAAACATCCATTGATGGTGCTTTCCTATATTCATCGTGATAATCAATAATTTCATCAACTATCCATTTGTTTGCATCCGATTCAAAAAACTTAGGTGATATTACTTCTTGAAGTTTATCTAAAAACTTTTCATCTGTTAATAAAGCTGATATTACCTTAGATTGGAATGAATTACCAAATTTGGATAAATTGTCCTGTTCTCCCATTTATAACTTTTATTTTACCAAATATACGAAATATATTTGATATATACAAGGATTTATACCTTTAATTTTAATTTTGTTATTTGCTTTTTATCTGTACCATATTTCTCACAAATATATTTTATCTGCTCTCTTCCTTCTCGAGTTGCATAAAGTATCTCTAAGTATTCGGTAGCTTGTCTTTTGGAACACTCATATTCCACAGTTAGTAAATCCAATAACCAATCTTCATATTTCTGGTCTTTCTTACCTTTAACATATCTTAAATAATGTCTACCCTTTGGTAGAATACCAATGTATGCTAAGTATAATGCTTTTGGTTCTAACGCTTGTGTATATGGTTGTAGTTCAGCTATTAAATCAATCCAATCTGAATTCATTGATAGAAATCTATGAATCATATAATTAGACCAACTCTTTAAATCAGAATCTTCCAACGTATCAAAATAATTTGGATTCTGTTCGTTTGTTATTGCCTTTATATGGTCGAATAATGATTTAGCCATTTTATTTTTTAGTTTGAAATTCTTTTGGTAATAATTGTTCGTTTACTTCTCCACAATCCCCACATAACCAAATTTCAACAGGAATAATAGCATCTTGCGGTGTGCCTGTTATAATCTTTGATATGGTTAAGAATTTCTGACCAGGTATGAATATTGTACCTCCACAATTGGTACATTTCATTTCCTTTGCTTTAGATAAATCTATCTTTGGTTGTTGTGGTCCGCCTGGTCCTTTTGGTGGTGTGTTTTTTCCTCCACCATTCATTCCTATAATTTTAGCCATTTTTATTTTCTTTTAGTGTTTCTTGATATGATTCAAATAAGCTATCTGCTAAATCGAATCGTTTCTGGTCTAGCACATCTCTGTATTCATCATCTTCATACATCTTATCCCAATCTATTGAGTCTGCATCTATATCTGTATCCTCAATATCATCATAATCCTTAGCGTATATAAATGCACCAGTTGGATTAAATGATTCATCTTCGTATGTTCCTCTCAGAATAACATTTTCATTTTTTGCAACTAACCAATTTCTCAGTTTTTCAAGTAAAGATTGTGGTACAGACCATGCACTTTCTATATTGAATTCTATATCATCTCCGTTATCATAACAATCATTTATATACCACCACTTAGCTCCATACTCATCAATTCGAAAAGAATACTTATCATATGATTCCGATGGTTCACTTCCTTCAAAATATCTTTCTGAAAATTGTGTTGCATCTAATTGATAAGAACCACTTTCGGGTGATAATAATTTTAGTAGTTCTTCTTTAGAACCACTATTTAGATTCTCTACTTGAACCCATGTATACATTGAATTAGCCATTTACTACTTCCTCCTTTGGTTTATTAACTACCATACATTCGGTAGTTAAAATCATTCCTGCAATAGATGCTGCGTTTTCAATAGCACATCTCGTTACTTTCTTAGGGTCAACAATACCAGATTCAAACATATCTACGAATTGTTCATTCTTAGCATCGTATCCACCACCATTTTCTTTAATGTAGGTTACGATATCATCTTTTACACCAACTCCACAGTTATTTAGAATCTGAGAAAGCGGTGATGCTAATGTACTATTAATAATATCAACTCCTTTTAGATATGATTCTGATTCTTCACCTGATGGAGTACCAAAACTATCTTGGATTTTAAGTAATGCAATACCACCACCTTCAACAATACCTTCTTCAATTGCTGCTCTAGTTGCATGAAGTGCATCATCTACTCTATCTTTCTTTTCTTTGAGTTCAACCTCAGAACCAGCACCGATATTTAATCGTGCAACTCCACCACTTAGTTTAGCTAATCTTTCTTGAAGTTTTTCTTTATCGTAATCTGAAGTTGAACTTTCAATAGCTGATTTGATATGAGTAATCCTTTCTATGATTCCATCAGAATCACCTCCACCATTTACAATTGTAGTTGTATCTTTACCAATAGTAATCTTTTCACAACTACCCAATTCACCTAATGTAATATTATCCAACGTAACACCAACTTCAGAAGAAACAAACTGACCTCCAGTTAGTACTGCAATATCATTCATCATTTCTTTTTTCCTATCACCAAAACCAGGTGCCTTAACTCCACATACTTGAAGATTACCTCTCATCTTATTAACAACCAAAGTTCCTAAAACTTCTCCTGCCAAATCATCAGCAATAATAATAAGTGGTCTACTTTCTTGCGATACTCCTTCCAATATAGGAAGAATATCATTCATAGATGATAAAGTACCATCATACAATAAGATATATGGATTATCATAAGTAGCCATCATTTTTTCAGGATTGGTTACAAAATGAGGTGATACATATCCTTTATCAAATTGCATTCCCTCTACTAACTCCATATAAGTTTCAATACCATTACCCTCTTCAACAGTAATAACACCATCTTTACCAACCTTTTCAAATGCACCAGCGATTAATTCACCAATAACATTATCATTGTTTGCAGATATTGTAGCAATCTGTTTAATCTTATCTTTATCAGAACCAATTATAATCGATTGATTACCCAATTCTTTAACTACTATTTTAACCGCATCTTCGATACCTTTTTTAAGTTCCATTGGGTTTGAACCATTTTCTACTGCTTCAAATCCCAATCTAGCGATTTCTTGCGCAAGAACTGTAGCTGTAGTTGTACCATCACCTGCTTCATCAGCAGTTTTGGATGCAACTTCTTTAACTAACTGAGCTCCCATATTTTCGAATACATCTTCTAATTCGATTTCTCTAGCAACTGATACACCATCTTTGGTAATATGTGGTGAACCATGTTGTTTTTGTAGTAGAACGTTTCTACCCTTTGGTCCTAATGTAACCTTAACTGCGTTTGCTAATGTATCTAATCCACTTTTTAGGGATTCTCTTGCGGATACATCAAATTTCAATTGTTTTGCCATAATTTATTTAATGTTTGATAATATATTTAATATTGTTGCCATAAATGGAATTTCTTTATCAACAGCCAACGCATCTCTATGTTGACCTTCTGCTAATACTAAAATAACTCCACTTACACTCCCATTTGCAAATTCATCTACTTTATCATAAAGAAGTGAATACATTTCTGTAAAGTCCTGTACTTTTGAATCTGCTATAGTTTTTCTTATTTTGGTATATTTGTTTCTGGTATCATCTGAAGATTTTAGGATTTCTACAACTTTAGTTTTAAAATCAGAATCCATTAAATCATTTTTAGATACTTTTAATTCACCTTTAAATGAATTAAGTTGACAGGTATTTATTACCTTTCTAATATCAGGATATGCTGAATCTATAATAGGTACTAAATCTTCAACCTTATAATTTACATCTTCGGTTTTTAAGATTTTATCCATTTGTACAGCTACATCCTTTTTAGTTGGAGGAATAATTTGGAATGTTTGACATCTACTTTGAATAGGTTCAATAATCTTTTCAACATAATTACAAGTTAATATAAACCTACAATGTTTAGAAAATGTTTCCATTAAATTCCTAAGTATTGCTTGTGCGTTTGGTGTCATATAATCAAACTCATCAAGTATTACTATCTTATACTTTTTAAAACCTTGCGATGATGCAAAGTTTTTTACTTTATTACGAACTGTATCTACATTGTTTTCATCAGATGCGTTTATAATCATATAATCACATTCTATTGATTTTACAACCAATTTAGCTAATGTAGTTTTACCCGTACCAGCTCTACCAAATAATAGTAAATGAGGTACATCACCAGTTTCTATATATTGTGCAATCTTTTCTTTTAGGTGTGCATTACCCACATAATCATCAAGCTTTACAGGTCTATATTTTTCAACCCATAATGAATTATCTACTGATTCTTCAGTTTCTTCAAAAAATGCCATATTAATCTATTGTTGTATTTCTAGTCCAGTAATCAGATATGGAAGATATACTATATTCGTAAAGTGATTTCTTAACTTTTACTTCTGATAGTTTATCTTTCAATAAATCCAATTGAGCTGGCGTTATGTTATAATGATGGATTCCTTCTAAGAACCCTCGTAACCATTGTACAAATTCTTTTTCGTTCATTACCTACCTACTTCTTTTAAATAATTTTCTTTCATTTTATCCCAACTCATACCAATTGCATCTATGTAAAACAGATGTTCTGGTTTAAGTTTGTTATTATCATGCAATTTAGAATATCTCTTAATTGCTTGTCTTTTCCACCAATTATTGATGTAATCAATACCTTCAGTAAACTTCTTTTTCATCTTCAAATCTTTCTCTTCGATTTCAGAACGAAGGAACTCAGGTCCGTTTTCATACATCATAGCAAGATATACTCCTCTCTTAAAACCATGATGATAACTTGTAGCTTTGATACCACACTCTTTAAAAATCTGAGTTAGTATCTTTTGTTTGATACCACTTACAGGTCCACTAGCACCTTTACCAGCTCCCATATTTTTACCATTACGAATTCTTTCATTAGTAATAGCTTTCTGATACCACTCTGCTCTATTCTCTTTTATCCATTGATGCCAAGGGTCATAAAACTCATCATCTGGTTTTAAGGAAATCTTACCAGCCGATTCACCTAATGTTTTGTAATGTGGGATTCCATTATATTGGGAATGTATTCCGTAAAGAGAAGTTGTACCAACAGCGATTAAAGTTTGTCCATATTTCTTTTTCCAAAATTCTCTAACTTCTGGTAATGTACACATCATAGCTGTAAGTTTACCTCCTAAGAAATTATATCCCAATGGCTGAGTACATACTATAGTAGATGCCATAGTTGTATAATTAAGTTTACCTTCTTTAAACTTATTCTCTTTATTCCAACCTATGTATTTATCTCTTACACCCATTGATGTAACATCAGATGCAAGTGATACTAAACCTAAACCTTTACCACTTTTTTTATCTTTAATAAAGATTTTAACATTCCTACCAGGATTAGCTGTCCAACTCATTGTATGAATCATTCTACGAAGGTGAGTCCACTTTGTGGCACTCTCTTTATCATCTACAATCTCAATACAAGGTTCTAACTCTTCAATTTCTTTAATAGTTAGTTCTTTGTTATTGATATCAGTTGGTTTCCACTGCCAATCATAATAAGATGCTATGGTAGATTTATCTCTTAACATAGAATCCTCCTGCAGCTCAACCCATTTCTTATATAATGTCTGTTCTTCAACACTCATTTCCATAAGATAATCCATATTATCAATGAGCTTTTGTTTCTCATCCTCAAATATAAATTCAGGTTTAGCTGGTTCGGTATCCCAAAAACTCATTATTTAAT